>Ga0123354_10000312_pt1 | contig 44452 bp, 26 predicted proteins | sample TergutLab28metaG_2_FD_97872 | JGI IMG/M metagenome (GOLD analysis project Ga0123354, IMG submission 97872) | Labiotermes labralis P4 segment gut microbial communities from Petit-Saut dam, French Guiana - Lab288 P4 | ecosystem: Host-associated > Arthropoda: Insects > Digestive system > Gut ... | reverse complement strand
TTTTTCACACAAACCCCCCCCCCCCCCCCCCAGGGCTCTGAGCGGTGTGTAAAAGAAGGCTCTGGAAATGGGCATCTCTCTCCATAGGGCCCCCACTGGGGGACCTGGAAGGTAGGTTCGTTTACTAGGGACTGTGAGAGACAGTAAAAAAGGGCTCTGGAAATGGAGTGTCTCTCTCTCTCTCTATAGATCTCTGAGGGGAACCTGAAGGAAGGAATCCTTTACTGGGGGCCCTGAAAGATATATAAAGGAAGGCTCTGGAGATGGGCATCTCTCTCCATAGGGCCACACTGGGGAACCTGGAGGCAAGGTTCATTTACCAGGGACTCGAGAGAGAGAGAGTAAAAGAAGCCTCTGGAAATGGAATGTCTCTCTTCACTGGAGCTCTATGAGGAGAGCCAGGAGGGAGGGCTCTTTCATTGGAGATTCTGAAGGATATATAAAAGAAAGCTCTGGAGACAGGCACCTCTTTCTGTAGGGGCCCCAATGGGGAAGCTGGAGGGGAGGTTTGTTTACCGGGGACTTCGAGAGAGACAGTAAAAGAGGGCTCTGGAAATGGATCGTCTCTCTGTATGGGGGCTCTGCAAGGGGAACCTGGAGGGACAGCATCTTTACCGGGGGTGCTGAAGAAAGGCTTTGGAAATGGGTGTTTTTCTCCATAGGGGGTCTGCTGGGGGACTAGACAGGGGATGCTGCTTTACCAGGGACTTTGAGAAAAAAGTAAGATTTTTAACTTATCAGAAGGCCTTGTTTACTGGGGAATCTAAGAGATATGTAAAATGAAGGTTCTGGAAACGGGCAACGCTCTCCACACTGGCCCCACTGGGGAACCTGGAGGAGGGTTCATTTACCAGGGACTGACAGACAGTAAAAGTGATTGATAAATGAAGCGTCTCTCTCTCTCTATGAGAGCTCTGTGAGGGGAACTTGGAGGGAGGGCTCCTTTACTGGCAACTCTGAAAGCTAGGTCTTAAAAGTACCCAGAGACAGGCTCAAAAACTGATTTTGGGTTTTAGTCCTGCTGTAAAGACCAGAATATAGTCCTTTAACAGGACACAGTCCAGAGCTGCTATTGGCCTCTTTATCAGACATAGCACCCTGAGAATATATTTTTACTTAATTGGGCTGACTAATATCCCCTTATGGAGGAGGTGTGGAGCAGAGGAAGAAACCTCAGCCCACATTTTGTGTGGGTGCAAAGCTTTGGCTTCACTCAGACATACATATCTGGGCTGCTTTTTTTTGACCCAGAGGATGTTAAGAGTGTCTAGGTCTGGGGACCATCTGGAACTTCAGTAGAGAACAGAGCTCCCATTACTTGGCATCAGATTATGGAGCACAGAGGGCCCATCTAAAGGCTTGGGTGCATCGGGACTGAAAGAGCTCAAATCCAATCACGTAATCTAATCTAATCTAATATAAACAGGTTTCTTATATGTAAAATTGTATTCCAAAATTGTGAAGCAAAATAAATAGATAATACATAATATGTACTGACCAAATAGTTAACCCTTTAACTGTTTCAATGTAACAGTTCATTATAATTTACTGATTCAAGTTCTGTTTTTGCTGTAGTATTTTGTTCAGAGTAAGAAATCTGTTGGCTGCTGCATTCTAAGAGAAGATCTGTAACTATATGAACAGTTTCTGCCTGCTTTGAGTAGGCTTTGTTTGAAATACCTTAATTTACACCCAGTATGCTTTTATTTTGCTATTGTACAGAATTTAAAGGGCCAGGGGCTTTAGGACAGTGGGAAATAGTAATGCTGTCAGAACATAAAACATTAAGGGACTAATGCAAGATGTGAATAATTGCTATGTTATATTAAATAACGTTACTATGAAGCACCTCATCTTTGACATTTCATTAATGTTGCTATGCTCGTTCAAGGAAGAAGATGAACTCTTTCACCAACTCTGAGTGCAGTGAAGATGAAGTTAACCTTTAAATGACCAACATTTGCATGTGCAAATGCAATGTATAGGCAGCCCTACTAATGTTTGCACAGGCAAATGCACACGCTGTAATACTATAAAATCTGTTTTTTTTGTCTTTGTCTGTATATGCTGGCATACTGAGTGAACTATTAGACTTCTGCATTCTGACAGCTGTGTGTACAGTTACCCAGATACAAAACAGAGGCAATAAACTGTAACGCAAACTACTTTCTCTGATGTAACTTGCATTCCCATAACAGAGCTCCTCTGTCAGCTTTTCACATCTCAAACACATCGGCAGTTTATGTGGGTACTAGGGTACAGGAAGAAGAATGGAAAATTTTACATACCCGGTATACACTGCATAGCCATGCAGAAGGAACAGGCTTTGGAAACCATGAGGAAGAGGGCTTGCCTACTGAATCCAAATCAGATATCAGAGCTGATTATGGACAACCACACTGATGAGTCCCTATGTGATGCAGTTTCTAAGGAGTATGAGGAATACCGTGAAGAAGTTTTACTGGCACCACATCTACAATGGCAGAGCCAATATACAGCATGTTTCAGTGCTCAGGGACAAATTAGTCAGATTCAGCCAATACCTCTGAAGATGATATTCAGAATGGGCCATATCCATAGACACAACAGCCACCAAAATCGCAGTGGACATTTCCCTCTCGCCTTCAGCAGAGTGCAGTTCACACTTTTACAGAGGGCACAAGGGGAAAGAATGACAGTGGGGCACCACACATCAATGACGGCTCTGCACCACTTTGGATTTTCATGTTGTATTTCACAGACTGTCATACTGCTTGTGGTGCAGACTAACAGATATTATCACTGGCGCATGGACAGTCTAGACAAGGGATCATTTCCCCAACCTCATGTAACTGAAGTGGTAAAGTTTGTGTTGCTGGCAATAACAATACAAATTGGACATTGCCCACAAGACCAACTGACAGACTACTGAGCAAAAATTGACCAGTTTCACACTCCATTCTATGGCAACATAATGAGATGAAACAGATTTTTACACATACTTCGGTTTCTGAATTTTGCAAACAATAGGATGGAGTGACAGGACAGAAGAAAATTACGACAAACAGACTATGGAAAATACAGGACATTTTGAAAGTCTAAAGAGGACAGTTTCTAAATTTTACAACCCTTCAGAAAATCTGGCAATTGATGAATCAATTATGTTGATTTTCAGACAATATATTCCCAAAAAGCACAAGCATTTTGGCATCAAAATTTACAAACTTTGCAACTCAACTGGTTACACAGGGGAGTCCACTTGGGGAAGGACAGACAGTGCACAGCACAGCACTTGACAGCATCTCACACCACAGTGACAAAACTAACAAAGAAGATAAAAGGACATGGCCACAAATTGTACATGGACAATTTCATGACTGCAATAAATTGGATGGACAAGAGAGATGTCAGCATGCTACCATTCATGATCCGCCACAAGAAGGAAATTTCCGCAATGAAGAAGGCAAGGTGATAAAACCAAAATTGTGGCAGATTATAACTATCACTTGGGTTATGTGGATAAGGGTAACAGAATGGCTAACAGTTACTCAATTAGCTGTCAGACATGGAAGTGGACAAAAAAAGCTGTTTTTCCATCTGTTAAAACTAGCCATTCTGAACAGTTACATCCTTCTTTCTTCATTTGGTGGGAAGAAAATTTCACACAGAGATTCTTCACTTGCCCTTCTGCGTAACATGCTGGAATTGCCTAGACAAGAATGGCACCAGCAGAGACCTGTCGGGAGACAATCCACTGCTTCTGTGAACATCGGCACACTGGATGACAGCTTCAACAAATACTGGCCTGGTCCATCCAAGCCAGGGCGCTCTCGTGCGTGCAGGCATGGAAAATATGTGTGATAAGTCTCGAGTGCGATGTGACTTTATGTGTTGATAAAACATGCTATGCAGATTATCAAACAAAGATGTGGCTGTAAAACTTCTTCACATGCAATGTCTGTACACAAATTTGAGGCCTGGAACCAAAATGTAGGTAAAAAAAGTGGATTTTGACAAATTTCTAGATATACACTTTGTGTATTTAAGCACTAAGGAAAGGTACAGCATTTTTAATGACATGCTGTGAAATCTCTGTTTCATTTCCCACAAAATGCTGTTTAATGAGAAATTTATCACACTTCATTCAAAAGATACTGACTTTTATTGTGAAGCTTGCGCTACAAATTAATGCCCCCTGCGAAAACTCCATAATGCTGAACCAAGGTTCCAGGATTTAATCCAGTCATTTAAAGGTTAAACTGCAAAAAACACTTCTAGTTGCTGTCATGGATAAAATAATAAAATAAAATAAAATAGATATAAAATAAACTCTGAATAACAAGTAATACAATAAACTTTTACACCGTTCAAACTGATACAGGCTTCAAATATGTCAACAAGCAACATTAATTGCTCTTAGTCACCACAACACTAACATTTCCTTTACTCCTATTAAATGTGAAATACTGGAATTATAAAAATACCTGACGGCAGGCTTGGATTTTTGCTCCACAGTCAGTATTTACATTTTGTAATTGGTAACACTTTAAAACTGCCATGTTGTCATATAAATAGCAGAAGTTGGTAGCATTTCAAACTGCCAAGCTCTCATTCAAACATACACGTAGTTATGGTGGAAGTTGAGTGCCAGCCATGCTCTCATTCCAACAGCCATGTAGTAATGACTGAACTTCAGAACCATGAAGACCACTCCATTGACTGAATTCAGAACACGGCTATTTTACTTCGATGAATGAAAATTAAATCATCATCCAGTGTTAATAAAACCTGTGTAAAAAAAATTAAGATTATTAAAATAACTCACTGTTTATCTATTTCCAATTTTTATGTTGTCATCCTGTTGTGTTAGATTTATAATAACAGAAATAAAATGCCATCAACACAATTATTGTATATTTTTAAAGCAGCAACATGTTTCCCCCTCAAAGGGTCATATTCAGGCCAGAGGTATAAAATGCATAAAAGGAAATACAGAATATACAACTGTAATCATGTTTTGAACCGAGTTCTCAGTTTTACAAATTTGACCCCTCGACATCAAAACATGTTGCCGAACTGAAAACATAAAGTAAAGTTCACCCTAGAACAGGGCACAAAGGCCCAGATGGGGAGTAAATGTATAGCTCTACACTTTCTCTAACCTCGGTGCTAGACGAGGGTGGGTGGTCAAAACCACACCTTGGCTGCTTTACCCTGGGGTAAGACCCAGTACCAACTGTATAGGAGGCTGGGTGTGCCCCAGGGCCAGCCTGGATGGGTGCGGAAATTCTCATCCCCCACCGGGATTCGATCCCTGGATCATCCAGCCCATGGTGAGTCACTATACCAACTGAGCTATCCCGGCCCACAGAATTGAAGACATAACATATACTTATTGTGTCAATGGCATTTAGTATCTCTTATTTTAAATCTACCACAATGGGATGACAAACATAATACTTGTTATTGCTACTCAAGGAAGTAACATCTAGCAGTATAAAAACACAAAAAAGAAAGCTCTCAATTGTAATGCCAATATTATTTTAAATCAACAACCAACACATACTTTTAACATATTTGTAAAACTGAGATCTCAATTCAAAACATAATTACAATTGTATATATTTCCTTTTATGCATTTTATACCACTGGTCTGAAGGTAACCCTTTGAGGTCAAAACACGTTGCAACATTAAAGATATAACATATATTGTGTCATTGGTATTTTATTTCTTGTATTATCCTCTTTCAGTGCTGACAATGCAAGAAGTCTGTTATTTAAACAGCCACGGTTGCCGTGTAGCTTTCCCTTCCTGCGGGGGTGAATGGGAAGCCATTCACCCCCACAGGAAGGGAAAGCTACACAGGGACAGAAGCCCACCCACCACTGCACGAAGAAGTCGGCAACTGTCTCCAAAAAACTAATTAAACCAGACGCAACTGACCCAAAACAGAAAGCAGTAACAGACTACAAAGAACAAGTGGACAGGCACACCCCCCACCCCATCCACCGAAAAACTATAAAGCAGGAGAACCAATACAATCACAATGGACATAACAACCAGAAGCCGAATCAGTGAACAAAGGCCCCAGGAAATTAGCACATGTCACATACTTGACCCTAATGTAATTACAATAATATAATATATATAAGTCACATTATGTATATGGTGACCGCCTCTGTGGTCTAGTGGTCAGAGTTTCTGGCTACAGATACAGAGGTCCCGGGTTCGATCCCCGGCGCTACCGGATTTTCTGAGTAGTAGGGTCCACTCAGCCTCGTGAGGTCAATTGAGGAGCTACTTGAAAGAAAAAAGTAGCAGCTCCAGGTCTAGAAAACAGAGATTAACGGCTGTGGGGACCCGTTGTGCTGACCACGTGACACCCCACTATCCGCAAAAGTTGGCACTAACTTCGCCAACCGGCAGCGGCCGCTCTGTCGGTATAGTTCGCGTGCGGACTAAGGCCACGGAGTTTAGTTTAGTTTTATGTATATGGTACGAATCACAGCAAAAATTGTAAGCCATATGGGATCCCAAATGCACGCAGCCACACTGTAAAGAATTTCATAGTTCTTAGCTTAGCCTGAAGATGACTTTTTAAGTCGAAACATGTCGCTTTAACTTATGTTTTTATTATATAGTTGTGTTGACGGAAATATATATTAATAAAGTGAATATATAAATACACAACGGGATGACTTCATTCAAATTAAAGTAAACCATTCATCACAAGTTCTGGGTCATGCTCATTAAACAAACACTCCTGAAACCATCTGTAGTATCACATTCTTGTTCCACTATCAGGAGACAGAAGACTACCTGTGAGTTTGTGTGGTCACAACTTTACAATTAGACTGCAACATGCAGCGTAATTTCTGACACAACACATTCAAGAGCCAAAAGATTCAGTAATTTTTTTAGGTTTCATTTTTGTCTATAATTAATCCCACTGTATAAAACTTTACATATGTTCTGTAAATTGTTGCTCTAGAAGGCACTACACCTTCAGGATACTTTCAATAAAATCTCAAGTTTTTAATTCCTCACGGTGGATGTTGCACCTGAACCATATTCAGTCACCCAAAGGCAGAGGTAGCATGTTACTCCAAAACAAACTCCTTATCCTATATGGTGCAACAACCCTAAATACCATTATTTGGGAAACATTCTTCAACAATACCTCTACAAATTCACTTTAAAATAATACTGCTTATATTATTTGTTCACCACCATATTTCATGTTATTTCACAAAATAATCACCCCTGTTACATGCACAGATACATCCACAATACAATGGTCCAAGCCAGTATGGGATTTATAGTTAATTCAGGGTTAAAGCAAGTAGCCTGATGCCCTCAGCTTTAAAACCCGTTGGTAGTACTACCAGCATGAAGTAAAATTACGTCAAAATAATTAGGACACAATAACATGTTACCATTGGGAAAGTCACTATAGATTATTGGAGGACACAAAACAAATACCATCATAACAGGCAATGCTTGTATTCAATGTGACTATAACCAGAATATAACTAGCTGACTGACAGCAGTGATTCTTGATTTAAATGCACTTACTCCTAGTGTTTGGGTTATGCAATTTCAAATGGTAGGACGATTATAACTAACAAAACGGAAAGGATGTGTAAGAGGACAGCTGTAACCAAATTTAAGGAAATACAATTCGAATATTTTTCAGGAGTGATGGAGGAAACCGACTGAAATAAATCAGTCTGGATGCTAAATCTCTCGATCTATTCAAGACCTCATCACAAAGTATCAAGATTGAGTTCATTTCTCTAGTACATTATGTTGTGCAAGACTTTTATGAGCATGTCTGGGCATGTTCCCGCATGGCCTCAATCAGCCAGATTACAGTGCAGGCCAGTTTCACTTGATCATCACAAGAAAACAGCAGTGTCTGTGTCATGCATCATACTCATGATGCCTGAAAGTACAGAACAATACACATGTATCAAATTCTGCACATAACTTAAGAACACAGGAACCAAAACTCATGGATTGATTATAACTTTTTGAAAGATGGCAATGAACTGTACACAAGTGTCTGGATGGTTCTACCATTTTCAAGATGGGCACACATCCTTCACTGAGCAGAAATGATGAAGTGATAGTAAAAACACATAACTTCGTGAGAGCAGATCAAACACTAACCATTAAAGGAGTATCTGAGGGACTAGGTATTTCTTTTGGCTCATGCTAGGCAATTTGAGCCAAAGATATGGGCATAATACATGTTGCAGTACAATTTATCCCATGGCTGCTGACAGTGGAACAGCCACTGATTTGCTTGAATATGCATAAGCAGACAAAAAGACAAAAATTTCTTTAAAATCACTGTAGTTAGTGATGAAACATGAGTATATGGTTATGATCCCAAAACTAGACAACAATCATCACAGTGTAAAATGTCTTCCTCATTTGCGCAACCCAAGAAAATGCACAAAGTTTGATGCCAGACAAAGGTGATGTTTATCACTTTTTTGAACAATGCCGAACTGTAAAGAAGCATTTTTATTTACAAGTACTAAGAAGTCTCTGTGATGCAGTTAACCGTTAGCCAACCAAGGAAACTGCACTGTCATCACAAATTCATCATGACAACACACTCGCACACTTGGCCCAAATTGTGCAGCAGCTTTTAGGCAAGCATCACATTCCATAGGTAAGTCAACCCCGTACTCCCAAGACATGATGCCTTGTGACTTTTTCATTTTCCCCCAAATTGAGAACACCCTGAAGAGTAAACATTTGAAAATGTGGAAACAACTGAACTTAAGGTGACACAACTTTTAGAGATCCCCAAAACAGAGAATAAGAGGTGCTTCCAGCAGTGAAAGAGAAGCTGGAATAAAAGCACCCAATCAGAAGGGGTCTATATCAAAGAGGATTAGTATGCCATCACGGTAAGTTTAGTACTGTTAGTTTCACAGCATCAGTCTTCATACTTTTTGACCAGGCCCCATATTTCAACCTGCATCCTCCCAAATACAAAGCTGGAATGCTAACCATGGACTGCATCATTTACATTGAACATGGTGAATGTATCTACACCACTCATAACAAACAAATTGCAAAACCAACACACCACGATACAAGAAAGTACCAGCTACGAAATTTAGGAAAAAACATTTCCTTCTGCCAAAGAATTCCAAAGTTTACTCTGTCCTTGGATTCACTTTCCAGGATTATTAAGACACATTTTAACTGCATACTGGATACTGCACATGGGAGAAACCAGATATGGGAGTTTATGATAATGAATAAAATGACTGGGATAAAAAATATATAGAAACACCCACATCATGGACAGTATTCATCCATTCAGTCTCACATGTTTCAGGTGATAAAAGACATTACTGACACTACAAAAGAGGGAGGAATCCTAGAATGAGAGAAGTTTTTACACTGCGTAAGTCGATGTTCAATTTTTTACTGAAATAAATCCTTCCACCAAGCCAGAGGCACATTGCCACTTAAGGAAGACATTCCATGTGAGGCTTTTACACCACAGGGATGGCATAATGTGCCCAGGAAAGTCTGTCCCAGTACAACTTCATCCACAAGTCCACATGGACTCACCTGAGAACAAACCTGATTCTCTTGTATTAAAATCCAGAGTATAACCACCTATGCTGATGAAACAAATTTCAGGTATTTTCACAAAAGTAGGGAATTTAGGTAGCTGTGCTAGGCTATAGACTGGATAACCAGGTAATTGTTATTCAATTCACAGCAGGGACAGGGGTCTTTTTTCTCTCTGTAGCATCCTACCTGGCTTTGATGACCAGCTGTTGAATTCAAATGTATACTAGGGCTTCTATGCCCATGGACATGGTAGGCACGGCACGAAGATAACCACTAACCTCCAGCTAATACCAAATTTAAGAATACTTGTGGAACTTTAGCTCTACTCTCCCATGCAGCTTTACGGCATGGTGCTTAATTATGCACAGGGACAACTGTACCATTATAATTATATGAACTATGAGTTACATGTGAAATACTCACCATAAATGAAAAGAACATGCTCGCAGCTGACAGGTAGTGCCAGATGTCATGATTGTCAAAGAAGTCGAAGATCACGCAAGGCTGGTTGTAAGATTTGGACTGTGCTGGTGTAAGCTGGAACATTAATTGGCTTAGAGTAACACTGACCTGTACCTCAGTACATGCAGGAACACAGCAAATATAGAAACCATAATTCTACCTCAAGAATACTATCTTCTGCAACATGATGTCACAAAATCAGAAAAATCTGTTAACATTTTGAAGCAATCTACTGACTCCATCCAGAGGTAGGTTCTTCCCAGATGTTGCTAAATTTCTACCAGACTATAAGACTAGTTTGTAGAATTCATCCCATTGCATTACAATTAATAAAAATGAACAAAAACAGATTTATAAATAAAAAAATTCTTGTGTCTGAAGGAAATTTATAATTGAATGTCGATTAATTTTAACACAACCGGATGAATTCTATATCAAAATAAATGCAGCCAGTCAAGCTCATGCCAAACATAAATACAAAATTTAAAACAAAAGGTGCTGAAATGCAATAAAACTGTTGTGTCTGATGCAAATGTACAATTTATTGTCAGACTATAAAACACTACATCCCAGAAAAGAGTATTCTTCATAGTCACTGCCATGAGTATGGTAAACCTCAAATAATTTTATATGTTTTGTTTGGTAGTATGGGAAGATCACAGACTTACTACAAGAACACACAAACTCACAACTCAGGAAACCACAAACTTAATATAATGAGGGTGTCATAGAGCAGGGTGCTTGAGCTAAGCTGTAAAAGCAGTTAGTATACCAACCACTTGACACTACTTCAAATTCTGCTGTCTTTATCACTTGCACACTGAATCCTCTTCATGTTCAGGGCACTGTTCCACTTCACAGCTCTACAGCTGTGCAAGGATGACGAAAGATTTAAATTTTTATGCAGGTGGGCATCAGTTCAATGCAACTCAATAGTTCACCTTCAAGCACCATGGCAAAATGCACATTATACTGCTGCAGGATTAAAGGGTTGATTTGTGATTCTAATTTTGAGGTGCAATTTGTTTCAGATGATTCTGATATTGAAGCTACTGATGATTTATCAGAAGACTCTCATAACAGAGTTCCAACAGATCAGTGAAGACTGAACTAAAATACATCAGTTCTGTGCTCCCAAACCAGGTGTGAGTCACTGTGCTGCGCCTCACACTGGTATAGAATGTTTTTGACTAATGTTTACAGACAAACTATTGAACATTATTCTAGTACCGTCACATCATTACTACCAAACAACACATTCAAAGACAGGAAGACAAATTTGACAAGATATTTCTACTGATGAACTCTATAATTTTACAGCTCTGATAATCCTGATGGTATATGATTATTGGGATGCGATAAAAGATTACTGGTCAACCAAACCAACAAACTACAATGTACTGCATTCTTCTCAAAAGTGATAAACACAATTGGTTTGTGCTATTAATGAAAGTGTTTCCCTCTGAAAATAATAAAAAATCCATCTGACAGACTGAATCAAGATTGCAACAGGGTGTGGAAAATCAGGAGAATTTTCAACTACATAAATAATACATATTCCGCACTGTACCAGCCCACAAACAAATTTGGTATTCAATGAGGTAATTGTGAAATTCAAGGATACAGTGCCATTCTGGCAGTACATACTAATAAAGCATAAAATATTTGGACTAAAGCTTTGTTGTGGCAATGGATATGTGTATGACATGGCAGTTTATGTAGGAAACCAACTTTTGAATGCTGCTTCACATATCACACCTACCCATCAAACAGCTGTGCAACTAACAAGGAAACTGGAAGGTGTTGGACATAAATTATCATGGACAATTATCTTGTCGCATCAACTCTTTTCTGACCTACACAACAGGTAAGTAAACAGTCGCAGCACAGTTGGTCACAACAAACAGGACACGCCAACAAATTCTGACACAAAGACCTTGAAATTGAAGAAAGTTGAAACCATTTGTAAGGTGAAAGGACACACAAGTGCTGTGTGTTGGAAAGACAGGAAAAAACTTTACCTCCTCACCAATATGCACAACACCCCACCATCACGTCATTTTGTGGAAGAAAAAGAAGAAAATGTATCAAAACCTCCATGCACTGAAAGTTACAATAACAGTATGGGTTTTGATGATTTGAGTGATATGATGGCAAATGGTTACAGCATTTCCTGTAAGATGCAAAAATGACCTATAAAGCTCTTCTTCCACCTAGTTGACCTAACTATCCAGAACACCTTCATAATTCACAAATCTTGTGCAGGGAACTACACACATAAATTGTTCCAAGCACAACTTGTACGGGGTCTTATTCCATTCATGACATGTCCATCAACTGCAGTTGGACTTCAAGAAAACCTATCACTGGCCTGGCAAGGGTCACTTGTGAAGATGTTATATGTTCTCCTCAAGGAAGGACCTCTACGTCATTTTACTTTTGTAATGACTATGATGTTGGGCTCTACGTCTAGCCATACTTCAAATTGTATCACACAAAATTCCACTCCTAAATATCTCTCAGAGTAATAAGTGACTTGGAACAATGGGATCCTATGATGTGCAACTCTTGCAGTATACATTCAAATCATAATAATGGTGACTCACATCAAAGTGTTTATTCAGTTGAAATCTCTGGCCTATGTTATAGTGCACAGGAAAACCTGTGATTACGTTAGTCGACATCAATTTCCTCCCTTAAATAATTTTGATAGATTTTCATTGGAAATACATTTACAAACTCATATGTTGGAATAAAATGTTTACATTACCCTTTGTTTGGATGACACCACTTGATACCTCAGCAGAATGGCCAAAAACTGAAATTTGGGGCTGGGCCAAAGGTTTGTGATACTGTTCATTTATACCTCATTATCTGAGTCACCTAAATCCCAAGAAAAAAATGTCTCAAACTATCTCTCAAACTGAAAAGGCTTCCTTCCAGCTGTTTAATGTCATTTAATTTGCAGTGTGGTAATTATCACATACTGCAAATTAAAGGGACGCTAAACACACAGATTTTATCACAGCTAAAAAACAAATGCCCAACTACTTGGATCACAGCTTAAGTAGTGGAATCTTCTTGAAGAAAGGTGTACTAATATCATTTTATAGGAAGAAGCAGTCAGACATAGCAATGTATTACTCAGTGGTTGGTGATCTAGTGTATTGCAAGAATTAATGGAAGAATTGCAACTTGAAAACACATTCTAAGCAATGGAGGCTTTCCACTGATACATCTAAGGTCAGTTTGAAGGCAGTGATACTCCACAGTGTACATTAAGTTCCCTTCTGTCCCACTGGCTTATGAAGTTCACATGAAAAAAACATACAAGAACCTTAAGGTTTTACCGCAAAATATACACTACAAAGAAAACTGGTTTGATATATGTGGTGCTCTAAAAGTTATAGCAATGCTGACTGGGCTGCAAGGTGGATACACTAATTTCTGCTTCTTTTAATGTGAAATGGACAACCGAACGAGAGACTGTCACACTGGAATAAAAAAATGGCCACTCCGTTCACAAACAACACCAGTTTAGAAGATTGCAGCACACCCTGCTTGCAGGGATATGTCAAAAATCTATTTGCCTCCAATACACATGAAGCTCGGCTTGATAAAAATGTCTGTGAAAGCGATGGATAAAGAAAGTGAAGGGTTTCCCAAAATAAGTGAGGCCAAGAAGAAAGAAGGAATTTTCCTTGGTCCACAAATTACACAACTATTATAAGACCAAGACTTTAGTACAAAATTCTATAGAAAAAAGAGCCTGGAAGGCATTTGAAAATATATGCAGAATCTTTCTAGGCACTGAAAAAGCAGAAAAGTACAGTGAAATTGTGCAGGAACTAATTTCATCATATAGTGCTTTGGGGTTTAACATGTCATTGAAACTACATTTTCTATATTCCCATCTGATTTTCTCCTGAAAACACGAGAGACGTCTCTGACAAACATGGTGAAAGTTTGCATCAGGATATTTCCCAAACTGAAAAAAGGCACCGTGTAAAATGGAGTCCAAATTTATAGACTGACTACAGCTGGATTCTTACATGGGAGACACTGAATGGCGAAAATAAGATGCAAAATATGAAGCAAGTGTTTAATAAATATTTTCTACTTAGGATACTGTATATAGACACACTGTTCACTATTTGACACTGTTTACTGTAATTAGAAACCAATATATTATTTTTTATTACAAACTCTATTTTTCAATTTAATCCCCTCTCCCTAAAAAATGATGGGTGATAGGGCAATTGGGTTGTCATATTTGCATTCAGCAATGTCAAAACTACAAGAATCACCCTGAATTTTAACAGGGAGTAAATTCTGGAATGATGGAAGTTTCTGGTAGATGTATAGAAGATAAAACACACTTCATGTGAAATGCATTTCCTCCAAAGAATACTCTACTTATTAATTTGTAAAAAATGCAGCAGAGCCAGATAGGCCACAGACAACAGAACATAAATGGTGCAAAGAAGAACTGATTATAATTACATAATAATATGGCACAACTACCACAGATTGAAATTTGTTGTGATGCAACATAAAGACACAGACTTTGTGTGGAGAATACACGATCAAGGAAAATAAAAACATTAAATAATAATATTAACATTTATTGCTCATACCTACGAATATGAAGTTTGGTATTTGGACACATTTTCAATACTCCTACAAACCATGGGTTTCCAACCTTTCTATGGCAAAGAGCCTTGTTATTGTGAGTGGGTTTGCGTGTCACATGTGGAAAATAATGATAAGTAGTACACCTAACCACCTAAGTTAGTCTGTAGTTTTTATGGTATACACAACATTTTCAAATGTGGCAACGGGCCAAGGTTTGGAAACCCAGTCTATAAACTGAGTAGAAAATATTCATAAGTCAGATATTACAAAATATTTGGACAGGGTGAAGACATGAGGTAATTTATGATCAATAATTTAAGAAAATAAATGTAGACACATAAGATAACAGCCCCTAACAATAACAACAACAACAACAACAACAACAACAGCAGCAATATTCTACAATACACAATATATGTGCACAACTGTGGAAAATAAAAAAAATTGTAATCCTCTGTGGATTAAATTTTACAAACCGTGAAAAGAGCTGAAAGTGCATCACTGTTACATTACACAAGTGTTTCCTGTTTTGTTCTGTATTTGTATTATGTTACTGCCCAGTGACATTCAAATGCCTTAAAAAACCCAACCACACATATATTCTTATTACTCACCTCCCATGATATTGACCTATTGAAGAAGAAGTACAGAGCTGCTGCCCATGCAGCAATTGACAAAAGAATGTATATGAGTGGCTGCATCAGGATTCGTTCCCGGTGACACAGCTGTCAGGAAATACAAGCAAATGAAAACTCGACATCCTAGAGATGATAAAAATCACTTGGAGGGTAAAAAAAAAATTCACTTAAAACCAAAACCTCTTGTTAGGAACTGAACAGTTCAAGACATAACAGGAAGGACTGTAGCTTATCACATGAAGATGGTAAATGGATAATTACAACCTCAAACAACCAGAATAGACGGGTGAGAGACAGGAAAAAGACATTCATAAGAAACTTGCTCAAGTCTCTGACACCAGAACAGTAACACCAAATCAAATTATTGGGCCTAATCCTGAGCTCAATAAATCCATTTCACATCCACCAGAACTTATTCATCAGAAATTAATTTGAATATCATCATACCAGCTCCTTTTTTCTCTCTCAAGGTTCTCTATAAAAGATCTGCCTACAAAATTTCTGTACAACTTCTCTCATTCTCACACCAAACTGCGAACCCAATCAACTAATCTGGTATCTGGTGGCTGAAATTTACTCATCTAGAGTAAGTTCCTAATATGTACAAAATAAATAATTTGAGACCATTCTAGATCACACAAGAAAAATATCATACCTTCATAACAATGTAGAACATGCAGTACAGCAAAAGGTTGGCCATAAAGATGGACAACAAGTATGTAGCAAAGTTCTGTAAGTGATACAGCAGAGCCACGATGGCTAGTGCCCAGTTGCATACATTTCCTGTAGCAGTATCACAATCAAACATAAACACCATAATACAGATGACTCTACAAATTTATGACACTGATATTCTACTCTTTTCTTCAGTATTTCTTTTAGAAGGAAGATGAGTGGTTACACCTACCAGTTTCAGAACTGTGAATTTTAATGCACTGCACTCTGCACCTGATAAAATAAAACTGCCAGAAAACAAGAAGCAATGTCCAACCTGAATGCAATATGGAGAAAAAATGCAGTTTTATCACATGAATTCAAACCGTTCTTACAAGAGCCTGGGGCTGAAAACTGTGAACAAAATTACAGACTGATAAAGTGTGGTATGCACCTTACACAAAATAAACATTCAAATTCTTCAACACATTATAAAACTGAAACTTCCAATCTTTATGTGGTCATCCTAAGTGCACCATCATTTTTTTTGTAAATGTTTCAAATTTTCTGGCCTACTACCATAGCTCAGAACATAAATGTATAGCTGTTCATACGCATGCCATTAAGGCATAGGGAGGAATTGAGGTACAGCTTCACTCATTCATAAACTCAGCATTAGGGGGAATGAGTGACATAACATAAATGTAAAACTGTCCATGTGCATGCCATTAAGGCATATGGAACAATGGAGGTACAGATCCACTCATTCATATACTCAGCACTAGTGGAGATGAGTGGTCAGCTTCACACCCCAACTGCTTTACCCCAGGAGAAAGAGCCCCAAGCATCCAAAAACAAAGCGTACACCAAGAAACCTACTCATGTTTCGCAAAGGAAGAAACAAAATCCATGTGAAATTTAATAATTTAAATGTAGACAAAAAAAACTCAGTGAAGCAATCTGAAAATATGCGCTCAGGAGATGTATGAAATGTGCACTGAACATGGTAAACAACACTTTGAACAATTTCTGTACCTCTTGAATCGTCAATTTTTGCTGATGGTTGTAAATAAAGCGCACTCACACACATTACCTTATTAAACAGGAAAACTTCAGAATAGGGTACATCTGAAAAGGGCATCATTTTGCAGTTCTGTACTGAGATTGTCATTACCTTTACTAGAACATTATCCCATATAAATTATGCTTTAAATTATTCATTTCCACCATTAAACCACATCTCAAGTCTTTCTTCTTTGGTGATTTTGACACATTCTTGAACACAAGACAACACACATTTTTTACAAGCATGACTACACATGAACAGCCCACTTTTGCCAGAAATATTCCACAAATGCCAATTCTACCTTACTATACTCTGCTGTTTTCACATTTTTCTGGCTGAGATATTCACTGCAGACACAGTACAGAGTCATATTTTCAGTTGACACAGAAACATAAATTTTGTAGGTGATTCTGTGTGAGGAAAATTTTAAAAAGCATCCACCATGTTTATAACGTCCAGTTTTTCTTGAATTATGAGCAGCTTATGTTTCATGGCAGTTTTTCTTGTACCAGCTACGATGATCTTGTGTTCAGTAATTAACTGATCTACAGGACAAAAACTGGACACAAGCAATATGAAATGAACACATACGTACATAAACTTTTGCACACAAAATTACTAAAATTAAAGTAAAAGTCATAACACACTCCATAAAAAGTCCATTCTTATTTGCACAGCAGGTTACACACACATGCCATCACCTGCTTATCTATAGCTCTGATCCATGGTGGCAAAAACCTTGGAAATAAATCTTTTATGAACTGAGTCCAATATTTCACCATTGCCTGTTGGGAACAAATTGAAGGAACTGAAGTGTTCTTAAGATTTTGACACAAAAATGTATGAAATTGGTGAAAAATTTTTTTGTGTCATGAACTTTTCATGTTCTCAGGTGGGAAGTCTGTTTAAGTGGAAAACATATTACAAGGGCAACACATATGTCAATCATATGGGAAAAGTTTGTTACTATAATATTCTGACTTCTTAAGTGTTGATGTCTCAATTAGGTTTTGCCGCAATTAATACCCCTGATTACGAGTATCAAGTCTAAACATGTAGGACAGAGTACAGTGTACTATAATGCTGTCAGTACCTCACACTGGCTGTCATTCAGTAGGCAGATGAATGGTAAAGATGAACTGGAAAGGATATGTAACAAGTGGTTATGACATCTTACAGATAGCGCTGCAGAAAACCGTGAAACACCAGTGTCCCATCTCAAATTTGAACCAGGTACTTCCTGCATACAATTACACAGAACCCTGCTGGAGCAGGAGATTATAATAAAGGAGATTTATGATAATTTATGATAATGTAGTTGTATTTGACAGACATACAAATTTTAACTTGAAGTAAAGGGTTAATAAATATCCTATTATAAAATAATTAGTTCATGTCCTATGAGACATGCTTCCTATGCCTTGGAAGAAGAAGCAACATTGTAAATCACTGTTCAGAGTATATGATACCTTACCTAATATGAGCAGCACCATTCTGTTTGGGTAAATAGGCTTTATACACTGCCAGGGGCTAGCCCTCAGGTCATTGTACATCACTGTAAACACCCTCTTGAACACTCCCACATCTGAAAACAAAAACAGTCAATCCCAGTTACAACAACAATGGTTTATGTGACATCTCATCTGAAAAGTCAGATATTATGTGGTACCAATTAATTTCTCATTTTCACCATAATGCTACAATCTTCAGTTATAACTACACTTGTTTCTAATGGCAAAAAAATATTCAGTCCCTTGAATGATATTACAACCAAGCTCAACTGTACAATCATCAAAATTAGAAACTAATAACAAAGCACAATGGAGACTTAGAAGCAAAATACAAATACACTATTTCAGTGATGTCCAAGGCTTACAAAAATTGATAAAAAACAGTATAACTGACCCTCCTCATTCTTAGGCTTGTACATTGTGGTTACACTTACTTGCACAAGAAATAATGTGGCAACTCTTGTGCTTCACCATGAAGTCACAGTTGTGTACTAAAATAAAAGAGGATGCATCTGCCTGTATGCCTCAATAAGTAGCTACATAGGTACTGTATAACACAGAATGTACTTTAACTATACTTTTCACAATTTCCATCACACTCTGGACAACATCAGACAGCACATGTCTTGTCTAACAATTAACTCATGCAGTTGGGTCCCTGCCATTGAATCCTGTTATCCAAGATCTGAACAGTCTGACTAATCCAGTTTCAACTTGTGTTTGCTGATGTGGTACGTCATCATGCTTGCAGCTAAACATGACATCAAATGCACTACAACAATGCTGTTTCCTCAAGAACACCACACAAGTTCTGACAAATTACTAACTGAGCTTCCAGTAACCCACGTATTTATTGTATCTCGGCACTTAACAGCAAGACACATCATCAGATGCACTACAGCGAAGCCAACCGTAAAGACCACTGTTTCCCCAAGAACACTACATATTCCAACAAGAATAACTACTCACCAAGCTTCCAGCGACCCATGTAATATATCTGAGCACTCAGAACAAGACAAATCACCAGATGTATTACAGTGAAGCCAATCCAGAAATACCAACTTCCACCAAGAACACCACACATCCCAATCAGAATAACTACTGCCAGCACCCCAAATGTAGCATATGCACTTGCATTTATGTCAGGATGTCTTGTCTGGTAGATCTTCAGCATACACATCATTGAGATCACATACATAAAGCTTGTATCTGGAAGCAAATACAAAATAGTTCATTCTAATAATATACTGAAAATTCTAAACTCATACAAACAACAGTTTCACGTATTTATTGTCCCATACAAACACACTCCACAGCAATCATTCTGGCCCCTGACCAGACAGCAAGGCACATAAATCCATTTCTGACACAAAACATACAAGATGACAGATTAATACGAAACAATAAATGGACCACTTTTCAGCATGGGTTTTGAACCATGATTTATTCAATTTCACTGTCACTAGATAAGGCTATGTAGTATCAAATGGTATAGTGATTACTGAATGACTTGGAAAGGATATGGAAGGAAACTATCACGGCCAAGTTTGTGGCAGGGTCGTGCCATTTGCCCGAATATATTGGTGAAATCCACAGAAAATCTGTCAGGTAGCCAGTAAGGACTAGGAAAACACAGTGTAAATTCTGTAAAAATTTTAAGTTAACAAAATGTGAATTAAAATTTAACATTTTTCTCAAGGGCATTTGGTACAAAATGCTAAGGCATTAAGCAGGCATGTCTCTGCACACAATTAAATTGTTTAAAAGTATTTTTTTTTTTTTTTATTTTTTTTTATATCCTCCAACCACAGACAGTGTATATTACCTGTACATCACATTCACTTGCACTAATACTTGCAACTGCATGAACTACAGACTATGTTTCTCCCTCCAAAATATTTGCATTGTAGTCAATGTACTTGTCTTACAGCTGGAAAATACACTGCTGTGGTTATTTGGTTACCATTGGTATCAAGCTCCTACACTTGCGCTACACAGTTAATCAGAGGAATATTTCATTTGGTTATCTCTGTCATATGTTGATTCAGCATCACCAGTGTCCTCCTCTGTGTTTTCTGGAGTCTTCATAGCCAAAGAAGCTGAATGAATAGGAGACAAGAGGCCAGGAGATGCCACAATGTTTGATGTACAGACATGCGAGGAGGCCTTTTCAAACATGTCCCTGAGATCTACTTGGTTCACTGATAAAGTTTTTTTTTTTCTGGTGTTGGGAATATTTTCCTTAAGTGCCAGATTATCAGATGTCAGATTAAAGGAATTTTATTGTACATACATTACACACTTGTTACACACACACACACACACACACACAATACATATGTTAATGCCATGTTACATATGTTATGTTCATGTTACATGCGTACATACAGACATAAACTTTATCTTGTTCATATCTGTGTACTAATATCATTATATCAAACAAACAGTGACAAATACATTCATTCATACATAATTCAGTCACCACTTTATTAACATTACATATAAATCCAACATGCTTCAGCTCTTAAAGTGTCATCTTCTGGGATACAATTGATACATTCTAGTAACATAGGTCAACAAAATGAGTCACCACTTGTAAAATTCAACTTAGTTTGTAGCGTGTACTCACTAAGTTGAATTTTACAATTGGTGATTCATTCTGTTGGCCTATGCTGCTAGAATGTATCACACTCCCTGAAGATGACCCTTTAAGGGTTGAAACATGTTTATGCATAGTGTTAATAAAGAGGTGATCTAGTAATGTATGAATGCATTTGTCAGTATTTATTTGCTATACATGCATTACATACATTTCATACATTACACACATACTCATAACATAGTAAAATGATACGTCAGTCTTTAGAGAAGCTACACTGAAGTGTGAGATACAAAACTTACCAAACTGGAAATTGGAATGATTAGGGCATACATGGTAGCAACCACTGAGCACACCCTCCATCACGAGTGCAGCACCCATGGCATAGAACAGTCCGTAGTGCTGTGGAATCCCATAGTACTGGAACAACCCAGAAATGTTCAGAAGAGCAGAATTTCTGTACATCAATTTCACTAATAGAGGTGAGGCCACAGCTGCAGACCAAGAATGTGACAACACACTGCCTGGTCAGAACCATCACAGCCATTAGCACCTAGTCAGAACAGCTCATCATATTCAAACCCCAAACATTAGATATGCATACACAGAATGCACTAATTATACTTTGTAAACTACTGGTTTATATTTACACTCTTGTATGAATCCTAAGAGCAGAAATTGTGCAAATATTATTACATGTTACTTGTAAAATGGGTAAAAATATTATCAGGCAGTAAAAATTAAAGAAACGAGACCCCAGATTCTCACACTGGTGGCTCTTATGATTACATTCTTCAAAAGTACAAAACAACACTCCAGCATTTGTCTGATATGTTGGAGTACAGCATAAACTTGATAAACTGTTCACATGTACTGCACGAGCATACCTTATCCAGCCTATCATCAGACTTCCGATGCATGATATCTCTGCGATAAGTTAGGATAATGAACAGCAGGCCTAACATGATGTAGCCAATATTAGAAAACACATGGTTGAAGTCACTCAGGAGTCCCAATGGATGTGCACACAAGAAGTTGTAGTAGCACAGATCCTGGTTGCCCGTCTGGTTCAGAACCTGCAAACCATACAGAACTAAAAAAATACAACCCAATTTATAACACTAAAGTCAAAGATCAAAGTGCTTTGACACTCATGTTTGGGAGCTCTAGGATTTGAATATCAGCCCAGAGATTATATATATTGAGTTCTTTGTACTTCCTCAGTCACTCTAGGCAAATAATGTCTCGAAATGCTGCGGACTGCTTCAATACAAACTACCTCCAATTAACCTGTACTGTCCTATGCAACCATATGCTGTCTCTAAAATTTATTGGTGAATGACCCAGCATGGCATATGCTGGTCTCTCTGTTTACTTGGTAACAACTCAAATGTCCATACTAAGCCAAAAACTAGGCTGCCAGAAGATAAAACTGGCATTTACATTCATATCTTAAAGATTAAAATGTTTACACACAACCTGCCACCTAACGTTACAATATAACCCATGCAGCTCACAAAACGTCACTTGCCAAGAAAAAATAGCAGTCACTGTGATCTCTCTTTTACACCTGCAAATATTTAGGTGTTTTTCATAGTCAATGGAAAACTTCCTACAACCTTCACCAATTCATCTGTCTACAGGCGAGACTTCAGAGTTTCCTGTTTATTTAGTGGCATCAATGCATAACAACTGGCATTAACAAAATCTCCTTAGGTGTTAATATTCATCAAATGTTTTCCCTGATGGCACTGCATGACACAAGTGGACTACATTCCTGACATATTGAAGAAACAAGCCACCTCCATTTCAGGGTCACGGTGAGCAGGATTCATGAGTGTTCTGACAATATGAGCAGGTGGTCACACAGACCCAAAAAACAGAAAGGAGCTAGGGCCCTGTTCCAGGCTAACAGAAACAGTTGAAAGAGAACTGTAAAAAAACAACCTTCTTCAGGGCCAACAAGTGAATCGAAATCCACCTGCATATGTTGCTCATCAGCAGTTACACACAAGCGCTCGCCATGCAAAATAGTGATTTACTTTCTCTACTGTGGTTTTAATGGCATGTGATGTGGTAATGCAATTCTCAAGCAGTCAAGGGTAAATAGGACAGTGGTGTTAAGATATAAAACTGGAGCAAATGAAAAATTCAAGACTTTCTGCAGCTGTTTCTGGCCCTGACAAGGGTTGTGTGGGTTGTGTATGACTGTGATGTCCTTTCTGTTGCTTGAGTGGCTGCTCATCCCATCATGCCTTATCTTCTACTCCCTTTCTCTAATGAAATAATGATAAAGTTCATCTCAGTGGTTCACATCTCAATTTCACATCATTTATACTGATGTCACATGCATCTATTGTGTGTTGTGATAACATACCTCAAGTTTCTGAAATGCTTCTTATGAATGCAAATATTAACTACTACACACTACACAATATATGTATGATAATGTGTGCAATCACCTTCACATACGGTCTTCAACAACATTCTTCACCTTTGCCTACATAGTGAGGGGAAAGAATCATGTTCCATCAGTTTAAAAAACTTCTTACTCTTACGCTCTTCTTATTCCTTAGAAGAATTTTTTCAATACAAAACTACTTAAGTTTTAAGATTTACACAACCAGCAATTCATGTATATCAGTTGTTGAAATAATTAAAATTCATGTTTACAAGCACTTGGTTTTTTTATATGTACGTTTATGTACTGCCATTTGAATACTGGTTTGATTGACTGTATGCTGGAGCAGAATCCTATTAGTATAGAAAAACTGATATTGTACTTGTGATCCGTAACTTACATTTTGTTATGTATATCTTGTGAGGTAAAATTTTATCTTCATGTATATAAACAATTATGATGAGGAGCTGCAGTTACACTTTGTAAATATGAAATTGGTTATTGATCTATACGACCAGGTAATGATATTTTCTTTCCCTCCCAAATCTATCATATATGTGAGAGATGCTTGATGGGTGTATTCTATACCCACACGTTTTTTTATTAAACTGTACTGGATCACTTTAAATAAATAAAGATGAAATGAAATGAAATGAGAGACACCACATGAACATGAACCAAACAACTGAAAATTTCTTTGTGACACAGTAGGTTCTCATGGCAATAGTTCGCATATAAGGTCTTCAGGGAGACTGATGGCTCGTGATTCAAGGTTCCAGGCTCCCCTGCCATTTTACAGGATCCTTTTGATCAACCTACCAGGAATTAATTCCACCTGGTTTAGCAATACTTCTTCCAGAAAACTGTGATATCTAACCTTGCTACTTACACTTCTAACTCTTAGTCATCTTCTTACTTCCTCATCCTAAAAAATAAACATTTCTTAATCAGTCTCCCTGCTTGGTTCTTGAATATGCTTTCACTTTGAAAAAACAGCCTCTTTAGGGCTTTCAATCACTTTCTTGATGTCCCAGTTGCTGACACCCCTTTCTGTATATCATATTTTTTCCCACGTAGCTCACGACTCTACTCCAAATACAGTGGCAGCAGGTTTCTCCCAATCACTGATATCAATATACCAAACTACATTGTATTCCCGGAAGACAATAATTTTCTACAAAATTTCTGATCAATTGCTGGAAGACAAACCTGTATTTCAGAGTTACATGAATGTAGTTACTGCCATATACACCACCTACCAGCTGATAAGTGAAGACAAGTTGGACAACTGGTAGAGAGTAGAAAACAGCAACAGTGAGGAGGTTCCAGAGATACATCTGTGATTTCTTGCGCAAAATTCGTGGATCCTTGCGTGCCATATCCATCACAGTCAGGAAGGTTTTTGTTCTGTAAAATGGCACAAGAATATTATTACTTCTGAACACATTCTTTACCAACAGAAGTTCAAATACATAACAGTACACCTTTCTGTTACACAAAGTTACACTGTACTCTTTAACACATTACTACTCAACAAAATTCCCAGTTAGTGCATAAGCCTACATTGCCCAAAAACACTGATATATAATTACAGATCAATAATTATTACAAAAGTTACTGATCTGCCATTGGGTACAATTTCCATTAACATACGTTTTCCAAAATAAACCAAAATCAATGTGGCACCTTCATTTTTGTATTTGTTTAAGACCTATCAAACTGTTCATAAAAAATCTGTAAATACGGTTACTTTCTACAGTCACAACAAATTCTACAAGCATCCATTCAATGGTATATCAGTTATTATAATCAAGCAGAAGAGTAAGTACTGTACATATTTCTAATGGCTGCTATGTTGTTCCTCTCCATAGTACAGACAGAACAAGAAGTATAGGGCCCCAATTCATAGACCATACTTTTCCTTCAGGCTTGTAAAAAAAATATATACATGTGATGCATTCTTAATACCACTTATAGGAAATTACAATGGCCTCTAATAGCAAATTTCATGATAAATAGCCAACTGGCTTAAAAGTTCACTATTACTAAAGGTCACAGCAGAGTTTCATATTTTGCAAAAATAATCATCACACAACATTTTCAGACCCTGTATTAAATGGTGCCAATGACTGTTTTAAAGTTGGATTGTTGCACTATTTTGACTTAAAAACAAGGTGGTATTCGGTATTTCTCTGACTAAAGAATGCATAATTAATTCAGATTACATACCATCAAATGACTGGAAGATGAAAATGACCAGGAAAGGATGTGGAAGTGGTAATTGCGCACTTTAAGGTACTATCAACATATCTGCCTAGAAGGGCTAAAGAAAACATAAAACTCAACTCAGGAAAGTCAGTATCCTGGCTAATATTTGAATTGGCCTCTCCTGAATATGACTCAGAAATGCAATGTGGAAGCCCATAACATTTATTTTCACTCCACACACAGATAGTGCAAATCTAAAAGCGCAACATTCGCTGTGGGAAAAGAAATGAAAAAAGAAACACAGATTTACATCCAAACTTTCCAAACGTACTGTGTGATCTGAGTGCAATTTGGTACAAGGGATCTGAATTTGTGAATGTCAGTCCAGCTCTCATATTTAAGGGTTTCCTCAGCAGTTTAAGATGTCTCCTTGATAGGTTACTGGCCTTTCACATCCCAAAAGAACAGTATGCTGGCCTAGACCAGCTTGCTGTTCTGCTGGAATGTGGTCCTCTAGCTGATTCAGCTCAGTGTTAAGGTGCTGGACATTCACCTACACCCTCTCCTATTTGCTGCAGTTTAGGCTTCATTGCCCAGGGGCCACGCAGCCTTAGTCTTCATGGATGTGGGAGTAGGATATGTCAACAAAGCTGCTGTTGGTGCAGTTGGTTTTCTCATGATTTATAGGTTGTACTTATCAGCATTTGTATAACCCCTGAAACCATACCGACCTTTAAGACATTTACTAGGAATTACTAAGTTACATGGGGAAAGCAATCAATCCATTAGGGACAAACTTGGAGAGCAGAACATTGTTCTGGAAATGCAACTGTATCAATGAAAGTGTCTACAACACTTACAGAGAATGGACATAAATGGGATACCCAAACAAGCACTTAAGTATAAGCCAAATGGGAGAAGAAAGACAGGACACCAAGGAAATGACGGAAATACCAACTTCACCTTGGGGTCAAGGAGCAGGCATTATGTTTCACCAAGTTCATGATGATGATGATGAATCTGAACATAATGTTGTTGAGTATTTATGGATTTTGAGAAAACTGGCATAGAAAAGGCCCTAAATTCTGTATGGTCATAAATGAAGTTAAATATATGAAGGTAGTGACATTCTCCTCAGTATCGCCTCTCACCCCAACCACTCCACCTCTCACACAACCAAGGCATGGAAAGATTTTGTATGCTCCATAAAGGCCGTAATGGTTATAACAAGTAAAGGCAGGTTACGACTACAGTATGTTCCAAAAACACCATGTTACTTCCACTACTTCTTTCTGCAGAAATGAACATTCCAGGAATACTGTGGGTCAGAACCAGAATCTTGAATGAAAGACATGATAAAACAACACTTTTGAAGAATAATGCATCCGATATTAATTACACATTATTTATATGAGCCATTCTTCAGGACCAGAAGAAATTAATTATACTTGTGGGAAAACAAATATGTATGGGAATGATGGATGGAAGTTTCACTGTACTCCTCCCACTCCCATCCATTTTATGGTGTTACATATAGAATCACCAGCTAAATTTCAAACCTGAAAATATCTTTGTCACTATCTGCATCTTGAAGTACGTCAATGTCAGTCTCATCCAGCGATGAGTCTGAGTGACACGTGGGAAAAAGTGAGCCTGCACTTGTCACATCACTGCTGGCACCTGGAGTCTGAATCTGACCATAGCTGCTGGGCAGTCCGACAGGAGACTGAGGGGACTGAACGCTTACATCATCAAATGGGTCACTGTCCAGTAGCTGCTGGCCACGTCGCCTGCAGGAGACAATGATAATTACATTTTTATAATCTATACCAATAAAATGGGTAACATGTCACAAGATATACACCTACCTATCACACCATTACATTCAAATCACATTTTAAAACAACTTCCAGAAGCAGTTACCAATATATATCAGTATGGAAAATACAATGCAGCACAACATGTAATGTAATTTTCAATTCAAACATATTTGCACATAACATATATTATTTAAAATAACAGAAGACATTATTAATTTGTGCTCACACATACACTGCAGTTATAACAGACTAGAGAACCAAAATGGAATATTCTTGAGTATTTTACAAATAAACCACCATTTTCAGTTTTGTTAAGTAGTACTGGGGTTGAAAGGCATGCCATAGCTGAGGCAGATAGCAACTGCCTTCTCGCTAGGAGTCCAGGAACAACTCCAGAGTAGTCAATGTAGGACATGTGGTGGGCAAATTACACTGCAACACATTTTTATCCAAGTATTCTGGTTTTCCCTGTCAGTTATCACTCCATCCATCCTCCATACTAATATGAATTCATGTACATATAAAATTGGTACACAGGAACATGGGTGTGTCTGTGTGTGTGTGTGTGTGAATGCACATATACATATATATTTACACACACACACACACACACACATTTAAGATGTGGTATCCCTGGTGTGCTTCCAGTACACATAATAAAAGACAATACAACCTGTCAATGTACAACTTCACTGTAGCAAGTACAAATTGCAACTGCATAAAGTTTCATCTACATAAAGTAGCCATCATCAGGGTGTATATATCAGAAATACAAGAAGGAAATTATATATCTGTATTTTACACATAGTAACAAGTAGTTAGTGGACAAAATCTCAGCATTACATATAAAGATATATATGACTCCTACACATACATGTGTAATAGTCATAACAATCATATATACCTTTACATGTAAGGCCAAGATCTTGTCCACTAACCACTCATAACTACACATAAAATACAGGCATATAATTTTATTTTTGTACTTCTGATATATACACCCTGATGTTGGTTGCTTTATGTAGCTGAAACATGCAGCTGCAATTTATACTTGCTACAGTGAAGTTGTGCATTGACAGATAATAAACTCTTTTATTAGTATACACACACACATACACATGTGCATATGCATGCACACATGCATATGTAACTAAATTAACTACATAACCAGTAACAGAACAAGAACATTCAACACATTAATATTAGAGCAATGGATAATAATTCTGAGCCTCTTTAAACCAGTTTAATCCATTTCCTAACAATGATTTCTGTTTCTAATCTATGAAGCAACCACTTTCAACAAGATTTCTCAATCAAATTTCTATACGTACTGATATTTCTTAGAGCTCTCATCTGAGCTAGAATGCATGGAGTCTTACCTCCACTCCTCCATATGTCCTCACAGTGTGATGCTCTGGCAAAGACAACTTAACCTTTAAATGTGCAAATTAGAACCTCCATCATATCAACAGACACCATGAACAATGCCAGCAAACTGCATAAGGTGAACACATACAAGGATTTTATTCTGTACATATTACATGTTTTTGAGAAAGATAATTTATCAGAATACACAACATACTTTTCTACATTTTAAAACTTCATTACAACCAAACTGCCTTTCAGTGCTTCATTACTACTGCACCCACTCCTGTACCTATATACCACACACCCTGTTGAACTGAGTATCTTATTACTTGAGAAGCTGTTCTGTGCTGATTACTGATGACTGGTTCCGTTCTGATCGTAGATATATTATGTTACTTGTATGTGTTGCCTGCAGTTGCAGGAGTTGTCTAGGAGGCTACGTCTATGTACTGCTTGTGCAGAATCTTTCTTGACAACCAGTTCTACACTGCATTTTCCATTCTGTTGAATTAGTTATTACTTCTTACTCTATTCTATGTTGGATCTTGCTGGTTAGTTCCATGTGCTGTGATTCCTTCCTTCTTCTGTACCTATGTTGTATATCTTTGTTATTTGGCATGTAGTTGCCAGCTAGTTATATATGAGGCCATGTCTATGTGTCTGTGTTTCACTATTTCTCTTTTCCTGTCATAGCATTATACTCCCTCCCCCCAGCACCACCCTCAATATTTAAGTCTAACACCACTGTTGCATATTTGTGCTCACGGTAATTTACTAATATATTACTTGTGCCGCACCGCACATTGGTTGGTTTTCATTATGCATTGTTGCTATTCTATGCTGTTCTTTGTCATCATATACTTCATCTTGCAGTTGTCATGTGTTTTCTGTGTTCTGTACCATCTATACTGCTGCTTGGTGGACTAATTTTGCATACTGTTCTGCATATGTACAGAGGTCTCTGGAGTTCTCCTTCTTGATCAACCAGTGTTGTGATGATCTGATCAATTAGTATGTTACTTTTTTGTGATTTCTACATGCTGTATATGATATTTTCCAGATATATCTAGCAAAAGACCATTCTCTTGCACCCATATGGGGCCACATTTATGACCTGTTTCTGACATGGTTACGTTTTGTAAAATTAGAAATTTCTCCATTGTACTCCCTGCTGTCTGTTACATTTTCTATGCACCTTTCACAAAATTTTCACCCTTTTCCATGTACATTTGATCGCAAGTGTGAGAATTCACCATGTATACACTATGCTAGAACTCGTCTCTAACATTTTATTGGTACTTAAGTTTTGAAATAAGGTGTTGTTTACATGTGGGCTATTTTTAAATTGATTTTCCTGAACATTTGGTAATGTCTTTATATGCTTGTTTACATATGTAAATTTAACCCATTTTTTGTCATTCCTGTCCTTGTTACTACTTGATTTTGCATTGAAAGTTACCAGCTTCATGTTCTTCACATCACAGTTCTTATTGTGGTGTTCCAGTTCTCTTACATTCCTTTTGTTTTGCCTCTAGTGTGATTTGTATGCTTCATTCTACTGATCATGTGCATGAAGGCAGCTTCTCTGTGTTCTGTGGGATGATTAGATGTGTTATGTATTACAGTGTCAGTTTCTGCTGGTTTTTGGTAATCCCAATTATGACATTCTGGTCCCTTCTAGCTATCTCCAAGCCCAGACAGTGTAAGTTCCTGTTGCTTTCCAGTTCCATCTTATATTTATGTGCCTGTGCAATGCATTGTGCCCATTCAGAACTTGCTCTGCTGTTGTTTTTACCTTGATACAGAGCATGATCACACTGTCAGTGCACCTTTTCACAAACACAATGCTTCTGTTGTTGATCACTGTTGGGTGGTAGCTTTCTTTTATGTTCTCCAGGAAAATCTCTCAAGTACACAAGTATATTCTCCACAAATTTAAATTAAACTAAAAAAATACATAAACAAGATAGGGATACAACATTTTTGCCACATTTGAGAGGAATGCATTCAGTTTAACTAATAATTTAAGCACATTCAACATGAGGACCACTTGTTACATGTGAAATTTCTAAGCAATGTTTCATGTCTCTCCATGTGTACTGCAATATTCTTCATAGACCTGCATCCCCTGCTGGCCCCATTTTAAAAGCCAACTTTATGTTAGGCTGTGTCTTCTAGTCCACAATGGACCAACTAGGGATACTACTGCTGTGGCTTAAAAGATATAGTGGCCCTTTAACCCTTAGCTGCTGAACAACATATATATATGTCACGCAGTGAGCCCTTTAAATAGCTGAACAGCCACTAAAGTGGTCAGGGGGGGATTTAATTCTGGCGTCAAAGGGTTAAAAGCTAATGGTGACCACTGGATTTATAGGCTGCAGTTTCTGTCAGCATATCACTGTCTTCTCAGCAAAGAAGAGACAACAACCTCTTGTATTTCTGTACAGTGTAAGAATTTTCTCATCCTCAAATCCTTGCATTGCATGTGTTTCCCTTTCACAACAGGTTAAATGTTGCTTTGTATGAGAACAAAGTTTTCTTTAGGAAATCACTCTCGATGTCAAGTAACTAAAGCATGGAAATTGCAGTTGTTATTCAGTCAAAACTATCAGTCCCCTCAAAGATGGCACAAACCTTATGCAAGTATCTCATTTCTGTATTCTTTTATTTCACATTAGAGTTACAAAGACAATATGTGTTCATTTGGTAAAATTCACACAGTCTGAAGCATACACCATGTTTCGAATATTTGCTCTTGTGCACGTTTGAATGTGGTTGTTATGAAGCCAATAAACCCAACCTAAGCCACTCCTTCCATTTGTATGTTTTAAAAATGAAACATCTATCTTAAATTTCAAGTTTTCACAGCAGTTGTTGATCAGCTGGTGGTCTTCTTGTCAGTTTCTACACTGTGTGGTAGATGTGTGCTTTGGTGTAACATCAGAATACACATCTACCACAAGGTGTAGAAACCAAAAGATCACCAACTTACATCTTATTATGACTCCTAGTAAGTTAGCAAAAATTCTCCTGGACTATAATTACAATGGCAGTATGAAAATTTGTACTCACTTGATTAAATATACCACTGAAACCACAATAGAGAAGATGTAAAACAGTGCAAAAACTATCACAACACTGACTGTAGATATTACATAGTTGTGATATGTAATGCTGCCTTCAATTGAGAACTTCACAGATTTGTTTCTGGCAACTGTCACTGTTTCATAATAACCGGAACAGTCCCAGTCATCACCTTTCACTACGAACACCACATAAAAACCTATAGGAAATGCTGTTTTCTGTAAAAAAAAGTGTGAAAACATCATTAAACAAATAAATTTTATCATTCTGAAACAAGAACTGTTGACCTGTAAACATTCCAACATCTATATCACATCACCTGCATGAATCTCATTTTAGGCACATGGAAGTCTCAAATTTTCAGAACTGAATCATAAGAAAGACAGTTCAATCTTGATTCAAATATGATTTTTCAGTGCTGAAGGTTCAGAGTTTTGAGACAACTACTTTAGCTTCGTACAGTACCATGCAAACTACTTGATGCATCAGAAAAGTAATGGTTGGGAATGCTAGCAGAATCAACCTGCCAACAAAATTTGACTCTCTGCCACTTTCTGCCTACATCTTTTCCCATTTCTGTGTGTGTGGCATTAGAGCTCCACTCCTCTGACCAACAAACAACTTCAGCATCAGCAAAGCAGAATTATAAATGCTACAATTACCTAGTCTGGTTTATAACTAAAGCCATCTGTCTACAATGTGATATCTGCATATCCTAGTAAATTCTTGCCATTGCCTCAATTTTCAAAACTTTTTTTATATGTTTATTTTAAATATGAAGTTATTGTTGCACATGCCAAATTCCTGTTACATACAAAACCCAAAGTATTTTCATATTTTGGCTACAAAATGTCTGCAGTAGACATGTAGTAGGTTGAGACAGATTGTATTAATTCACACTAATTCATAACGCTTATCACTGTTATCAACCACATACAAAATGCACCCAACATTCTTCTGTCAAGGTTAACCCCACATGTAGCAAAAAATTATTGGGGATCATTACAGTGGACTTTGACGAAACAGGTAAAAAACTGACCATATATTCTGCATTCGTCAAAATACTTGAGACACAATAGGAATACAATGCAGACCTGCATCAGCTCTTTACAGGCATCACATATGCCCCCTATTCAGTTAGAAGAGAGGTTTTGTATTTCTTACTGAGTTTGGTATCCCCTTAAAATAATTAAAGTTAATAAAAATGTGTTGAAATAAAATCTGTAGTACAGTCATGGGTGGCAAACATTTGTCTGCTGTAGTACAGTCATGGTTGGCAAACATTTGTCTGATACACAGTCTATCAAGAATGGCCTAAAGCAAAGAGATGTCCTGCCACCACTACTTTTCAACTTTGCTTTAGAATATGCCATTAGCAAGGTTCAAGGAAAGCAGTAGAGACTGAAACTGAATGGGACACATCAGCTTCTGGTTTATAACAGAGAAGCTTTAACAGTCGCTAGCAAGGAAAATGGTCTAGAAGTTAATGCTGAGAAAAATTAGCATATGTTCGTGTTTTGTCAACAGAATGCAGGACAAAACCATAACATGAACACAGGAAATAAATCCTCTGAAAGTGTGGCAAAGCAAAAATATTTGGGAACTAACATAACAAATCAAAACTGTTTTCATGAAGATATTAAGACCAAATCAAACTTCAGGAACACCTGCTGAAATTCAGTCTAGCATCTTTTGCCTTCCTTTTGCTACCTAAAAATATGAACATTAAAATACAGAACCATAATTCTGTCCTCTGTCATATATGGGTATGATGCTTGGTTTCTCACGCTGTCAGAAGAGTAGAAGCTAAGGGTATTCACAAATAGGGTGCTGAGGAGGATATTTGGGCATACGAGGAACAAGGTAGTAGGTGGCTGGAGGACAGTACATTAGGAGCTTTATGATCTGTACTCTGACCAGGTATTATTCACATGATCAAATCAAGAAAAATTATATGGGCAGTGCATGTGCCATGTATGGGAGATACGAAGGTACAAACAGGGTTTTGGTGGGGAAATCTCAGGAACAGAGTCAACTTGGAAACACCCAGGCATAGCTAGAATGCTAATATTAGAACCTGTGTTGAGGAAATATGATGAGTGGGTGTGTGAACTGGATTTCCCCAAGGATAGGGACAAATGGTGAAATTAGCTTTTCAAGTAGGACTCTGATCCATGTAGTGAGTGAGTGAGTGAGTGGATCATTTGGTTGACTGGTTGGTTGGTTAGTTGGTTGGCTAGTTAGTTAGACAGCTAGTTCTCAAGGCTGAGATACTCAGCAGTGACGTACAATGAACAATATGGACAATGTCACATGTGTCCTTCTCTTTGATGTACAAAAACACAGAGATCAATGACAGTATTGATGAAACTGCTTGTTTCCTTACAAAACAACAATGCAGTAACTGTAGCATAGCATAACATAGTCCCTATACTAGTAGAATAATACACAGTAGCAGTATGGGAAATGTGTGTGAACACTGCAGTAACAAGTAAGATTTTAGGTTATCACAGCAGTGACTACAAGTATTGCTTCCTTTGGAATATTTGGGCATGTAGTTTGGTAGTAAGTACTAGCTACTATCATAGGGTAATGAGTGATTTAAAGAGGTAATATAAACATATTAACTTTTTTGCTACAGATACATAAGTTTTTTAATTTATCTGACCCACACCACTGGTCACTTCCTGCTGCTATTCCAGTTTGCTGTGAATTTGGGTCTATACATTTTAGTTCAACACATGGCAGTTAATATTAGGTATTTACTCATCATATTTAAAGGTGATGAAAATGGTTTCATCAGGCTTGCAGACATGCATCACACCTGAAAAACATTTTCAAAGCACGTCTAAGTTATACTAGTGAAACCAAAGACACTGCATCCTGAAAGTTTTCTTTCCAGATCATCTTCAGTGCAATGAGCATCACAAATCTATCCTTTAACATGACCCACAAGTAACTATCACACATGTTCAGATCTGGAAAATATTGAGGACACATTTTTTATGTTTTGTTGACCATGCATTCCTGTACAATCATGTAAATAAAGCCAACTTGGTGCACAATGTATTCTTAGTATATTTATCAGTCTCTACATGTTTCGGGCAACTGTGTGCCCATCATCAGAATAAACAGCTGCGTTTATGCGACACTTGGTACTTGTTATCCTGTATGGATGATTGTCTGGCATGCAGGGTGCACCATGCATACCAGTCATCCACAAAGAATAGTGTAGAGACTGATAAATATAATAAGAATAAACTGTGCACCACGTTGGCTTTATTTACAAAATTGAGGACACAGTCACCTGCTTATTATTATAGCATCAAAAACACTCTGTAAACAATACAAAGAAATGTTTGTGACATGAGCTGATGCACACTGTTACTCAGAAGAGGAGAGGGGTTCAAAAAGTGGTTTCAGAACATGACTAACATATCAGTGGGAACATAAACTCTCATGAAAGCAAATGGACCCTGTAATAGTATCCATGCTCATAGCATAACATACACCAAATTTAATGTCATGTAATGGCACATCGTGGATTACCATGGGATTTCTGTATACCAATACCTATTATTCTGAGAGTTCATATATCCCTTGAGATAAAGCAAAGCTTCACTGTTATATGTAACTAGTGTGGATCTGTATGCATGTGGGAGGATCACTAAATCAGTTACACTGTATGTCATAAGTGTGCTTACAGGAAATGACCTACATGGTCCTGATTAAATAAGGGGTGTGTAAAATATCTACTCATAGTACAGAGAAAACATACCAAGAGGTGAAAGGACAAAACCAATGGCTTTATTTTAGATGACAAAGGTTTTATATTCAACTTAACTTACAGTAAGTGTGATTCCTCCACGTTTGTTCATAGTTTGCCAGTAACCTTCAAACTGGACATTCCGCTCAAGATCAAATACAGGGCACTGTAACATTTATCAAAGCAGTACTAAAACTTAACATGTATTCAGGAGGAACCTGGTTACAATTTCAACTTTGCCAGATTAATAGGTAATGTTTTTCACAGTTTTCCTCTGTACCTCCAGGCACATGCCAAGTCATTACCTTCAAATTGGCCATAGCTTCCTCCCTTCCAATCCTTAACATTTCCATCCATAAAAGCCTTAATATTATTTGAGAGTATCTGATATCTAAAGTTGAAATAGCATCATTTAATAATCTAAGATTTCATCTTCTGTTAAAAATGCCCCCAACCAAACTTTGTAGCCTACACTCGAAGTCTGGACAACCATCATATCTGAATCACTAAAGACCCAACAGACATCATGACAACCTCCAAGAGAGTGACATTAATACAGATTTGTGAATGTCACACAATTCACCCAAAATTTATTAAACAAAGTTCCTATTATTTTTATAGAAATCTCCCTAAAAATAAGAGAGGCAGTGTACATATAATGTAACATTGAGGCACATTTGTGCAACTATTGTTGCAGTGTGCATGGCACTACTGCTCTGCTACTTGGGAGGTAAAGGCTGTTGTGACTAGAGCTCCCTAGGAAAGGAAATCAGAGTGCACGAGAATAGCAGTAATGCAGAATTCTTCATACATCGAATTAAAACAATAACTCATGAAAGTGATCTCAAAAGCCAATATTTGGTCTCTGGTATGATATTTGGCATTTCTACTTCAAAACTAAGTCCAGAATGATTCTTTTGTGCATACAGCCACCTGTCCATATGTCCGTACGAATCTGACAATGCATTATTTCAGGTTCTCACAGCAGTGCTGATGAAGATTTAAGTCTTCTGAGATATGATATCCTGGTAAGTTGTCTTAGACTATCTGAATGCTGAATAATGAACAGCAAATTCCACCAAAGAATCTGTAACTACTGAATAGACATGGTGTCTTGAAGCTGGACCTTAGGATTAAGGTACCTTAAAACAGTCTGATAGCTCACCTCCATCCATCATCATCCAGTAACAAACTGAGCTTCACCACACATATCATGTCATACAAGGTACAAGCATACAATGACCAACACAATGGAATATTTTAAACTTCATATTTTTCACTGACACTTCCTAGACATATGACGATCAAAAGCAGAGAATATCAAATGGGACACACACCATTTTTTCGAACAGAATCTGTTGTTTTATACACATTTTAACAACACTGGGCAAAATGCATATGTTACTTAGTGTAACATAAAATTTCTGGGTGAGTCATGTATTACGCATATGAATGGTTGGTGGAGAATCTGTTAGACCTACTTTCAACATAGTATAGAACAATTTATCTGGAGGGAATGAAGAAAACTAACAAAACCCATTTGAACAGTATATCCCAGGATATGAACCAGGTACCTCCTGAATGCTATCACATTGATACTCTGCTGTCTCACCTGATATCAAGAGACAGGCTCATCATAACCAAAAGCACAGGACCGTACTTCTGTACAAATATCTGCTCAGGCAATGATGCCCTTGCTGTTCCAGTTTCTGTAACATACAGTGACACCCGTTTAAGACAAAACTACTTAAAACAGTTCCTGCCTTAAATATTAGAATAATTTTCTATCAAACTTCTTCCACATGATTAACCCTTTACGTCTGAATGGGAAAACAGTCCCAGGAATTAAATGCCCGTCAACGGCCAAATGGGAAAACAATGTCCCACAATGCCACATCCTGTTTAAAATCGTCTGCATTTATAATTACATATTTTTGCTTTACAATCTTTGTCTAAAAGACTTGTATAGGCATAAAAGATTGTAAGAAGTTTAATTGTAGTCAAAATTATCAATAATAAAATGTAATTTTTCTTACTAACATTCTTACAATATTTGCAGAATTCACAAATTATTTACAGAAGTCTCCAGGCTGTGTTTATTATTTTTTTCTTGTATTGGCAAAGTGAAGCATATACCACATGTATAGGCCCCTATGAGAAGTCTCTTTTCCTTCATAAACCCCCATCTGTAAAATTCGCATGCCATTCACCCCCATTATCTCATCAAGAAAACGCTACTGAAAAATATCAGTGCAATAATTTTAGTGGTATTCCTTAATGACATGTGTTCCGCTTTTCCATTTTAGTGTCCGTTGATCCTCTGAAATGCAGTTTGGTGTGGTGATACGCCTCAAAACGTGGGGTGAACTGAATTGAATTGAATTGAATAGTATTTGGGCTTGAACCTTCCGGGCTCAATGCACCTAGGCCTTAAGACTAGCCCTTTGTGCCCCATGTTCTGTACTAAATTAAAAGGAGCCCTGTTCCTTTAGCAAAGTTCCAGATGGCCCCTATACTTAGTTTTCTAATACCCTCAGGGTCCAAAAAGAAGGAATCCAGATATGCATATCTGAGTTAAGCCAAGGCCTCACAATCACACAAAATATGGACTGAGGTTTTTTCCTCAGTACCACATTTCCTACAGATGGGGTTATTAAAACACGGAGTGGCACACAACCTTATGTTGCATTCTTGACACTTTAACTTCATTTTTGCTTGTTTTTGGCGAAACACACATGGCACCAAATTCTCTTTCATCGCGTAAGCCAGTGTCTGTTGCGGCTTGTGTCAAGTCTTTGTAGTTGGCTCATGGATGGAGTTTGTTACCATTGGTTTGCTGTCAAAACACTACAGTCAGAAGTTTGTTTATGTGGGGTGCCTATGTTTGTCATGACCCACTTGGACCCCCTGCAAACCTGTGGAATACAGGTACAGTAAATAGACAGTCTGCATTGTCAGTCACTGTGTGAAGTTTGTGCAAGTAACATCATCTGAGCGCTTGTCAGTGTCACCGTCACTCGGAGCAGAAATGTCTCAGTCTTCTGCCGAACACGTCAGAGTTGATTCTAATACCAGTTCTGTGAAGTCTGGTCTCTAATGTTTTCTCCATCTAGCTATACTGGTAAATGCATTGCAATGCAATTCGGCACACAACAAACCCAACGTCTTCTGACTCTGTGATTCAAGTGTCAGCAGTGCTTGGCTTGTCACATGTTATTTCTGGGTCAGGGAAGGACTGAAGTGTTCAGTTGAAGATAGACATAAGTATAAAAATATAGTTCAATAATGTCACAAAAATCCTTACAGCATTTTCCTTTCGTCCCATATTGCACTAACTGGAGAAATAAATGTCTGTATGCATTCCTTTTCCCTCCCATTGATTGCATATGAACTCACTGCGACTACAATCATATAAGACAGCATTACCAAGAAACACATACATCATTATGAGAATGAAACCTAAACAGCCTCTGAGGATATACGATGACATGCACAGCCAGCTCCAAATTTTGTAGCACAGGGTCTCCACTCACAACAGGAGCTATTTGAAAAGAATCCACAAAATGCAATTTAGACTGAAAAATAAACACATAAAAAACGACTTTCAACTAAGATTTGTAATAATATGTGGATTTTCTTCAAACTTGCAGAACAAGTAGATGGATTCATTTTTCAAAGTGCACTTTTTATTTCATATTTATATCTTCAAAAATGTAAGAAATACAGGGGTTAATATCAGCTCATGCAAAAACGGGCATTTAAAGTGAAAAGTACCCCGGCTATCAGCGGCTACTTAGGCATTTAAATCTCCCATACATTAAATGTTGCCCTTTTTAACATGTTTCAAGCTGAAAAGAATTTTCTGCCTGAGAAGCAAAAAAAGTTCATTTCACAATAAATTTTTTACCCCTGTAACATGTTCGTTGCCTCAAAATCTGTAACAATTTCTCTAAGTTTGCATTTCTTCCATTTTTTTTCAAACATTGATGAAATGACATGCCCAGTTCCTAAAGGTAAATTGCCAAAACTGTTTCCACATACATGAATTTAACATAGTGTGACTATTAAATACCAGGATTGTGCACAGCTCATGACTGACTGTTGATCACCAAAATAAATATACAGCAGTTATCACCAAACCTTACCAGACACCCGACAAACTATGCTCAGTTAAGTTGATGTAGTATCCAGTGATATAGTTTTTTGCTCAAATTATACTGGATTTAAAAAAGTGGGCAATGAGTATGGTTTCATAAACTTTACTGTCAAACTGAAGGAAACTGCCAACAACACCTTCAGTTTCTTGTTTGGAGAAGCCACCTCTTGTGCCATTCAAACACTTAAGCCTTTTCAGTAGAGAGAAAGGATGTGGAAGACAAAGGACATGGCTATACAGTAATAAGGTAAACTAATGCAAATGCGAGAATATATCATTTAGGCTTCAGAACAATAGCATGGGACTTGAATATGGACCAAAAAATGGTGAGACAAATTTTAACATGAAGAAAGTTTGTGTGAAAGCAGTCCAAAAGAATCTGTGTGAAGTGCAAAACTATGCAAGAAAGCAAGTTTGTTCTCAAAGTTCAGGGAAAAATGATGATGGTGAAACTTTCTGTAACACTATGGTCACCTGCCATAAAACATGGCTTATGCCTTTTTTAGCACAACCTGGAAACACAGCACCCATCTGCACAATGGGAAACTCCTGCATCTCCACAGTGAAGGAAAGCATAAATGTTGAATACAAAAATTAAACTTAATAGAACACATCCCATTGTGTTAAAAACTCAATAAAGGAAAAGGATAAATCATATGTCAAAACACAACTTATATACTCCGTCTATGGACTTTGGCTAATGTTTCTGTCAGAATGGCGTCAATTTCCTTTGGCCTTGCAGAAAAAAAAAAACTTGATGACAACTTGCGTCTCCATGTTGTTGAAATCATGCGCATCCCTGACATGCTTCCAAGCTGGTTTCCTTCCTGGTCGGGCTAAGGACTTATCATCATCCCGGTACGTTTTTTATTGAATTGATGAAGCACTGATTCAATCCAAAACATGTAGCTAAAGTCAACAGAAGGAGCAGGTAAGTTGTGTTTTGACTGATGATTTATCCTGTCCATTTATAGCAACAATTAAAACCATGGCACTGTCTTTCTTTGGCATTAACAACATCATTTTTGTTGGATGTTTACTATGAAATCAGAATGATGACCAAAAATACATTCAAGCATTAAGGCAGTTAAAAGAAAGGGGTTTAAAAAAATATCTGTAGAGTTGCAGTGGCTTTTGTACCACAATAACACAACAGGGCAGAAAGCAATGTCATTCTGCCAGTTTCTAGCTGCAAAAATGTACAAACATTCACATACTCTATATAGTCACCAGATATTGCCCTTTGTCTTTTTTATTTTCCCCAAATATAAAAGTTCAGTTATAAAACCATTTTCTGACAAATGAAGATATCCATAAGAAAATGGCTGTTACAGCATTTTCACAAATGGCTTCAACAAATGTTTTGAGGTCTAGCATCAGTAAAGAAGTTAAGACTTAAATGGTGGTCTGATGGTGAAAATGAATTACTTAATGCAGACTTTATATAAAGTAATATTCTCGTAAAGTGAATTCAGATACAGAATTACAACTAGTAATACAATTTTAGGCTTACCTTTGTAAGATCTTTTCTCCCCTTATCAGGCCAACCCATTAATTAAACTTTCCCGAAAATGCCTTAAAAGGGTTTCACTGTACTTACTCAAGTTGAACAGGCAAAATAACACCTCTGTGGGATAAGCAAGGTAAATTAATGCCTGAAATGATAAAAAATGGTCTGCGTTTTCTATTGTGTGGTGTGTCATTTTCCAGGTGTTCCTAAGCATCTTAGCAGTCACACCAAGTACCAGCAGATGCATGCTCTCTATGCGATGAAGATGCCACTTCAGTGCCACAAAAAAAGGAACACACTGTAGTAAGCTATGTCACATATAATAAAGGCATGAATATTCCCACTTTATGTAAGTTATAAATGTACAGCCACATGAACACAGTCTAGGTACTTTAAGATAAAATTATACCTGCACCTAATCACATCATTAATATATCAAGTACATTGCCTGAAGCAGCACTTCTGGCTTGTATTCATAGAATACCTGGTTCAAGCATGGGACAATACACCAACTATCCAGAGATTCTTCATGTTTTTACAAAGACCCTCCATGTAGAATCCACAGAGTATTCCACTGATCATGCCCCCAGGTGTGGCTTGAATAGATACAAAGCCTGCATCCACTGCAGTTTTTCCCGTGCAGTTCAACTGAGCTTGCATCGTGTAAGAGTCTCAAAGTGCTGACAAGCTTTTATGCAGGCCTTATGAAAATACTTCTCACTGCAAAACACGGCTCTCGTCTTGAAATATTGGGCATTTCCTTTCAAATATTGTCCTTCAGTTCTTGCAAAGCGTGTGGACTGCTCACACAAACTCTACCGTTCAACGTCTCTCACAAACAACTGCAAAGATTAAAATCTGAAGATCTAGGAGGTCACAATCCACAAATGAACAACAGTTCACCAAATACCTCCTCTATGAGAGCCACTGAGAAGTCTGTGTTTTGTTAATTCTTTGAAGAATGGTGCCAGAACTTACATTTTAAATCCTAGTGGTTACTTTACATACCATCAGTTTTAAAAATCAGGAATTCTCAATGGTGCTCTCATTGTGTTTATGTGTTTTGTATGCATCTCAGAACAAACAGTAACTTTTGCTTTATATAACATTAACAGATTAAGTTTAGTATAAATAAGGTGGAGTGCTTACTGTGTGGTACGCACTGGGTCCTTATATAAAACAGACATGTTTCATCATTAAAGGGTTAAATGAAAGTAGTGGTAAGCTGAGAGCTAAAATTGAGGAACTTGAAACTAACAGTAAGATCCAAAACATTAGGGACTTGTATAGGGACATCAATGACTTTAAGAAGGGGTACCAACCCAGATGTAATATGGTGAAGGATGAGAAAGGTGACTTGGTGGCAGACTCCCACAGTCTTGTGGCTAGGTGGAGGAACTATTTCTCCCAGCTATTCAACATGCATGGGGTTAAGGATGTTGGACAGGCAGAAATACACACAGCAGAACCACTAGTACCTGAGCCAAGTGCCTCTGAGGTTGAGCTGGCTATCAACAAGCTAAAAGGTCACAAATCGCCAGGTATTGATCAAATACCGGCAGAACTAATTACAGCAGGGGGTAGAACAATTTGCTTGGAGATTCATGAACTTATTACTTCTATTTGGAAGAAGGAGAAACTGCCTGAAGAGTGGAAGGAGTCCATCATAGTACCTATTCATAAGAAGGGGGATAAAACAGATTGTAATAATCATAGAGGCATATCACTTATGCCAACCACTTACAAAATTTTATCCAACATCCTGCTCTCAAGGTTAATTACACATGCGAAGGAAATTATCGGTGGTCATCAATGTGGCTTTCGATGCAACAGGTCGACTATTGATCATATATTCTGCATTCGCCAAATACTTGAGAAAAAATGGGAATACAATGAAGAAGTTCATCAGCTCTTTTATAGACTTCAAGAAAGCTTATGACTCAGTTAGGAGGGAGGTCTTATATAAGATTCTCATTGAGTTTGGTATCCCCGGTAAACTTGTAAGGTTAATAAAGATGAGTCTGACTGAAACATATAGCAGAGTCCAGGTAGGCAAGAATGTGTCTGACAGGTTCCATATTAGGAATGGTTTGAAACAAGGAGACACTCTATCACCAATGCTTTTTAACTTTGCTTTAGAGTACCCCATTAGGAGGGTTCAGGTAAACCAGGATGGCTTGAAACTAAATGGTACACATCAGCTTCTGATAAAACTAAGTACATGGTCATGTCTCGAGATGAGAATGCAGGATGAATTCATAGTGTGAGGATTGATAATAGTACCTTCGAGAGGGTGGAAGAGTTTAAATACATGGGAACAACTTTAACAAATCAAAATTCTATTGCGGAAGAAATTAAGAGCAGATTGAGGTCAGGAAACGCTAGCTAACATTCGGTGCAGAATCTTTTGTCTTCCAGGTTGCTATCCAAAAATTTAAAGATCAAGATATATAGAACTATAATTTTGCCTGTTGTTTTGTATAGGTGTGAAACTTGGTCGATGACATTGTGGGAGAAAAGGAAGCTGAGGGTGTTTGAAAACATGGTGTTGAGGAGAATACTTGGACCTAGGAGGGACAAGGTAATGGGGGAATGGAGGAGATTGCATAACTAGGAGCTAAATGACTTGTACTCCTCACCCAATATTGTGCAGGTGATAAAATTGAGAAGAATGAGATGGGCTGGGCATGTGGCGCATATGGGTGAGGAAAGGGGGGTGTATAGGGTCTTGGTGGGGAAACCAGAGGGACAGAGACCACTGGGTAGACCTAGGCGTAGATGGGTGGATAATATTAGGATGGATCTCCGGGAGGTGGGATGTGGGTATATGAACTGGATTGGGCTGGCCCAGGATAGAGACAGGTGGCGGACGCTTGTGAGTGCGGTAATGAACCTTCGGGTTCTGTGAAATGCGGGGAATTTCTTGATTAGCTGCAAACCAGTTAGCTTCTCAAGAAGGACTCTGCACCATGGAGTAAGTAAGTA
>Ga0123354_10000311_pt1 | contig 44529 bp, 30 predicted proteins | sample TergutLab28metaG_2_FD_97872 | JGI IMG/M metagenome (GOLD analysis project Ga0123354, IMG submission 97872) | Labiotermes labralis P4 segment gut microbial communities from Petit-Saut dam, French Guiana - Lab288 P4 | ecosystem: Host-associated > Arthropoda: Insects > Digestive system > Gut ... | reverse complement strand
TTAGGGTGCGGGTTAGTGTGTTTGGTTTTTTTTTTTGGGGGGTGGCGGGGGTTTGCCGGTGGGTGGGGGGGGTGGTTTTGCCAGGTTTTTTTTTTTGGCTTTTGGGGGGGGGGGGTTGAAGAGCATAGCATGTTGCCAGAATATTCTTTTTGTGTGTAGAATATACTTGCCTGCTTCTAACATTCCTTCTGTCGCTTACGTATTGAGGGTGTTACTTTCTGAGTGTTACTGGAGCTTCTTGCTTCTTGCTCATGCTACGAGTATTCACTACGTGTTTCGGCCACTGTTCGTTATTATTGAGTGAAACCAAACTTATTAACTGAAAGAAGTTTTAGATGCATTTTATTTTTAAAGTATCACCGTTTGTACCTAGTAAAAATACGCGACACAAATGTTATGGTATATCCTGGAATCCAGGACGGTCGCTCGCTATTCCAGGATTTCACGCCACTGCGCTTCACTCATAATACTGAGTAATTTAATTGTAGTGTATTTACGTACTGCGTAATACAGGGCTCGAATTAGAGTTTGTCACATTTGTCATTGGCGCCATACATATTGGTTCAAGCATGATTAGCATCTGTATGGTTTTCGGGAAGTACCCGGTTGGAATAAAGGCCGGGACACCGACTGTGTGTGTGTGTGTGTTTTGTCCCTTCTCCTAGACGTCTGCTGGGTTGGTACTTTTACAAGGGCCCAGTTCTTTACATTTCATGGTGCGAGGTTCTCCTGTCATACTCGAGGCCCAAAAACGCTGCGTGTGATACAGCGTGATTAAGAAAACCCGCGATACATCCTTCTTTCCATCCTCCCTAACGAACTGTTCATTGTGCGAAAAGTATTGAGACAAAATGTAACCTCGTTATGTCCACATATTTCGCTGGGAATTTTACATTTTGGTACGTCGTGTGCCCATGAATTAGAAAGAAACCAAGACTGCATACGTGTACAGTGTACATTTAAGTCATTTTGCTTCCAGGTCTGTGGAAGTGAAACTGTTCACCGAATTATATAATTGGGCGACGACAGGTGTCGCATTTCTCAGTCGCCTGGGCAACTATTTTTTTTTTTTGCGATTGCCTAAATTTTATTCTGTATAATTGTTGCAGTTTTCTTACATACAAAATGTGTATCAGTGCACGTGCACCGAGTAAAAAGCGCCCGGTAGAGGGGACGTATACTGGTCAGTAAACGGAGGTGTGTCCTCAGTACGAAACTTGCTTCGCCATCCTTTTGGCGCCTAGAATTTGGAGCCATCTCCTAGATTTTTAGAAAATTTGTGAATCCGTGGACTGTGACGATGCTTCTTGTTATGTAAACCAGCTTTAAATTAACACGCAACGAACAGTCACTGTTTATTGGTTCCTGACAGATTGGCGTCATGTTCAGACTATTTAGTGGGAGAATGAACACTCGCCGTTATGGATTCACTGGTGAAAATTAAATGTAGCCGTGGATTAAAAGATAAAACATATCGGCCGCTTCGGAATAGAAGACTATTTCCTTTTCTGTGGCACGGTTACGGCGCTGCTAAAATTTTTACTAGGCCTGTCCTTTAAGTTTGGTAACGTAGACAGAACATCGCGTTAGCTGAGTTGTCTCTGATAACCGTAAACCTTACAGAAAAATGTGTGGAGCAGATGTGTTTCATCGTCTGCACCTCTTGTGGTAAACATTGTTCATTCTGATAAATATTTAGCGATTTAAGTCGATGCATGCAGAAAGGCGGGTGAGCCTGCGCTCAAAGCGGCTGCTAAAATTGTCCGGTGTGACAGTTGAAATGGTTTTGTAGTTCTCCCCACCTTGGAATGTATTATTTGGAGTTGAATAATTCAAGGCATTTTTTTATTCGCTAGTTAAGAAGTGGTCGTAACTTCATGTAGTTAGTGTGTGTCGAAAAGCTTTTTGTAATTAAGTTTTCCACGTATGCTTTTGTGTGAATTTTATGAAACACATTTAATTGATACTTGGATTCTAAGTTTTAGTGGTTCGGAATAGGAAGGTAAATTGTAATTAATGCAGATTTAATGTGATTTTATTTCTGGTTTACAGATTAGCATTGGGTGTTCATCAAACTTCATATTCCTGCCCCTGTGTCTCAGTACATTCCGTTTTTTGGTAAGTGCCCATATCAGATTCATATTCTGTGCAGTGCAAGTATGCCCTTGTGCAGTAACGTACATGTATGTTTGTCATTGACACGTTCAGTTTCCATGGCTGCAACACTGTCTAGATATTGATCAGACATAACGGTTATTCTGAGTTAAACGTACACATTTTGATGGACCTGAACCCACACTGTTGGGGATCAGAAAAAGATGTTTGTAACTGTGAACTTGTCTTCGGAATGTGTTCGATTTTAGACATGAAAATTTAATTTCTAGATCGACCAGGTTTTTCCAAAGATACCGAACATTTAATGTTTCGAATTTATTGAATAATTATTATTTTGTATTAAATGCAGAGATTGCTGGACTCTGTCAGTTATTTATGAAGTCTCATCATTCTTTGCTATTGATTTCTAAACCCTTCTGAAGTGGGGATAAAATCATAGTTTTCTCGTAAATTAATAGGAGAAAATGTTCCGTATTCGCTTCGTGCGTAACAAAGAGTAGGTTTGTTTTTGTGGCCGTATTGCTCTCCTAGTAGGAGTTCCAGGTTTTGTGCCGTGGGCTAAGCGGCTTAGCAGTGTACCCGGATGATTCTGTATTTCTTGTGTCCGTTGTAGTTGTTTCTTAATTTTTTTGTGATGGAGCGCGGTTTGCCCCAGTGTCAGTTAACATTTTCTCCAGAAGCACACGTTCTTGAAGTCTGGACTAGTTGTTCTTAACAAGAACAGTTATTTCTTGCCTTTATCCATTGTCATCCCATAAACTTATGTATGAAAAATGGTACTCCACTATTGTTTTGGGGACGATCCATGCATAAAGCAATTAGTTAAAAGGCGGAGGGCTGATAAAATGAACACTTGGAGCAGTTTTGGAGCTGTAAAATGATTCAGGAATCGCTGTGTGCAGACTTGAGATTTGTGTAGATGCTGTGTGTTTGGGTGATTGGTGTAATTAAATTTATCCAGTATTGGTACGTACGTCGATTACTTAATCTACGTATGTACCAATGAAGTATAAGTCCACTGAGACAACAAGTTTGGCAGTGCACGCAAAGCGTAAGTAATTCTGACGCTTTCGCTTTGTTATTGCATCGCCACCGCATAAGAATTCGTGGCGGTCAATGACTAAATATGTCACACATAAAGTGTATTTTGTGTCATTGCCATGAAAGTGCGTAAATTGTGTATATTTTCTCTCTGCATCTTTGTGTTAGCATTTTGTTCGGCGTGATAAAGCAAATTATGCTTGAAATGAGCGCGGAATTGCATGTACATCGTCCTGTAATATCTGTCCCTATCTGTTGTCAAGAGTGGAATGTATTCATTGTTAGTACCCCCGTCGAGTATTGAAATGATGGCAGACGAAGTGGAGTTGGATTCCCGACTGTTTTGTTTTCCGCAGAATTCTACTAGATCATTGGTCCCTACCAAATGGTTACGTCGCTATCCTATCCATATGGTTCTCGTCGGGGGGGGGGGGTCAAAGGGCCGGAGCGTGAAGTTTTCGACTCTAGTGGAGTGCCGAGTTTAAGAGGTGTGGTGCTTAAAGACGGACAACTTTACACACCCTGACGTCAGAGTTGGTGGAAATGCGTTCAGCGGTCCTCGAGTCGTATGCGGACGAGCGGCCGTGGCGAAACCAGAGGGTTAATTGAACAATTTTCGAAAAGTGTTGGGCCTCTATTTTATGCGACTGCTGTCGGTTGCCAAGTTTTTTCCGGCCCGTTTATCGTATTAACGTAGCCCAGTGAGCCGACTGCCCACACACGGTCCGAAGTGACAAACGTTAGACGTCTGATACAATGTAGACATTTTAGGAAGTGTTACAAGGGGCAAAAATGGAACTTGTCACAGTCAGTAGTAATAATTACATTGTAGTATTCAGTTTATAATTCAGGGACATAAGTTTGAATGTAATCCATGTACTCGTACCAAATGCATATTGTCTACAGTCACTTCATTTTTCTTTCGTTGTATACAAAATTGCAAACGTTACCATAAATTGAGCGATGCAGGTGTTGGTAGTGTGCGAAGAAAAGTTTAATGTGGTCACCGTGTAGGTGGCAGTGAAGTGTTCAAAGCACTAGTCTGCTTTGGTTCCGACGGATTAGGCGTCCTACTGGCTATTACGTTGCTGTTGTGAACCATTATTGATGTTTGTTTTATGCGAAAGTGACATGTCATGTTACAATGAGTCACTTGCGTTTAACATACGAAGATAAGCCTTTGTGTACAGCCTCGTAGTTAATCATTTCGGTTCGTAACTGGGAAGGGTGCCACTGACGTTGGCAAATGGAAGATCGTGTTAGTTTGCGCAGCATTTTCGTGGGATCGGACAATTTGAACCCGATTCTTATTGGATATGGCACAGACGCCGTTCTTAAAGGGCCCCGCACACTGTAGGTAAACTGCGGTTTAACTGTGTTAAAAATAAAAACTGAACGAAATACTAAACTGAATGCTCTCTGGCACAGCACAGGTTTCGAATCAGGTTTGTCAGTTTTTTGGTCAGTTCCATGTGTCTTCTTGTGCGTGTGACACTGGTGGGTAAAAACAAGGCTGTCGTTTGCTATTCGCTAGCCACATCGGCCATAATGTTATCCGAAAAGAAGAAAAGAAAGCGTAAAATGTGGACTGAGAAGTGGCATTTGAAAAGGAATATATCATGCGATGCTCATCTGCTGAATGAATTGCTAGAAACGAATGTGCCTTGAGATGATGCCATCGTGGTGACGGCAGGTAAACTGAGAAAACTGTGGGATTCCCTGAGTGAACTGCGCAGTTCTGTGTGTGAAAGACAAGTGGAAAAGACAGTTCTGAGGCCTGCGCTATTGCCTGTCAAAACTGTGCAGTTTACTCAGTCAGACAGTAAAATCGCTCAGTTTAACTGAGGGTGTATAGGGCGCTTAACGCAACTACAGTCGCAGCTTGTCCGTCCGTGTATGTGTTAGTTTCTTCGTGTCAAGTTTGAAAGTTTGAATGAAATGCGACGAATTCGTACCCAGGCATGTGTTAAGGGCATTTGTGCCCCTGGACGGCGTAATGCGATGCAACTTATTTTGCTCGTGCCGTCGTTCCGCCGTCTGACTTGACATGTATCGTGCAGCAGTACTAGTGAGGTGCCGCGACTGACGTTTGGGGTCGAGAGGGCCGAATTCTTGCGATGCCAAGTACTGGAGTCTATTCGCATGCGAAAAGTCGATTGCGTGTTGACGTCATGCGAAGCCGATCTAATCGTGGCGTGTGCGGTGTGCATCAGCGCAGACGCGGGGATTGAGAGGCGATTTTAAGATCCGTGTGCGACAGACTGCGGAGTCGGGCATTTTAAATGCCTGTTGTAGACTGCGATTTATATTGTGTAAGATTTTGACGATGCGATATCACTCTTTTTTTTTTCCAATATGTCGCCGACAGTGTTTTAATTTAGGTACCATCATTCTGTTCTGTTCATGAAATCAGTATCGATTTTAGAGCCGGAATAATACAGCACGTTGTATGTTATATAGTCATTATATTTTTCTGCAGCACGTTTGGGCCGCCCTATACGGCCATCATCAGGAGTCCTTCAAACGCATAAAAAGAATGGATAAGGTACCTGACTGAGAGCAACCCTTTTGGTGTAGGCTAACACTGTGCATAGTGTTTACCCTATAGAACACAAGAGTTACGAAAACTGGTTGCTAATACGCAGCAACGCGCTTTCAAAAAAATGACTATCCTTCCATTGGCAACACAGGAAGAGCAGAACAATAACCTTTATGCTTAAGAAATTTACCAAGCGAAAAAAAGGCAAAAGAAGCCCCGGCCATTGTCCATTTTCAGTATTGGCGTTTTTTATGTCTTAAACGCTGCACTTTAGCTGCTTTTACGAATAAACCTTATTTTAGGTTTTTTTAATCACTAAACGTGTCGGCTGAGAAGTTGTGAACACCACTGCTATTAAATTGCTAAAGATTACAGGCTCAGACAAGCACTAAAATATTCTCTAAAATAGTTGATATGTTATGCTTTTTATGTAATAATTAATGTTAATTTATTATTAATTTTAGGAGTAAAATATGTGGCAAAGCATAAAAAAGTTTTTTTTTTAATGGATTGCTGATCACACGGGAATTTCGTGGATTGCAAGAAAAATTTCGTCAGGTTGGAATAGTGTTAAAAACTCCTCTCCGATAGTCTAAGGTACAAAAATTTGCCCTGGAGTCCAACCAAAGTACTGTTTATCAATGATACAAAAACCGCCAAACATCCATTTTGGAGCACACAGCCTTATCTCAAACCATTTATTGTAGCATACAGTAAAACCTAGCTGTCTATAAAAGGTATTCATTATAATTGCAGCCAGTAATGATAAAAGGGCAAATATCATAATCGATTGTTGATACCTTGGAATGGACAATATCTTCGCCACCACCTTCTCATACTTTCGAAAAACCGCCATATTCTGATCTCGAGAAAGATCAAGTGGTGTTTTACCTTCCTTATTCTTGATGTTATAAATTGCACCATGTTTCAACAAAGATTTTACAGCTTCCAAAAAGCTATTTTCAGTAGCAACATGCAACGATGTAGTGCCTTTAACTATTGTTTTAGCATTAATAAAATCACTCAATTTATTGTGGCTTACACGTTGTAACAAAGCTTCAACAATTTCTTTATGACCTTTGTGTGTGTGTATATATATATATATATATATATATATATATATATAATTTACACATAAAAACATCTTGATGAATTTACCAGAGATAACGTCACACACAAGAAGTATTCGTAATAATTTTCTATACGATACGCAAGGTTACATCCATGAACTCTGGTCGCGTAAATCATATCTATTACGCACCTGTATGTCTGGAATCAGATCTCCTGTATCAGCAACACGCGGGTTTACATACAACATTTAAGGGCATAGGAAAGGATCTTAGCAGCACATTCTTATTTTATTAATTTTAATCTGTTCTATAATTATTATTTCATTTGGAACAGTACTTCAGTTACTAAAATACTATATTTACTGTTCGTGAAGGGGATGCCTCTTCCTAGAAAACACTCGTTTTATGCGTTTGTAAGACTACCTGTTGATGGCCGTATAAGACGGTCGAAACATGTAGCAAAAATGAATATATATTATTCATAGTGTTGTTATTCAGACCTTATAATCGATATCGTAGTATTTTAGTTTCTAATATTATTTTTAGGAAAAGACGGAATGGTTTGAAACTCGTGTAACGTACATTATTTCGGAAGCATTTTGTGTGTTCGTCAGATAAAGTCCATTGTCGTCGTAAAATGGCCATGTTTCGTCGTCTATACGACAGTTTTCTGGGGTAGTAATAAATGTGGGAGGGAGTGTGTTCAAAATAAGCTCACTGTGTCTGGAATCTCGTCTGCTGTATTTCAGTATTTATTATTCATAGGGGCGAGTGAAGCTCGATGTGTCTAGAACCTGCTCGACTATATTTTAGGAATTATTATTAGTATATGTTCATAACAATGTATTCACTTTCTGTTACCACATTCTTATATACGTAATGTGTGATCCAAGGAACTAGATTACAGTCTTGCTGTCAGGTAGAAGCATCCGCTAACAAAGCTGGACATATTTGACAGAAAATAGCTATTTTTAGGAACAAACATACGACCATGAGCTCGGGTCTGCCTTGGGCGCAACTAGTGAGGAAATGCGTACATTTTTATGCAACTGTGAGCATATATCGCTCACTTCTTAGAATGAGAAATGTTTCAGTCAAGGCTGTGGAGAAAAAACACATTCTATGTTCCGTAACTTTTTCAGAAAATGGTGCCGTTTATGAGACTGTGGGAATATACGGTAGAGCTAGACAGAGAACGGATTACAATATCATACGACGCAGAAAAGACGCGATTTGCCTGCCGGACAACTAAGGCAAGAATACACACACGCACGCGCACACACACATACACACACACACACACCATACGCGCGCATAGTACTGAATACTTATTGCTTTTCCATGGCAACAACGGTTTATGAACGCGTCTCGGTGTTAACATTGTATGTGCATTGCCTGCCTTGTTGACCTTAAAGTGTGCCAGCAGAATGTATACTTCTAATTTAACAGATGTTTTCATTTTTATGTTGCTGCTAAAAGACGAATTATGTTATCTTTCAATGTACTACCTTCGGTTTATACGTCGCCTTTCTTGCGTTGAACACACGTCCTAGGCAGCACACATGCAAATGGTTCTGATAGTTTCTGAACATTGGTGCCCAGGTTTCCCTCGGAATCAACTCCATGATCGGCCCTTCCCGACTCAGCGACCCATTTCTTTGTCAGTACAGTAGTTGCTCAGTAGCCAGTATCCGCCGCGAGTCGAGATGTTACGTTCAGAGAGCTGGGCCGGCGCTCTTAGTCGAGTTTGCGAGTTGTTGCGGGCGTGTACACAGCATCAGCTGTACTGGTAATATTCACGTTCCACTGTGGTGCTGATACTTTGCAGTTCTCAAAAGTGCGGACTTTTGGGCATATGTTATGAGCTGTATGCATATTTAATGTGCTTTGTGGACGTTTTCTGACTTGTGGTAGTAATTTGTGCTTGTGGCTGAATAACGTGGAAACTGAGATACAAAAATTTCCTATTCTTTTGGCACTCATATGAATGGCAAGCGCATTGTATACAGTGTGACCATTCCATTTGTGGGTTGAGTCGTTCCAGGTGTTGTAAGACAGTGTTAAAAATGAGGGCAAAAACCAATAAGGAATGTGTACTAGTGATGTATGGCCGTCTAATGCAAGGAAATTTGCTTCGAAGTGAAAGCACGAACGAATGAAGAAAGCATATGCAAATCGAAATATTGAGCAGAGTGACCACATATAATGCACATACCGTCTCCGATGTGTGTACATGTGTTTGGTAATTTATAATTTTGTGTCGTTGCTCCGACTGTTGAAGGTTAAGTAGGAAAGGATTTAAGGGGTACTGGTTTTGGCCCCTTTGACGATACTATCCACGAATTCTGTGGGATGTGAGGAAACCCGCAGTTTAGTGTTTAGTGCATTGTTCAGATTGGAACCGAATACTGCAGGGTGTGAGTCACACACGTTGCTACTGCGCCGACGTACTCATTGGGAACACGTAGATAAAAAAAAATGGATCCACATTATCAAAAGTCATCCTTAGTGTTTTGTTTAAAGCGAATGTGATTTCATTCTAACTGGAAACACTTCATTACCGTGCGTGGCTCTGCTCGCGATTTGATGGCTCGCGTTCGTGTGCAAACACTGAACAGTGTAGTGTGGCGAACACTGAACAGTGTCGTGAGGGAAACACTGAACAGTGTCGTGTGACTACGCAGAAAAAGAGTGCGTGACAGTCACTCTTTAGCGGCTCTTAGTAGATTCAGCACATACCACAAGGTCTGGTCAACACAGTAATTCTGAAAACAACTTGTGCTATAGAAATCCATAATTCTTGTATAGTGAACACTTTACGTCATGTTAAGCTTCCGCCGTCATGAAAATGATATCTTCAATCTTCTGGGATGTTAACGCAGCGTTAATGCGTAATTTAATGCCAACGTTTCGGGACAACCTACAGAAACTTCGGTAACTAATTACCAATCAGCGTTGCGTAACATGCGGTGAGTAGTGTTGGTGTGTCTGTTATTTAACGGTGCTGTATCAACTGCAGATGTTACGTATAGTCGGATATGCGGTCTGCAGTGAGTTGGAAGGACTGGGAAGGGGGAAGTCGTGGCCTGTCGCAAGGCACACCCCCAAGTGAAGATTGGAAGCTGGTACCTCACAAACGCATTTGCGTTACCGCTTCGGTAAACCTGATCGTTGTGTTCCGTTTTGAGTGGTGTGTTACACATATTTTTGTGCAGTCGTATTCATATATAGTAATTATTGCGCTCAGCACAGTCGTGTTATCTTCACCTATCCTTGTGAAAGCACTTTTGTGTCCATCGCTCCCCGATATTTGCAAGAGCATTGCTTTCTTTTAAGTTTCCCAGGCTTCGCCACTTGTGCTTCTGATAAGAGTAGTGTTAAGATGAACCTGAGTACGGATCATTCGTAACAATAGGCCTATTGTAATGTGTAAAAGTTCAGTTCCTTTCTCACGGAGAACATTATGTTGTAACGACCAACCACTCTGCACTGAGTAGGGAACTAATCGCGTTTGGTTGTAAGGATCGTTTGGAACACTCAAGTGTGCTGCGGAAAAATGTAAGAGTTTTTAGGCGCGTTTGCGTAGTCGCGACAAGCGCCAGTCACTTTTGTTGTGTCTGTCTGTTTGTCTGTCCGCCTATATCAGCGCGACTCCAACTGGACGGATTTTCTTGAAATTTTATACTGGGTACGTTTGTGAAAAGTTGTCTTAAATTCCAAATTTGGTTAAAATCGGGGCAAAAATATCGGGAGCGTTGCGTTAATACCCAAGTGCGTTTTGAATTCTTCGTTCTTCTGGGATGTTACGCAGCGTGGATTTGTAGTTACCAAAATTTTGTGGTCATTTTTATTGTGCAGCAGACTACAGTTTAAAATAAATAAGCTCTTCATTGCCTTCGATTTTATTATTATTAAAACATACGCATTTCGGTTTTCATAACCATTATCGTCAGTGTAGCGAGTAAGTGCACATTTTTGAAAATATGTTGTATTCTACTAGATTGCCATACGGAAGAACAATTATGAACTTGTTTCGAAAGCAAAAATTAGATCTGCACCTCTTCCAAAAGTACTTCACTCCCCCCACACCCCACCCCTGAAACAAGGCGAGAGTAAGACCACCCTCGATCCAGATACCTCCCAAGCACACCCATCATACGCTTAACAATTCCTTCCCGTAAATGTATCAAATCGTGCAGCCCAAGGTCAGATCTTGTGACCCGCTACGACCCACCAGCACCAGCGAGATTCACATGCCTGGTTTTAGTCCCGTTCGAACACGAACCCTTTAAATCAGAATGTCGGTAAACGAAAAATAATAATTACGCAAAAATAACAAATATCTGCGTCACTCGCATTTCTAGCCCTGCTATTGGAGCAAAGATATCTTTTTGAAACTTATAATTATATAATAGGAGTGTTACCGCACAGTTTGATTGTTTGTGAGTATGAAACACATCGAAAAAACTGTCGATGTTGGGACTCGAACCAACGTAGTTCGTTTCCAACAGTACTGCTGTCACGTTAACGGGCTCGACTGCGCCTGCTATCTGTAAGAACGGCCCCGTCACCACCATCCTCGGCAGCAGAGCTAGCTAGCCGCACGCCAGAGAAAATGAATGAAGTTTAATTCACGTTTTAAATCCAGATTAAGCAAGTGTATTGGTGTCTTTAGTTAACATATACGCGGCGTGATTGGTTGTAATGAATGGAAGACAGAGAAACGCCACGAATGCACAAATATGGGGAAAGTAAAACGACTCGAATTATGATGGCAACTGTACGCCACACCACGTCTGGAGCGGTACGTGCGAAATTCGGGGCTTCTTGATTTTTGTTGAACATAGTGCGCACGCAGCCACTGGGCGTGAAAAGATAGCATGCATTTGGAATATTTATAGTTACATACCGCGAAACTGATCGTCTGTAGGAACATTGTCGTTGCTATATAAAAATGCCTAAATTGGACCGTAGTTTGCTAATAGCGGTCCGTACGATGGAGACTGGTAACATTTGTTTTAGGCGTGAATGTTGAAGGACTGCAAAACTTTGATTCAGGCGTTTAGGTTACTAGTACCAATTTGTACTGTAGGGAAGCGACTTTTTAGTTACAGCCACGAGATGCACGTGTTTTATATAAACGAGTACAGAAGACAACTAACTAGTCGTGTTTTATTGGTCGCGACGGTTAGTGTTCTGGGATGTGACGCCATGTAGTCTGACAAATGTAGATGTTCCACTGGAATCCCTCGTTCCTGCCTCCTTAAAAGTGTATGTCAGTTTCACATTAGAACCGTTTGAGATTCAAGGTTTTCGTGGTGCCGTGTTTCGTCTTACGTGATGCCTTGTAGTTTGGTAGATGGGGTACGGACGTTTCGGATGGTCCTGTTGCCACCTCCTTCAGAGAATGATTAGGAGGTTCCTCCGAAACGTGGGTGCGTATCTGATAGACTCCACGACGTCACATTCCAGAAGACGTAATTTCTTCATGGTTAGTGTCGTGAGAATTTCATGTTGCACGTACGGAGTGTACTGTTCTCCACTCCTCCCCTCGACCACGTACCGCATTTCCAATGAACGGGGCACTTTATTGTTTTCCAGTGCGTCCAGTGAAGCCTACTGTATTTATATTTGCACATGGATGTGATGTTGAAAGGTGGTTGCGGGCACATTTCGTTAAATTATTGCTTGAGAAACATTGCGTTTCGATTTCTTTATTTTTTGTTTTGTACAATGACCAACCAATGCACAATTAATTGACAAATTATTTTACTGCTCCTACATGTTTCGACACTGTTGTGTCATCTCCAGGGAGCTCGTAGTTTGTACCTCTCTAAGTTACACAAGCATATCAATGCAGTTGCTGGAAATGTAGTTTAAAATTCACGTATGTTTTGTGCTGTTGAAATCTCAGTGTTTACAATGTTTAAAATATTAAAATTGCCCTATTTATAATAAAATTGCTAAAATCATTTTGTTATAATTTGCATGAAGTCCTGCGTGGTGGCTGCATATAAAATGCGTATGTACATACCAGGCCAGTACGACGACAGCATCAACATACAGACATGTAAAATAACCACTGCCACCGGGTAACAACCCAGTTGCAGTAAATGAATAAATATAAATAAAATATAAATAATTTTAGCAATGTTATTATAAATAGGATAATTGTAATATTTTAAAGATTGTAAACATTGAGATTTCAACAGCACAAAACCTACGTGAACCTTTGAACTACATTTCCAACAACTGCACTGACATGCTTGTGTAACTTAGCAAGGTACTAACTACGAGCTTCCTGAGGATGACACAAAAGTGTCGAAACATGTAGGAGCAGTAAAATAATTCAATTAATTGTGCATTGGTTGTTCATTGTAAGAATAATAAAAGATGGCACGTTACGGGTGTTAAAATAATCGCGTTGGGAAATTTAAGATTGAAGACGGGGAATGTAAGGTGCGATGCATAATGCCGGTAATAGAACTCGGGGTGCCGCCTTAAAGTTAATGTGGAACGAAACTGTGTCAAGATCACTTAAACCTGACAGCTTTAACTTCAGAGGAGGAGCGGACGGTAAAACTTGTTACGGACCGCAACAGTTTGTATGTTCTGGTTGTGATCTTGGACAGACAGTAACGCATCGAATGTTTCGTCGTATTATGTCTGCTAGACTGAGCGCTGACACTACGATAAAGTAGGTCCGGGCGGTATTTCGTTTGTTCGTTTGTTTGTTTTTTGTCGCGCATATCCCTTGGATTTCCGTCTGCGGTTCATGCTGATACATCTGTGTGTAGGCGGGTTTGTTATGAAGGCCAACATGCAGGTAACTTTACGTAAGAAGCCAAATCCGTAAGTTGATTTTGCCTTCGGTTGAAGACCCTATAGCGCATGGAGGAGAAATTTTTTAGTTTCATTGTTTCATAGCAACAACCATAGTTTTTGCATGAAAAGCAAGTATTGCATCGACTAAGGATGTGCTTTTCAACCTGTAGTACACGTACCATTGGTGGTGCGCGTAGGTTCTTTTGGTGGTACGGGAAGTTATTTGGAAATTATTACTTTATAATTTTTCAAATGTCAATTGCATTTTTAAAGTTTTTTTTAATGTGTTCAAATAAAAAACAAAGTTGTACTAAAGTATGATTTCATTGTTCGAATGTAAATATAGGTTGTCCACTGTATTCTAATAGCGTCTGACGACGGACTGTTGTCACGTGTTAAAAACATAGTCAAAGAGCTCGTCAGACCTGAGGAACTAAGCACCCTATGACTGTTTCCCATACTTTTTTTGCTCGCGGGCTCCTTTTGGTTCCGAAAAATAACCACGGATCCTCATACCCTGACTCAGGGAAGTATAGTGTCCCTACGATAGATATCCAAGATTAACATTTTATATCTCCGAACTGATTTTAGATAGGTATAATACATACCATTAGCACACATAACATTGCACTGCATGATTTGGCCTTAATTAAAATGGCAATTTTAATTATTTTGTTATTTTATTGTACAATGTGTTATTCACATTACAGCGTTATACCATTGAGGTGTTAACTGTAAACAGGTTAAACAAGAAAAGTAAACACTGTACGTTGTTAGTATTTGCAGCATCTAATGGTACACATTTTTTGTGATATTGGTACGCGATACAAGGGCTGAAAAACGCTTATCCATCATTTCGGTAATTTCTGTGCCTGTCGATTACGCTGCTGCTTCACAGGATCATGTGTGTGACAGTAACGCATTCCCTGTTAGGGAAAAGTCGCCTATTATGTGGAGGTTTCCTAACATGGGGAGGCGCATTATTTCCTGTCAGGAGGTTCTGCGCTCTGAGCTTAAGAATGTAAATCATTAAGCACACTAGGTTATTAATTGTAATCACATTACAAACGGTCATTTGCCCAAGATTTCGATACTGCCTGGGTGTCTTTGTTTTGGTGCGCTGTGGAATTTGTGCTTATCCCTAAAATGTGACTCGTGAGCCGTTGAAAGTAAGCTATTTTTCTAAATTACTTTATTGCTCAATTCTCTGTTAAGTGCAATCTTAAACTCTTGCTTTGTTTCATAGGTACAATTTTATGTCCTGTTTTATTCACCCGTTTTCTCGGGCACATGTTTTCGCCTATTATGGGGAGGTCTGAAGAGCCTGATATGGGGCTCCGCGTATTAGGTAGTCAGTACCTTTGAATTATTCCTTGTGGGTTGCATAATGTTAGAGATGACTCGAAGGAAAAAATGGGGCCCTGAAAGGATGAAGGCAGCTATTGAGGCTGTGAGGAAGAAGGAAATGGGCAGCTACAAAGCGTCCATTGTTGTCAACTTACCACAACACTACAGAGTTACGTTAAAGACCGGCAGGAAAGCTCAAATGAAGCAATAAAACTGCGTAGGAAGCAAGTTTTTCCTTGTGAAGGACAAAATTATCTGGCTGAGCACTGTCTTTTGATGTAAAGAACGTTTTTGGGCTTGACAATATCAGAAGTCATGTGTCTCGCCTACCAACTTGCTGTAAGAAACGGAATTGAAAACCAATTTTGCACGAGAAATGAAAAGCTGGAAGGAAGTAGTTGAAAAATTTCCTGCGTCGCCATCAAGAAATTTCAGTGACAACCCCTGAAGTTCTTCACTTCCAAGAGCGAGAGGTTTCACTGCTGACTCAGTTGCTCAGTATTTTTAAATCTACGAACCCCTTATGTACAAAATTCAACATAATCCCGCAAGACTTTACAGTTGCGACGAAACCGGCATCACTATTGTACAGCACAAACACAAAAATATTAGGTTTGAAAGTCATACGTCAGATATCTTCTGTTCAGTCCGCGGAATGGAGATCTCTTGTGACATTCGTGAACTGTATGAGTCCAACTGGATAATTCATTCCTCCGTTACTTGTATTCCCAAGAAAATAAATAAAACCAAAACTGATGAATGGCACACCACCTGGATCAATCCACGCGTGCCATCCCTCGGGGTGGATAATGAGCTAGATTTTCACCCAGTGGTTTCTTTATTTCATGAAACATACAAAGCCGACAAAAAAGATCCTGTTATCTAGGTACCGAATTGGCACCATTCACACACAAGGAACCACGAGGTCTTAACTTTAGCTCGACAGAATCATGTTGACATCATTTACCTCCCACCTGACAACATTCGTAATATGTACCCTTGTATAAAGCTTTCATGGAGCCCCTGAAAATATTCTACTTCCAAGAAACTGAAATATAGCTCCGTTCAAAACTAGGGCTGGCGAGTCGTCAGCGTCTTCCAAATTGGCCAACAATTCCGCAGTGCCTACAAGCGAGCTGCAACAGGCGAGATAGCGGGTAAAGGCTTTCGGGCGGCAGACCTCTTTGCTTGTGACAAGAACATCTTCAGACCCCACGATTTCCCTCTAGCCTCAGAGGACACAGAAGCTGCTCCTGTGAACCATCCTGCTTTGGTGAAGACCAGCGCTCGGCCATCATTCAGTTCTGATTTTTTCGCCGTTCACTTCTGCTGAGGCTCTCCGAACATCAGATATCAGCCCTGTGCCAAGCCTGAACGTACAGACAAGTACTCGTGTTGGAACAGCAAAGAAAATAACGAGTTAATCTTACAGAAATTTTGTTGGGGCAACTCAAAAAGAAAAGAGGCGACCAAATCCAAAACCAATCGGCTTGCGTCGAATGCTCTTCTTGGTCCTTCAGAAAGACGGAAGAGAGTGGTTTGCCGGGATCCATCTCCGTCTGACACTCCATCCGATTCGGACACTGACCTAACTGTTCCTTTAGACGATTCGACAGAAGAAGAGGAACAAGACGCTGATTGTGTGTTCTGTACTGGTCGTTTCCCGGAAGACTACAATGTAGAATATTCAATACGATGTACGAAATATTTTAGATGGGAGCACACACTTTGTGTTGGTATGGAGGAAGATTTTGTTTTTGAGCCTTGTCAGAGATGAACACTGTCTTGTTCTTCCTTTGTATTTGTTGTTTTTTAAATTCTCTAGCTATTCTTTGTGCTTTCTGTGTAAATTATTCACCACCCCAAATTAGGAACACGTGTGCGCTTAATTAGGGGATATGAATCTTTTAAGGAAACGAATTTTGCACACGTTTTTCTTTCCAAAATTAAAACGTTTGTGTAACAACTGTCTACATTTGTCAAATAAGGTTAGCTTTGCGTTTTGAAAAGTTTTACTACTTTTACCGAAGTTTAATAGTAGTTTTTAAAAACCTCCCCATAATGGGCGACTTTCCCCTATAGGTATCGAGAATGAAACTGATGGTGACTGCGATGGGTTTGCTGCTAAATCATTTGATTGCATACGAAGAGGTGGATTGTTAAATTTCTTTGATTTATTTCCGTCTAATGCTCCTAGTCTAAATATACAAGCCTCTTCTTTTTTGCTGCGGCATTCTTGTTTGCAGTTTGATTCATACTTTATTTATCCACATACACGAAGTACATCAACCGGAACAGGAGCGTATTTACCTAATTAATATGAATTCGGCTCTAACTTTTCTTCACATGTTGTGACCGTGGTAAAAGACTGCAGGTATGTGATCTGTGGGAACACTGCAACGCATTGGCTGCTGTGATCGGTTTCTTGAAGTACAGAGAACAGAAGAAATGATTCACTGAAATTCACAATCCTAATTTTAGATGGAAGTTCTGGTGCTTCTAGTTTTTTCTGACGGAGCTTTGGAATCTTTAGCTGAAATATTTTCACCGCTCGGAATCGGCGTTGAACACGTGTGTTGCCCTCATTGAGTATGGGGTTTACAAGGATTCTGAAGCAGGGATGGGAAATAGTGTTGCAGATGGCGATCGGAAAGTTTCGGCTTGTGACTGATTTCCTACTCGGCGTTCAAGAGTTTGGTAGTCTCAGTGCAGTAACGTAGATAAGTGGGCCTCCTGCGACTTGATAATCGCCCCCTCCCCTCATAATTATTAGAGAAGTTACCCCACGGTCTCTCAGAATACTCCCTTTTGACAGACCAGAGTCTGATCCGAAAGAACCCACAACAAATATTTGTACTGTGCACGTTTGCTGGGGCCAGGGCTTTATACACGTCACTGTCTCATTTACCCCGTTTTGGCGTAGAGAAAATGGCGAACTTAAGCCACAAGAGTTACAGAGAACGTACTTTTTAAGTCTTAAGAATTTTCCTCTTTTACATTAAACTTCTTCTCATTGTAGGATAAACAGTAGTACAGGAAGAAGTGAATCTTGAATGCAAATCGCATGGGAGAACACAGCATGGCGCTAGAAGGTGGCGATCCACCTTGTTCTGGCAGTCATGATATTTGATTGGCCACCATATTTTTTAAAAAAATGTGGTCCAGTTTTTTGTGATTGTGTAAGTACTCGCGCCAGATTACGGCGCAGGTTTCCCCCAAGGGGTAAATCTATGACGTCTTCGGGAGGTACTTGATTCGAATGTCGGCTGGAATATCACTTGCATGTGTTTTCGTGTCTGAGGTACTAACGCAACATCTGCATGATTCCATGCAGATGTTGCGTTAGGACCTCAGACCAAGACAAATTCCACACACTGTCTGTGCATTTTGTTCGTCGTCATATGAACCGGAAATAAAAATAAATTTGCGGTTTGCCTGTCCTTACACAGTTCTAATCTACGTAACTACGTCTTATCCCAACGCCCGCCAACTACGTCTTTTCGTCACCCCCCCCCCTCCCCACATGTATTTTTCCAGATTTTCCTCCGGAAAACGTGACTGAGCGTCCGGGGTGGAGCTGCGTTCTACTATGTCCAGTGGCAGTGTTCAATTGGCCTTAAGTTGGTCTTGCTACTTGCGCGCCGTGCGGCTTGGAAACGCAACAAGTCCCTTCGCTATCGGTGCATGTAGTCATTTTGGCAGTGTTCCGTATTACCCAAATGTAACATGACCCTCTCTTCGCAATCTTCAGTTTTTAGGAAAAATAAGTGTACAGACCGTGTTTGTGTGTGATGGTATTGCGACCCAGCATTTTTGAGATGATGAAGTGGTAAAGAATTTCATCCTATTCGGGTAAATACGGCAGTTTTTGGACACGCAGGAAGTATATGTGTGTGATACTTCCATGCCAGAGTGAAGTTCTTCTGTATGTACAGATATGCGTCGCTTAACGACGGTGGTACGTTCTGAGAAATGCGTCGTTAGGCGATTTCTTCTTTGTGCTAACGTGTATTTACACAAACCTGGGTAGTACAGTATAGGCTATATGGTATAGGCTATTGCTCCTAGGCTGCAAACCTGTACAACATGTTACTGTACTGAATACTGTAGGCAGTTGTAACACATTGGTATTGTAATATTATAATCTTGGACCACCGTCGCATATGCGGTCAGTCGTTGAACGAAACGTCGTTATGCGGCGCATACCTGTAATTTGATGGGTATGGGTTGGAACGCAATTTCTTAAAAGTTGGCAGGAATCGTGGTGGAGAATATTTTACTATAATTTTGTGTACAAGGCAGACGCGCTAATGGTGCGACTGGTTAAAGGAACGGGTATGAGGTCTAGAAGATAAAGCCAAAACTGTAATTGTGTAGTCTTTGTTGGAAGTCGGGATATAGTGACTAGCCTGCGGGCTGGACTACCGAAGAATCTTGTTTAAAGTTCAGATTTCGACTGGGTCGAGAATTTTTTGCCCTTTCCAACGCGTGCAGACCGGCCCAGGGCCCCCCCCCCCCTAGCCCCCTATTCATTGGGCACAAGTGGCTTTTTCCGAGGAGTAAAGCGTTTGGGGCGTGAAGCTGGCCACTCATTGTATTGCAAAGATTAAGAATGCATGGAGCTAGACCTCTTTTTCCGTCAACTTCTCCCTGCGCCCTCATGGCATGTACAGGTAGAAATTGCGTGCTCGCGGTGCGTACAGTGAATGTGTAATGAATATGCCATGTCCGACCCTTAGATCATCGAAAATAGTCTCGTACTTTTGATATGTTCCGTATTCCTTGGTGACTCGAATAAATTGGTGGTCACGGTGTAATAAAATTACATCAACAAAGAAAGTGCATTTGTTGGTCTTCAATAAATTTTTCATAGTCCCGGACGTTTGGTGTACCGACGTTTCACATTGGAAGTTCTCGGAGTGGTATCATTTTCGTTCATGTAGGTTTTGTACGACTTCTTTTTCAGCGACACTTGTATAGGCTTAGACCTTACCATTGTTCTCAAAACCTTAGAAATGTACGAGAAGATAAACCAGTAAAATGCGTATTTAGTAGCAAGATTCGTAGCAATCTAAAAAGCGGTGGCATTTTATCCTACAACCCGCATCACTTCGTTCAGACCATTTCGCGTGATGGCGGGGAGCGCGACGGCAGTCCACGAGTAATATTTAAGTGTTAGACGATTAATATTAGGTTTTACTTACATTATTTAAAGAAGACGCTAGAAACGGTTTCCTTCACCCCACAGACACGCGCCACGTCTACAAACACTGTCATTGCACGTCATAGTTTTAAACAAGGTTAATGGAGTCGAAGGGAAGTGACTAGCAACAGCTGTCAGGCAAATTAACGCCTCCCTACTCGTAATACGATACGTATCTGATCGCAGTACGCGGGAAAGTAACTAGTGATCATTAGTTCCGTCGTGACTGAGCGTGTGCACGTTCGATCGACGACGTATGCGAAACTGCAGAGAATGCGATTTGCTGATATCTGTACTCCAGATATGAATAGGCATATTCCTTTTCATTGTAATTTTAAAGCGTTAGTAAGTTTCTCCCGATGGTATTCAAGGTGATAACGACTCCTCATTGCCAAAAACTGGCTTTGTTACGAAACAGATACATGTACTTCTCGCCTGGACTGAGCCTTTGTTACGACCTAAGCAATGGAAAAGAGACATCAGATTTGGTACATTGAATGAAAAGAGCCTGTATAGGTGTGGTTCAGTTACAACAGTAGCCAGCGAATTAGCAAGATATAAATTAGATTTAGTGGCTGTACAGGAGGTTAGCTGAGACAAAGGGTCATTGTAGGAGCAGGGGATTTCTGTTTCTTTCTATGGAAAGGAAAGGAAAATCAATAATTGAGAACTGGATTTTGCGTGCACCACAGATTAGTATGAGCAGCTAAGAGAGTAGAGTTTGTTAGTGATAGGATGTCATTTATTGTTCTGAGAGGTCGCTGGTTTAATGTCATTGTTCTGAATGTGCATGCACCAAGTGAGGAGAAAAGATGGAAAAGACAGCTTTTATGAGGAATTAGAGAAGGTTTTCGATAATTTTCTTAATTACCCATATGAAATTTCTGTTAGGGAATTTTAATTCAAAATTTGGGAGAGAGGATATTTTCCAACCGAGAATTTGGAATGAGAGTCTACATCAGGATAGTAATGATAACGGTGTTAGAATAGTAAACGTCACATCAGAAATGTGGTCAAGAATACGATGTTCCCACGCCAAAATATTCATATGCACCTAGATCTGTTGTAATGTGAAGACCCACAAGGAGACTGATCACATGTTGATAGATAGGAGATGGCATTCGAGTATACTCAATGTACGATCTCTCAGGGGAGTTGACAGCGATAGTGATCACTATCTGGTGGTTGCAGAAGTTAGGGAAAGATTGACAGTAAGTAAACAAGATACACAGAAGTTGGTGTGGAAAGATTTAATCTCAGGAAGCTAAATGACCTGGATGTTAAGAAACAGTATCAGATTAAGGTATAAGACAGGTTTAGATCTTTGAAGAACTTAAATGAGAGCGAGCACATCAATAGGGTTTGGGAAAACATCGAAGAGAATATGAAAACCTCAGCAAAACAGAGTCTAGGTCTGTACGAATTGAAGCAGCATAAATTATCTCTTGAAAAGAGTGTTTTCGTTTTTTTTAGATCAGAGGAAGCGTGCTAAAATGCAGTGGTTACATGATCTAAATCAAAGCAACGTACACAATCTAAACAGTGTAAGACATGAAGCCAGTAGTCGTTTCGGGAACAAAAAGAAGGAATGACTGAAAGCTCAAATTGATGAACTTGAAACTAACAACTATTTCGGAAATATCACAGACTTGTATAGCGACATAAGTGACTTAAAGAAGGGTTACCAGGTTATAACTAATGTATTAAAGGATGAGAACGGTAATTTGATTACAGGCTTCCACAGTATTTTGGTTAGGTGGAGGAACCATTTCGCTCAGCTGTTGAATATACAAGGGGTAAATGATGTTAGGCAGACAGAAATACATTCAGCATAGCCATTAGTGCCTGAGCCGAGTGCCTTTAAGTTTGAGATGGCTATTGAAAAGCTAAAAAGACATCACCAGGTACTGGTCAAATCACAGTAGAACTGATTTAAGCAGGGGGTTGAACAAATTGCTGTGAGAATCATATACTTATTTATTCTATTTGGAATAAGAAGGAATTGCCTGAGGAGGGGAAGTAGTCGATCATTGTACCTAGCTGTAGGAAAGGTGATAAAACAGATCGTAGTAATTATAGAGGCATTTTACTTTTTTCAACTATTTACAAAATCTTATCCAAAATCCTGCTGTCAAGGTTCACTTCATATGAAGAAGAAATTACTGGGGATCATCAATGTGGATTTTGACGCAACAGGTCAACTACTGATCATATATAATGCATTCGTCAAATACTCCAGAGAAATAGGAATAGTGTGTAGCAGTGCCTCAGCTATTTGTAGATTTCATTAAGGCTTATGATTCAGTTAGGAGGGAGATCTTGTATAATATTCTCATTGAGTTCGGTATTCACACGAAACTGTAAGGCTAATAAAAATGTTTCTGATCGAAACCTGTAACAGAGTCCTGATAAGCATGTTTGCATGTTTCGTATTAAGATTGGTTTGAAACAAGGAGATCCCTTAACACCATTGCCTTTCAACTTTGCTTTAGAGTATGCCATTAGGATGGTTGTGATAAACCAGGACGGCTTGAAATTGAATGGTAAACATCAGCTTCTGGTTTATGCTGATGCTATATTGGGCGGAAGCATACATGCTATAAAGAAAAACAAACAAACTTTGGCAGTTGCTAGTAAGGAGACTGGATGAGAAGTAAATGCTGATAAAATTAAGTACATGGTCATGTCTCGAGATCAGGATGCAGGACGAAGTCACAATATAAAGAATGATAATAATTCCTTTGAAAGGGTTTAAGAGTTCGAATATGTGGGAACAGCCTTAACAAATCAAAATTCTATTCACGAAGAAATTAAGAACGGATTGAAGTCAGGGAATGTTTGTTATCACTGGGTGCAGAATCTTTTGTCTTCCAGTCTGCTATTCAAAAATGTAAAGATGAAGATACACAGAACTATAATATTGCCTGTTGTTTTGTATGGGTGTGAAACATGGTCGCGCACATTGAGGAAGGAACGTAGGCTGAGAATGTTAGAGAATAGTTTGCTGAGGAGAATATTTGGGCCTAAGAGGGACGAGGTAACAGGGAAGTGGAGAAAACTACATAATAAAATGTACTTACCAGATATTCGGGCGATCGAATCGAGAAAAATGGGATGGGCGGTGCAAGTAACACGTATGGGGTCTTGGTGGGGAAACCTGAAGGAACGAACCACTTGGAAGACCCAGACATAGATGGGAGGATAACATGAAGCTGGATCTTCAGGAAGTGGGATGCGAGGGCATGGACTGGATTGGTCTGGCTTAGAATAGGGACAGGTGGCGGGCACTTGTATATGCGGTAATGGACGTTGAGGTTCCATAAAATGTGGGGAATTTTTTGGCTAGCTGAGAACCGATTGATTGGTTTCTCAAGAAGAACTCTGCTCCATGATGTGAGTGAGTGAGTAAGTAAGTAAGTAATACATTCAAGGCACTCTCTGTGTGTTTCTAGTGTGGAACGCAAGAATAGACCAATTTTGCGTGTGTTTTGCAGTAATATTTGTGACGAATACTCGGTTTCTCTCCCTGTTTGTTGTGCTAGTGGGCGATCAATACGGGACATCCGGTGGTGGGGCGATGTCTGCTATGATGGGGTTGTGGGAACTGCGGCGTGTGTTGCCTCCGCCGCTCTGGCGTCGGCTGTTTGAACACGCACTTACCTGAAGAGAAGTTTCGATCGCAGTCCTACGAAAATCCCCACCTCGTTCTGAATTAACACGCGATACAGTTGCGATGAAAACATGACGTAATGCAGTCGCTTAATGTGTAACTGGTTTATAATTGTGAAGATACGCATTTGTATTTGCACTGGCAATTTATTGAATAATATTGAATGAAGCCATTGGATTTATTACTGTTTGGCTGTAGCAGCGCGTGACGTTTCTCGCCCTTATAGCATTGCCGACCGTTTTAAGACTGCTGCGCCCCTGTTTTTACCACCATGGGCCTAAACGTTTGGGTAATGTCAGCATTAAAATGATCTTTCGTCGCCATGCCGAGGACTTGTTTTGTTATTAGGCCCGACCAGTGATTGGGAACCACAGTCAAGGCTGCTTTCTTTGCAACTGTTTTGAGCTGCGTATGTATCCCCACTGATTCTGCATGTGAAATGATCAGTTTTAATAACCTATAGCCATACCATTCTAAACTGTCCACCTTAATACTTTTTAACATCATGATATGAGGCCAGCCACATTAATGGTCTCGTGAATGATGAAGGACCGAACAGAACTAGAGCCCATTGAATTACTGCAAGGTTAGGGTACCAGTGGTTTAACAGGCGTGAAAATATTACAAAGGTGATTGTTTTAGGTAAATGCATAGCAGTTGCAAAAGACATTTGACGTGTATGAGAACAATATGGATGGCGTGTCCTTACTTCGATGTCCTGGGTATAGTGGGTGTCAGCATTTTGGAGGAAGTATGTCCCCCCCCCCACCAAAGTAGTAGGACTTCGTGTGCTCAGAAACAACAGTACCCATCCTCCAGATATAAGTTTGAATATTTGCCTTTGCAAATATCCTGAATTTTACAAATGTGCTTTTTTCCTCATTGTGTTCCATGTTGTTTTTCCCTGCGTTCCATTTGTTTTATACTTGGTTTTGAAGTGGTTTTATATGAAGTGGTAAATAGCAAAGGGAAACACTTGATATGGAAGTTTTTAAAATCTTGCATATAAGGATACACAAGTATCCACTTTTACATTTCACATGATATGTTCCAGGATCACATTTAAAAATTGCTCTACACTGAGATATCCAGCTCTGGTATGCATCATGACTTGTTGAAGAGGCCCTTATTCAAATCTTGTATGTTTTATGTGATTATCCAGAGTTTTTGAAGATTAAAAGCTGGGAGGGTGCCTTGAAGTAGACCCTGTCATTTTCCACATTTCACATTCATTGGCCATAATCACATTCATAGCTTGTTGTGTTAGGTAACTTAATGCGCTTGAGAGCTTAAATGTATCATAACTCATAACAGTGTTGATTGCTCATTCATTACGTACACTGCAAATTGTGAATCTGAACACTATTTGATTGCTGTCCTTAACTGTTTTGTTTGTGGGTTTTAGTTTGAGAGCATCAATTTGCTTGAAACATGATATGAGTATGTATCTACATGTGTTACACTAATTTCAAACTTTACAAAGCATAGAAAATAATGACCTACATGGATCTTGTCTGTCTGCCTGTCTGTGACCCAGTACCGGTCTTAGTAATATTGTACTCTTACGAATTCTGCTTTTCTTAAGACCCTTTTTTTGTATCCCATAAACATTCCAAACTTTAGTTGTAACTCAATATTAAGCATTAATGTATCTTTGAAATATGAGTTCTTGGCTTTATTAAGTACATTTTGCTGTGTGACAGGAGTGTTTGTAGACTGGCTGCAAGCCTAGTGAAGTGCAAAGAAACCATGGGGAATATTGTATGCCATATTATGAAGTACACACTTTACATTCTTGTTGAGTATCTTTACACCCTCTGTTGCCCAGTAAAACACACTATTCCATGTCAGCGAAGACCCTAGAGGAAACATGTTGCAAATTGACATTAACATGAAAGAAGTGGAAAGTTATCCTGTAGAGGCACTGTCATATTGAGGTAGCCTTTATTGCCTAGGTATTTGTTTGTGATTTTGGGAAGCAGTGCCTTATTTTCACCACTCTTTGGTCATTACTTTGTGGTTTATGAAGTGTTTTATCTTCTAATACTAATAAACTTTAAAGAAGGTAGAAAGCACACAGTGGAGGGGAAAATTATGGAGGGGGTAAAACATAATGCAGTTAAATATATGTTTTTGAAATTGATTTTGTTTTCTTCAGGCATGAAGCGTGAAGCAGACGGTGAAATGAGCTCCCCACAGAAGCGGTTCCGCAGTGGGGATGACATAACTATTCGTCTTCTCATACCCAGCAAGGTGAGTGAAGATGCTCATGAAATTACTCCTGTAATTTAGTATGGTTATATAAAGGTGATTTTACCCCAGAAATTACATTCATACCACTTTGACATCCTGTGTATTTTCACTTTTAAAGCACAGTATTAATAATCAGTTGCTTGAGCTCCATGAAGCTACATTTTACCCACACAGTGAATATGTGTGTTCTATAAGATTCTCACTAAATACAATGGTAATTTTGCTAAACAGCATTAACAGTTTGGTCTGTTTACTGTGAGGTAGGAACGGAATTATTAAATATTGAAATAAATATAGGCCCTCAGAAAGAAATCGCTTTTAGAATAGTGCATTTGAAATTTCTGTTGTTGAACATTGTTTAACATCTCCCAGAGTTTGTCGAAATAATGTAAATTTTCCTCCAGTGTGGCATCAGTAGAGAGCGTTTTGAGCAAATTGTAAAAGACGAATCATTTTATTGAAATGAAAATAGAACAGATTCTGGTTTGGAATGTGACAGCAAGGTAGATTACTTCTATTAAAAGAAATTTTGCAGCACTCGTTTTTCACATATGGGATGGTTGAGAACAGGGTGCTGTGAAGATACTTGGGCCTAGGAGGTTAGAAAATAACAGCTTAGTACATATGCCTGCCTTTTCTGGTCATCTTCAAGCAAGTTCAATTACTAAGAATTAAAAAGTTTAGGAACATGTAATGCCACACTCTCTGGGATTCCAGGTCTTTAACCGAAAGTTTTTTTTAGGTACTGTGAAGTTAAATATAATGAAAAATTATTAAAAATTTAAAACTACTTCGGATCTCATTAATATTGGTAAAATCTACTAGCATTTTTATTTCCAAATAATTTGTCACTCCAATGTTGGAATGGTACTGAACCACATAATTAGTCTTTTTTTTATATATCATTTGTAACATATCTGGATATTAGTTCTGTGCTGTGTTGTTTCCTTGCTGTTTCATTCTATAGTCATATGCTTCACACAGCATATATAATGTTACAACAAAAAACAGTAGAGCAGAAACAAATACCAGCATTTAAGCAGTAGGATATAACATATTACACTGCATGTTGGTATATTTTTTAATTTTGATAATTGAACTTGCCTGAAAATGATTGGGAAGTGTTGAAAATTGTAGCAGGTTCTTATATTTCAATGAAAATGTAGCTATGCTCACAGAAGCAGTAGTTGTGTTTATTGTGTGCATTTGGTACTGAATGCACAACAGGATGTCGCCTGTGAAGGTGCATAAGGAGAAGCAGGTTTTGATGGGGAAACATGAGGGGGAAAATACGACTTGAAAGGCTTAGGCATAGATTGCAGGATGGTATTAAAATTGGTTTTAAAGAATAGGGGTTGGGTGTGGACCAGATTGATTGACTGGGGTAGGGACAAGTGGTGGACTCTTGTGAGCATAGTAATGAACCTTCAGTTTTCGTACAGTGTAGGAAATTTCTTGACTAAGCGAAGAACTCTTGGGTTTTCAAGGAGAATTGTGCTCCATGGAGTTAGTCGTGTGTTTTAACTATGCTGAATGTGCTTCATCTTTCTTCCTTCTTTTCCTTTTTCTTTCTTTCATTCTATCATCTGTCTTTTGTTTGTTGAAGGCAGTGAACCCGTTTGCGTAAGGAAATCAGCCGCCCATGTAGATGAGTTGGTGTGCATATACTGACCATCCTGTGACTCAGTGTTCATATGTAGTAGAGCCATGTTCAGTCATATTTGAAGTCATAAGCACTGTAACAAAAATATGTTTCAGAATTTCAAATTCTTAGTTATAGAGCAGTAGGCATTTCATTGCTTTAAAATTGGGTATGGAAACGAGACCATCATTAGGTGTATAGAATAAATGTTGACAAGAAGTAACATTTAACTAATAAACTTAACATCATGGAGCAGATTTCTGCATGAGAACCTAAATAGGTCCTTAACTATTTGAAACTTACAGCATTGTTATTCACAAGAGTGTGCCACTTGTCCCTGTTCTGAGCTAGATGAATCCGCTGTGCCCTGTTCCATACCACTACTCTTCTCTGCCACGCATGCCAGATGACCCACTGCATCTTATACTCCTTGATTTTATTACCCTATTAATATTTGGCAAGGATTCTAATCATGAAGTTCCCCATTATGCAGTTTTCACCATTCATTCTGCTGTTACTTCCATCTGCTTTGGCCAGAATGCCACCCAAAGTACCATTTTATCAAATGTGCTTAGGCTGCGTTCATTCTTCAGTTTGACAGCCCAAGTATCATACCCATGTAAACAGACAACAGTCCAGCAGCTGTATGTGCATTAATCTTTATATGTGTCTGTGTATGTGTGTGTGTGTGTGTGTATAAAAATATATAAAGAAAACAAAATGGTGTGAGCCTTTCAGAATGGTTGCCCGGTAGTCTTTATGCACATCTTGGTCCCTGTTTCAATAATGCATGGCTTTTTGAAAGGGTGGATTCAGATTTTATGCAGTGACATAACAAGCTCAGCTTCTGTTTGTGACTTATTTAAGTGGGGTAATAACTTGCTTGTTTTCTGCTTTAATTTGTAAATACTAATGTATATTGTACCTAAAAGTTGATATTCCCCATCTTTTCTGCAGGTGTCCCAAATCTACATTTGCAACAGATTTATCAGTCATAAACAGTTTAGGTATTCTTGTAAATTATTCCATTTTCGGTACATAGCCTATCCATTCCTTCCTGTAATTGTCTGTTGCATCGTTAATGTAATGATATTAATTTCTTCTCTGGCTTGGTTCTCCCCTTTTCCCCTCCCTTTCCCTGTATTGTAGTGTGCTTCTAAGGAGTCTCATTTTATATGCTTTGAGCTTGCTCTTACCTCTCCACAATGCCAGAATTTTACTTGCCTCCAATAAACTTGGTATTGACATGCCTGTGGAGGAGTTTGGTAGGATTCTTTCTTCAATTTTCCAGTGTTCTTTTTTATAGTACCAGTAATACAGCCAGTGCTCTGGTTTTCATTTCAGATGTTGATTTAAGTGCACCAGTAATTAGGTTAAATAAATAAGAATCCTCAGTAACTTGCCTGCATTGTCATGTTGTAGCCACATTTGCTGTATAATCAGGAGAGGAACATCTTCCTTTCGCCCTAGCAATTCATTCCCTCAGAAATAGGCTTGTTGCTGGGGTCAGACTCCCATTAGGGCAAATAACCTTACATGTCAATTTCAAGGTACACAATTCTGCATGAGCACTGCATATCTATGTTGAAAGTGTGTTGCTGTGGTAAATTTCACACTTATTAGTGTTTCTGTCTTTGATAATGGTGGCATCTGTGTGTGCATAGCCCATTGAATCACCAGTGGGTGCAGAACAGTTGGGAAGGAATCAGTTGCTATAAAATGTTCTGTACAACTTTATTAAGCCAACCTCTGTGCCATTAAACATTTTACATGTACTGGGAAAAGTTCCATGTTTAATTAAGCCTTATGTTTGCTGTGAATTACAGCAGTCAGAGCAGGGCAGTGTTGTCATGATTTGAACAGGAACTTGATGAAAATCAGACTACAGCTGGCCAGTCTACACACCCCATCCTGTTGCATGGCATTATTCTTATCCCTTTCACGAGGCAAAAAATGGTATCATAAAACTTGGCCTTCTGCTCTAAACTTTGGGTTTTGATGGTGATTATTACTCAAATGATGGTCTTCTGTAGGTGTTATGCACTGTGTAGTGGTTATATATTCCATTGTTTCGGAAGAATGCACTGTGTCTGTCTTCAAGGTGACTGAATTGGTTGTGGTCCAGTGTAAGCTTTATCACACTCTGGGGGGTTGCTGTAAATGCCTGGCAGTTTCAGGCTGAGGTTGTCTCCAACAGGATGTGGCAGGTCAGAGATTCTTTCAGGTGGCAGCCCAACCATCATGATATTATGTATAAATAGCACTCTGCTGACACATGTGAACATGTTGCGGATGAAATTAAACCACACTTTACAAACCAGTCACTCCATCATGACCAGGGACCATCCGTCATACTGACTGCATCAACTGGAGAAATCACTTGTGGCAGATCACAGCATTTACCTCAGCCATTGGATATTGACACCAATATCCAAGCCAGGAAAAGCTGGTGGATGGACCGGCTCGTAAGGGGCGCAGTCGATATCAGGCTGTACCCTAATAACTTGAACCTGGAGTATAGGTTTTTGCTGTGTAGACTGTGGAAACCCTATACTAATCCTTTAAAGAAAGTCAGCAGGTGTTCGCCAACAGTTTAGTAGTTGCACCATCCTGAGAGTGGGAAAATAAAAATATTTACCAGTACAAGTGCTAGGCACAACCAACATAGCATAATGACAGACCTAGATTGGACAGCTGTCAGGGTCCACATATTTTCTACATTTTCACTGGCCAAAGCACAAATAAGAACTGTTTTTGATATCTTAGCTGCCACTGGCTGGGGACACTCCTTTTCATGCCTTCTGTATCTGTGATTAACCGAACTGTATACATATATCCTGCATAAACTACTGAAATTTTCCTCTATATCACTCCAGCATTTAGTCAGATCAAGGCAATATGTTCCGCAGAAACATCAGTAAACTGATCACCACACAGTGCAGAAACCCTGAAGAAGAATGTTGTTTACATTCTACTGTCAGCTGTAACCTCATCATCTCCCTGTTGTACTGCATGTTCAGCCCTCACACTCTCTCTCTTTTTACTGGAATAACCATCATCTCTCAAACAGCAAGTACATAGTGGAATGCTGTTGATCAGGATACTTCCACTGATACTGTTATCCAGCATGTGCATTTAAGTAGTGTCTAAAAATAAAATGAATAGCTGTGTATTTTTCAGTTGTAAAAAATTATTAGTGCTACTGCTTGTCAGGTTTAAATTGGTTGGCAGTGGTGATGCATTTACAGATGCCAGGAGGAGGAACGCCAAATATATGACATATGAGTAGGGTTCCCATACATCCTGTTTTTCCCATCACTGTCCTGTTTTTAAGATATGTCTTGGTGTGCCACACAAAGTTTTGGGACACACAGATTTCATGCGCTTTGGTTTTGTACATTTCTGATGTATATCTTTGTAATAATGAACTGCATCTTACATTGACGATTAGTGATTGCAGGGTATATTGGCTTTGGTGTCTTACGTGCATTGACAGAAATTTATTGGGCATTGGCTTTATAATGTTGGGAATGTTGTGAATTTGTAGCATCCAGTCCTCTTATGTTCACGTGGTTTCTGGTTCAGGTGGTGAACATGGAAGTGTGGTCTTTGTGAGACATGAATGATTCAAGTTTATCAACCCCGCCAGGGCCATTAATCTGAAAAGATAGTGTTCTTATTAATGACAGCGTTAAGAACTGAATTCTCATCTTTCAGTGGATAAGGTGGAAATGTGGAATGCATACCTTGTAGTGAACAGTTGTGTATTTCATGCAGAGGACATTCAGGTGTGAAAAACATGAAGGCAAAGAAACATTAAATGGTCATCGAAAGCAGGGGTTTAAAAAACACAGTAAACAGTTATGTGTAGTTGCGGATAGTTAGGGTGAAATGGAAAGGCGGTTAGCAACATAAGAAGCTACATTAGCTTTCCACACAAAAATTCACAACCATAGTTTTTAAGATGATGGACTGCAACATAGCTGTAGTTAAAACCCTTTACATCCAAAAATTTACATGCTCTCAGACAAAAACCAATGTGATTTGTCACTGAGATCATGGCACCATCTGCAATTCAGCAAGTGCTGAATGATCTGGAAGATGGTAATTTCATTTCAGTTAATGACTGAGTCTTTTAATTGCTTGACCTTGAGGCTGGTCGCCTTTTAATATCATACCAAGAGAGAGGGTAATGGTGAAGTGAGTGGGGGTGGAGGAACTTCTGCTCTTTTTCCCTATGTGCTGGAATTCTTCAACAAGTACAGACTTATGACAGAGTGAGAGCAACTTCTGCATACAACACATACAAATTAGGGGGTAAGAAAGGAGAGAATTATTTGTACCACAGGCTGCCAAAAAAAAGGGCCAACAAATTGATTTGTGTTGGATGTTCTGCTCATAATATGCACAACACAGTTCAGTCTGCTTTTGGCTGCTTACCGGTTGATACTCATCCACCCACAGGAAAAAAAAACTACAAGCACTCTTACATTTATGCCATACATGTTGAAGCCTTCAAGTCTGTAAATTTACAAGAACAGAATATAAGGCTGTCTTAGGACATGGCAAGTCAAGGTGGTTATCCCTCTTATCAGCAGTTGGAAGGCCCATGGATGTTTCTTTCTACCTTGCAAGTCTTCCTCTGTTATGTTGAATAGTACCCTGTTCTGAAGAATTTTCTTAAGTCACCTTACAGTTACCATCCTTCATTTCCACCCCAGTAAGATAATAATTTTTTCATGTGCCATTCGTAATATGGAGAAGCAGAGCACAAGTGTACTTGAAGAGAAATGTGAAACAAACTATTGCTGAAGTTAGAGCACAGAAATTCTAAGGCTTTCTTTTACATTTGTTGTGAAAGATAAGCTAGAAATGTTAGAGGAAATGGGACAAATGACCCAAATTTTGAAGGCCACCATCATAATTTATGCAAAAGTTGTGCTGAATACGTACAAGAATTGTGTGTTCCATTTCTTGCACCTCTTCGGTCTGTAGACTGTGTCGGCTTGGAGAAGGCGCATTATTGGGTATATGTTCAGCAATACCATTGTATCATACAAGCTGTTATCACAAAATTTACTGTGAAGGGAGTTTAGAGAATAGAATGGAAATTCAGGCATCATTTGGGGTGACAAATGGATATATGTGTGTTCCAGTATTTTGAACAAGTATAAGTGTAAAGAACATCAGCTATTCAATTCAATTTGCGTTTCAGTTCTGAGTTCAGATGCTGCTATCGAATGTGAATTTCTTTCATCAGTACTCAGATGAGAAGAATGGACTGATGCTAAAAATTGTGCCAACTGTGATTATAATAAAACCTTGCATTTTACAACTCTCTTGTGTACAGTTGTATAAAATTAAGCTGAAACAAGAACATTTTTTCTTGAAAAAAAAATTCATTCCACTGTCAAGTGTGCTCTAAAAGATGAACCATGTCCTTCCAAGTCATGGCAGTGGAAGCTACATACTATAATAAAAATAAATGTATTGTAACAATATTATCATATTTTGATTTTCTGTTTTTTAAATATACGTATTTAGTGGCGATGAACAGTAAATGTTGTGAATTTTCCACAGATAGTGTGCTGCTGCTAATGTGTGCTGTGTAGTCTGCTTTCTAGTACTATTTAATGTTACTTTGCAAATGCACATTTGCAAAAGGGTTTGTGTACTAGTCTTAAAGCACTTGCGTATGTGTGAGTGAGTGGTGGCTTATCTGTGGAAAATCTGATTATTTGAGTGTCCTCCTCTCTTTAATGCCCCGGCATTTTAGTAGAGATTTCTGAAAATGTCCTGGTTTTACTAAAAAATATTATAGGAACCGTACATATGAATGAACTGAGTGCAGCTTGTCTCATCATGTTCCATGCTTTCCAGTTATGAAAGCAGTTGAGGCCAGGAGCTTCATGTTTGAAATAACAGCTGTTGCTCCATTACATTTGGGAATCATACACTTGTATAAAATTGTAAAGCAAAGTGTTCAAGTTGTGGGACATTTTACTTTGTATCGTTAGTTTTAAAATATGCATGTTTTATTTCTAGGCTGCAGGTTCAATAATTGGAAAAGGTGGTCACAATATAACGAAGTTGCGGACAGAGGTGAGTTTTGCGGAAATGTTAGCGCATGAGGTGTATGTATACTGTCTTCAGGATTTGGAAATTAAATCTCTCATGTATATACACAAATTAAACACATTTTCCTACCATTGTTAATCATGTATTTAATTTCATCAAGGCTATTAAAACACTTCAAGCAATTAAGTTGGTAGAGTGTCAGATGCTGTATGATTCTGTTTTACATGTTAGTGCCTTTAGTAGAACTTGTGTCATACTTAAATTTTATGTTTAAATCTCGGTTGAAGACACACACATTCTCAGTAAATGATTTCAGTGTTTCAGACATTATCCTGACACATGATTTACAAAACCATTCTTGATAAGAATAACACTAAACCTTGAATTACAACAGAAACACCTTTAAAAGAGCAGTACACTTATAAACACACATTGATCTGGATAAATTGAAATCAGTGTTTGTTAAAAGAAAACCTTTTTCAGTAATTTTTTTAACATGTTTTGCCCCCAATTTTACTCCTTCCATCGCCCTCTGAATGGTTCAACGTTGGTCCCTGATTGGTCCCATATCTGACCAATGGTACGATGGCCCCGCCCTTGCCCATTCTGCTGCTCATCGCTGCCCCGTTGGATTGAATGCCCGCCCGCCCGCCCTGCCTGTGAATGGGAATTATGCCCCCATCGAATGGCAGTACAAAGCCTCAGTTACTGTCCCTGATTGCCCCGGGCCTGAACGGTAAATTTATCACATATTTTTACTAGGTTCAGTTTGTTACCTACTCCATGTGGCTTGGCTTGGTGACCCCTTTAGACACAGCACTCGCAGTAATTGCTTGTAGTGAAAAGAATGGAGGATTTCTTTAAACGGGCTTTATTTTAATTGCTTTTTGTTTATTAGAATGATTGAAATCTTTTCATCATTTATTTGGAATTGAATGCTCAGTTTTAAGGTCTGCTGCATTTTTGAGTCACAGTGTTGAGAATTAAAAGTAAAACTGTACGACACTTCAGAGAGAATCAGTGTGGGTGTCAGAATTCATTTAATTTATAGTCCATTTCTTAGTACATGCCACCATTGAGGTGCTGTATTGTCTGTGTTTTTGCCTGAGTTAACGTTTTTTTTGCCCATATACAGTTTTGCTGATTCTGCAGTAAAGGATTAAAAATGATATTCACAATACTCAGGATTGTTATTTAGAGAAAAGTAATTTTTGTTGGAAAGGTTTCATGACGTTTACTCACTACTGGCCCGGACGTTTGGAACAAGTCACTCTTCACGTTCCCCGTGTGTGTCTAGAGATGGTCCAAAATTAGCAAGGCGATATGTGTACGGTATCTACAACAGAATCTCCCATTATAAAGTAAACTGGTCTGGGTAGGTGTTAAATTAGGCCTATTCCAGTCCATGATTCTTAGGATCATCTTATGCTGTACTTGGGTATAATGAGCTTACTAATAGCCCAGAGTTGGAATATGTGAAATGAAACAGACAAAGGGTTGCCACCTTTTTGTGTGTATGAAATGACCTGTACATTGGTTTTCATAATTTCATAAAGAGAAAAATAATGCATTTTTTTATTAATATCAGTCTGTTTAATCATAACAACATGCATCAGTATAAATTAATTATTTTGTACCTTGCTCCAGGAATCCCTATTATAAATTAACCTTGTTAGACATTCCATAATTCCTTACTACTGTTCCTAGTGCCAGTAATTTTGTGAAAAATCTGGTATACAGAGTGAAATTTTGTTAAATTACACAGTGTAAAAGATGTTTCTTGATGGGTTTCAAGTCTCTTTATATCTACTTATTCTCCTGACAGTTATCAGCAAGTTTAACAGATCACACAAACAGCGAATATGAAAGATCATTTAAAATTTTGTGTGCCATTGGCATTTACTGTGCATCAGTTGTAACTGTTTGCCAGCCTGTTATGAAAATGGCAAACAATGTGAACAGGAGGCTAACATTTAATGCCCTGTAACCCCATGGAGAATGGAGGCAGAGCTAAATTAAAAAATATGAGTTTCACAGCATTGCTGATGAAGATTGCAGTCTACTGGGATATGATACTTTGTCGATTGGTAACATGTTACCAGTGGTTTGTAGGAGCTTGCTGCCTCCAGCTTAAGGTGGGCACAGAAGTGTAAGTCACTGGGGGAATATGAATTATGTGGGGAAGGAGCCAGTAGGAGGGGAGGCATAGCAGGATGGTTGGAGTCATGTGTTGAGCCTCCAGTATGTAAGGAAAGCAGAGTATGGCAGTGGGAGGAAGGAGCAGTGCTGAAATGTAGTAGGAATGAGAGCTAACTAATGAAACACTGCGAAAGTAAGGTGTTATAGCCAACAAATGGAGAGCCTGGATCTGTTGATCCTGAAAAGGGCCTACCGTTTTGTATCCTTGTGGGGAGATTTTCTCCATTCTTTCAGGGAGTGAATGAGAGGTTTCCTTGGCCTACCTGAAACCATTTCATTCTCCATATTTATGTTGGGATGGAGCTTAATATCGATTGCATCCCTGCTGATTAGTACATGGCTTGGGTGAAGAGGGTCGCTCAGCCTCTTTTCACACATGGTGCAGTTCTTCCAAAAATTTATTCTTCTTCAACTACCATGAAGAAGGAGGAAGATTGCACCTGTGTCACATTGGAAACAAATTGGCAGTCAACATGGCATCGTATCCCAGGAGACTGTGATCTTTAAATTAAGATGCAGTCTAGTGATTCCATTCAAAAAGCATGTGGATGGTAATACAGTGTGTACAGTGAGTGGTGTGATATCAGATTTATTACTGTTAAGCTTGTGCTGCTAACCTCTCTAAATAGTGACAAATCTGATACAGGCCTGTACTATGCACAAAACCAGTGTTACTTTTATGGTCACACTGTTGCCATCTGCCCATAGCAATCAGTCATACTGAACAATAGTAACTAACCAACCCATTTATAGATTCTTTCTTCAATTGCCGACTATTTTCACCTGTTTTAGTTGTGTGTCACCATTGTAGGTCCGTTGATCATAGTGACGTTTGCAACACATACTGGTAATATTTTAGATTCTGGGTAAGATAGCAAAGCTTTGTCATCGCCATGCAGGTATGGTGGCAACCCTTTTGTGCTTTTCTCTATATGTACATGCATTTAAGGATGCAGAGAATTGTGTTCAGGGTTTTGATATTTTTGTTTCAACCCTTTTGAAACAACATGTTTTATTCAGTCAATAATGGGATTGAGTTTATTAAGGAGAAATGGTGGTTGTGAAAGTGTGGTTGTGTGGGGTAGACTGAAAAATAGGATAGATTAATAAATTAAGGGGGAGATGCCTGTTTTGCCTCATACATGTGAGACCTCCAAGCTGAAGCCAATGTTTGAAGGGTCCATTACCTGGAAGATGTGCCTCAGCTATGCTTTTTTATAATTATGGGATAATGTGATCACGTTTAGGGTGGCCAGAGATTCAGTCTGGATTTATTTGAGCATATCTGTAAAGTTTTGCAGGACCATTTGTCCAAAAACTTATTTGGTTTGTTATTGGTAAAGTGTTATTTTTAACTCTCTTTAATATTCTTCCACACAAGACACTTTCAGTATTTACAAAGGATTATGGGTCGTCAGTTGACAGGTACTTGGGTTGTTGAAAGCAGACTTCATTGAATATGCCCTTACTCGATCGAACAAGTAAAGCCGACATATAATTTTGGAACATAAGTTAATAGCAATTAGTAGGAATATTCATATAAAATATCTGACATGTACAAGTGTTGTCCAAAAAGTACTCGCAAACTCTTTCAAGATTGAAATTTGTGGTTCCTTGCTCTTAACTGTTGGGCAGTTAGAGTTACGGAATGTTTGTCAGGCAAGTGGTTTGAGATGGGGGATTCAGTAATGGTATTAATGATCAGATTTAATTTTTTAATGTGAAGAGAACTTGGTTTAGTGTGTCTTTGTATAAGGTTGAGCCATAGTTTATATTCTGGAGGTTTCCTGACTGCGGTAAAGGCCACGTTACCAATCATTTTCAAACCTACCACAGATTATTGTAGAAATGTGAGAGATCTGCCAGTCATGTAATTCAGCAAGGCTATATTTTAGAATAGCTGAAGTTGTGATGTCTTAGTGTCCATGTCCTGTGTTCAGATGGAAGGGTTTGTGGGTATTAATTGGACATCACTACTTACCATTTCAAAATTGTTTATTTTAACTGATGTTGCAGACCACAGTGTGATATATCCTGTACATTTATTGCATCTTTTGGATCTTTGTGTTTGGTCATCCTAATTCAGAGTTCTTTAATAACATAATTTCTGTGTTCCAGTATGAGAGTAGTATATGACCACATCAAGTGTGTTTCCCTGTGGCAAGGCATAATTGGTATCTTTTGTTATAATTTAATTATAGCCGCATTCAAAACAAGATGGAATAATTGATTTGAAATAACTAAAATGAGTATGTAGTAAATTACTCATGAAACATTATAGCCCTCGCTTGATTGCATTCTGCAATTTCTTCTGTTGGTAATATCCCAATAATGTAGGAGATCATATAATTACCAGTTTTTAATATTACATATTACAGTAACACATTCACTGCCAGACACTTACGCATTTGTGCCTAGTGGGTGTGGTAGAACAGACTTAACATTGCATTTTAGAAATTTTAGAAATGCAACTGTTTGTTGGCACTGAATGTGTTAATAAAGAGTGCTAATTATTAAGTACAAGTGCATGGAAGCCATCATGAATACAGATTGTAATGCTGTTGTGTGGTGACTTTCTTTTGTGGAATTTTTTTGGCAAGTTTCAGTAGACATGAAGTCTTTTTAAAAGTGTTGGTAATTGTGTTTTGTCATATGTTATTATTTAGTGAGTTCTATGCAGTTTTTGTATAAACTTTTTTTGATTTTGAATTTTTTGGATTTACTAAGACCGATGTTCACACACATGTTTATATTTTACAGCATACTGACCATATCTGCAGATTTGGAAACAGTCCTTCAAGTGGTGAATGAAATCATTCCAAATGTTGATGATGTAAGCCATTTTTATGATTATGTGAGTAACAGTTAGTGGAGGAGTGCACAAACTGATGCTTCCCTATGCATGATGAGGAGGTGTAGGCTCATCTTTCCCCATGGGATGTTGCTGTACGTTGTGTCCTTGGTTATAGGTTTTTGTTTTTCACTTCCATTGAAGCATTTTTTTTTTGCATGTGGGGGGAGGAGAGGCAGGAGTCCGGTTGTGTGTGCACTTGCCCATGCGTTTTATCTTGAAATACAGGGCCTTTTATTATGCAACCACATGTGGAAATTTGTGTTTCTTCACACATGGGCAGTTGTTTCTGTTAGTTTCTTATAACTGCTGGCAGAAAGGAATGTAGATGGAGCAATGTGTCAGGTTGGGTCTTCTGTACAGTTGCTAAAATGTACATCAATTGAACACCCAATGATCATATAGCTTAATTTCATAAATTTGTTTTGGAAAAATGTCATGGGTATTGTTACAGAAAATATTCCTGGTTTTGGAAAGAAAATTGGCACATTAATTCTAGTTGCACTTGGCATACCATGCAGCAACTTTAATGTCACGTAATGGCACTTTGTGGATTAACATGATATTTTCTGGAGACCAGTACCTGCCATTCTGTGAATTCATGAATCTACAGAATGGGTGTGGGGTTATTTCTGATTCATGCACACCAAGAAGGCATCAGTTAACAAAATCAGCCTTGCTTCACTATCTGTGTTACAGATCTTGTGAAACACAGTTGTCTTGAATGGATGCAGTACACACTCAAATTCTTTGTGTTTTCTTACTGTCTGGAATATAACTTGTTTCTCAAAAACTGTTCATGTTTGTGTAAATTGTCATCCATATTTATACAACACTTCCTGAAGTGGCTGCATTCTCTGTATGTATTGCATCAATGTGTGTAGCGTATAGCAGATGACTTGGCACTCCCCAGCAAGCAGTTGGGTGAGTGAGGGTAACATGTACCCAACAGCAAGTGACTAGAGATGGTTGCCAGAAAATGTATTGTCCCTGCATATGACAGATAGTCATTTGGTACTGCTATTGGGAGGTTGTGTTGTCTTTGGCCAAATTGTGTGTTTTGGGTTTAGCACTGGCATCATTAATGTAAATGTATTTATTCATTTTGATAAATCTCTAGGCATCTGGACGGTCAGGATCTCGTGGTGGCGGCGGTAGCAGCAGTGGCGAAGATGTGGACCTTCGTCTTTTGGTGCATCAGAGCCAGGCTGGTTGCATCATTGGCAAGTCAGGTTTCAAGATCAAAGAGCTCCGTGAGGTGAGCATCATTTACTGCTGAATTTTGAAGTATCATGGTTGTGGACACTTTTCAGCAGCACAATAATTCGGAGGGAGAAAATTCTTGGCAAGACATGTAAACAATATTACTTAATTTTGTGAGGCTCATTAAAGGACAGCTAGTTCTGGTACGGGAATGGATGTTCGTTATTAACTGAAAAATAAAATAAGATTTGTGATGGTAAATGGTAAACTGTATTCCCACAGAGGTAAGCGCTTTAATTATTAAGCAGAGTTTTTTTCAGTGCAATATTGGAGTGTAAATAAATTAGTGGAAGTGTGGGGAGTTGGGAGTACCACACCCTTTCTGGGTTTCGAGGTGTGGTCTGTGCCTCTACATGGCACTGGCACTTAAGGTCACTGGATTTTCATTATAGCCAGAGTTTGTCATATTCAGTCTGACCTTATTTTGTCAGTATGGTGCTTACATTTATTCAGATTATTTGAAAAGTATGTAATTAGGCTTGAAAATTGCTTCTTCACAGAAAACAGGAGCCCGAATCAAAATATTCTCCAACTGCTGCCCCCAGAGCACTGAAAGAGTATGTCAAATCTCAGGTCGAGCAAACACATGCACAGATTCGATACGAGAGATAATGGAACTTATCAAAACAGTGAGTATTATTTGCAGTGTGCTAGTGCTGATTAATCATTCATTACTTATGTATAGAGGAGAGCCTTTATTTTCAATGAATTTCAAAGCTTTGTGACTAAATGGTTACTGCAGGTGCTGTATACATTGTGTTAAGGCATGGTTGTTATTTCATATGTATGTAGCTTCATATAATGTTGAGCAGCATGTTTCTATGTATGTACGTGAATTAAATTTGTATTATATGTGATTCTGTTAGAAAACTGTTAAGAGTAAATTTTGTTGTGAATTGCCAGCCATCAAGGTACAACCACAGTAGTTGGGATCCGTGAGCTTATCTGGTGACATATATACAGGAACATGCTAAAGGAGTACTGTGTTCTTACAGAAGGAAAACTAGACAAGTTAGGGACTAGGTCAGAACACGTCATCCAAACCTTGCTTTGGAAATGGTATCTTGGTCACTGGCATATTGTAACTTTATGGGCCGCACACTGATCTTACACCAGTATGATGTATTTATTTAGTAATTTGAAGGGGACAGCTTGCAGAACAAACTGCTGTAAAACTAAAGAATGGAAGGACGACCTGTAAAGATAAATTTGGAAGTTTTTAAGGAGGAATTTGTTGGGGCGAATTTCAGCCCATTTAAACAGTATAGTGTGTGTGTTTGTGTGTATGTGCAGGTACAGCGTGAGCATCAACTCATGTAACATATGTGTCTACTATTGTCCCCAAGGAGCGATAGCCTGACTCATATTAGGAAAATCTAATAGTGGTTGGCAGAGAGTCGTGCAGTTCTTGCGGGGATTTGGGTAGTGGAAGTTGCATTCGTGTTAGTGGGTCCACTATATAGTTTTCAGGTTTCAACATTTGTATTTCCTCCCACCTTTTGACCCCCCATCTGTACTGTGAGGAGTTAAATGTATTGTGAAGTCTTGTGTGGTTTATAATATTTAATAAACATTTCCTTATTACAGTCTCCAATCAAGGGTATGAATAACCCTTATGATCCACACAACTATGATGATTTTCATGCTCAAGAGTATGGTGGCTTTGGAGATCAAGATGGCAAGGGAGGACGTGGTGGCCCCGGAGGTGGAATGTATGGTATGGGTGGGCCACCCCACATGGGCCGAGGTGGACGATTTGGGCCTGGTGTTGGAAACATGGGCCCAGGGCCTCGTGGTCCTCGGGGTGGAATGGGGTATGAATTTATTTTGTTAATTGATTGTGTATTTTCAACTTCACAATGGGACTTTAAATAGAAGATTTCACAATGTGTATTTTCTTAGTCATAGTGATATTCAAAGTGTGAGGAGGGGCATTTACTGGTTTATTCTTCCTCCTAATGTAAAGTAGCTACTTTCACAGAAGTGAAGTTTGGTTACAGGAAGCATGTTAGTTTTTCAAAATAACACCGCCTTTGATTTTGTAACCCACAGATGTATGGGGCATGTTACTGACTGCAGGTGTATTTTATATAATAGAATTTTTGTCTGGAAAATTAAATTACTTATTGTAACCATTTTCTTTAGTTTGCTGGTAGGAAATGCAGTTTGTATGAAAGAAATTAGGATGTTTGATGTGGTGTTTGTAAAATGCCCACTTTGTTGCATATTTATTTTTTGATCTTGAGAAAATTACTAAGAATGTTAGTGTGTATTGCTGAATTCGTGAGGTTGTGATACTGATACTATCCTGATTCAAAACTTCAACTGAATGTTTCATGTATGTGTTTGTAGCCTAATGAAATGGAATATTTCTCTTGCAGAGGTCCTGGAGGTATGGGTCCTGTTCGGGGTGGTGGTTTTGGAGGAGGTCGTGGTTTTGGAGGAAATAGAGGTAAGAAAGATACTTGCCTTGGAAGTATATTAGACATTCCACTACAAATTGGTCTTTGGAAAAGAAGCTTTGTGGATGATGGGAAGGATGAAAATACATATGTTGCTTGCTTGCATGTCACAAATTTAGAAGTGAAATTAATGTGCCCACTGGGTAGATGCTGTGATGAGATAAATCCAAGTGGTGACTAAAAAGGCAACTTCTATGAAATGTCATGAAAAAGAAGGGAAATTCATGTGCATGCTTTAGAGGCATTCGTGTGTGAGGTAAATCTAAGTGGTTATTTAAAAAAAAAGTAACTCTGAAATGTGGGAGGATAATTTGTTGATTTTCAGATGCTGGACATTTCTGGTGCCTGCTATATTTATTGATCATTTAAATTACCCCACTTATTTGCCAGTCAGCATTTGCTTGCTCTGCAAGGATTTTCAGGCTTCTTGTATAAAAGTTGAACATCTACATTCCTACCTAAAGCTTATTGCTGCAGTAGTGGTAGTAGTAGAACATTTCTAGTGACTGCATCCAGCATGCAGAAGCCCTCCAGGAGTGCAAGTGAACATAACACAGTTCAAAAAAATGTAACGATTCACAACCAGCAACAGATGAAACCATACAAAACATCATACCTTTTACATACATAATTCCAAATAACCTGGGCTGGCTTCATTGTGAAGAAACACAGCTGTGTCCCTTAGCAACACACGAATGGAAGACTACACAGCACAAGTATAAGCATATGGAGGCAGCATGGGGATGCTTTGGCTGATCATAAGTAGTCACCAAACGGAATGCAAAATTCAGGCATAATTTTGATGATGTCTGCGCAGAAGGCCAAACAAGAGTATTCTACAAGTTTAGTGTCAGGCTTCTTGTAGGGCGGCATGGGGGAAACATGGAAGATAAAACTGGATGACGTGGCACAAGACACATATGAATTTTGCATATGTGGTGACTTCAAAATAATGCATTTGAATTGGAATAATTGTTATCATGAGGGAGGCATTTTGCATATCTTTTTCCCTGCTTGTAAGGGGCTGAACTTACTCTCACATCTGCAGCGTATAACAACACGAGATTAGCAAAATGAATTTTTGCCTGATTTCATATTGGGAAAATTTTTAACAAAATTGTTGACCTATAGAAATTTTTATTTAGATTAGACAGTTTTTAGGATCACATTGTATAAAAACCTGCATGCATTTACAATTCTGTTGTACTTGATTTTGTGCTGTTTCTTGGATATGGGAGAAACAGTGTTGCCAGGTTTTTGTTTTTGCCACACGTGTTGTTGGGTATTTGTGTGATGATGATGATTATGGAAAAATTAATGCAGCATCATGTGCCAAAAGACTGAAATCTTCATTTCCCATTTGGTTTTAGGCATGTTTGCAAAATTGCGAAAAGCAATCGTTATCTTCGTTATGTCGTGTCTTGCTGTCTGTCTGCATGGAACAACTTGGCTCCCAGCGGATGGATTTTCGTGATACTTGATATCTGAGTATTTTTTTGAAAATCTGTCAGAAAATTTGTTTCTGTCAAATCTTTTGAGAAGAAGGTGTAGTTTACATTAAGACCTATGCATGTTTATGATATCTGCCCAAATTCTAATTGGAATTAGGAATGTTTCAGAAAAGTTGTAGAGTGAATCAAAACACGTGTTTATGTTCAATAATTTTTCAAAAAATCGTGCAGTTTATGAGATAATGTGGGAAAATATGGTAGAACCAGATAGGCCACAGATGACAGTATAGTATGATTTATGCCCATGGCATGTTGTATATATAAGGCTATAGTCACACACCAAGAATATGTTATACTTACTGCATTTCCACGGCAACAGTGTTATCGCCAACACGTTTCATTGTTACAGTCATACGTACGAGGTCTGTTAGAAAAGTATCCGACCTTTGGCCGGGAAAAAGAAACTGGCTTACTTGGAGCGTTGGACACCTAATCACCCTCAAAGTAGTTCCCTTGGGAC
>Ga0123354_10000310_pt1 | contig 44533 bp, 45 predicted proteins | sample TergutLab28metaG_2_FD_97872 | JGI IMG/M metagenome (GOLD analysis project Ga0123354, IMG submission 97872) | Labiotermes labralis P4 segment gut microbial communities from Petit-Saut dam, French Guiana - Lab288 P4 | ecosystem: Host-associated > Arthropoda: Insects > Digestive system > Gut ... | reverse complement strand
TACGGTCTTGTCGTCGGTCATGCACGTACACGGCAGAGCCCACCCACCAGAACGGAGAGCAACATGTCATCCCCAGATGTGCAACGCGCGGAGACTGGCGCGCTGGCGATCGGCTACAACGCGGTCGGCGAGGCGAAGGGGTCCATCGACGGCCGGCTCGCAACGATACGCACCGAGCTCGCAGACCTCGGTTCTGGCTGGAGGGGTGAGGCAGCCAACACCTTCCACGGCCTCATGACCGAGTTCGACACCGCAGCGAGCAACCTCCAAGGGGTTTTGGTCACCCTGGAGGAGAACCTGCGCACGATCGAAGGGATGCACACCAGCCAGGAGGAGAGCGCGTCGGCCATGGTCAGGGGCGCGGCTGGCGATGGCTTCGAAGGTTTCTGATCCCAACTCACACCCGAACACCCAGAAAGAGAGCTCAGCATGTTCTACATCAGCGGCCAGGCAGTGGCCAGCCTCGGTGAGCACTTCCGCACCCAGTCCGCCGGAATCCAGGGTGAGCTGGACACCCTCGACGGCAAGGTCCAGCAGGTCCTCGGCCAGTGGGAGGGTGGGGCCCAGACGGCCTACCAGACCGCCCAGCTCGACTGGACCCAGAAGATGACCGGCCTGCAGACCAGCCTGTTCAGCATCGGCACCAAGCTCGAAGAGATCGTCCTCAGCTACAACCAGGCAGACCGCCAAGGAGCCAACCTGTTCCAGTAGCCTGCGCCGGAGCTTCTGGTGCCCGACAGCCGGACTGCTGGGGCTGGCAGACCAGTTCTGTCCCTCTGATCTGTCCACTGTCATGGTGAATCACTGCTGCAAGAATTGTCGTAGGGGTTGTGCCCATGGATTCTGACACCCGTCGGTTCGCTGTCCTCGACGGTGACGTCCGCCTGGACCTCGTGGCACCTGGGTCGATGGTGCTCGGAGAGGTGCTCGACTCGGCCGGTCTGCGCCGCCAGCACGGTCAGGTGCGGACGGTCGCCGGACACGCACCTGGGTCGCTGGTGCGGGACCTGGCTGATGGTGCCCTCCTGACAGTGGTCGACCCGTCGACGACGCTCGCGGGACGCTACGGCGACGGGGTCGACCCCCGGCGTGTCACCGGCCCGTGGTGGGCCTTGGCAGCGGTGGGGTTGGTCACTATCGCGGTCGCGCTGACCAGCGACGTGGTCGTCTGGCAGGTGGTGGTCGTGCCAGTCCTGGGTGTGGTGGCGGCGGTGGGGGCTGTGGCGACGGTACGCCGTCGTGCCCCCGACGACGAGCACCGGGTGTTCGGTGTGCTGGCGCCCGCTGTCGTGGGTGTTGCGGCAGCGGTCGTGGCCGTGCCGGCCCGGGGGACCGGCGGTACCCACGTCGTCCTGCTCACAGCGGCGCTCGCCGCGGCGGCCGTGTTCACGCTGGGTGCGGCCAGTGGACCGACGCCCCAGGCCCGGGCCGGGCTCGGTGTGCTCGCTGCGGTGTGCACAGGGGTCGCCGTCGTGTGGGGGGTTGTGCTCGTGCTGGGCTGGGACGTGCGGACCGGGGCTGCGGTCGTCGCCGGTGCTGTCCCTCTCGGTCTGCGGGCCCTGCCAGGTGCTCTGTTCGCCGTGCCCGAAGGCTGGCTCATCGACGTCGAGCGCTACCAAGACACCCGGTGGTCGGTGCGCAGCCGTCCGACCGCAGTGCTCGACATGGTGGACGACCAGCAGGTGCGTGCCAAGGTCCGTGTGGCGACGCAGGCCCGGGTCGCAGGGACGGTCGTGCTCAGCGTCGTCGGGGCGGCGGCCTTGCCGTTCGCGGTGCCTGTGGGCCCTGCACCGGTGTTGGTGCGCGTCGGGCAGCTCGGGTTGCTGGTGTGCTACGCGGCGGTGATGACGGCGCTGGCGCGGTCGGTCGGGGGCCGGCACCTGCACTGGGTGCCGCGCGCGTCGGCCGTCGTGGCCGTCGTGGTCGCCGTCCGGCTGTGCGCTGTGAGCGGACCGGTCCTGACCGTCGTGGCGCTGGGCGCCATCGTCGCAGCGTTCGTCGCTGTGGGGGTCGCGGTGCTCGTGTCGCGGGGGGTGAGGTCGCTGGCCTGGTCTCGTGTGGCCGACATCGTCGAAGCCGTGGCGCTCGTTGCCTGCCTGCCTGCGGGGCTGCTCGCGGCCAACGTCGTCGAAGCGTTACGGACGATGGTCGCATGACAGGTGCAGCGATGAGATGCCCAGGCTGTGGAGCCGCGGTCGGTGCCGGGCTGTGCCCGCGCTGCGGTGGCAAGCCGCGACGACCGGCAGCCGAGGTTGTCGGACCTTCGCCTCGTCTGGCTGTCGGCTGGGCTGCCGCTGGTGTGGGTGCACGGCTCGGGTCGTTCAGCATCGACGCTCTCAGTGTCGTCGTGATCGCTGGCGTGGTGGTCGCGCTGACCCGGTCTGTGGCTCTGGCCTGTGTCGTCGCTGTCGAGAGTGTCGTCGCCCTCATGGTCTGGGAGGCACGGACCGGCCTGACCGTCGGCAACGGGTTGCTGCGGCTGCGCACTTCTTGCCAGGACCGTCCGTGGTCGCCTGGGGCGGCGCGTGAGCTGGTCCGGGCGGGGGTCGTCGGCGGTGGGGCGCTTGTTGGTGCGGCAGGTGCGTGGGTCGTGGTGGCGTCGGGCGGGCAGGACCGTACCGGACGTGGCCGTACCTGGGCCGACCGTGCTGCTGGGACAGTCGTCGTACGGGTCGGCGAGACCGAGCCTGCCCAGGGCGCCGGCCCGTCTCCTGTGGTGCCTCATGCTGTGCAGCCTCGTGCGTCCAGCGTTCCTGCTCTGCCCGGTGCGTCCTCACCGCGGCAACGACGTCTGAGGGTCGGGTCGTCGCCCGTCCCACCGGCTGTCCCGCCTGTTCCACCACCTGCCCCACCGTCCGCGACGGCGTCTTTGCTCCAGCCAGACGTCACCGTGCTGCTCGTGTTCGACAGCGGCCAGCGTGACCAGGTGTTGTTCGGCCAGGCTGCTGTCATCGGCCGTGAGCCCAGACCGCAGGAGGTGGGGGACCGGCTGGTCGTGGTGGACGACAACACGGTCTCCAAGGACCACCTGCGTGTGGAGCACACCGCGGACGGAGTGTGGCTGAGCGACCTGGGGTCGACCAACGGCACCCGGCTGGTCGTCGACGGTGAGCCCACGCCACTGGCGCCGCGTGTGCGGACCCGGATCGACGGGGTTGTGAGAGTCCAGGTCGGCCAGGCGATGGTCATGGTGTCGTACCTGGTGAAAGGAGGGCGGCCATGACCGCACGTGTGGCCGCGCCCCAGGAGCCGACCGGGACGCTCATGGTCAAAGCACCGCCGGACCTGCCCCCCGCAGGCCAGACGTCCCCTGTGACGTCGATGCTGCCCATGCTCGGCAGCCTCGGGTCGGTCGTCATGATCTCCGTCATGAGGCCGGGACGCACAGGGTTCCTCATCGGCGGTATGTTCTTGTTGTCGTCGCTGGGGTTCGTGCTGGTCAACGGGTGGCGTCAGCGTTCGCAGCGCACGGGGGAGGTGACGCGTAACCGGCGTGAGTACCTGGGGTACCTCGCCACGATCCGCGCTGACGTCCGAGCCGCCGCCACCGCGCAGCGTCACGCGGCGGCGTGGCGGTTCCCTGACCCGTCGACCCTGGTGTTCCTCGCCGAGGACCGCACCCGTGTGTGGGAGCGCAACCCTGCCGACCCCGAGTTCCTCCAGGTCCGCCTGGCCGTGGGTGACCAACCGTCGAGCCTGGTGCTGCAAGCCCCTGACCTGGCGTCCTTTGCCCAGGTGGACCCGGTGTGCGCGGTGGCGGCCCACCGTTTCGTCGTGACGCACGAGTCGCAGCCTGAGCTGCCCGTGTGCGTGGACCTGCGGCGCACGCAACGTGTCGAGGTGCTCGGTGACGGCGACCGGGCCCGCGCCCTGGCCCGGGCTGTCGTCGTAGGGGCCGCGACGGTGCACCACCCGGAGAACCTCGTCGTCGCCGTGGTCGCGCCGTCGCGCACCGCCGGAGCCTGGGAGTGGGTCAAGTGGTTGCCCCACGCGCACTCGCGGCGCGAACGTGACGGGGCCGGACCGGTGCGGATGGTCGTGCGTTCGTACGCTGACCTGGCGCGGTTGCTGCCCGAAGAGCTGACGACCCGTCCAGCACCGTCGGTCCCGTCCAACTGTGGGCCTCACATCCTCGTCGTCGGTGACTGTGCGGGGCCGCCCAGCGAGCCGTTCCTGGCGGTCGACGGGGTGACTGTTGTGGAGCTGGGGCGTCGAGCGGACCGTGAGGAGCTGCTTTTCGGTGTGCCGACCGGCCCCGCCGACGGCACCGTGCGCATCACCCTGCTCGACGGCGGCGACGCACGTGTGGACGGTGCCGAGGGTCCTGGCCGGTTGGTCTGCGCAGACCAGTGCGCCGAGGTCGAGGCGGAAGCCACGGCCCGTCGGCTCATGCCGTTGTACAACGGCCCGGAGGCGGTGCCGGTGGCCTCGCCCACGGCGTCCCAGGCGGATCTGACCGACCTGCTCGGCCTGCCCGACGTCCGTGACGTGGACGTCGACATGACGTGGCGGCCCCGCTTGGTACGGGACCGTCTGCGTGTGCCGATCGGGCAGGACGAGCACGGCGCCCCCTTGGTGCTGGACCTCAAAGAGTCCGCTGAGCAGGGGATGGGCCCGCACGGGGTGCTCATCGGCGCGACCGGTTCGGGCAAGTCCGAGGTGCTGCGGACGTTGGTGCTGGCCTTGGCGCTGACCCACTCGCCAGAACAGCTGAACTTCGTCCTCGTGGATTTCAAGGGCGGGGCGACGTTCGCCGGGATGGCGGATATGCCGCACGTGTCGGCCATCATCACCAACCTGGGCAAAGAAGCGTCGCTGGTCGACCGTTTCCAGGACGCCCTGACCGGTGAGGTGACCCGCCGCCAGGAAGTGCTGCGCGCCGCGGGGAACTTCGCCAGCGTCAGCGACTACGAGGAGGCACGGCGAGAGGGCCGTAACGACCTGGAGTCGTTGCCGGCGCTGCTGGTCGTCGTGGACGAGTTCTCCGAGCTGCTGGCCGCCCGGTCGGAGTTCGTCGAGTCGTTCGTGAACATCGGGAGGGTCGGGCGGTCGTTGCAGGTCCACCTGCTGTTCGCGTCCCAGCGGCTGGACGAGGGCCGGCTGCGGGGCCTGGACACGTACTTGTCGTACAGGATCGGTCTGCGCACGTTCTCTGCGCCCGAGTCGCGGGCGGTCTTGGGGGTCGACGACGCGTTCCGGCTCCCGTCCGAGCCTGGTGTGGGTTACCTGAAGGTGGGCACCGACTCGATGACCAGGTTCAAAGCCGCGTACGTCTCGGGCCGGCTCGCCCCGCGTATGGTCTCGGCACCCGTGAGCACCGAGGTGGGCCACCACGCGGCACGGGTGGACCGGTACACCGTGGCCCACGTCCCGCTGGTCGCCGAAGAGGCCCCTGATCTGCCGCCGCCGGTGCTCGAACAGGCTCCGACCGGCACGGCGTTCGAGGTGGCGGTGGCGGCGATGGCTGGGCGGGGTCCGCAGGCGCACCCGGTGTGGTTGCCTCCGCTGGAACGTCCCGAACCGCTCGACGTGCTGTTCGGCGACCTCGTCGTCGACCCACGGGCAGGCCTGACCAGCCCCGGTTGGCGTGGGGCCGGGCCGATGAGGGTCCCGGTCGGTGTGGTCGACGTCCCGCTGGAGCAGCGTCGCGAACCGTTGGTCGTGGACCTGGCTGGTGCCGGTGGGCACGTGGCGGTGGTCGGTGGGCCGTTGACAGGCAAGTCGACGTTGTTGCGCACGTTGGTGTGCTCGTTGTCGTTGGCTGCGACCCCAGCCCAGGTGCAGTTCTACGTCCTGGACTTCGGTGGTGGGTCGTTTGTGGGGTTGCGGGACCTGCCGCACCTGGCGGGTCTGGGGTCGCGGTCCGAGCCGGACGTGGTGCGCCGGGCCGTGGCAGAGGTCGCTTCGGTCGTCAACTCCCGTGAGGTGTTCTTCCGCACGCACGGTGTGGACTCCATGGACACTTACCGCCAGCGCCGTGCCCGCGGTGAGGTCGACGACGGCTGGGGCGACGTGTTCTTGGTCGTCGACGGTTGGGCAACCCTGCGCCAGGACTTCGAGCAGGTCGAGGCGCAGGTACAGCAGATCGCCGCACGTGGCCTGACCTACGGTGTGCACCTGGTGTTCAGCGCCTCGCGCTGGATGGATGTACGTGCGCAGGTCAAAGACCTGGTCGGAACCCGCCTGGAGCTGCGCCTGGGCGACCCAGGCGAGTCGACGGTCGGCCGTCGGATCGCTGAGACGGTCCCATCGTCGATCCCCGGGCGTGGTCTGAACCCCACCAACAAGCTCCACTTCATGGTCGCCCTGCCCCGCGTCGACGGATCAGACGAAGTCTCGACCCTCGCTGACGGCGTAGCAGACCTCGTCGCGAAGGTGAGCACCGCCTGGACAGGCCCGTCGGGCCCAAAGCTGCGGATGCTGCCCGACCGTATCGACCTGGCGCAGGTGCGCACCATGGTCGCCGCCGACGACCCGAGGGTCCTGCTGGGTGTCGACGAAGACTCGCTGTCCCCCTTCGGCATCAACCCGACGAGCGAGCCGCACCTGTTCTTGTTCGGCGAGGGAGGCTCAGGCAAGTCGTCCATGCTGCGTGCCTTTGCCCACGAGGTCCTGCGGGTCTACCCGCCCGACAAGGTCAAGTTCTTCGTCGTCGACTACCGCCGGGCCCTTCTCGACGAGATACCCGAGCCGAACCTCATGCTCTACATGACCTCCCACGAAGCGGCCACCAAAGGCATCGCCGACGTCGCTGGCTTCGTCAAGACCCGCATCCCCGGCCCCGACGTCACTGCCGACCAGCTGCGCACCCGCTCGTGGTGGACCGGTGCCGAGGGCTTCATCCTCGTCGACGACTACGACCTGGTCGTCACCTCCCAAGGAAACCCCCTGCTCCCGCTGGCCCCCCTCCTGGCCCAAGCCACCGACATCGGCCTCCACGTCGTCATCGTCCGTCATTCCGGCGGCGCCGCCCGAGCCATGTTCGACCCCATCCTCCAACGCCTCAACGACCTAGGAACCACAGCCATCCTCCTCTCCGGAAGCCCCGACGAAGGCCAGATCCTCCGCCGAGTCAAACCCAAACAGTCCATCCCAGGCCGAGCCCAAGTCATCAGCCGAGACCGAGGCCTCTTCACCACCCACCTAGCCTGGTCCCCACCCAAACACGGATGACGAGAGTGCGCAATCGTAGGAGGTCCGACCACGACTTAGGATGTCCAGCCACCAGTGACAAGCTATGCACAGTCGTGCGCGACAACCGCAAAAAATTCGAGTCGGTAACCAGGCCACAATTCTAAGCCCAGGGTCGACTTCACCAGAACTCGACAACCAACGAATCCCTGGAGGAACAACATGATATTACGGTTTGATCTCGACGCGCTCGAAACATTCGCAGAACAACTGCCGGAATACAGCGGCCCAGGAGGCTACTTCGAAACATACTGCCGCCGCTGGGTCAAGGTGGCCGGGGGAAGCACTGGAATCGCAGACGGAATGTTTGCCCGCTTTGAGATCGCCTCGGCTACCGTCGCCTCCCGCGTCGTCGAACGCGAGGACCACGTCAACATGCTCCTGGGGGACGCACATCAAGAAGTGCAAAATTGTCGAGACGCATACATGAACGCGGACATCAATGCAATAGCCTCGCTGGAGAGCGCCTATGGTGTCCGCTATTCTGAGGGCGCAGAATATTTGTCTAGGTATTCTGACAGGAGGTCCATCGAAAATCCAACATTGTCGATTGACGAACCGTCGTCAAGTTCTGGAATACCAGATCTCTGGATTCAGGCGGTCTCGATACTAGGTTTTGGAGGGGTGGTTGGTATTCCCCCGACCGTTGTACAGTTGATTCCGGTAATCTCTGACATGGTAACTTCGCTCGAAAAATTCCTGGCCGGGGACTGGAACCTCGCGATGCGCTCGTCCAACGCTCTGATCTGCCTGTCAATGCATGAGACCGAGCACGTAGATTTCCTCAACACCAAAGTGCTTGCAGTCATGCAAACCTGGGAAGGGAATGCAGCCGAGTCGGCGCACAACTGGTTCCTAACTCTCTTCTCAGCGATGGACGAATTTGCCCTAGCCATAGATGACGCTGCTGAACAGTTTGAGCAGGTCGCCATCGGAATGCAACTCAACGCAGCCGCAATCGGGGGGCTTTTGGGAGTCCTCGCTGCCTTGATCGCCGCTGCTGTCGGCTTGACTGGCGCAGCTGTGGTCACTGCGGGTGTCACCCTGCTCGGACTTCCGGAGACCATCGCAGGCGCTCTTATGACGATTGAGACGATCCTTAGTGCCATCGGTCTTGGAATTGTCGCCATCGAAGGACTACTAGGGATTGCACAAACAAAATTCGCATCGATGGGTCTGGATGGCCTTATTTCTAATCGTGACAGCATCAGTTCGCTCAGAGACTTTGATGGCCCAAGTTATCAGTAAGACAGACCTCTCGAACTCTCGGAGAAGGAGCACGCATGAAACTTACGTCAATGCCTTCGGACAGCATTATTGCTCAGCAACTACGGAACGCCCTGGAGGCCCTGTCTGAGTCGAAGGATACCGATCCACGTCTGCGTGACGTGGTCGACGATATCCTGGCTGGACGACGTAATGCCACCGATCTACTTTCCGCACCGGGTATCGAACAGGCTGTGTCTCATGGAATGCTGATGTACCGTCAACGCGAATCGGAACTTTCTTCTGAGGAGCGTCGCGAACGAGACAAGGCTGCGCGGGTTCGAGGGGAAGAGCTGAGTTGCTCCGACCCGTTGGCCCGCGGGATCCTCCTTGGGGAAATTCCCGTTGACGAGTAGTGGTCAAATGTACTATTTGAGACTACGAGTGGTATCGCTGATTCTTACTTTTCCGCATCTTGCGGCGGTGTTGTCCATGGCTGGAAGCAGGCCCGTTCATGTTCCGACGATGGTGGTTGCACCGGCTCTCTGTGGGCTTTCTGTATATTTGTTGGTTCGGCTCTGGAGCGTGCCACCGGTGCCAATTTCCCCCTTGGACGGCGGCACCGAGACAGTTGGACAGAAGCAGGCCGTGACGGTTGTTGATAGACTTCGGGCAGACTTGGAGCGGAGCAAGATTGCGGAGCCCTTTTTCTTTGCAAACTTGGGCGTCCTCATTTTTGCACTCATCCTGACTCTTGCATTTTCACATCTAAACTAGACCGACTTCTTCGAATTCTTGAATCACAGACAGCCGACCTTCCTCGGAGCTCACATTCGGGCGCGGCACGCATTTCAAAAATTGGCCAGAGTAACGAATGACAGGATTGGCCGAGGTTGCCTCTCGGCCATTCTTGCATGAGTATGGCAGATCGTTGGCTGTTGCTGTAGCAATCTGTTCCTTGGTGACGGTGTTAATACTACGTAAATTGGTGTCATCAGTCGACAGATATCCCCGCCGTGGTCGAGGTGTCAGTTTCCGAAGACGTCGTCCAGGTGTACATCTCGTGGGACTGGATATGGCCGAACCATTCGGAGTGGGACTGTGCCATGGTCGGGTCGGTCTGTAGGTAGGAGGCGACGGCGTCGGGATAGTTGTGCTGGTCGAACGTGCCGGTGCCGTCGTCGGGAAGCACGACTTGGGTGTAGTTCGATGCGGTTGGCTGGTCGACGACACCGTTGCCGTTGAGGTCGGTCTGCGTGAACGGGTCGGCTGGGTGCTCGAAGGAGATCACTGGGATATCGGCGGGGATGTTGGTCTCACCTATGGGTGTTCCGGCAGTGACGACACCGATGCAGTGGTGGGGCAGGTCGGGGGTGCTGGCTAGGCTCGCGGCTAGGTAGCCTCCTTGGCCGGTGCCGGTGAGAAGTACGTTGGCGCCGTCGGGGATTCCGGCGTCGTGCATGGCCTGGACCACGGCGCTATGGTCCAGCTGTTGTCCTGTCGAACCGGGAAGCTGTGGGTCGTTGCTGCTGGGTGGCGCGTCGTCCATGGCGGCCCAGTCGAACGCGTGGTCGTCGGAGCGTTCGGTGGGGGAGTACCCGGCGGGTGCGCCGGTCGTGTCGCTGGATGGGTCGTCGACGGGACCCGGCAGGTCGGTGCACCCGGTATCGGACGGCACCGACACGATCCAGTGTTCGGCGCCGGTCTCCGGGTTGACGACGTGTTTGACGTCGATCACGGGTTGGTCGGGGCTGGTCAGGGTGTCCGTGGCATCGTTCTGGAAGAACAAGTCGTCGTAGGAGTCCACTGTCCCTCCGGCGGCATCGTCGCGGTAGAACGAGTTGTCGTACGCCGTGCGTTGGTCGTCGTCGAGAGAGTCTGGGTCCAGCGGCTCCACCGCCACCTCAGGTGACGTGTTTACCGGCTGGAGCGGTAACCCGGTGTCCGTCGGATCTGGGGTGGATGTCTCCGGCAGGGAGGAACTTGGCGGAGAGAACCCACCGCCGCCTTCGAACGTCTCCGTAGCATCAGTTTCGGCCTGGTCGAGACCTCCTGCGGCTCCTGTGACCGAACCGGACAGCTTCTGTGTGACCGAGGCACCCTCACCGAGCAGGTCGAGCACTCGGTTTCGAAGTGTCTCGAAGGCGTCAGAAACGCTCGACAGGGTGTCTGAGCTGTCGCAGCACTGAAGGTCGCCAACGATCAACCCAGAGTACGAACTCCGTTTCAGCTGGGTCTCGTCGGACGCGTTGGCGTGGATACGACCGAGTTCCTGAGAGACATCTTCCCATGAACGGGCGACGCCCTGCAGTTCTCCGTTGTCTGCCTTGATATCGACCACGATGTTTCCCCTCGACGTACCCGCAACGTCAATGTCACGCCGGACGAACCGGCGGCCATTTCTCTGGTAGCTCTCCAGACGTGAGTGAAGTCCGCACGTTCTCAGCAATCGTCTCGATGAGGGGCGTCCTGACCTGGAGGTGATGCAAGATGTCATGCGGACCGCCGTCTCCGTACACCTCTCTGACCGCGACAAGGGCCTTCCCTACTCCCCGTTTCGGTCCGGCCCAGTCGTCGACCTTCCAGTGTTCCAGATACCTGACCCAGGTACGGTTTCCATTGTAACTTTCCTGCATGAAATTTTCAGCGATCTCAAGGTCCGCGTGGAGACTCATGAGCGACACGCCAACGAAATCCCAAAAACCGCTGATCTCCTCAGCCAGCTCGCCGTAGCCGACGGACAGGGTGTCTGCTGCTGCAGCAACCGCCTCAATCGCAAGCTCCTGCTCGCCTGGGTTGGCTCGATAGCTGTTTGCTGCAACGCCCGCCCAGTCGGGGTCAGAAGGAGAGGTCCCGAGTATTCCGTGAACCGAACCAGCGATCTCTGCCCACGTCTCTGATGCTGTCCCCAGGTTCTGTGGATCCCCTGTCCCCTCGGGAAATCGAAGATTGTGTACCAACCAGTGCATGAGACCGCCGCTGTTGTACGAATAGACCTCTTCGAAATCGTCCCAAGTAGTCTCAATTGCTGCTTTCAGTTCTCGGAGCTCGCCCTCGCCGGAGTCCCCGGGCCGGCGGTTGGCAGCACAGTGCTCAATATCCGCACAGGCCCACTCCTTCCATTGTTTGAGACTATGGCGCTTTACGGTGATTTCGTACTCGTATTCGCCGCACGTCTCGATTCCTGTTGTCCCGCTCACGCCCGTATCCCCATCCCTTCATTTTTAGCTTCCAGCCGCCTGGATGGCTTTGAGGAATCTTCGTTCGTAGGTGCGCCGGTCTAACGCGTAGGCGTCACGGTTGGATCCACCCGATCTGGGTTGGAATGTCAGGGCCTACCGAAGGAAAGCGATCGTCGGGATGAGGGTCGATCCGTCCATCGACGGCCTGGCCAAAGGTCTCCACCCGGAACACATATCTAGAGAAGTCGGGTGCCCCGTCCGGAAAGTCTGGTCCGAACACGTTCGGAAATGCGATAGCTATCGGGTGCGGGCCAGACCTATTCGCTCCGCTGAACGGAGCAGCAATCGAAAAGTGGGTAACGTCTCCCCAGGTATGTGTACAACTACCTTGGTAGCACACGAACAGGGTTCCTCCGAAAGATCCTGTATCTTCCCACACAGTAGTAGAGAACCCGACGCCATAGAGCGGAATCATGAGACTTCCAGGATCGCTGGATGGTCCCTTCACGCCGGGTGGGTGAAGGACGTTCAAAAAATCGTCAGCATCTCGATCGGTGGTCAGGTTCTCAAAGAATACTGTGCCAAACAGATACGCCGCTGTGTCCGGTTCGAGTTCCATCGGATCGTGGTTCGCGTCGCTCATATAGGTGCCGGCGCCAAGGGGCATGCCTGCACCTCCTGAAACCTGGTACCAGGCGTTGTCGAGTCCTGTCGTGTCCGAACCCCTCAGCCACGTTCCGATGGACAGTGTCAGCCGCAGGCGAACACCGGAGCTATTCTCCAGAACGAATGCATGCTCAGTCATCTGGTATGTCGGGCCAGTCGGGAGCAGTGTGAGGCTCGACGTGGGAAGAACGACCGTTTCAGACGTGCATGCGGTAGCAGCAATGAGCAGCGCGACAACAAGTATCACCGGCGACCTTCGGCCCGCGCACCGCGGTTTGCAGCATTCTGTTCTTTGCATCATTGTTCATCCTTCGTCTGGTCGCGTTGTTCGAGCCAGTCAACCTTGAGTTCGCGACCGTCCGTTGTGCACACCATCGGCACTTGTCGAGATGGTGAGTAGCCGCCCATGGCGTAGAGGAAATTCATCGTCGCCCTGAGATCGGCGGGCGGAGTCTCGTAATCCCATGGGTCGAGGTCTCCTCCCTGATCGATGGTTGCGGCGATTTCATTGAGTTTCGCAGCCGACTGGTCATTGGCGTTGTTTAGGTACTCGTACGCTGCCCACAGGTCGGCCCTGCCCTGCTCGAGGTCTCGCACGAGGTTCCGCATCAGGTCTTTCAGTACCTCATTAAATTCTCGCACCGCATCGGCAGGGCCGCACTGTCCGAGTCCGATGCTGATGTCCCTGCTCACGGTCTGGGCGATGGGTTCGTCCTGTGCGGCCGCTCCGGCGGGGCCTTCAACGAGACTGTGCAGAGCGTCGTGGATGGCGACCATGTCTCGATCGGCAATGCCTTCGATCTTTGTATAATTGTCGAGTCCGACTGCGGTTGCTGTTTTGCCGGCAAGGCTGGCGGTATCGAGTGACCATCCGGACAGTTCGTAGCGATCTTTGTCGTTTTCGATCTCGCCCATGTTTGAATTTACGCTGGTACGCACGTTGTTCTCTGCCCCCCAGACTTGTCGTGCCAGCGCGCTGAGGTGTTGCTCAAAAGCCATCATGCATTCCTCAAAGGTTGCAGGTTTTCCGCTTAACGGCTCAGAGTCGGTTCTGTCTGTGCTGTCTCCATCGCGCCCCAGCACATTGAGGCCGAATCGAATCGCCATTTCAATTGCATCCTTCGGCGATTTTATGTCTGCGATACTCAACGCGTACTGCAAGACTCTTAGGGTCACTCGGAGGTCGCCGCCTGACCACTTTGCCATCTTGTTGAATGAAGCAGTGGTGGATTCGACTATCTGAACGAATCCGGCGCGGGCTGCCGTCCATATCCCTACCTGCGAGCACATTGAGTTCGACAGGAGACCTGCTAATGCATAGTGGTGCTGGAGAACGATTCTTAGCATGTTGATGAACTTGCCCGTGAACGCATCCATCGCAATGCCGTCAAACCCACTCCCAAACTTGTCCTCGACTGTCTTGATTTCCGCCGAAATTGACGCGGGAGACCCGTCGTCCATCCGTAGACGTTCCGCTATCTCTGAGAAATTTTTGGCAACTTCCTCTATGGTATCTGGTTCTGGCAGGTTCATCCACCGCTCGACAATGCAGTTGATGCGGACCCTCACATCGGTGAAGTCTGTGACGTAGTCCTCACCCCACCCGGGAAGAGTCTTTTCGTCCGAGGTTCCTCCGCCCCTTCCCAGATCGTCAGGCATTGTGACATATACCATTATCCTCCTGTCCTTATTCGGCGAAAGCCTTTCTCTTCGATATAGCCCGCCATTGTGCTCGAAATTTTTTGAGGCCATGTACGCGTCGATTGCGGCGCGCTTCAGTTTCCCCAATATGTCAAAGAAGTCCGTTCCGTAGCGCCGAGAATCGACCTCAGTGACGGTATCATTCTGTCCGCTCATGCTACTCTCCTTGTCGCAGTCGCGTGATCCTCGTTGATTTGGGTCTCTTTTCCCGAGACGACGTGGACCGTCTGGTTTTGGTGCGCCGGGGACGGCCCTGCCGACGTGAGTGTTCTAATATTTCAACCACGGGGCTGTCGGTGGGGGGATGTGCTGCCGTGATGACAGGCAAGGCGCGGGACGTGGACGACTCCACGGTGGTTTTGGCGCACTCCGTCTTGCGGAACAATTTTGGTTCTGGATGTGAAAGGTCGTGCACGACGTTGTTCCTTTTGGGTAGTGCTGGGTTCATGAGGCATGGGTGAGCCAGGTGGGGTGGGTGGTGATGATCTGTTGGGTCCGGGTGGGGAGCTCGGGTGGGGCGTGGCCGTCGTCGGAGCGGTTGCCGATGTCGTCGGCGACGATGCGGGCGGCTTCGGCCTGGCGACGCTCTCCGGAGGCGATGGCGGCGAGGTCGAGGTTGATGATCTCGGCGTTGGGGTCGGCGAGCTGGGCCATGGAGGCGGCCATGCGGGCGGTGGGGTAGTCGGCGGTGGCCAGGGTGTGGGTGATGACGGTGTGGGCAGTGTCGAGAGCGGCGATGAGCGCCGTGTCGTCGTGTTGTTCGTCGACGAGCCATGACCAACCGCCGGGGCGCCAGGTGGTGGGGTCGCCGAAAGGAGGTCCGGCGACGAGCTGGAGGCCGGTGAGCAGGTCGTGGATACCGTCGGCGCCACGGGCCTGGCCGCGCAGGCGTAGGCGGCGTAGGAGGTCGAGGTCGACCAGGGCGTCCAGGTAGCACACGGGGTCACGGGTGTCGTCGGGTTCCCACAGGTACGGTTCGTCGGTGGCAGGGTCGGTGCCGACCCATGTGTGGATGGTGCGTAGGTACTCACGGGCCTTGCCGCGGGAGGTGGAGAACGCGGCGGCTATCTGCGCGCCGGTGACGCCGTCGGGGTGCAGGGCCAGGTAGGTGAGCAGTTCGGTGAAGAACGCGCTGCGGCGTGCGGGGGCTGTTCCGGTCGCGGCGACCTGCACCGGCCCCAGGACGCGGATTTTGGGGCGTGGGCAGGACGGGTCCAACCATGCGGTCAGGTCGTCGTCGAGGTGGGGGTCGGTGGCTTCGACGCCCTGGCGGACCTCGTTGGTGACTTGTGGGCCGAGCAGGTCGAGTTCTTCAGCAGTGACCGCGGCGGTGCGCATGTAGTGCTCGTCGTCATCAGGAAGGACGCTGGGCGGGTCGTCCATGTCGCACCACGAGTCGGGGTCGCGTGGGACGGTGTGCTCCGAGCGCAGCGACCCAGCCAGGTCGCACCAGCCGCGCCATCCGGTGTCAGTCTCGTGGTAGGGCACGGGGACGGGCCCGGTGGCGGTGTCGGTGTGGGCTGCCAGGGCCGCGCACCCGCCAGCCTCGGTGATGTCCAGGCCCACAGCGACCAGGTCCAGGCCTACCTCGGGCAGCAAGACCCGTCCCTCGGCGGTGACCTCGATGTGCACACCGCCGGGGCTGTCGGTGCGTGGCCCGGCCAGGACCACCGACGTGGCAGTCTGGCCCACGTACTGTGCGATGGTCTCCAGCAACGGCTCCAGGGCAGGGTCGTCGTTGGTCGCGTCGACGAGGACCACGCGTGGTGCCCACGACTGCACGCCGAGCTCGGCGGACCGGGCTGTAACCACGTCGGTCCCGGCGGCGCTGGTGCGTGCGACGGTGGTCAGGGCTTCGGCCAGGACGTCGCCGACCGGGTCGGTGGCAGTGCCTACATGGTGGTAGCGGATGCGGTCAGGGTTGAGCCCGACGAGCTCGGCACCCAGGCCTACGCATTCGACGTTGGTCCAGGCAGCCCATGGCGAGCAGCTGATCTCAGCGACCAGGTACCGGCCGAAGTCGCGGGCCCGTTCGGGCTCACCGGTCAACGTGATGGCCACGTCTTCGGTGTTGAGCAACCACAGGGCCCCGTCGTGGCCTGCCCCGACGGTGACCAGCAACGGGTAGGGGGCTGGGTGCTCGCCGGGCGGGCCCACCAGGTCCAGGTCGGTGCCCACCTCGATGCGCCACACGTGGCCTTCGTCGGCGCCTTCCCACGGTTCGCCCATCTCCCAGGGGCTGCCCAGGTGAAGCACCACGTGGGTGCCGGTCAGCTCCACGGCGACCAGGTCGGGCATGGTCTCGCCGGTGGTGGCCACGGCCGCGCCCAGACGGCGCAGGACCTCGTCGAGGTAGGTCACCTGGTGCGCGGCTCCTGCGCCGAAGGTGGCGACGGTCTTGGCGACGGGGGCCAGCAGCGGGTCGTGGGTTGGCAGGGCCTGCCCGGGCAGGCGGTGGCGCTGGCGGGCGCGCCGTCGTGCTTGCAGGACCAGCCACAACGACCCGGCCAGGACCGCACCGCCGCAGGCCAGACCAGCCAGGACCCACGGCGCCCACTGGTCGATGCCCCGCTCGTGCCCTGCTGACTGCTGGGATTGGGTCTGCTGCTGGGCCGAGGGCTGCCCAGGCACGACAGTCCCAGGTTCGGCGCCAGTGCTGACGTCGCCGGGTTGGGCTTGGCCGTCGGTCCCGGGCTGGGCTGTGGTGTCCTGCGGAGGGGCAGGGGCCTGTGGGTCGGACGCGTCGGCTGGGGCCTGGGCGCCGGGGATCGTCACCTGCCACCCTGGGTAGATCAGGTCCGGGTCGACCAGGTGGCGCCCGTCGGGCTGCGCGGTGCCGGTCGATGCCGCGTAGATCTCCGGGTACCGGGTCGGGTCACCCAGCTCGTCCTCGGCGATCTGCCACAACGTGTCGCCACGCTGCACGGTGCGGGTGTGCTCGGGTGCTGTTGGCACGTCCGCCCGTTCGTCTGGGACCACCAGTTCCCACCCGGGGTCGAGCCACCCCGGGTCAGACAGGATGTGCCCGTCAGGCATCTCCCGACCGGAGTTGATGTCGTAGATCTCACGCCACCTGGTCCCGTCGCCCAGATATTGGGTGGCCAGGCCCCACAAGGTGTCGCCCTTGACGACGGTGTGCGTCGTCGTCGCACCGGCCGGGGCCTGCTCAGGAGCGGCCAGGTGCTGGTCGACGAGCCCGGAAGGCTCCTCGACCAGTGCCGCAGCGACGACAGGTGCGGGCGGGGCTGGCACGGCCGCCCTGGACGGTGACGACGCCGCTGCCTGCCACACGAACCCCACCAGGACAGCTCCGACCAGCGCAGCAGCGACCTGCTGCTGGAACCCCAGACCGCGCAGCCGCGGCGCCGAACGGTGGCGCACCTGGGCGACCAGCTCAGCGACCGTCGCCCACGCGAACGTCGCCCACGCTACCCACCCGACGACCTTCAGCGTCCCGACCATCACCGTGCCGGTGTAGTCCGGGGCCGCGAACGTGCTCTTGACCTGCACCATCGACGGCAACCCGTGTGGCACCGGCGACCCGGCCACCATCCACAGCACCACCGGAACGCCGACCAGCAGCGCCACCAGCACCACAGCCGAGGCCACTGCCTTGACCACACCTGCGCCCTGCCTCATCTTCATCCCTCCTGGTTGATCCCTCGCGCCGGACGGGCTGTCGCCTGCTCGGTCACCGTCCACGACCTGGCACCAGCGACCGCCAGCACCACCGGGGCGTACTCGGTGCTGCACGTGACCGTCACCGACCCGTCTGCGTTGAGCGCCGATACCCCAGCCATTCCTGCCCCACCGGCCACCTGCTGGGCTGTCGCGTCGGCGACGGACCCCACCAGCACCGGCGTGCTACCCGTCTCCTGCACCTGCTCCAGGTCGATACGTTCGGCTGCGGCACGAGCCGCCTGCTGCGCGCACCACACAGCATCGTCCTTGGCCCGCATGTACCCGCCACCATCGACGACCAACCCCAACGCCACCAGCATCGCCATCACCGACACCAGCACGAACAGCTCAGCCCCACCACCATCGTCGAGCCGTCTCATGGCTGTCCCCCGGTGTTCGGAACGAGGGTGCCCTGGGTCTGCCCGACCCGTCTGTGGATCGCGCACTCCACGCTGGAGGAGCGCTGGGTTGTAGCGACGTCGTCGGGCCCGACGACGCACCGGGCATGACCGCCAAGACCACGAGCAAGAACACAGCGGTTGTCGGATCGTCGACCATCGCGGGGCGGCAGTTGCGGTGCGCACCGCAACTGCCGCCGGGGGGCGGCCCTGACGCCGCTTGCCGCGAGAACCTCACCAGGAGTGCTCCTATCAAACCAGCAGTCACCTACTGATGGAAGCCCCCTCCCAACGGCACCTTGGACCAGCATGGACGATTCAGCCCTGCAGCTGTCGGGGGCCCCTGCGCGGATGGGGCGGGGTCTGTGCAAGGGTGGGGGAGCGATGCGGCTGGAAGAACCGCCTGCCTGAGAGCGGCCAGGTGCTGGTCGACGACAGTTGCCGCTTCGTCGACCAGCACCGTGGTGGCGGTAGTTGCGGTCGACACCACACCTACCACCAGGGCGGCCCTGACTCCGCCGTCTGCCACGAGAAACCCCACCGGGACTGCTCCTATCAAACCAGCAGTCACCTACTGATGGAAACTGCGACACAGCCACAGTGCGGACCAATGTGAACAGCTCGGCCCGACCGCTGTCGTCGCGTGTGCCTGTCATGACCGGCCGCCTGGGTTGGGCACGAGGATGGCTTGGATCTCGCCGACCTGTTTGGGGATCGACCGGGCGACCTCGCGGAGGATCACCCCGGACTGGCCCCCGCCGGTCCACTCGACCCTCCAGTAGGCGGTGACGGTGACGGTGAACGCCTGGTTCGGCATGCCCGCCGAGGTGCGGGTGTAGGTGTACCCGCACGTGGGCGACGGGTTGCCGCCGTTGCCCCGTGTCCACGGCGTGCCTGCGGCGTTCGCCCCCGAGCAAGTGATCGTCACCCCGTCGCCCATGGACCACACGGTCTTGTCCAGCACCCCGGTCGCAGTCACCGAGATACCCCCGTCGGCCGCGGACCGGGTGATCGGACCGGTCGTGGACTCTCCAGGGTCCGCGGCCCACATCCACGCCGGGACACCCACGATCTGCATCCCGTCCGGGGGGCTCCCACCGGTCATCCCGATGGCCGGGGCGGTCAGGTTCATCGATACCACGGCGCGTTCAGCGAGCATACGGGGCGACACGCCACCATAGTCGGCCCAGAACGTGTCCACGACGATGCACCTATCGAGGGCCGCTGCCGACGCGGCTGGGCAGTCGCGGTTATAGCACAAGTGGAGCGCGCCAGAGGTTTTGCCCTCCCCGCCAGCGCTGTTCCACCCCTCGCCTCCCGGCTCGTAGTACCCGGCGATGTTGACGTGCTGCACCCCCTCGACGGCCCAGCAAGCGCCGGTCCACCACATGCCGGCTGGGTGCGTGCACCCCGAGTCAACCCCAGGCACGTACCTCGGTGACAACGGGCACACACCGCCGCCAGAACGGCCCGGCTTCGTCCCGCCCTCTTCGGCTACGGCGGTGACGTTGGTCGAGGGACCCGGAACAGCCGTCGCGCCGGGCGGGCCAATCGCGTACCCGACCAGGACGCACAAGACAATGACGGGGGCGGCGAGCAATCGTTTCTTCTGACGCATGGCAGTGGTCCTTTCGTTGTCAGCAGGGCTTTTCGGGGTCTCCGTGTTCGGCGTCGACCCGCCACCACCCCTGGCCGTGCGGGTCGTCACGGGCGTTGCCTGAGTTGTCGTAGTTCACGATCCGCCGCATGGCGATCGCGTAGTAGAACCGGCCGTCCGGCTCCGGCCGGAGAGCGTCGCGCCCCTCTGCCACCCACTTCACGCCGCTGGTGTCCAAGCACGCGGTCATCTCTGCCCGGAAGTTGCCCAACGGGTCGGTGTCTTCGTACTCGACGACTGTCGGGCCAGACTTGACCATGACAGACCCCACCGTGCGGTACCCCTGGTCAGCGAGACTCCCTGCTCTGGTGTAGAGCAACCCCATCTCGTCCCCGGTGGCCAGGGGTAACAGGATGGTCATCCAGTCCTTGTACCCAGCCAGGCCGACCTCGTTGTAGGCGTCCACGTAGTTCAGGTATGCGTGGCGCGCCTCGTCTGGACTGGTCTGCAGCGGATCGGCCGGTGTGGTGACGGTCGGTGCACGGGCGGGTGCTTCGGTGGCCATGGCGACGTCCGGGGTGGGGTCCTTGCTGGTGCAGCTGGTCAGGGCCAGGGCTGCTACGACCAGGGCTGTGATGGTGAGTGTGCGTTTCATTGTCTGCTCCGGTAGGGGTCGAGGACGGATGTGGCGGTGGCGGTGATGGTGCGGTCGCCTTGGCCGAGGACGGTCAGCTCGGACAAGGGGACGGTGCAGGTCACGGTGACAGTGACCTGGGCGTCTTGGCCCAGGGGGGCGGAGAAGCCGGACAGGTCGGCTACGACGCTGCTGGTGGCGCACTCCAGGTCCGAGGAGCCCAGGGTTGTGGTCGCAGCTGCTTCGGCTGCGGCCTGGGCGGTGGGGGCGGTGCGGGAGATCGATGCGGCGCGGGCCGCTTCGGCGGCTGCAGCCTGGACGGCACCGTTGGCTGTGGCTAGGCGTCCGGCCATGATGAGCAGGACGAGGAAGAAGAACACGGCGGGGATGGTGATGGCTACGCCCAGGCTCAGGTGCCCAGCGTCGGTGCGCGTCGCTGTGGTGGTCATGGCGCGGTGAACCGTTCGACGGGGGTGGTGACCGTCTGGGTGACGGTCAGTGGCGGCAGGCCAGGGACGAACGTCTTGGCGGTTCCGCGGACGGTGACGGTGACGTCCGTGCCCGTGTCGCTCGCGGAGACAGCCGCGTCTTCGAGCAGGCTCGAACCTCCAGCGCGTTCGATGCGGTCGCGGGCCTCGGCCTCTGCGGCGGCTCCGCCGTGGACCGCACCAGCGACCGCACCTCCGTTGGCGGCCCACCGTGCTGCGTCACGGGCGTGGTAGTACACCCCGGCCTGGATCACTGCCATGACCAGCACCAGGACCGCTGGGAACAGGATCGCTGCTTCGACGGCTGCCGAGCCTTCGTCGCACCGTCGGCCGCTCGGGGTCCGGTCGAGATACCGCGGGACCATCAGCGGATCTGGTCCATGTAGTTCTGGGCGACCTGGGTGACCAGCCCGACGATCAGCAGGGCAAGGGTGACGAACCCAGCGATGATGATCACCGTGCTCAAGGTGCCGTCTCCGGTGTCGTCGTGGCGGGCTTTGTTCAAAACTGTGAGAACTCGGGTAGTCAGTGCGCGGGTCATGGTGTTCCTTTCTCGGGGTTGTGGTGCTATCTGGTGGGCATCTGCCAGGCCAGGGGTGCGATGGGAGGGGTCGCGGACGCGGTGTCGCACACTGTCGTCTACACGTCGTGTCATGACTGGCCTGGTCCTGGTACGACGATGGCCTGGATCTCGCCGACGCGTTTTTGGATCGACCCTGACATCGACACGGCGATGGTCCCTGACTGCCCGCCTCCGGACCAGGTGATGGTCCAGTAGGAGGTGACCGTCACGGTGAACGCCTCGCCGGGCTGTCCTGCCGAGGTGCGGGTGTAGGTGTGCCCGCACGTGGGCGAGGGTTGCCCGCCGTACCCGTAGCGCCACGGTGTGCCTGGGGCCCGTGTGCCGGGGCAGGTCTCGGTCGTGCCGTCGCCCATGGACCACTCGGTGCGGTCCAGGCGTCCTGTCGCTTCGACGGTCACGGCCCCGGCTGAGGCGGACCGGGTGATCGGCCCGGTCGTGGACTCACCAGGGTCGGTGGCCCACAACCATGCGGGCACGCCCACGATCTGCATCCCCTCGGGTGGGTCTCCGCCGGTCATGCCGATGCCCGGGGCCCGCAGGGCCATCTGCTCGACGGCCTGCCGCGCCAACTCGGACGGCGAGGGCCCACCGCCTGCTGGGCCGCTCCACCACAAGGCCCCGTTCCCCTGCCGGATGACAGTACCGTCACCTGCGACCTTGCACTCCAGCAGCGACTCGCCGGGGTGCCCGGCCGCCTCCGCTGACGCTGCCCTTTCCTCAGCCGTGAAGGTGTCCTTCTTGTACACCGTGTAGTAACACTCACGCTCAGCCGACCACTTCCAGCCGTTATGGGTGCACGGAATCGTCGTGCCGTTGAAGACGCACGCCGAGGGACTTGCGCTTGGTCCTCCCCCTCCTCCGCCGCTCCCAGGGGTGCCGGCGACAAGGTCGACTACGCATCCCTCCGTGGTTTTGCACTGTGCATCGACGGGATCGGCGGTTGCCGTCGGGGTAGGGGTCGGGTCGCCAGGGGCGGAGAAGGCAGGCGCTGTGGAGATCGCCACCGTCAGGACAGCACCGGACAACGCTGCGACCAGTCTTGTCGTCTTCATGGTCAGCACGTCCTTCCTCGGTCGACCGTGCCGGCTGCCACTAGCCACTGTCCGCCTGGTTCTACGTCCGGGTCGATGGTGCTGAGGTCCTGGTGCCACATCGTGACGGTCGCCACGAACCGTCCCGTGGTGCCCGGCCGCAGCGCCGAGGACCCGTCCGGCAAGACCACGTCCGTGCCGCTGCTGTCCACGCATACCTCAAAGGTGACGTGGTCGTCGATGGGAAAGTCTCTGACGGCCTGGTGGTCGATGACCTTGAAATTCGAGACTTTGTCCCCTCCCACTTGGTGCGCCCCAGCAGCTTGCAGAGCCTGTACCAGCGGCGACAGGTCTAGCGTGTACTGGTCGCAGGTGAGCCAGATGAGGGGCGCATGGTCTTTGTAGTAGTTCTGGGCGGTCTTGTTGTACGCGGCTTTGTAGGCTTTGTACGCCTCGATGGCTTCCTTTTCGGCGGCGCGTTTGGGGTCAGGTTTGGTGGTGGTGGTCGCGGTGGTGGCCGGCGGGTTGGTGGGAGGGGCGGGGTCGGGGTCTTTGTTGGTGCACCCGGTCACGGCCAGGGCCAGGGCTGTGACGGCGAAGGTGAGGCGGGGTGGGGTCATGGTCTGCTCCGGTAGGTGTCGACGGAGGTGGCGGTGATGGTGGCGTCGCCTTGGCCGAGGACGGTCGGCTGGGTCAGGGGGACGGTGTTGCGTCCGTGGTGTTGGGCCATCAGCGGATCCTGGCCATGTAGCCGCCGGCGACCTGGGTGACCAGGCCGACGATCAGCAGGGCCAGGGTGACGAACCCGGCGATGATGATCACTGTGCTCAAGGTGCCGTCGCCGGTGTCGTCGTGGCGGGCCTTGGCCAAGGTCGTGAGTGCTCGGGTCGTGAGTGCGCGGGTCATGGTGGTCCTTTCTCGGGGTTGTGGTGCTACCTGGTGAGCATCTGCCAGGCCAGGGGTGCGACGATCGCCAGGGCGACGACGATCACGGTCATGGACATGGGGGCGGTCATGGTCACCGAGGCAGCGTTGGCTGCGGCGCGGTCGGCGGAGGCTTGGACACCGCGCATGGCCCGGGCCCGGCCCTGGAGCTGGTCGGCGACCTGGGTGCCGCGCTGGGCAGCCTGTCGCGTGATCGCGGCCAGGTCGCGCAGGGCTTGGGTGCGTTCGGGGTGGCGCGGGTCGGCGAGCTGGGCGGCCAGGTCGTCCAGGGCGTCCCAGGGGGGCTGGCCGTTGAGCTCGCCGCGGGCGATCGCGGCCCGCACGCGCTGGAACGGCCAGGACTCGGCAGCGCGGGCTGCCTCTTTGACGGACTGGGCGACCCCAGCCCCCGACAGCCGCTGGATCGCGACGAGCTCGGCCAGCGCGGCTACGGCCCTGTCCATCTCGTCACGGGCCGACCGGGCCCGGGAGGTCACGTCCAGGTCTGGGGCGGCCCACCCCACGACGAGCAGGCCCAGCCCGGCGGCGACGAAGAGCACCGGGTGCATCCGGACCCCGAACGACGTCAGCACGACCCCAGCAGCCATGGGCAGGACGACCCCCACGGTCGCGCCCAGGACTTTCTCGCCGAGGTGCTCGTGAGGGCTGGTGCCGGTCAGGTCCAGGTCTGCGGCCGACGGGTCGAGGAACTTGATGGCAGGGACCTGTACCCGGGCCGTGACAGTTGCTCCGACCTTGCCCTTGAGGGTTGTGGTGCTGGTCAGGTCCACCGACGGGGCCTGGTCCGTGCCTGACATGCGGGCCTGGGCGGCGGCCAGGTCGGGCGGGCCCCCGACCAGCTCGCGGACCACGAGCCACAGCCCAGCACCGGCGGCGGCCCCCGCGGCGAGGGCGACGAGCAGGGCCATGCTCACGGCTGGCCTCCTTTGTCAGGACTGGCGGATTTGTCGGCAGTGGCGGACAAGAACCGGGGCACCGGTTTGCCTTGGGCGACTTTGCGCATCCACAGCAGGCACCCGGCGTAGGCGACAAGGAACATCGCGGCGGCGATCTGGCCCAGACCTGTGGTGTAGAACGCGGCGAACGTGGGCTGGGTGACCAGCGCTGCCAGCAGCAGCCCGGAGATCACCGAGACCCACCGCACGGTGGTCCGTGACCCTTTGCGGTCGGCCTCGACCTGCCTGCGCGCGGTCGTGAGCTCTGAGACCGTGTCGGCCAGACGTTCCAAGGACCCGGTGACTGCCCCGCCGCGGCGTTGGGCCTCGAGTTTCAGGCAGGCAACGGCCAGGTCGGCGGTCGGGTCGTCCAGGTCGTCGCCCCACTCGTGCAGGGCGTCAGGCAGGGGTCGTTGCGCGTCGAGCTGGGCCGCCAGGCGTGCCAGGGACGGCTGCAACGACCTGGGTGCTGATGGTGCCGAGTCGTGCAGGGCCTGGCGTAAGCCGATCGACCCGCCGACCAGGGTCCCTGCCAGTCCCCGCAGCCACGACTCCAGGTCCGTCAGTCGCTGCACCTGCTCGTCGGCGCGGTCGCGGCCCAGCAGGACCGGCAGGCCGACGACCGCAGCAGGTACCGCCGCGACCAAGATCCACCACCCCGTCAGCGCACCGACCACCAGCCCGGCCACCGCCCCCGCTGCCGTGATGCGCGGGTGGCGGCCCAGCACCCCACCGGGGGCCAGGCCCACCAGTGCGACCAGGTCCGTCGCGGGGCGCCCCGGTCGCGGTGCCGCGGGGACCATCCCCGTGATGACCAGCAGCAGGCCAAGCCCCACCATGGCTGCCGCCGCAGCAGCGACCGCGGCGCTCACCGTGTTCTCCAGGTGCCAGCGGTGGTCAGGCGAGACTGGTCGAAACCTGCTGCGACCAGCGTGCCCATGAACGACGGGGCGATGTGCGGCACCGCCCGGCTTGCGCGGTTGGGCACGAACACGTCGGTGAGGGCCACACCTGTGCCAGACTCCCCACGCGACGGCTCGACGACCTCGCGCACGAACCGGGTCTTGGACCCGTCAGGGTTGGTCTGGACCCCGAGGAACACGATGAGGTCGATGGTTTCTGCGACCTGCCGGTAGGCGTACGCCTCGGACACCGACGAGTCGCGCACGGCCAGGCCGACGAGACGTTCGACCACGTCGTGGGCCGAGTCGGCGTGGACCGTCGACAACGACCCGTTGCCGGCCTGCATGGCTTCGAACATGGCCAGCAGCGCATCAGAGTCGCGGACCTCCCCGACGATGATCCGGTCGATAGTGTGCCGCAAAGCCCTGCGCAAGAGCTCGCCAGCGCTGATCTGCCCGGCACGGTTGCCGCGGACGTCGACCTCCCCGGCGCCGCGGAACGTCTGCTGGGCGAACACGCGGTGGTGCCGGTCGGGTTCTTCGTGCAGGTACAGCTCGTAGTCGTCCTCGACGGTGGCGACCGACTCGCCCGGGTCGATCACCGAGCACAACGCCCGCAAGAACGTCGTCTTGCCCGACCCCTGGCCCTGCCCCGACACCACGATCGACTTGCGCGAACGCACCGCCGCGGTCAAGAACGCCTCCAAGATCGTGTCGATCTCGTCCTGGGCGCGCAGCATCGCCAGGTCCACCGACTGCAGGTGCTGCAGACGGATCGTCACCCGTGGGCGCGGTGTGACACCGAACGCTGCCGCGGCCAGGCGCCCCCGGCCGGGCAGAGCCATCTCCAGGTGCCGGTGCACGGGGGTGAAGGCCTGCTCGTTGTCCGGGTCGCGGGCCGCCAGCAGCTGCAGGTACGCCACAAGGTCCTCGTCGGAGTCGGCCACAGGGTCGTGCCACTCGCGGTGCCCGTCGGCGAACAGCACCAGCACCTGGTCGTGCCCGTAGATCTCGATGTCGGTCGCCCCGGGCAGCTCCACCAGCGGCTGGAGGCGCCCGAGGCGGAACATCGCGTCGAACAACACCTGCACCAGGTGCACCTCGACTGCCGCGCCCAACGGCGGTCTGCGGCGGTCGACCAGCTCTTGGGCGTGCTCGTCGACGACCTGCTGGATGTGGTGGCGGCCCAGCTGTTCACGGGTCGCCGTGTCCAGGGCGCGACCGCTGAGCTCGTCACGGACCCGGTCGGAGACTTTCGCCCGCAGCTCGCGCACCGACGCCCAGAAGGCTGCGTCGCCGGTCGTTGCCCGGGCGGGTGTGGCCTGCGGCGGCGCCGGAGCGATCACCGCCGCAGGGGTCAAGGTGGGTTGGTGGACGAACGGCAGAGCGTTCAGGGCGATGTGGGTCGGTGTGTGGGTCATCTATGCCTCCGCCAAGCCGAGCTGCCCACGGCGCCGCTGGGCGTCGCGCAGCAGGTCATGGGCAACTGTCCGCGCGGTACGTATCAGCGCCGACGTGGTGAAACGGTTGGTCTCGGTCGCGCCGACGGACAGCACCTTGGCCGCGTCGGGGTCCCACGCGAGAGACCCCGCTGCACGGATCCCCGCGTTGTGGGAGATCTCGGCAGCCGAGTACGGGCCATGGTCGACCACGAGGGTGCGCCACGGGGTGGTCGCGCGTGCGCCGGTCGGCACCCTCGCGGCGACGAGCCTCAACGTGGCGGTCACGTCTGGCAACCACGCCCGGGTGACCACCGCCACCACGTCGGCCATCGTGACCAGCACGTCACGGTCGTCGCACTGTGCCAGCCGTCCCAGGTCGACCAAGGCGTCGCACCCGGCAGCCTCCAACGCTGCCAGGTGCGAAGCCAGCGGACCCCACAGGTTGCGCAGCGCAGGAGCCTCGTCCGGCGAGGTCAGGCCCGGTAGCAAGAACGCCTCGCGCGGCCCGGTGTCATGCCGTTGCTTGCCGTTCGGTGGACCTGCGGGCAACCAGCACGTCTGGTCCCAGAACCGCTCGGGCAGCTCGTTGTGGGCGGCTGCGACTGCCAACGGCGCCAGGCCGCCGACCTGCGCTATCGTCCCGCGCATCAGACCGGGCAGGACCGACGGTCCGGCAGTGTCAGCCTCGACCAGCACCACCGGCCGTGGCCACGTGCGGGCAAGGGCCAGCGCCGCGGTCGAGACCCCCGGGGCTCCCTTTGCCGAGACCAGGGCGATCAGGGCCACGGCTCAGCCCTCCCCAGGGCCGGGTTCTGCGGGTCCTGGTCCTGGCGGTGCTGGTGGCGGAGCAGGTGGCTGTTCTGGTTCCGGTTCTGGTTCCGGTGCTGGTTCTGGCGCGGGGGAGGGGACGGGCTGCTCGGCGCCGGGGGCATCGACCAGCAACGTCGCCCGTCCAGAGGCGCCCAGGGCCGCGAGCTGGGCTGCGTCGTGTATGTCGACCTCGACATTGACGATGAGGACTGACCCGGTCGCCGTGTCGGCGGCGGTCGTCGAGACCACCACAGCCGCCACTGACACTTCCGTGCCTGGTGACGGAACGTCTCCGTTCGCCACCGGCGCCTGCACGAACCGCACCAGGTCACCAGAGCGGAGCGTCACCCCAGGCCGGTGCGCGGCGTCCAGGCTCACACCCACCAGCGACTTGCCCTCACCTGGTGTCAGCTTGTCAGCGAACGAGTCAGGGGCCAGCAACGAACCAGGCCGCAGGTCGACGGCCGCCACCTTCCCCACGACCGTGCCCAGTTTCCCAGCCGGGACGGTGCGCAGCACCGCCGACCCGGGTACCGGCACGGCCGCCAGGTCCTCAGCCTTGATCGGAGCCCCCCGCGCCACCTCGCGTGTCACAGCCAGGACCTGGGCCGACGTCATGGTCGTCTGCACCAACCATCCCGCTACCAACGCGCCCAGCACCACCAGCGCCACACCCAGCGCGATCAGCCCGTGCCGACGCTGCGGTTTGGTCGCCCGCGGTGCCTCAAGCCTGACCGGACCACCCGAACGGGCAGGGGATGTCGTCGTACTCACCGCGCCCCCCTACGTCCTGCTGCGGACCCTGCCCGCACCTCTCCAGCCGTCGGACCTGCAACCCTGCACATGCACACTCCCTCTCCACAGCCGAGATACGGGGGATGCCTCTGTCACCCGTCATCCCCTACCCCGACAACTGAACCCCAACAAGCCAGACAAATCCGGCATATCGATACCTCATCCAACCACACAGTCACCCAGACTGAGGACAGTTTCGGCCGTCGAATCTCGGTGGACTACATCACACGCCTCGTGCTAACGCTCTGACCAGGGGCGACATCGGTCGAAGCCAGCGCGGCACTCTGCGTCTCATCGTCAGATACCCACGGTCAACGACGCTGAGGACCCTGCGCGTGACCACCACCGGTCAGAGCACTGCCTGAGTGTCTGACGGCAGCGGCGTGTGGGGTGGACCCAGGTCCGGCGGCAACACGCACAAGGACGAGCGGGCAACGGTCAGAGTCGAGTGGTCAGGAGGTGACCTTCACAGAGTTCGCCACGTCGGACACCATGGAGAGGAGAAAGTTCCGAGCACCGTCGGAGACGGCCACGCCAGGCTCGACCGCGATCACAGAAAAGAACAAGCTCAGTTGGACACCCCGCTCCCAGTCGCAATAATTCAATAGCACTTGAACGACGTCATCACCGGTGCGCTCACCTTGGCCGCGGAAGACCAGGACCGCTGCTGCGGAGTCTGGTCGGCTCCACAGGAGGTATGGGTCGCCCGTGGTGCTGACGGGGTCAAGCTGCAGTTCTCCCATGGGTTCCAAGGGGGCAGACGTCAGGAGGTAGTCGTCGTGTTTGTGAGTGAGATCCTCACTTGATCGGATCGTGGTACACTCGCCCTCGTGCGACACTCCAAATACATATGCCTCTCCATCGATCAGATATTCCGCAGCACGTCCAATACCAAAAGACCAGATGTCGCTGTCAAGAAATTCTCTGAACAGTTGATGTGAGTAGTGCACGTTCTTGTCATCAGCGCTCAAGCAGTAACTCGTCGAACCTAGGAGTTTTTTGTCCGGATCGAACGGTTCGTTGAGGCCAGAGGCGATAAGGTACCCACCCGAGTACGTGTCGTCTTCGAAATTTAGTTCCAATCGGACATCATTGATGGGGACAATACCAATGTCACCAGTAGAATCAGTGTGCTCTGCACCAGTCCAGCCCATGTCCAGCAGCCTGGGCCGAGGTATCGGGATACCATAGTACCCGAGAACGTTGTCGATCTCTCCTGACGTGACCATTCCACCGAAGGCAGGGGAGCCAAACAGCGCTATGACGTCTTCCTTACGCATTCCTTTTACGATCGCTGGGTTTGGGCCGTCAGGAACTTTCCATTCAGTCTCGACCTTCACAACTTGAGCCTGCTCCCAGGGAACAGGTACGCTGCCGGTGTTTTTCAGCGTGATTCGCAAGACTGTAGTGGACCGGATGCGCGATCTATCTGTGTCATTCGGCAACTTGACGGAAGGTGGCCCGTTCCACGGGCCAACGCCGAGAACAACTCCGGCGGAACTACGTGCCTCCACCAGATCAGAGTCGTTCGTCCGTGCAACCCAACCGCGATCGAGAAATTCTTGTCCGAGGCATGGAAGATGATAAGTGTGTCCGAAGACCGTCGCCTGCAGAAATTTTGGGTCCGTCTGCGGCGTCTGGACATCCGGAAGCGGACCGAGAGACAATTCTGGAATGTTGTCGCCGGTATCTTTCTGATCAGCCGCAAACCATGCAAATTGACCAATCAGCGCCAGCAGCACCGTAGCAATGCCCCAAACTTTCACCTGTGCCTGTCGACCTGTCTTCTTTGTCATCATTTCACGAGGCTCTCAATAACGGGCGGTTGAGCAGTATCATCTTTGATTTCACGCGTGCTGAAGTCCCAGAGGTCGATGCCGCTTTGGCCGTTGAACTGATCGTCTAACTTCATGTACTCAGCCTGCGCAAGGAGCGTCGCCTGGGTTGCTTCGTCCTGCGCCAGGATGGCATCACAGGCCAATACCAGGTCATGACCAGTCTCTTCCACACACCATGCAAACGTGGCCAACAAGTCGTGAAGCAACTCAGCAAGCTCCATGAATGCCACAGCCGGACCGTTGGGTCCCAGTCCGAGGCGCGAGTCTCGCGCGAGTGCTGGCGAGATTTCAGGATGAACGGGCTCGATTATCCTCGCGATCTCTCTAAAGTCTCCAGCCACCTTTACTAGAGAAGCCTTGACGTCCAAGACATCTGATCGATAGATCTGGATGACATCGTTAGAAGGATCGTAGTCGCGGCTGTAGGCGTTGTAGTCGTCATAGTCCTTCTGATCCCATACGATTGCCTCCGGACGGAGCGCAAAATGCTCCTTGTTCTTCGCAATAGTATCGAGATTTCCACAGGCCCGATTTCTGAGATTTTCCTCTGTGTTCTTGATCTGAGTATTGAGTTCCTGCAGATTGAGGCGTAGGGCTTTCATGACATTTTCGTAGCTATATGCCGGATGAGTGTTTGAAATAGGTTGTGGTGCATACTCTTTGACGAGGAGGACGAGCTCCACACCTTCCTTGAGAATCGTCCAAGCTTTTCCTCCGGGGATGACAGCCAGGGCGACTTCTGCCGCGATATGAGCCACTTCGAGAAGCTGCTTCCAGTCAGTGGGATCTGATTTCTTGGCCACCTCTGTGAACTTCAAGAAGGCATTGTTGAGAATTTCTGACGCTTGGGTGCACGCCTGTTCCCAAGCCGCCTGTTCAGCCGCAGCATGGGATGTGAGCGCAACGCCCACTGCGCATAGCGCTTTTAGCGGCGTCCCGCCCATGTAGATTTTTGGGTCCAGTTTGGCTATGACCGCTTTTCTGAAATTGCTGATAGTTTCGCCACGAAGATGTGAGCTTTGCATTGTCGTGACGAGGTCGGAGCAGTCGGCCAGCAAGTCTCCTCCGGTGCCAAGGTTGCCCTGACCGAGTTCGGTGGCCACCTTCGTGAATTGTTGCACAATGGGCGCGGTCTTCGATAGATCGACCACTTCGCGCCATGGATCGACGATGTCTTCGATGGTCGCGCACACCGTCTGGAACTGATCGACGTACCGCGAAGACTCAATGCCAATCCTGCCGTCTTTGAGGTGATCGAGCTCATTCGTACCGCTGGTGACGTGAGCCGCTTCATACCAGACGGCCCCTCCTCCCACACCACCGACTGTTCGGGAGACGTTCTCGTACACGTCGGAAATATAGCGGTTCTTTCCGTCGTAGGGAATCCCGATTTCTCCCCAGTATTTTCTGTAGTAACCGTCTCCGCCCTTAGTCTTTTGGGCGTGGCTGATGAGAGTAAACCCTCCGACGTCAACCATCCAGGCGTCGATCGCCGCCTGTTTCAGGATGCGGACCGACTCTTCGAAGTACTCAATCCCTGCCATGAACCCCTCTCCCTGCGTCTGGCGAGAGGCCAACCTCCCGCCTGTTGCGGCCTAGACGACACCGTCACGACCTCGGGGCCGTGACGGGACTTCAATCTGATCCCCTCGGCCGTCGAGACGATCACGAGCCGGTGGCTTGATGCTCTTCGACTGGACGCGAGCCCCTCGCGGGGCCCCAGTGCCTCTTGGAGCCGGTCAGTCGCACGCGTGTACGAGTCGGTGACCATGACGCTGGTCGACGAGCATCACACACTCGTCGACCAGCGCCATGGCGACAGGTGCGTCCAGCCACGCACCTGCCCGGGGGGCGGCTACGCCGCCTGCCACACGAACCCCACCAGGACACCTATCACCCCAGCAGAGACCAGCCCGGACCCTAGGCCGCAGGACCGCGGCACAGATCGGGCCCAGACCTGGGCGAAACGCTCGGCGGCCGTCGGCTACGTGACTGAGTCGACGACCTCGAGCGTGCGCACCAGCTCGGTGCGGCCCGGAGCCGAAAAAGTGCTCTGGACCTGCACCATCGGCATCAACTTGTCCGACTCGCGCACCACCGGCAGCACCCCCAGGGCTGCTGGCGCGACCAGAGACCCGCGGAAGACCTGTGTCAACCGTCATGGCGTACTCCGATCAGCGAACCTGACAAACCGGACGAATCCGGCGTACCGATGCCCCATTTTAACCACATGCTCACCCGGACAGACGACACAATCGGCCCTCGAATTTTCGGCGTCTGACCAGCTCTGAGTAAGATCACTGCCCTGACCAGGCATTACATCCTATCGGCTGTCCAGTATGTGACACAACGGTCAGTGGTGTCGCGAACCTCCGGGCGTCAACGGCGACGTCATCACCCCTGCGAGGGATACCACGTTGGCGTCTCCGGACGTGTGTCCGGGGCCCGCAGCTGGCCGTGGGACGTGCACCCCGGTACGGACGGGGCCTGGCTGGGGCATGGCCGGTCGTCGGCCAGAACCGGCCGAGCGCCGCGATTCTCGATGTTTTCGCCTCTTGTCCAAGACAGGCGACACCTGCGGACCCGTGCGGACGCCGTCTCGACGACATGCCCTAGAGTTGCGGGCATGTCCACTGGCTGGCGCGACGAGGTCGCGCGTGTAGCGGCGTTGGCCCGCATCGACCTGGTGCCTGATGAGCTGGACCGGCTCGCCGGAGAGCTGGAGGTGATCGTGCAGGCGGTGGCGAAGGTCTCGCAGGTCGTCACCCCTGACGTCCCGGCGACGAGCCACCCGGTGCCGTTGTCGAACGTGTTCCGTCTTGATGTGCCCGTGGCGCCGCTGGACCGTGACGAGGTGCTCGCGGGGGCGCCGGAAGCGTCCGAGGGCAAGTTCGTGGTCCCACAGATCCTGGGGGAGGACGCGTGATGGACGACCTGGTCCGTATGTCCGCGACCGAGCTGGCTGACGCTCTGACCAACGGGCAGGTCAGCAGCGTCGAAGTCACCCAGGCCCACCTCGACCGTATCGCTGCGGTCGACGGTGCGGTGCACGCGTTCTTGCACGTGTGCGACGACGAGGCGTTGGCCACTGCGCGAGAGGTTGACCGCGCCCGGTCCGCCGGGGAAGACCTGCACCCGCTGGCAGGGGTCCCTGTCGCGGTCAAAGACGTCGTGGTGACGCACGGGGTGCCCACGACCGCCGGCTCGCGCATCCTCGAAGGCTGGGTGCCCCCCTACGACGCCACCTTGGTCACCCGCATCAAGCACGCGCGTCTGCCCATCCTCGGCAAGACCAACATGGACGAGTTCGCCATGGGCTCGTCCACCGAGCACTCCGGGTACGGTGACACCCACAACCCGTGGGACCTCGACCGTATCCCCGGCGGGTCTGGCGGTGGTTCGGCGGCGGCGGTCGGTGCGTACGAGGCGCCGCTGGCCATCGGCACCGACACGGGCGGTTCCATCCGCCAGCCCGCTGCGGTGACCGGCACTGTCGGGGCCAAGCCGACGTACGGGTCGGTGTCACGGTACGGGCTGATCGCGCTGGCCTCGTCGTTGGACCAGGCCGGTCCGGTCACACGCACGGTCCTTGACGCCGCGTGGTTGCACGAGCTCATCGGCGGGCACGACCCGCTGGACTCCACGTCATTGACCGACCCGGTGCCTGACCTGGTAGGCGCTGCCCGCCAGGGCGCGACGGGGGACCTGTCAGGGATGCGCGTGGGTGTGGTCACCGAGCTCGGTGGCGAGGGCTACCAACCGGGTGTGCTGGCCCGGTTCTCTGAGGCGCTGGAGCTGTTGACCGCCGCGGGCGCTGAGGTGGTCGAGGTCTCCTGCCCGCACTTCGAGTACGCCCTGGCCGCGTACTACCTCATCTTGCCTGCTGAGGCGAGCAGCAACCTGGCCAGGTTCGACGGGATGCGTTACGGGTTACGCATCGAACCGTCGGCCGGTCCGGTCACTGCCGAGCGTGTCATGGCCGCCACCCGCGGGCAGGGGTTTGGCGACGAGGTCAAACGCCGCATCATCTTGGGCACGTACGCGCTGTCCGCTGGGTACTACGACGCGTACTACGGGTCGGCCCAGCAGGTGCGCACACTCGTCCAGCGCGATTTCTCTGCGGCGTACGCCAAGGCTGACGTCCTGGTCTCCCCGACGGCACCGACCACGGCGTTCCGCCTCGGAGAAAAGCTGGACGACCCCATGGCGATGTACCTCAACGACGTGGCGACGATCCCGGCGAACCTCGCCGGCGTCCCGGGGATCTCGGTCCCGGCGGGGTTGGGCGACGACGGTCTTCCGGTCGGTTTCCAGGTGCTCGCACCTGTACGCGCCGACGACCGCCTGTACCGGGTGGGTGCGGCGCTCGAAGCCGCCCTGGAATCTGGCTGGGGCGGCCCGTTGCTCGCCCAGGCACCTGAGCTGGAGGTGGCCCGATGAGCGCGGCGACACTGGTGGACTACGACGACGCGGTCCGCCGCTACGACCCGGTGCTGGGTATCGAGGTGCACGTCGAGCTGGGGACACGTACCAAGATGTTCGACGGTGCCGAGCAGTCGTTCGGTGCTGAGCCAAACACGCAGATCACCCCGGTCTCCCTGGGTCTGCCCGGTGCCCTGCCCGCCGTCAACGGCACTGCGGTGGAGTACGCGATCCGTATCGGTCTGGCGTTGAACTGCACTATTGCGCCCTCGTGCCGGTTCGCCCGCAAGAACTATTTCTACCCGGACGTGCCGAAGAACTTCCAGACCTCCCAGTACGACGAGCCGATCGCCTCGGAAGGTTGGGTCGACGTCGAGTTGGAAGACGGTACGACGTTCCGCGTCGAGATCGAACGTGCTCATATGGAAGAAGACGCCGGCAAGAATGTGCACATTGGGGGTGAGGGCGGTCGGATCCACGGTGCGGAATATTCCCTCGTGGACTACAACCGGGCTGGGGTCCCGCTGGTCGAGATCGTCACCAAACCGATCCCCGGTGCAGGCGACCGTGCCCCGCAGGTCGCCCGCGCCTACGTGCAGACCCTGCGCGACATGTTCCGTGCGCTGGGTGTCTCCGAAGCCCGGATGGAACGCGGAAACGTCCGCGCGGACGTCAACGTCTCTCTGCGCGCTGACGCGTCCGCCCCCTTGGGTACCCGCACCGAGACCAAGAACGTCAACTCGTTCCGTGCCGTCGAACGTGCGGTGCGCCACGAGATCTCCCGCCAGGCGGCGGTCCTCGACGCCGGTGGCACCGTGGTCCAAGAGACCCGCCACTGGCACGAGGACAAAGGCACGACCAGCCCCGGGCGCATCAAGTCCGACGCCGAGGACTACCGCTACTTCCCTGAACCGGACCTGGTCCCGATCGTCCCCGACCCCGCCTGGGTCGAGCAGATCCGCGCCAGCCTGCCCGAGCTGCCCGCCGCCCGCCGCCGACGCCTGGCCACCGAGTGGGGCTACGCCGACGCCGAGATGCGCGACGTCGTCAACGCCGGAGCCGTCGAGCTCATCGAGGCGACCGTCGCCGGTGGTGTCACCCCCGCCGCCGCCCGCAAGTGGTGGATGGGCGAGCTGGCCCGCACCGCCAAAGACCGCGAGACCGAGCTGGAGTCCCTGCCCATCACCCCTGCCCAGATCGGCGCCCTGCAAAAGCTGGTCGACGACGGGACACTGACAGACAAGCTCGCCCGCCAAGTCCTCGAAGGCGTCCTGGCCGGAGAAGGCGACCCCGAACACGTCGTCGCCGCGCGCGGTCTGGCAGTCGTCTCCGACGACGGCCCCCTCCTGGAAGCCATCGACGCCGCCCTGGCCGCCCAGCCCGATATCGCCGCCAAGATCCGCAGCGGAAACATGGGCCCCGTCGGCGCCATCATCGGCGCCGTCATGAAAGCCACCCGCGGCCAGGCCGACGCCGCCCGCGTCCGCGAGCTCGTCGTCCAACGCGTCACCGAAGGCTGAGCTGACCACAGACCTGCCTGCGGTAGGCCACTCGCAGGAGTGCCTGGTCCGCGGCGAGAATCGCCCCCGGCCTGACTGGACCTGGTTGTTCCTCGTGGCGACGTCCTCATGAAGGCACTGCTTCACCACCACCCGTCCGGTTGGGCCCTGATCAATCCCGTCCTGGGCGTGTGGTGGTTGAGGCTGTGCCGACAATCCGAAGGTCGACTTGCCGTCCTCACGTGGGCAGAGTCCGCCTCTCTTGCACGTCGGTGCTGTTCAACAGCGACAAGGTGCGGCGCGTCAACCACGGTTTCCAACTTCCCGAGAAACCTGAGCCAAAAAGCGGTCGGAGTTGGCTTTTAGGTCTCTGACTCTGCCTTGGGCGAGTCGTCCGGGTAAGGGTTGGAGGACTCCTCGTCGGTGTCCTCGTCGGACATCGCCGGTTGCGCCAGGCCGACGCGGTACTTGCCACCCGACTGGAAGACGTCAAGCTCCACCGTTGTCGCAGTACCGGTGACGGTAACCTCGACGACGATATGAGAACCCATCTGTCGAGACGGGACCTGGGCGATCGTCAGGTTGTCCTGCCCGCCAGCCTCCACGACGAACGCCCGGATCTCGTCGAGGCCCGTACGTACCTGCTCGGGCGAGGTCTTCTCAGTGACGACGCACGTCGCTGCACCGACGTCGGTGTCGTCGGCGGCCTCGAACAACTGGCGCACCGCATCCTCCGGGGAGTCCGCTCCCCGGCACCCTTTGTCCCGGGTGCAGGAGAATCCTGTCGCAAGTACGAGCACGACAACCGCGGCAACCCACATTCGTGATCGCATATCGTCACACCTCGAGGTAGGCCAGCTCGTAGGCGTCTCCCAGCGCCGCGACGATTTCCTGCGTGACCTCATCCGCCATCTGGGCGAACTGCGCCTGCGCTGATGCGGGGCTTGCCCCCCCGACCAGCAAGGCCAAGACAAGGCTTCCAGCAGACATGCTGCTGCATGCCCAGGTCATGCGGTATCGGACTGAGTTCATGACATTCCCCTGTCGCCTGCTCATCGCCAGGTAGTGTGAATCACGGCGTCGTCAACGTAGCACCACCTCCTATCCAAACATAACCTTCGAGGTCAGAGGCATGACTGCTTGACCTCCGGCCACGACTCACTTCAAGTTCGACCAGTGTTGCCGCGACGATGGAGAGGTGGTCGTGCCGAGAGAGCTGCGCTCGACTTTGACCAGGAAAGTCGTGTCCGGGATCGGTCTTCGGCCCGAGGTCCTCCGGCCCGGTCACAAGGTCAGCAGCTGGGTGGCCTCGTCCGCCCAACCGTCGTCAGCTACGGCCAGGCCGACGCCGCCCGCGTCCGCGAGCTCGTCGTCCAACGCGTCACCGAAGGCTGAGCTGACCACAGACCTCCCTGCGGTAGGCCGATGTGGTAGTTGTCGGGTCTCAGCGTCTCCGCCGCTGTCAGCGATGATGTCTTCGACAGCGGCGAGGTACTCCGTGACCAGGGTGGCGTCGATGCCGTTCGCGATCGTTTTCCGCGGCTGCCAGCGTGGAGCGATCTGCTACGCTCGAAGCAGGATCGGGTGGTTTGCCCGGTGGTGTCGCACATGTCGCCGTCGCGCTCCGCCCACAGACGGCGCCAATGGTGGCTTGGGGCCTAAGGCGTGACTCATCCTGCGGGGGGTGTGATGAACCAACTTGGGGCAGGCCACATCAATGCACGGCGATCCAGCGGGACTCAGCGCAGGCATGTCAGTCGATGCGGCTCGGGAGGCAGGCCGACTTCTGCTGCCGCTGTTGTAGCGTGTGAGCCGCACGCCAGTCGGCCATGCACCCCGCCTGACGCTGCTCCTTCCCGACGTTTTGAGTTCACCGGGGCACCAGAATCCGCCGAACAACGGGTAATACCACGGGAGCCTCGTCCTGACAGGCAGACGGGCGAGCACGTCTCATCACACAGAAAGTAGAATCCATGGAAGAGCGCGAAAATCCTGACGATGATGTCGAAACTGCATCCGTCCGAGACGAGAGCTGGCCGCCCAGGCCGATGTGGAGAGAAGATACACGAAATCTGCCTGGGCTAGGACAAGATATCGCAGCGCTCCGCCGAGTAAAATGGCGGAGATTCATCCCGGAAGGCGTTATTTGTCTTCTCGTCGCCTAGCTCATTTGGCTGCTGTGTTCGTCACCCAGCTTCACATTGGCGGACACGGGAGAAAGTAGTTACTGCCAGCCTGTTTTCGGTGGGATCAAATCATATTCTATGGCAACATACGCAAGCGAGTCGAAAGACTCGATCAACGACTATATCAACAAATCAACCGGACAATATGTCATCGACGATCCGAACGAACTCAGACAGTTGCAGGACGCGGCAACACGGCATGCAGCTGGTGTCGTGATTGCCTCCTGCCAGGCGGCGCGTGCCAATCGGCAGACGGAAGCCAACCTGCTCATGCTCGCGATCGCAGTGATCGCGATCCCGAGAGTTTTACACTGGAGTATCCACAGGAACCGAAAAGCAGAACAGCAAGTCGCAGGAGGGGAAAATGCTCGGGAGTGACGAATATCTCACGCCAGACCAGTCAGCAAACATGCGGAAGTATGATACGGAGTTTGATAGATTGACCGGGCTGCTTGTTCAGTCGGCGATCGATGCATTCATGCGGAGCAATGGCTTCGCTGTCGATCATTCCAACAACACATATTACATGGATTCGTTCTGGCTGGAGCTCGGGAAGATCCATGACCGCTGTGAACGGCCGGGCCCTGACGGGGAAGGAGGTGGTCGTCACTACCTGGACCACGGCCCGGCTGACCACCAGTATTTCGGAGATTTTGACGTAATTCACGCCGAATTGAAACCATGGTTTGAAAAGTTCCGTGGACTTCCAAACCCAGAGCACTTCACTCCTGTCATCGATGCGATCTGCAATGTCGGCGACACTCTTGCTGTGGGGGCGAACGGTGAGGGTCCGCTCGAGGATCTATTCGGAGATATCGAGACCTATGCGGCACAGCTGCAGGGCGAAACGGCGGACACATATCGTGTGAATTTTGTCAATCAGTTTGACGCGGTCCTCGACGGCCACTATGGAATCGCAGCACTGATCGGACAGTTTCTCATGGCTCAGAAGGGGATGCGGGCCCTTCCTGTCTGGGCAGGTATTGCCGGTCAGAAGACGAAGGGGACTAGGCGTTTGGACGTCCGGCGGTACGCCTCGTACTCCTCACCGAAGGTCTTGGCGAGCATCGCCTCCTCCGTGTGGATGCGGTAGGCGTAGGCGGGGAGGAACAGTGCCGGGACGACGACCATCGCAATGAGGTTGCCCGTGGCAAGTGCTGCTCCGGTGAAGAGCAAGATGTCTGACAGATATCCGGGGTGGCGGACCAGCCGGTAAATCCCGTCGGTCACCAGGACGTGGTCTTCGGCCTGGCGCAGTGTGCGGGTGAAGAACCGGCCCAGGGTGGTGAATGCCAGGTAGCGGACGAACAGTCCGACCAAGCCCATCACGACTCCGGTGACAGCCAGGGCGACCACGTGCACTGGCGCGATGTCGAGCCAGTTCACCAGGGGGCCGAGCGGCACGACGACGAAGGCGGTGCCCATGGCCACCGAGACGAACGTCGTGGTGCCCCGGTCGTGGTCGGTGCGGGCCATGTCCTTGGTGCCAGCGGACCGGACGAAACGCTCCATGACGAAGAAGCCCACCAGTAACAGGTAGGCGGCGACGTTGCAGACGAGCACCAGCGGCTCCTGGGTGTCTTGGCATTGGGACACCACATGCTACGGCGCCCTGCAGCGTCTTCGTCCTCACTCTTTCGTGATGGACCGTTTGCCGTAGGCGAACAAGAACGCGTCGTGCGAACCTCGGCGTTCGCACGACGCGTTCTTGTTCGCCTACGGCAAACGACGACACAAGCGGGTGAATCGCTTCGGTCGCCGCCGGACGAAATCGTGCGGACGGATGATTGGGCGGCCCAGCCACGGGCTCAGCGTTGTCAGGTCAGTGTCGTCTGAGACCACGAGGTCGACGCGCCATGGCCGTTCCTCCTTGGTTGCACTCCAGTACGCAACACGCCCGACCCGGGATCAACCATCAGGGAGCGGCGGATAGAACCTGCCCAGAACCGACCGGAGTGTCCCTCCAGATCCTCTCCGGGCCGCCGTGTCACAAGACCTCGGCCTTGCCACCCGGTTCCGACCAGGCCGACCGTGGTCAGTACGTCTCGGAGCGCACGTCGCTGAGTCCGTCGATCCGGGCGTGCTTGTCTCCGGTGATGAGGAGGCGTCCGGTCTGGCGGGCGTGGGCCGCGATGATCAGGTCGTGGGCGCCACGGGGCAGCCCAGCTTGCGCGGTCTCGGCCAGCAGTACAGCGTGCTCGTGGGCTGTCTGGTCGGTGTACGCGAGCACTTCGACCAGCTGGGGGACGCGTTCGACGAACCGGCGTCGGCGCGCCGCGGTGTGAGTGTCCTTGGCCGACAGGGCCCCGCGCTCTAGCCCCACCTGCTGCGACCAGGGCCCAAGCCTGGCCGTCGGTGGGTGTCCGCCCGTCAGGCACACCTGGTCGTGACGTGCCTGAGGGTGGGTGAGCCGGACTACTTCTTGGTGAGGGCGTCGCGGATGTCGGTGAGGAGGTCTAGCTCGGTGGGGGTGTCTTCGGTGGGGGCGAACCGTTCGCGGGCTTTGGTGACGGGGACGACGATGGCGAAGTAGACGACGACGGCCAGGAGGCCGAAGCCGATGACGGCGTTGAGGAAGGGGGCGATGTCGATTCCACCGACGATGATGGAGCCGACTTCTTTGGCGCCGAAGACCTTGGCGATCGTGTCGGTGAGGAGCCTGGTGAAGCTTTCGACGACGCTGCTGAACGCGACGCCCATGATGAACGCGACGGCGAGCTCGACGAGGTTCCCGCGCAGCAGGAACGCCTTGAAACCACTCACAGCAGTCTCCTTCGGTGGGGGATGCGGACACGCCGACGGTAGTGCCCACCACGCGGGAGTGTGACGTCCACGACACGCGAAGCGGTACACACTGGACACATGGGATGCGTAAGATAGGCTGCGGCTACCGACCACGATGTGGTGGAGAGACATTGGTGGAGCAGCTTGAGCCGCCGACCCTGACCGGCGAGATGCTCGTTTTGCGACCCCTCGAAGCGCAGGACATCGACGCGATCCTGGAAATCTCCAACGACCCTGAAGCGCAGCGCTTGGGCGCGCACCAGACGCTGACCAGGGGAGACGCGGTGCGGCTCATCGCCGACTCGTCGGAGTGCACCGACCGGCTGGCGCTGGCGGTGCGGACCGTCGTACGTGACACCCTCGTCGGCGAGATCGTCCTGGACCATATCGACTGGGAGTCCAGCTCGGCGTGGTTGTCGATCGAGATGCGACCGGCCTACCGCGGGCGCGGGTACGACACCGAAGCGGTCGTGCTCATGCTGGAGCTCGCTTTCGACGAGTTCCGTCTGCACCGCATCGGTGTCAACTTGCCTGCGGTCAACTACCGCGCCCGGTCGATGTACGAGAGCCTCGGGTTCCGCATGGACGGGCGTCTGCGTGACGCCCACCGCGACGGCGACCTGTGGTGCGACGCGATCTTGCTGAGCCTGCTGGCCGACGAGTTCCACGTCAGCTACCCGATCCGTTCGCCCGACCACACCCGCTGACTGGCAGACTCTGGGGTCGTGCTCACCGTAACCCTGCCCGACGACGATCACATGACCCGCCTGGCGGACCTGGGCGACCAGCTCGAGCTGGTGCGTTGGGACCTGCTGGGCCCCCTGCCCGCCGACGTGCTGGCCCGTGTCGACGTCGTGGTCATCGGGCACTACTGGATCGGGTCGCAGCGCTGGGAGCGTCTGGCGACCGTCCCCAACCTGCGTTGTGTGCTGCTGCCGTCGGCGGGGTTCGAGCACGCCCTGCCCTACATCCCCGAGCATGTGAGCGTGTGCTCCGGACGCGGTGTGCACTCGGCCGGTACCGCCGAGCTGGCTGTCGCTTTGATGCTCGCGGCGCAACGTGGGCTGGCCGACGCGGTCGTCGCCCAGAGTGAAGGCCGTTGGCACAACCCGTTCGGCATGGCGCTGGCCGACCGGCGGGTGCTCGTCGTCGGGGCCGGGTCGGTCGCATCGGCGCTGGTCGCGCGGCTGCGGCCGTTCGAGGTGCAGATCACCCAGGTCGCCCGTACTGCCCGGGTGGGCCCCGACGGCCCGGTGCACGGCGTCGAGGACCTGGCGACGTTGCTGCCCGACGCCGACATCGTCGTGCTCACCGTCCCCCTGGACGCCAGCACCGAGCACCTGCTCGACGCCGCCGCGCTCGCGGCGCTGCCCGACGGTGCCCTGGTCGTCAACGTCGCCCGCGGCCGGGTCGTGGACACCGACGCGCTGCTGGCCGAGCTGTGCTCGGGCCGCCTGCGCGCAGCGCTGGACGTCACCGACCCTGAGCCCCTGCCGCCAGGACACCCGCTGTGGTCAGCCCCGAACACCGTGATCACCGCGCACCAGGGCGGCAACACCGACGCGACCAGCCCGCGGGTCACCGCGCTGGTGCGCCGCCAGCTGGGCCACCTGCTGGCCGGTGAGCCCCTGGAGAACCAGGTCCGCTGAGGCCAGGCGAAGCGGTGGTCGAACATCTGACCAGGCAAGACATAGGAACCGTCCCCATTGTCCTGAACGACCAGCGTCCCCACACCAGTGGATCTTCGCCGGACCAGGGGACGGACGCGACGGGTGGTCGGTCCGCCAGCGTCGTAACGTTGCCTGCAATGCCCGGCAGCCTGAGGAGGCCTCCCGCCATGCCCCGTCCGTTGCGTTCACGCACCTCGACCCACGGCCGGACCATGGCCGGTGCCCGTTCCTTGTGGCGGGCCACGGGGATGACCGACGACGACTTCGGCAAGCCGATCGTCGCGGTCGCCAACTCCTTCACACAGTTCGTTCCCGGGCACGTGCACCTGCGCAACACCGGCGCGCTGGTCGCCGAGGCGGTCGTCGAGGCCGGGGGAGTGGCCAAGGAGTTCAACACCATCGCCGTCGACGACGGGATCGCCATGGGCCACGGCGGGATGCTGTACTCCCTGCCCAGCCGTGACCTCATCGCCGACTCGGTGGAGTACATGGTCAACGCGCACACCGCCGACGCCCTGGTGTGCGTCTCCAACTGCGACAAGATCACCCCAGGCATGCTCATGGCGTCGCTGCGCCTGGACATTCCTACGGTGTTCGTCTCTGGTGGGCCGATGGAGGCCGGGCTGGCTGTCGTCGCCGACGGTGTGGCGGGCAAACCTTTGAACCTCATCGACGCGATCAACTACTCGGCCGACGACAAGGTGTCCGACGAGGCCCTCGGTATGGTCGAGGCCTCCGCGTGCCCGACCTGCGGGTCGTGCTCGGGGATGTTCACCGCGAACTCGATGAACTGCCTGGTCGAGGCGCTGGGCCTGTCGCTGCCAGGCAACGGCTCGACCCTGGCCACCCACACTGCGCGGCGTGACCTGTACGTGCAGGCCGGGCGCCTGGTCGTCGACCTGGCCAGGGCGTACTACGACCGCGACGACGACTCGGTCGCCCCCCGGTCGATCGCCACCAAAGCCGCGTTCACCAACGCCATGGCCATGGACGTGGCGATGGGCGGGTCGACGAACACCGTCTTGCACATCCTCGCCGCCGCGCAGGAGGCCGGTGTCGACTTCACCCTGGCCGATATCGACGCCCTGTCCCGTCGGGTCCCGTGCCTGGCCAAGGTCGCCCCGAACCACCCGGACTACCACATGGAAGACGTCCACCGTGCCGGGGGGATCCCCGCGCTGCTGGGCGAGCTGGACCGCGCAGGTCTGCTCGACCGGTCGGTCCACGCCGTGCACGCCGCTGACCTGGGCACATGGTTGGCCGACTGGGATGTGCGTGGCGGGTCGGCGACACCTGCGGCCCACGAGCTGTTCAGCGCAGCCCCCGGAGGGGTGCGCACCACCGAGCCGTTCTCCACCTCCAACCGTTGGGACACCCTCGACACTGACGCGTCCACCGGGTGTATCCGCGACGTCGCCCGCGCATACACCACCGAAGGCGGGCTCGCGGTGCTGCGCGGCAACCTCGCCGAAGACGGCGCAGTCATCAAGACCGCCGGGATCGACCCGTCGCTGTTCCGCTTCGTCGGCCAGGCCATCGTCTGCGACTCCCAAGAAGAGGCCGTCGCCAAGATCCTGGGCAAACAGGTCCAGCCTGGTCACGTCGTCGTCGTGCGTTACGAAGGCCCGTCCGGCGGCCCGGGGATGCAAGAGATGCTCTACCCGACGTCGTTCATCAAAGGCCGTGGCCTAGGTGCCCAGTGTGCCTTGATCACCGACGGCCGTTTCTCTGGCGGTTCCAGCGGTATCAGCGTCGGCCACGTCTCCCCAGAGGCCGCCGCCGGTGGCCTGATCGGCCTGGTCGAAGACGGCGACGAGATCGAGATCGACGTCGAGTCCCGCCTCATCCGCCTCAACGTCCCCGACGACGTCCTGGCAGCCCGCCGCGCCGCGATGCTCGCATCCCCGGCCCCCTGGCAGCCCGCCGCCCGCGACCGCACCGTCTCCC
>Ga0123354_10000309_pt1 | contig 44794 bp, 28 predicted proteins | sample TergutLab28metaG_2_FD_97872 | JGI IMG/M metagenome (GOLD analysis project Ga0123354, IMG submission 97872) | Labiotermes labralis P4 segment gut microbial communities from Petit-Saut dam, French Guiana - Lab288 P4 | ecosystem: Host-associated > Arthropoda: Insects > Digestive system > Gut ... | reverse complement strand
TAGAAAAACTAAACTCCTTGCAGTCGTAACAGATAGGCTAATGAAAATGGCAGCACACAATTAGAGAGGGTAATAATATGTGGGTGTAATATTATATTTACGTATCAATGTGCTTTCACATAAGTACAAATTTGTGTACGTGCACATATATATATATATATATATATATATATACGTGTATATATATATATATATACACATATATATGTATATACTTATATATGTTTTTATACAACGATCAGCGTCTCAGATATCCCACAACGCAACTAATTAATAAACTTATAACGTCTTACAATCTGATTAAGAAATTCTGTGCTGCAATGAAACAATTTCATAACCGTTTTCACAAAAACCAGTAACTCTTGAAACTGCTGCAAATAATCCTTTATTATATGGCCTTCTATCTATTTTTCACACAAAATACTAAAATTGCTCTTCCATATATATATATATATTAATTTCACGACTGACTTCTTTCGCTGAACGTGCAGTGGCACAGATTACGCAGTTCTGCAGAATGTACTTAAATATGTTTTCCAGTTATTTACATATTCCCTAATTTTAAGAAATTGTATGGCTCGCTGAAAAAGTTCTAATACAACATGATCTCCTATATCGCCTCCCATACCCCTAAAACCTTTCTTAATATTTTTTCTCCCAAGCCTGCTTTTCTGAAGAAAACTCAGCCCTATATTTTTATCGACTAAACTTAAAATTACGTGCATTTATCACTTCCTGAACAGGCAGGGCTTTCTAATCCTTGGTTACTCACCCCAATAGAAACGAAACGTGTAATTTAAGTACTTGGTCTCATTTATCTTAGGGAAGTACTTTCTTTTATGTATTTGCACCCCTGTAGTGACACAGGCCGAGATTGGAAGAACGTTATTTGTACACATTGCATTCTTGAAGTCTTCTTAGTGTCACTAACCAGACAGTAGTAACGCAATCAGTAAGTGTCACTAATGCACTAAGAATTTATCCTATAGCTTGACGGGCTTTTCTGACTTGTGCAGTGAAAGGACCAATCGGTATTCCTGTCATTATCAAAATCTACTTGTTTTAATTTGGTTTTGCAACTCGCATTATAACAGGTCATGGTTTCAGTCTGCTTTCTCTCTGTGACTGAAGCTAATGACTTTGAAGCACGCAAGTATAATTACGTGAAATAAAGGGTTGTGAACAAAAGCAGAGATAAAGAGATTACGACGACTTGCTGCGTAATAACCCAGAAGAGCGCAGTTCTCAGCTACTTCACGGCGGAAGCCGGATATCACTCAAAAGCAAAGAGCATGAAAGGAATGAGATGATCAGAAAACAAGAATACAAACTCTGGTATTCTCAAATACATTAATGTCTTATATTTATTGGAAAGTGCATCATTGTAATAACTGAAAACAAACCACACCGAAACACCAACACACATCGAACCAAGAATACACGACCAATGTGGTAATTCAACAGAATAGATGTAAGCTCCTGATGATGGATATATTAATGTCCGAAACATGTTCAGCGCGTAAGAAGTGAAGTAAAAATAGCAATGGACATCAAGTTGGTCTTTTGTTTTCAACACTATGTCTTGTTTGGAGATATTTTGGTTTCTTCTTTCTAAGGTTTCAGCACCCACCTCTTTATAAGGTATAACATTTTAGTTTAAAAAGAAATTGTGAGCAACACAAACAGGACGTGGGAAGAACCTCTTTGCTAAAGTACTAGAGAACATAGATTTAGTGAAATACTGGTGGCATCACACGCATCAGGAAGGGGGAGGAGAATATTTTTCACTCCCTGTTAAACTTCAGGATACTTCCTATAGTTTTGACGTTGCTGAATCCAAATTTGACAACTAAATTGCACAATCACCCACCTATGTTAAGGAAGAGAGAATTATATTAAAAACTACGTTTGTAATAAAATTAGACATACTTGTATTATATTGGTTTCCAATTACAATAAACAGTACAAAAATGAAAAATTTCTATATGTACTCTACTCTATCTAGAAAAAAATTCATTAAACCCTCACGTCCTCTTCTTTTGCCTCTTTATTTTCACCATGTGATGTCTCCCTTCAGCAGTAGTCAGCCAACACACTCGGACTCGATATTCCACTGTACCTCTTCAATCTGAGAAATATCCTGATGGGCCCTTTCGTCATGCCCATTGGAGACGGCTCCCATGCTTTAAGACAATAATCCACATGGGAATGCAGGAAATGAAGTGTCAATGACATTTTACACCCCATAACATTGTATAATGAAACTAGCTCTGCACAGTTTTACTTTAAGTTTCAAAGTTTTCGTTGTTTAGAAAGTTTCTGCCTTCCAGGTTCATCTTTTTGTAGAATTTAATTTTGTACTAAATATTGTTCCTTGAGTAGATGTGAATTTGTTGAACGAGGAACATTTCTTCTTTCAACTTGGTCTCACTTATTCTGGGAAGTTTTTGCCTTCAATGAGCAAACCTTTCGTTTTACATAACCATGGCTTTCACAGACATCTTTATCAAACCGAACTTGATAAGCAATGGAGGCAGATAACTGTTTCACATCTCCCCTAAAGCAGTATGTACCACATTCTTCTGACCTGGTGCTGTTTCTGAACGGAGTGACCACTTTTTCATTTCTGTGGTGGCAGTCCCTTTCCCGGCCGTCCCATTCACGTTAAAAACAGCAGAGAGTAGTGTATCGGCCTCGCAATAAATTTTAGGTCAGCACATATATTCCACCGGTGTTCTTCATATAATATTTTTTGCAGCAACACCTGTATGTTCTCGAACGTTTCTTTCATGTGAACTTAATGAGGCAGTGTTAGAAGGGAACGTATTTCCACTGTGGAGAAACACAGCCTTGATACTGACTTTAAATGAATCAATGAAACGCCTCCATTACCCAGAGGTGTGTTCAAGTTGCAATTCTTCCATTAGTTCTTGATTTTTATTGCGGTACAATAGATCACTATCCGGTTAATATCACGTTGTTATGTCTGACAGCCTCTGCCTATAAAATGATACTATTACACTTTTTTAAAGAAGATAAAACCGCTGAAGCCGTTATTCGAGTAGATGAGCCTGTCTTTTCGCTGTGATAAACATCGGTGTCTTTAGCTTCCTCCAATTTGCAGTGAGATAATTTTCCCACTGAAAATTAATGGGTCGATAAACAGTTGCAACGAAACCTTATTAGTTTGAGACAATATTATTTTAGGTACTTAAATGACTTAAATAATTAAAAATTTATGGACAATATAAAAATTCTTAGGCCCAGCCCCAAATTTCGGTTTTTAGCCATTCAACTGAAGTATCAATTTGTTCACACATTCGTGATTTTGAGATATATTTTGACCGAATATTATTCTAGTATTTAATTGAAAAAATAAGTAAAAAAATGAACAGTAAGAGACCTTAGGCCAAGCCTCAATTATCGGTTTTTGGGCATTCAACTGAGGTATCAACTGGTGTCGTCCAAACGAAGTTGATGTAAACATTTTATTCATGCCCACTAATTGGTTAACCTATTTACAAATAAAATCTATCAAAGCTATTTTAAGGAGGATATTGAGAATGATCAGTATATTTGTTGGATATCAATTCATTAATTCAAATTAAGTCTGCCTTACGACAGCTTCACAATTTCTTCCAAAGCCAGTTCCTCAGAGAAGTCGAGCTAGTCTTTCCTCTTTTAATTTACTGTATCTTGGTGTTCATTAAGTAGCTGCTTACAACTTTAGCCTCGTCTTCCCTTTACTTCTACCCAATCCCCTATCTTTTCTTCAATAACGTGTTTTAGAAGGCAATTCCCACGCAAGATGTAAGCAATCCAGTTAGCCTTCCTTCTTTCTCTTAGGTAGAATATTCCCGTCCTCCTTGACGCTATAAATAATTCCTCATTTCTTACATGTTCGGACCATCCGTCCTTTCCCAGCACCACATTTAAAACTTTGCAGTTATTTCTGATCTGCTTTTCGAAGTGTCCAAATTTTAGCACAATATAAAGTTATGCTTCAAATGTAGGAGTTTAATGTTTCTTCATAAATTGTTGCCAAATTTGCTGGTGAAAGTGGTTTTGTATTCTTGAATGCGGCTTGGTTATGGTGGATTTAACTTCACGTATATATCTTGCATAATCTGTTATCATGCAAATCCAATAATTGAAATAATCCACATTTTTAATTGTATTTCATCTATCGTATTGTGATTTGGGTAAGATTATCTTGAGATTTTCATTACTTCAGTTTCTTCCACATTCATTTCCATTTCACAGTATAATCCTATGTCAATTAGTCTATCAAGCGTGTCCCGTGCCACCGTTTCTTCTTTTGCCAGTAGCACATTATCATCTACAAATTTCAAATTGCGAATTACTTGTCTTCTTATTCTGAAGTCTTCAAACACTTGAAGAGTTTTCTTTGTAAGGTATTCCTTATATAATTTAAATAAAATCGGCGACAACACTATCCTTGTCTAACTCCTCTTTCAGTCTTCACACTTCTTGTCTCTCCTTCATCCAGACGTACTGTAACAAACTGATCTATGTGTTACTTGCTGGTGAGATTTCTTTCGCACCAGTCGATACCAGTTTTCTTTAGGATCAAAGTTGTTTAACAAAATTATTTGATTCGCTGCTTCTTCTGTTCCAGTTGCTAAATTCATGCGTCAGCAGTACAATACCTTCTTTTAGGGTAAAGCAAGAAAACAAGACGATAACCCCCCCCCCACACACATACACACACACACACTATATATATATGGGTTTGAAGGATTTAAGCTTCTTCTATTTACCAGGCCAAGTGGATAAAAAGAAACAATTTTTGCGATTCACTGCCATGTGAATCAATATATACCTGGTTTTTGAAGCCTATAAATTTCACGGATCCCACCGGCAAAATGAAGTAGTTTTTACGATGCAGATATTGTGTACTATTTCAGGGTTCATAATACCTAAGATATAACATAAATGATTGAAAAGATTGGCGCATTATTGCAAAAAAATATTAAATCTGCTTAATGAGTTTACTTACAAAAATTTCACCATTTTTAATTAGTTTTTCTGCTGTCTGAACAACCATTTTTCTGAAGTTGGTAAGCTTCCGTAAATAAAGCCAGGAGCTCTAATTGAAAGCATAAGTTATGGAGACGTCACATATGAGACTTAGCCCTTTTCTGGAGATCCTGCCAGTGAGATTATTGTTATGTTCTCATGACGACGTAAATATTTTCTTTAAAAGATATGAATTATGTATAAGTAATAATAAAAAACAAACTTATAATATTCAAGTGTATTGTCTATATAGATTAGACTGCTAATAAATAAATAAATAAATATACATTAAATGGAATCGCTTGAATATTATTACGTATTTCGTCTGTTGAACAAACTCTGAAACTGTGACACAGGTTCAAGAAACTTTGTCGTGTTCCTACTGAGATTCCTTTAGACTCTACCCTAAGCACGTCGATATCAATCCAAAATTATGCAGCGCGTTTCTTTAACATTGGTATTAATATATAGACTTATACATGTATATGAACATGTCACTTAATGCATACAGAAGGGTCCTACGTGACTTTGTCTGCATTTCATCAGAAATACAAGACACAGAATAAGCTTTGATATAAATATAAATTTTATACATTTGTGCACCAATTGTTGCGCAAGATTCTCAGTTCTGACACTGTTGGTTATAGAGATTACAGTCCTATTGGCTATGACAATGTGTAGGTTGGATAATGGGTGCCAACATTTAGGAGGACGTTAACGTCCCCATTTTCATATTGTCCTGATGTAGGAGAGAGCAAACTTCTTCAAAACTTTGATACTGTTTGGGTATCCCAAGGGTATTATGTCGCAGGAGACTGTAATCTTCTACAGCAAATCTTTTATTCAAGGCATCGCTTTAAATTACTATTACGTAATACCTCTTCAAGCATTAGTATTGCTGACAAAATTTAGCATGAAAACTTTTCTTTTAAAATAGAAAAAAAGCTTCAATCAAAGTTTCTATTAGCTATCTCTGATAGATCATCTACTCTTCATTTGAATTGCTGCAGCAGGTTTGGAGAAGATAAGAAACTCGCAAGTTATGGGAATTTCAAAGGAACTGAAGCGACGGAGAAGTAATGGGTTGATTTCTCTTAGCCTTGAGCAATGTAGAACTCTAAGTCTAATCCGACACTGGCTCCATGTCCTGAATTCTCATTGGCCTGCAAGATGTGCAAATACAGTCGTTCTACCTACTAAGCTTAATCCACAGTACACTCACGACACTTAATTTTGGACTCTAGGATACTGAAAGTGGATGGCAAAGTAAGGAATACACAAGGGAACAGCAATATAATAAGCCATGATTTCGGTATCTGAATGGGAAAACGTGACGTCATATCTACAGACCTACTGGGAAAGATTAACTGTTAAGGGCTGTGACATTACTTGCTGTGCGTGTAGCGTGGGTGTTTCGGAAAACAGAACTGTGCTGTGATAATAAAATACTTTATCAATAGGAAGATTTATAGAAATCCCAAACACAATGAAAAAAGCGTCCTCTTACTTCCGTAAGTTTCTCCTTCAGACGTTTCACATTACTTCGGAAGTTTAGGTGCTGCTCCCCAGTGACAGTTCTGAAGACTACTAAATATTACTCCATAGTTTATATCGTTACCCTCTAAATTATACACTAATTTTACTCCTGCGATAAATAAACTCTTAAGTGGCCACAACTTTAATGTTTTAACACAGAAAAGTCTCTTGTATTTCATTCAATTTAAACTAAACTGGCCTACCGTATCTGATGATTTTATGGACTCTAATATCACCAGGCTATAAATTAGTCATTCTCGCGTTTTTCTGTAGGTAGCTTTCAGAGTCCCTTGGAAAGCTAAATTAAAAAAAGCTTGACAAATTTTGAAGCCGAAATACACTGCTTTTTAAGTACCAGAACGGTATATCTGCATGCATACGTATATGGCTTATTCCCCACGAATTGCTTCTTATTACCAGCTTCAGGTTCCTTTAAACTCTGCTTATACATCACAAAGGCAAAGTCGTTTGTACTCAGAAGGTTTGGGCTGGCGTATTTATTACGATGATGCTTTGAGAAGGGTAGTGAGTGTAACTGCATTCTCCTTGTCTAATTTATATACCTGTAGGTGAAACTTTAACCTAAAACGTATCCTTCGTAAAATTAAGTACATGTTGCTTACTCCTTGTGTAACTTTCTGTGAAAATTTGTCGTAACTATAAATTCAGAGCATGTTTCGCCCTCTGTATCATAAACGATTGGGAAAATTCTGAATATGTAACAGCAGAGTTACGAGTACGTGAAATTCATTATGGTAAACCATCTGTTCGCTCTGGTTCGAACACAAGTTGGGTGAACAATCTGTTCCAATATATAAGAAGCTGGTTCAATAAGGATTTATTTACTATTAATAATCACTGTTAAACACAAAACGTAAATACACTTAATTGCTTCCAAAAATTAATAGTTATGTACTACGTCACTATAATGCACTTAGTTAATTTTATGGTGTTCCCATGAACTCACAAAACACACACCCCCTATGGTGAAGCACTGCTAGAACCCTTTGTTCTATGATTCGAATTGTAACAACCTGAGTTGTATGCTTATTCCCCTATGGAAAGCGACTCACAGACACACTCATGCTATGGCAAGACGCGAACTCGAACTGAAGCGAAGCCAACTGGACAAAGAAAAAAGCTATGACGTCACATAACTCGTGATGATCGCGTCATTTCACATGGTCACGAGTTGTGCAATCACTGCACCAATGTTACACATATTATTTGCAAGAAAATTCAACTGTAAAAATTCGCCCTTAGCGTAACAGTTGATGTTGTTGTTGTTGTTGTTGTTGTCATCATCATCTTTGTAGTCATTATTATCATCATTGTTGCTTCTGCTGTTGTTTACACCAACAGGTAGATAGCGTTTTCTCTTAGGCTAATAGACTATTGGGGTTAATTCGGGCTGACTTTCTCCTTTTCATCACTGCAAAGCCTGCTGGCTGTATACTGCACTGTAGTCAGACTGAAGTTGGAATATGCCTCTGATGTTTGGATTTCTCTCACTTTTTCGGCTGCTTCTAAGCTCAAGCGCATCCGGCGGAAGTTTGTATCTCTTTGTTGTCTTTGTATTTTCATTCACGTAGATCACAGCTGTGTTAATGTTTGAATTATTTGAAATTACACATTGTAAGTGTTTGGAGGCATTACCTGGATTTCCCTTATCTTTAATGGATGTTTTTAATGGTTCAAAATATTGTCCTACCCTTTTGGAAACTGTTGGCCTATGTGAGCCAAATGATAAATTTAGAGACTTTAATTTGTTTAATGTTGACTATAAAGGTCGAAACTGCCCTTCTGCTCGGTGCACTTTGGCATAAAATTCCATCGACAATAATATTGATATATTAAGTGGATGTTTGGCTGTTACCTTTTACATTTATTACTTCATTCAGAAACTGTCTAAACCTCTGATCCTGTAGTAAAGCTAACCTGTAAGTGTGTTATATGTATTAGATTCTGTTAATTTTGTGTATTCTGTACTGCTTATAAAATTGGCCCTGTGGTGGTTGTGCTTTGTATATTAATTCTGTTTATATTGTATATTTTGTGCTAGTTCTAAAATTGGCCCTGTTCTGGTAAGTGTGTTTCGTGTATTAGTTAGGTTAAATTTGTATATTCTGTGCTAGTTTTATAATTGGCCGTGTGTTCTTAAACTGGCACGTTAATAATGGGAAATTTAAAATAATAATAATAATAATAATTTTGTGCCTATATTAAAATTGCTGTATACATCATCTTCCTTTTAAAGTGTCTGCAACTGCAGTATATCGTGCTTTTTTTTCCTCCTAACCATGCTGATAGTTTACAGCAGGAAGTTGTTTCTGTTGTGGCATTTAAAAAGTACATGGCAGGTTTGAAAGTACATATTTTGTCACATCGATTTCTTCTGTTCAGTCATTAATTTGGTTTTTTGTTTTTGATTTGCTGACCATGCATCTCAGTATAATCTTAGTAATTGACCAACTTAATGCACAAATTCTTGTTTCACAATAAGTTTATTATATTCCTCTATATGTTTCAAGCACTCTAGCGCTCATCGTCAGGAGGTCAGAATTGTATTATACAGCATCTGGTATCATCACACTCTGTAGGTGGCCGTCCAGTGCACAACCTGTGCATGGAACGACCACCTACAGAGTGTGATGATACCAGATTCTGTATAATACAATTCTGACCTCCTGGTGATGAGCACACAGTGCTCGAAGCGTATAGAGGAATATAATAAACTTATTATGAAACAAGAATTTGTGCATTAAGTTGGTCAGTTACTAAGATTAATGTGGCTGTCTTGTGCCAATTTATGTTTTCTTCTGAAAGCCACATCCTTCAGATACTTGGTAGGACTGTAATAGACTGGGAATGATATAATCATAAGATAGCGGGACAAGACAATGGAATGTGTACATCCATACTTAAAGCAGGACTGAGGCCTGCAGTAAGAGGATTAGATGAGTCCAAGATTGTTGGACCTTTGAACTGCATAGCCAGATCTTTGACTGTTTTGTGGACTTACATTATGTAATATGGGATCATTTTTATACCTTTGTAATTCTCTGTATCTTTGTACCTTCACAGATCTCATGCAATTGCTTGTGTAAACCAGTTTATCATTACTAGGACCCAGGCATTGATGATCCACATTGACTCATTTTTAGAGGTATGGAATTATTTATATACACATATTTCATATTCAACAGGATGTTGTTGTTTAAATGGATAGTAATGATATGGCTTTGTATTCCAGAATCTCTTTCATCTTGCCACTGATGATGATCCAGAGGTGCGTAAGAATGTGTGTCGTGCTTTGGTGATGCTGCTGGAAGTCAGAATGGACAGGCTTATTCCTCACATTCATAATATTATTGAGGTGTGTACAGTTGTGCAGCTGTTCATTTCTTGCCCAACTCCTCTTTAACCTTTTCTTTTCCTTCTTTTTTGTTCATCATTTTTCTTTCTTATACACCAGAAAATCAACTGATAGGTAGAGAATTGTAAGTTTAAATCTTTTATAATTCTTCCAGGGTCCATACAGTTTTGAACGTGGTTGACCACGTGTTCTAAGGTGTGGGCCTGTGGCTGCTTGCTTGCTGGGATTATGGGTGTGAATCCCACTGGGATCATGGATGTCTGTCTCTTGTGACTGTTGTGTGTTGTCAGGTGGAGGTCTCAGTGGTGGGCTTATCACTCATCCAAAGGAGTCCTGCCAAGTGTCTTGTGTCTACCTGGGTACGATCTCAACACCTCTGTGATGAGGCCTATGCCTACTAGGGCTGTCAAACAGTGGAAGGGTGGGGGGGGGGGGGGGGAGGGTAGTGGGGAAAATGGAAGGCTATAAATTATACTTCTGAACGGCGTCAGCAGTGCTGTAGCCTTATGTTTGGGAGGTACCTAGTTCAGTTCGTAAAAGTTAAAGTTTTCCCGTTATGGGCCCGGTGTGGCCCAGAGGGTGGGTAGAGGTATAGCTCTACTCTTCCATGACCGCGGCACTAGAAGGGGGTGAGTGGTCAGCAGCACGCCCCGGCCGCACTTTACCCCTGGGAAAGACCTGGTACCCATTTTACAGGAGGCTGGGTGGGCCCCAGGGCCGGTCTGGACAGGTGGAAAATCTCGTCCCCACCAGGATTCGATCCTGGACCGTCCAGCCCGTAGTCAGTCGCTATAAGCCCGTAGTCAGTCGCTATACCGACTGAGCTACCTGGCCCACAGTTCAGTTCGTTGCTGGGATATTTAAGAAGCTTTTTGTGGGTGGCTCAGACTTCCTGCATGCATGTTGAGTTAATATTATGGGGCCTTATAGAAGGTGCTTCTGTGCAGTGAACCAGGCACTGTAGGACAGCTCAGTTTAATGCAAGAAATTTGCATTCTGCTACCAGAGTGTGCACTTACTAAGAAGCCGACTGTAGCTTGAATGGCCCTTGGATATAGATACCATACGTGCAGTTTGTGATCATCTTGTTGGAAACTGAATAACATTTCTTTAGTTGCAAATTAATCATCCCTTATTTTGTTTAAGGGGAGGGGAGGGGTAGTGACTGAAAATGATGAATTATATCCCAGTGGTAGGAGATCCCCTGCTTTAATTGCTTATTGAAGCTTGGAATATTGCTTAGTGTCCAGTGTAGTGCAAAATTGGTGCATAGAAGATGAACTCTGCTTTAGTGTGTTTGTATAAATCTTTTTATGTTCATTTTCTGTGAATGCCATTTATTTCTGTTTTAAAGTGTGAACTATTTCATCATCCATTAATGAAATCCATTCGTCCTCCCATCCTTCATTGTAACTTTATGTTACTATTTACTTTCATTAAAGAAGTGACGTTAGAAATCACCACCTGAGATTTCTTTTTGTGTGAGTAAGTGTGAATGTGAAAGTAAAGGAAAACTCTTAGGTTTAGAAATGTTACATGCGAATCAAGGTTATGGCTTTCTCAGTTGGGACACTGTTTAGTTTGGTTGATGGAGTAACCTGATGCTTTTGTTATTGAGGGTGGGTATTCTGCTTTGCAGATGGCAGCATCAAGTTTGTATAAACCCCAGACTTTGTGGTCTCAAATTCCACAAGATCATGATCTTATGCATAACCATGTGGCTAATATGCCACATTAAATATGTATTTCACTGAACAGTATACACACAAAAAATACTGTGTGTCTGAGCACCACAATGTGAAGATATGAAGTGGCATTGGACTAAAATTCCACATGCCTTTAATTTTTGGCTCTAGTGAAGGAATTTACTTTTAGTGTTCCCTGATATGCGGTTCAATGGTTCTTGCACCATTATCTCAGTTTCAGATTTAGTTTTTATCCACTTAATTGATTTTTCACCGCAGAACTGTTAAAATTCTGGTTAGTGTAACTGAAATGTATTGTACCAAATAGGTACTGGTCCACCAAGATATCTGTTATGTTCATCAATGTTTCCATCACATCATTTGACTTTTTTGGTGTGTGTTTGCTTCAGTACATGTTGATGCGAACCCAAGATCCAGACGAAAGTGTTGCCTTGGAAGCTTGTGAGTTCTGGTTGTCATTAGCAGATCAGCCAATCTGTAAAGAGGCGTTGTCACCACATCTAACGAGGCTTGTCCCCATTCTTGTTCAAGGGATGAAGTACTCTGAGATAGATGTAATATTGCTCAAGGTAAGTCACGGTATGCACTGCAGTATTAACTGTGTGCATTGTAATAGCCAGTTAGTACAGTCATGAGATCTTAGTTGCTCTTTTCTTTTAATTCTGGGAATAGCTGCAGCGATAGACTCATCTTTATTACCTTTTCCTGCTGTCATGTTCATCCTAGGATTTTTTGTGCCAAGAAGGCCTCGTCTCTTGCTTTAGATACGGTGATGGTATTGGTGGTTAGATGTAGTATGTATGAAATTGATGCAGAAAATGTTGGTACATTATTTGAGATCAGTTTGTTACCTGTGTTAAACTTATCCCAATTTTGGAATTCATTGTAGGGGACACAGTACCTTAAATCTTAACATGGTCTTCTTCTGATATCCGTAGAGTAAATGTTAGCTTTTAAAGATGTGTGCTTCGTATGTTGCTGCCCCTCTATATTTTTGTGTTCAGTATAGACAGAAATCCTTAACACTTTTGTTGCCATGACATTCCTAGCTATGACTCAAGACCATTTGTTCTGCTGTACTTTTGTGCTGTAATTTAATTCACTGTCTGCACTGAAGCTTGTCCAGTGGCGTCACAGCCTGAGGATAGATATGGCTTCATTCATGTATATAGGTTTGATGGACAGATTGTGTCTGGCGGTTCAGTATTCCAGCTTCTCCTCCTCCCCCTCCTCCTCTTCCTCCTTCACCCCTCCTCCTTATCCTTCTCCTCTTCCTCCTCCTCCTCCTCCTCCTCCTCCTCCTCCTTTTCCTTCTGCTTCTCCTTCTGCTTCTCATTCTCCTCCTCCTGCCCTTCTCCTCCTCCTTCCTGTATATCATCATCATCTTCTTCTTCTTCTTCTTCTTCTTCTTCTTCAGAATTACGCATTGTATTTAATTGAAATTTGGTTTGGGATCTTAAGAGTTGTTGAGTTTTATTCTGAGTGCTAACCCTTACTTTTCTTGAAGCACAAATCAGAACTTATTATATATTATTTCAGTAACACACCAACAAATGCACATATATAGTCTTTAATAATAAAAAATTTACATTAAAACACTTAAAACACTCTTACATGTTTCGATCATACGATCATCCTCAGGGAGCATACTTTGTTCCTTCCTTTAAAACAGTCAGTGATTTACTTCGTCTCGCGCTATACGGCAGAACAAGTACATTGACAGCCGGCCTCAATTGAACAGCGTACAACTCACATGTAACACATGACATGTTGCCACAGCACCAAATTAATATAACGAAGTAAACCACTGAGTGTTTTAAACTGTAAGTTTAGCGAGGAACAAAGTATGCTCCCTGAGGATGATCATATGTTTGAAACATGTAGGAGTGTTTTAAGTGTTTTAATGTAAATTGTAGATTATTAAAGACTATATATGTGCATTTGTTGGTGTGTTACTGAAATAAACTACAAAATGCATGGTACAACGATAAAGATTATTATGTATTTTTAAAAATGGCTTCATGTTCAAAAATTGGTATGGGGCTTAAAGTATAGCCCTCATTAAGACTTTTCAGTGCATTTCAATATAGTGCATGTTTAACCAAAAAGGACAAATAAGCAGCATGCTTAACCTTTTGGTGCCAGAATTATTTTTTAAATTTTAGCACACCCTGTATATAAAATGTGAATAATACAGGAACCAAATACGTTAGAATTATGAAACAAACTGCATTTTGAAGAAAAAAAAACGGAGAGTATGTACCATGTTTAAAATATTCAGTACCTATATTTGTTGAATAAATATATAAAATGCAACTTTAGAGGTTAGCGGTGCGGTTTGACCACTATAGTTGACATTAGGCGTCAAAAGGTTAATGTGTAATCAGTTTGTTGAATGTCACACTTTGCACTTCTGTGCGGGTTTAGTATCTGCAATGTTGATAACTGTTCCATCTGTAACTTAGTATCTTGCAATAAATTACATTCAGTCAAATTTATTTTATGGGTAGGATTCTCCCCTGAAGAACAAGTTGAGTATATGCAAGTTTCATTTTGAATGCGGTTCTCAAGACACAGGTTGCAGTGTCCTGTCTGAGACTTGTGCACTGGCTGTCCATCCCATAATCTTATCACTGATTTATTGTAGCTCTCAAGCACGTTACAAACTTCGCTAAAACTAGCCTGTGTGTTACTGTAATGCAGTATTATTGATTTTTTTCGGTAGTTCGCTGCGTTTGTTTTAGGCGAGTTTTTTCAGAGTGGATAGAAATGTGGCAGTTTTAATGTGAATGTCTTTTTGGTTGGAAGGTGGAGAAGAAAGACTGATCTTTATGTCACTTGATGTATCTCAGTCTCTTGTGGCATGCCAACTTGATGCAACAAGGTAATTTTATTGATATATTCTTAGCTCGACATGTTTCAGGTACACACTCCCATCATCAGGAGCATTAGATGTTGAGTTGCAGCATATGGTTTTCTGCACTGAGATTTTGGATGGGTGGTGGTCTTGAGAGCCACTGTGTAGGTTGTGTGTACGGTGCAGATGGTGCCGTGCACGGCACCATCCGCACCGTACACGAGACCTACGCATCAGCTCTCAAGACCACCACCCATCCAAAATTTCGGTGCAGAAAATCATATGCTGCAACCCAGCATCTAATGCTCCTGATGATGGGAGTATGTACCTGAAACATGTCGAGCTAAGAATATATCAATAAAATTACCTTGTTGCATCAAGTTGGAATTCCACATTATTTCATGAGGAAGATGCATGGTCAAACAACCCTCAACCCTCTGTCTCTTGTGTCTGAGGTTGGATGAAACTGGTCAGTGGTGTCCAAATTACAATGTGCGTCATGTGACGTATGCTGTCTGTTTGAACATCAGGAACTAGATCACAAACACATTCTGGGTTACAGTAAATAGCATATCTGACAGCTTCTGAATGTGAGGGTGTTTAAATTTAAATATGAATTCACCAGAAATTTTGAGCAATATTGATGAACAGATGTCTTCAGTAGCATCTTACAGTGCTGTTTGAGGTAATTCCTAATTGTGTATGTGGGCATATGTGTGTGTGTGTGTTTGTATGTGAACAGGTAATATTGTTGGGATATGTGACGGAAGAAATATAAAACACAGAAGGGTATTATATTCATCAGTTTCTTATTTCATTGTTGGAAAACTGTGTGCTCTATCTGCTCTTTGATCGCTTGATATCCATGTGTTTTTTTTTTTGACACAATGTTGCTGTGTCAAAAGGTATTTTGTTTGAATTTTTAAAATATTTCAATTCCTGTGAGTTGTTGAGTGTCCTTTGGAGTTCCCACATTTAGCTCCGTTTATTCGAATATGTGGGAAATTTGTCAGGGACAGTTTCTAAACTTTTTTTAAATTTTAAGATACTCTTAGTTTTTGGAAAGAGTCCAACATTGATCCAGAATGCAGTTTCACAGAATTGAGTTTGGTAGAAGACCTGAAAGAGTTTTGCACATCATTTGTTGTGTCTGGCATTACTTAAGCTTTTGGACATGTCTGTAGTCATGTGTTCTACAAAATGAAACCGTTGTGTGTGAGATGTCAGAAGATAACTCAGAAACAGTGAATGAATTTGAGTATTGATCCATTTCTGTTCCATATGTGTCACTGGTTGGGAACCACTGGTCTCAGGTTCATTGCTAGTAGGTTGTATGCTGTCACTTATACCTGTCAGTTAACGTGTTTGTTTGTTTTTTTCTTTCTGTTTGTTTTGAATCCAGGGATCAAAGAACTTGAGTTGGCAGCAGGTAAGGATAGAACAGTGTGGTGATTATGGGTGTCCCCCTTCCTTCCTGTGGAAAATGTGATTGTATGGCATGGGCGGAATGTAGATCATTACTGTATATGTGATGTGTTGTCTGCTTGTGTGAAATTTTCTGCTATCTTTAGGCCTGTTTGGGAAACTATTTATTATTGTACTGAAATACCATAAGGCAGTATTTATCAACCAGTGGGATTTGATAGTCAACAGGGCAGGATCTGATATTTACAAATAATGACTTCCATTATGATTAATGTGAAATTTAACACTTTTGTAAAGGTGGAAGAAGTTTCGTTATGCATGTGGTGGGACTGGTTTTTTGAGAAAATGACAGGAGAGATGCAATGTGCAGGAAGTTCAGAAGCACTGCTGTGTAGCACATGCTGTTATTGAGTGAAATTATTATCGTAATTGTATATGAACGTAACATATAAAAGGGTCAACATACACATTACCCTGGATGGATACCAAACAGAGGTGTAAGATATCACCAAAGCCTTGTTCTCTGGATTGCTTCATAATATAATTCGCAGTTTGTGTTGGGGAGGTGTTGTTGGAACAAGTCCTTTGAGATGTGTTTGGTGTCCCCCCCCCAAAAAAAAAATAAAACCTTGAGGACATTGCTTAAATGTTCAAAAGAAGTGTGGTTTTTCTGTTGCGCTATCGCTGACAACATTGACTGGCCGTAATTGTAATGGGAGAATCATTGTCACTGCAGTTTGTTTTGGTGGGGTGTGGTGCAGTGTTTAGCTCTGTAGTAGGAGATGGCAGCAAGGGTGTGCTTCAATTGTCTTTCGGCATAAATGTTGTGTGTAAGGCCCAGTTACTCTGTCAAGTGACAAAGGACAATCTGTGGATGGAGACTGGTGAAAAATGGAGGTGCTTTTTACATATGATGTAATACATGTGTACTGGAGAGTAAGTAAAATGGTAAAGTATGTATGTTTGTGTGCGTACCATGAAGACGTAGGAGAAATACAGTATAGCTCCTCTCATCCCTAACCATGGTAGGAAGTGGAGGTGAGTGGTCAGTTTCATGCCCTGACCACTTTACCCCTAGGGAAGTAGCCTGTGATGCTCAGTGAATGATACCCAACCAGCCTCCCAGAACTGGTATGGGTATGTAGGACAGGAGAAAAATATCTTGCCCACACCAGAATGACACTCTGGATGTATGTCCCATAGTCTAGTCACTGTACTGATTGTGCTATTACTGCTTGGTTGAGGGTAACTAATTGTTATGAAAAAAAGTGAAGTGCCAACTTGATGCAACTAGGTAATTTTATTGATGTATTCTTAGATCGACATGTTTCGGGTACACACGCCCATCATCAGGAACGTTAGATGTTGAGTTGCAGCATACGGTTTTCTGCACCGAGTTTTTGGATGGGTGGTGGTCTTGAGAGCCGCTGCGAAGTTCGTGTGTACAGTGTGGATGGTGCCATGTGACTGCAGTCGCACGGCACCTTCTGCACCGTACACACAACCTACGCAGCGGCTCTCAAGACCACCACCCATCCAAAAACTCGGTGCAGAAAACCATATGCTGCAACTCAACATCTAACGTTCCTGATGATGGGCGTGTGTACCCGAAACATGTCGAGCTAAGAATACATCAATAAATTTACCTAGTTGCATCAAGTTGGCATTTCACTTTATTTTGTGAGGAATATGCACGGTCAAACAACCCTCAAGTAACTAATTGTTAATTTTTGTTATTTAGTTAAAAATATATTTAATTAAAGATCAGTTTTTTAAAAAAAAGGAAAAGACACGGTGTACCTGATCCCAGACATAGTAGGACTGTTTTATGAGGGGAGGTGGGGAGAGGGTAGCATCATGTTTTTCAAATTGCCTACTTTATGATTTTAATAGTACTGTTAATAAGAAAGTGTTGATGATTTTAACAGTGATCATCCTTATTTAATAGATAACTAAGGGCCCATCAACACAGAATCAGTTCTTTTACTTATGTGAGGATACGAACAAACTGTTTATGAGATCAGGTATGCCTTGATCTCAGGTGCCTAGTTGTATGGGTGACTGAAATTGGTATGGTGATACCTGATATTTTCAGCATAATTTTTCCTCATATACGTAAATGTGTGTCAGTTCACAAGCACCAAGCAGGAAGCACCAGAGTTCACACTCATTCCATAACTGTAGGTCTTCAATAATGGAAATTTCTTTGTGTCATCCTTGTACCTAAAATTTGGTGGTGTCTCCTAGTTTTTTGGAGAAGTTGATCTCTGCGTAAGGAATAATATAGAGTTCTTTTAATTTTCTTTTGTTATGTACTAAGTTGTGGAACCATGTGGGAACTTGTTGTGTTTGATTTAATTAGCGTTTGTTCTGGTATGTGCCCGTGGCCAAAAAAGTCAGTTTCCATTCTGTTGTTCATAACTCATCTATTCATACTGTATATGCAAGAAGTGTCAAAAATTTATGTTCTAATTGACAGGTATTGAGGAAAAATGTCTACTGTATTGTATAAAATTATCCACTTAAGGACAATTTTATATTTCTGTTGCTGTTTTTCTTCCCCTTTTCCTTGTGTACGTAGTGGCAGATACGGAGGATCTATCTAATTGTATCATTGTGAGGTTAATTTGAGGTAGCCTGTAAACATGGCTATCAGTGAGCATGGGAAAATCATGCCGTCACGGTTTGGTGAAACATGATTCTTATTGAAATAATATTTTCAGAGTATCACTTCTGTTATGAACCAACAACTGCACTTACATAACTTTCACATAAAACACTTAAAATCACTCCGACATGTTTCGATCTTGTCAGATCATCACCGGGGAGCTTTGTTGTTCCTTGCTAAAGCTATATTACAATATTCACAATTTAATTCGTTTTTGCAAACAAGGTGTTGTGGCAGTATGTCATGTTGTGTAGGAATGTGTTGTAGAGAGAGTAGTTGGCTAGGTGTGCGTCGTATGCTACGTAATGAGGGACTCCCTCATTATGTAGCATACAACGCACACCTAGCCAACTGCTCTACAACTCTACAACACATTCCTACACAAGAAGACATGCTGCAAATTTGCAAAAACGAATTAAATTGTGAATATTGTAATATAACTTTAGCAAGGAACAACAAAGCTCCCTGATGATGATCTGACAAGATTGAAACATGTCAGAGTGAATTTAAGTGTTTTTAAAGTGTTTTATGTGAAAGTTAATGTAAGTGCAGTTGTTGGTTGATAATAGATGTGATTCTACAAAAATGCACGGTGCAACAATAAGATTTATAAGATTTATATTTTCAGAGTATGTTGAGGGTGGCCCATGGGGTGGAAAGTGAAGGGTTTAGAATGCCTGAATGTGGTATTTAACAGGAACATAGTTGTATGGTTAGTGACTGTAATGTGGGATATGCAGGTGTCTTAATCCATTTTATGTGAAATGTACAGAGCCCTATGTTACTGACAGTCTGGTTTTGTGGTCTCTTTGCCTTCATCAGAGCTCCATTGTCTGAGGGACTAGCAGCATTGGTAAATAATCTTTAAATAGATAAATCATGCCTTCCTCTTTGTCTCCTTCCCCTTCCATATTACCTTGCTTCCACCCCTCCCTCAACAGTGTATATAGTGGGATGTATCTGTCAGAATATGTTAGCAGTATCATACCACTTTACTTTTTTGTCAAGTCCTTTAATACAATATAATTATTTTGGTTTGTTGTATGATGTTGTCAGTACTGCAGCCTCTGTAGTTTGCAAATGGCAGGATGACTGATGTAGGATAATTTGGAAAGAATTTGGAACCAGGAAGCAGTGGTGTGATTGAAGTACTATCATTATGTCAGTCTGGAGTGACTGAGGAAGCCACAAAACCCTCTCAAGATAGCCATTGTTCCAACCAGTACTTGAACCAGACACTTCCAAAATAAGTCAGAAGTGTTAGTTGAGAAAGTTGTGAGAGTTGGTTTTTTACAATGAGTAAAGGTAGTGTTCTTGTATTTAAAATGGGTCCGTGTGTATTAGAATGTTCGAGCTTCGAAGTCTTGCGACAAGTGAGTCTTTATGTGACTTACAGGGCCATCATCCTGTGGGTATCTGCAAGAGTGACATGAACATGCTTCTGGTATTAGCAAAATGTTGGAAAGTTGTAAAATTGTAATTGGGGTTGCTGTTTTCTAAGTGGAATGCAACAGGCCAGTGATTCCCAAACCAGTTTCTGTACTGCTAATGGCACTTTCGCTGGAGAATGTGTGGGAAGAAATGTTAACGCTGTGACACCAAATGTTGTGCAGCATGATGAACAAAACACCGAACATCTACCACTGTGCATGGCGAATTATGGTTGCTCTTACACAGGCCCTCATATGCTGGGCTGCTGTGGTCTTGCTGCAGATAACATTGGGCATTTAATTCTGGCAGGCACCAAAGGGTTAAAGGTGAACCATTCATGCACTTAGTGTATTGGTTGTGATTAGGTACTGTGAGCGCTGTTGTTCTCAGCCTTTCCACATTGTGACGTTATAACTGGCCATGAAGACGATGTCCCAGTCCTCTGGCTTGACCCTCTTTCATTTGTTTTTCAGTGCTGGAAAAGACAGAGTTTATACTGATGATCTTGTCTTGATCCTGCTGAGGTCACCTACAAAACTGATTTTGTGCCGTGACCAGAGATTGTTAACTACTGTCATAATTTACGTTCATTGGACCAGAAATGACAAATCTTTATGAACTTATGTATGAAATATTCTGGACGTATTCTTTTCTAGGCATGCTAGGTTGCAGATAATACAATTTCACGTATAGTATAATTATTTTTTTCATATTATGTTTATCACAGATAACGAGGAGCTTCATGATCAGTACTCCTTGCCAAATATTTTTTAGGTTTCCTAGTAAATAAGAATGAGATGGGTAGGGCATGTGGCATGTGTGGGGGAGAGGAGACATGCCTACAATGTTTTGGTGGGGACCTTAGGGAAAGACACCAATTTAAAAACCTAAGCATAGATGGTAGGATAATATCAAAAGTAATCATCAGGCCCTAGGATGGGTGGGGAATGTGGACTGGATTGATCTGGAACAGGACAGGGACAGGTGGCAGGTTGCTGTAAACAAAGCAGTGAACCTTCGAGTTCCATAAAATGCAGGGAATTTCTTGGCTAACCAGGGATCTGTTAGCTTCTTGGGAGGATTCTAATCCATGGGATTAGGTGTTGGCTTGCTTATGAAAATCGGTTTTAGCATTCTTAGGAGTGATAATCTGATCAGTTTCAGGTTGAAATTCAATGAAAAGAAGTTAGACATGGTGGAGTTTCATCTCAAAGTTAATGCAGACCAGAGTGTTGAAGAGATACTGTCTTACTGAGAAGTTAGTAGGAATTATTTAAGGTTTTTGTTAGTGGCATGCAAGGCATAATTTTTCCGTGTTGAATGTAACAGTGTTTAGCCATCCCTGGTTTAGATTCTTCACTTGTTGTTCCCAGCAAAACTGTTTTCTCTGTGTGTTCAGAAGCTAGACTCCAGTTGAAATGTGATGGTACATGGTGACACACGAGAGGGGAAGTGAAGGGGAAACTGGCGAATGGAGTGGGTAGCCAGTACCCTTAACACTACCTCAGAACGTGGTGTGTCCGGCGTTATTACCGCTGATGCGCACACCTCAGCTGCCATTAGTCGACTGAACTGACACCCCCACCGATTTAAATGGACTCGTCCGTTTCGATGAAAGATGAAATGTGGTTTCTGTTTGATCATAAAAATGTCTCAATGGTAGTTGCATATTTTGCAGGATCCTCCATTAAGTGGCTTCTGTCACTTCCACCTAAGAAGTTTGCACATCGTTCATGTTGGTATTATTGCCGGTAGAAAAGTGAGATTTACATCTGGTGGCATGATTTATTTTGTTTTGATTATTTCATTTCACTTGAGTCTGAATTGCATGGGTCAGTATCCACAAACTGCCAGCTAACAGCGTGATGGTAACATCAAGTTTAATGTAAATATGTTTGATAGTTCATAAGTTATTAGTCATACAGTCATTAGACATGTGGATGCATATTGTCTCCCACAGTTCAGTTTCTCCCATGACAAAAGGATTGAGACTTTCATTTCATGCACCATATGAGTGGTGACCACTTAACCTCATTCCATGCATCTTGTGTCAGATGTAAGCAAGATTGTGTGGGTCCCTTAGCTGTGAATTTGGAGTTCAGCACATTTCAGCATGTTACCGTGTTGTTACAGGGTGATGTTGAAGAAGATGAAATGATCCCAGACCGAGAAGAAGACATCAGACCGAGGTTTCACAAGTCACGAACTCACACAATCAAACATGCTGAAGAAAATGGAGAGGAGGAAGAGGAAGAAGATGATGGAATGGATGATGACAGTTCCTTGTCAGATTGGAATCTTAGTAAGTTGTGTTGGCTTCTCAGCATATTTCTTTAAGTGTGGAACATAGTGGATGATGACAGTTCATTGTTGGATTGGAATCTCAGTAAGTGCTGTTGGCTTGTCTGTATACTTCTTTAATTGTGGAACATGATGGGTGATGAAAGTTTGTCAGATTAGAATCTCATTAACCACCATTTTCTTGGTAATATACTTCTTTAATTGCGCAATATAATGGATGATGAAAGTTAATTCATTATCTGGTTGTAATCTCAGTCAGTTGTGTTAGTTTATCTGTATATGTTGTTGTGGAACATAATAAATGGTGACAACCCATTGTCGGATTGGAATCTCAGTAAGTGCTGCTGGCTTGTCAATATACTTCTTTATTTGTGGGACGTAATTTTATTCATATGCGTAACTTATTCCTTACCGTGGCTTACATCAGGTCATGTTGTTTGGCAGAATGGTGAGGAGTGTAATGTATTTTGGAGATGCAAGATGCTGTATTCAGTCTGTGATAGAACTGTCATTTGTGGCTTCTCTTACCTTATCTGATGCGTATCCTGATAGTAATTCAGAATACTCTGTGATTTCTTTGTTTCCTAGTCACTGTATTTCAGTGTTCAGAATCATCAAATAACCAGTGAGTCAGCTGTCATTGTGGTAATGACGCGTTTTAAAGGTAAAAAGGTAAAGTGATCCTATTACAGGCCCAGTGTGACCCAGAGGGTGGGTAGAGGTGTAGCTCTACTCTTCCATGATCACTGTACTAGAAGGGGGTGAGTGGTCAGCAGCACACCCCGGCTGCACTTTACCCCCAGGAAAGACCCGGTACCCATTTTACAGGAGGCTGGGTGGGCCTCAGGGCCGGTCTGGACTGGCAGAAAATCTCGTCCTCACCGTGATTCGATCCCGTACCGTCCAACCCGTAGTCAGTCACTATATCGACTGAGCTACCCAGCCCACAATGACTTGTTTTAGAAAGTGTAAAATAAATATATATTTCTTACAGACCTCAGAAGGAAGGCGTAAATGAGCAGTTTAGAATGGTCCATAGTAGAAATGTCTTTGAAAACCAGTGCATTGGAGACCAAGAAGGAAACGGAATTAGAACATTAAGATAGATCCAAAAAGGTCTTCTGAGGATAAGTGGATGCAATGGCTCTTAGATAACTGCATGGATAATGCTCAAAATTAGGCCATACCTGCTTTCTTCCACATTCTTAACTGGTCATTTGCCAATAAATAGTCTCAGTCACTGACAGCATCATTAAATATACCACAGATAAAAAAGCTATTGACATGTTATACCAGTGCAGTGGTGGTGTCATTTTGTTACAGAGTCAGACTCAGTTATAACAACTTTGGCTTATGTGACACCTGGTCGTGTAGCATTAGATTTTGTGGTACCGGTCATTGTCCTCGTTTTGAAAGATGTTCATTTATTACATAAATAGAGTCTCTTTTGTGATGTTATAACAAATTTCTACCGCATTTCTGCGTTTTCCAGGGAAGTGTAGTGCTGCTGCATTGGATGTGCTTGCCAATGTGTTCCGGGAAGAATTGCTCCCTGTACTTGTGCCAATCCTGAAGGAAATGCTTTTCCATCAAGAATGGGAAATCAAGGAATCCGGTATCCTTGCATTGGGAGCCATTGCAGAAGGTGTGTATCTTGTTTTAATTGCAGTTTACATGTGCAGGTTGTATAGTGGACTTTCCTGTGTGCTCCATACAAGTGCATAGTTCTGATCTTACAAATACCAACCCAAAGGTAAGAGTGCAAGGGATTTGCATGTGGAAGCATGAGGCATACTTTTATTTTACGTATTGACGGAGTTGTCAGATTGGACTTGAAATTGAGGAAGAAACTAGTAAAATGCTACATTTGGGGCATGGCTTATATGGTGCTGAAACTGGGACACTTCGGGCAGTAGATCGGAAACAGCTGGAAAGTTTTGAAATGTAGTGTTGGAGAAGGATGGAGAAGATCAGTTGGACCGATCATGTGAGAAATGAAGAAGTGTTACTTAGAGTCAAGAAGCAGAGGAAAATCCTGCATGAAATAAGTAAACGGAAGGCCAACTGGATTGGTCACATTTTGCATAGAAACTGCCTTGTACAATGGGTTATTGAAGGAAAGATAAAAGAGGGGATAGAAGTGACAGGAAGGTGAGGAAGAAGATGTAGGAAGCTACTGGATGACCTTAAGGAAAGGAGAGGTTACTCTCATTTGAAGGAGGAAGCTCAAGATCGCACTGTGTGGTGAGCTCGCTTTGGAAGAGGCTTTGGACCTGTCATAAGACAGACTACTAAGTGAATGAATGAAATGACTGAGAAGTTGTGTGCCATCCAGGCAGAGTGAATTTTCTTGCTGTATTCCTCAATTCCTCCAGGCATATGCTGTCATAGTAATGTGTGGTGTTACTACCGTATTTTACCTTCTTACCCACACTCTCCATGCCCTGTGGTGGCACAGTTCTAAATGCTTTTCCCCTCCCTGCCTTCACCTTAGGGTGGACACTCAGTGTGTGACTGCAGACCAGTTTGGTCCTCAAATTTCTGTCTTGGCGTTAACTTTCTTAAAATTATGTTTTGGTTCTATGTATGGCATATCCGTTGTCAGGTTGCCACCTCTGACCTTGTTGGTTTCTGGTGTGTGTTTTTGTTGGATGTGTTTTGGGAAACACCAGCCATGACAAGCATGGAGCTTATCTCCTCCTTTATATGTTGGATTTATTCATTGTGTGTATGGCAAGTGAGTTTATGGTTTTACATCTGTATAATAAATCACCTGTTACAGAACACCAATTTACTGTCTGCGGGCTATTTGACTTTGCTTATTTTGTGTGTGTGTGTGTGTGTTTGTGCGCACACGTGCACCTTGCTGTGGGGTCACGTTTCCACAACTGCGGAGGGAGCCAAAGTACCGGATTAGTTCAGCAGGGTGCCGTAATTCAAATTAGGCCACAAATGCTTCCTTCCTATTTCTTTTCTGTTCTTTATTCACTGTTAGCCTGATTTTCAATGTTATACTGCCAGAGCTACAGACCCTGTTCTTAAGTAAACCGTGAATTAATATCTGTTGTTAGGGGTTCAAGAAATACAGCATAACAGAAAACCGATTGTCAGAAAATGTGTTAGATTCTTTTAGGTGCATTCACAAAATTGCAGAAAGGATTATTAGCTTTGTCATATGTCTGTTGTACTGTCCGTCTGCTAGGAACAACTTGACTACCACTGGACGGATTTTCGTGAAATTTGATATTCAAGTATTTTTCGAAAATCCATCAAGAAAATTCAACTTTTGCTAAAATGTGACGAATTTTGGGTACTTTACATGGAGACCAATGTATATTTTTTATAATAACTTGCTGATATCTTCTTAGTATGATATATTTTAGACATTAGTTGTAGAGAAATTTGTAAAGCACATATTATGTTCAGTCTTTATGAGATAATTTGGAGAAAATATGGTAGAACAAGACACGCTACAGCTGGTAGTATGATACACAGCATGCACTGTGCATGCTGGATAAACAAGTCTGCCGACACGAACTGAGAATATGTAATACTGCTTTCCCATGGCAGCATTGTTCATGCAAACACGCCTGAATGTTACATTGACACGTACACTGCCTGTCTTATTAAATGTGTGTGCCCATGAATGCTTTGAGCATTTATTATTATATTTTGCTGCAGCCAATAGATGGTTGATGTTATGTGAAATTTATGGAAATACAAAGGGTTTCACCAAAAGTTCGATTTTTCAATATGCATGTAAAATGTGGTTGAAGTAACATTTCTCTTTGGCAGAATGGCTGAACTACAAGGGTAGTTTATTTCAGTAACACACCAACAAATGCACATATATAGTCTTTAATAATCTAAAATTTGCATTAAAACACATAAAACGCTCCTACATGTTTCGATTACTTAAACTACAAAATGCACGGTGCAACGATAAAGATACATGAGTAGTGTGTTGAATTTCCTGTTTTGCAGGTTCATCTCCTTGTGATTCAACCATTGAGCTGGGTAACATGAAGTTAAGAAAGCATTGTTCAGTAAATAGATAAATGAAATGAAAACGTTATGCCACGAATGTGTACAAAAATGTGATTTTGGAATATCTGTCAGTTTCTCAAGCTGTGACAGTAGTAATGTTGAGCGTGATAGTAATAGTGAAGATATTATGAGATATCTTAATGTTGTACATACCGTGCATTGTGTTCATAATTATCTGTCTTCATCCATCGAACGTTTAATGCACCGCTTCTCATACACCAAGTTACATTGTTAGAGTGTTAGTTAAACAGTGTAACTTGGTGTATGAGTAGTGTGGTGCATTAATTGTTGGTTTGATGATGACTGGTAATTAAAATATTATGGGATATTTTGACCAGTAGAAGCTTCGTACTATGTTGCAGTTTTGTTGAGCGCATGTTTGTGAATTTGAGAGTGAAGTTTGTATAATTTTTTTTTTCACAAAATTTGCCCCTAAAATATTGGCATTTATTACAGCCTAGAATGTAACAGTATACTGGTAAAAGGTAAATCAGTCCCATTACAGGCCTGAACAGACCCAGAGGGTTCCAGGAAGTTAAGGATCCCAGATTTCGTGACAATGGCACAGGATGGTGGTAGGTTGTCAGCCTTACGCACCGGCCACCTTTACCCCCAGGAAATACTCTTGGTATTCATTTCTGTTAGAGGCTGAGTCGACCCCAGAGCCATAGTGCGATCGGAAGAATTTTATGTCAATGAAAAATCCACTGACAAAACCTGGGATCGAACCAGCGACCTTCTGATTTGTAGCACAACACCTTAACCACTGTGTTACCTCGGTCCCCAACAGTATATTGGTACTTGTTAAATCCTTTCTGATGTTACATTAGAGACTGATGTTTTTTATGTACTTGGTCAGTTATTGTGGATGTATGTTGAGGGAAATATATTTTATTATATTATATTTGTGCAAGTAGCCTACCACAGAACTTTGCCCCAGGCTTGGATTTCCTTGTGTAACTGTTACAAATTGCGTTACTTTTGTTGCAGGCTGCATGACTGGAATGATCCCGCATCTCTCCGAACTCATTCCTTACCTCATCAACAGTCTGTCAGACAAGAAAGCCCTTGTGAGGGCCATCACGTGTTGGACACTCAGCCGGTACTCCCACTGGGTTGTGAGTCAGCCCCATGACAACTATCTGAAGCCACTCATGACCGAAGTATGTGACTCATTGATGAGGTTCAAAGCAGTGAAACAGTAATCATTACAATGTATCTTGAATTGGTAGTGTTTATTTTCTGTCAGGCATGTTTGCTGATGATTTTGCAGACTCTTTCAATAATTGATCTGCATATCATTTTCTTTTTTTGTTTAGCATGTCCATTTTGATTCAGTTAAATGGAAGGCAAGTGTTTGTGTTACAGTTGTTGAAGAAGGTACTGGATGGCAACAAAAGAGTGCAAGAGGCAGCGTGTTCAGCGTTTGCGACCCTTGAAGAGGAAGCGTGCACAGAACTAGTTCCATATCTGGGATTCATCCTAGAGACCTTGGTGTTTGCATTCAGCAAGTATCAGGTAAAGCATTTCATTTTGTCTGTTTAGGAACACACATGATAGGTTATCCTTCATGTTGAGTAAATGCACGAAGCAGAGCCTGTCTTGCGAAACTAATAGGTCATAATAAGAAGGCATCCAACACGCAAAATGTATTTCAAATCGTGTCATTGAGCAAGGAAGCTGTTGTGACAGTGCTTCGTCATATAGGAATCCTGCATTTGCCACAAATTTAGGATCTGTTTTTCCCCCTACAATCCAGCCACTTTATTTCATAGAAGAGTCTCTGAGTTCTGCTGAGCATGCTGTACCTCTTCTGAATATATTTATGGAGAGCTCTATTCTTGAAATACTAGTAATTTTTCTACAGATATTTTGTCTGTGTGCAGACTGCGTGGTTAGTTTATATGAACCCTGTCTTCTGTCAGCCCTCTGCCTACCATCCCTTCCTCACCCCCACTCCATATAATAATCTTGTATATTCAGATCTGGATATACAGGTGGCGACAGTGTGTTTGTTTCGAATGCAAATGCCATGTGGTGGACTGATGGATAAGTGGAATGTATGAATGTGTATATGTAAGTGCGTGCGCACGCACGTTCAAACGCATGTGTTTATGAATTGTTTGCCAAATACCTCTTGTAAGGCAGTCACCAAGAAGTTTGCTATGTGGGGTTGCAACTTTTACCTACTTGAAATGAAAAACGTTATTTTTTTTTCCCGTTAACCTTGTGATGCTGAATGTTGACTACAGGCGACATACAGTATGCAGGAAAAATGGCCAAGTTGCATAAAAATGTTACCAAGTACGTGTGCAATAAAAGTAGTAGCAGCTGTTTAAATTCCTGGCTTATGCAGAGTATGCTGTGCGTTTTATCTTAGTGCCAGGTAGTTAATTTGCTGAATAAAGGTGTCCATATTAACTGAACGTGCTGATAAGAATTTGTTATTTCTTTGGAAAGCATCTTTCCTGTGATTTTATGTGCGTCCACTGCACACCAGAGTTGAACTTGGCCATGCAAGGGAGTGGTATGCACTACAAGGAGGCTCTTGGAACAGCAGTATCTATTATTGGGTGGCAGCTTACTTTCCCATTGAATGTAAACCAAGCTGCATTCAAGAAGGAGTCCACATCAGGAAATCCAATACCTGCCAGTTCTTCGGAATGCACCCGCAGTAACAGCTTCTTGTTTTCCCGTCTAGAGAAAGGAGTTGTGCAGCTCTAATTTCATATGGGCATAGTATTTTAAAAGTTTGCAGCCATTGGAGCTGAGGATTTTGACTGCCAACTGGTGTGAAGGTCTCTGAGGCCTGTCCCTATTGGAGCATCAATATAATCTACTTTCTGTCGTTTAAGATGTGACATTTCCGTATTTTCCTTTTGTCTAACACAGCCTGTTAAGATTTTTTTTTCTTCAAAATTCTGTATAATGTGTTTTATGGCACTATTGATGCTTGCATTTTTTACGGAGCTTTTGATGACTTTTTTTCTTTACCTCACAAGTTTACAGAAAGAAGTATTGCATATGAACACATCTTTTCAACAGAATACATTTCACAAGCACTCTGTCTGGCTGCACTGTGACTCATGGCCCATATTTGCACTGTGATCAAAGGAGGAGTGTGGACCAAGTCCCTTAAGTAATCGTTATCTTATTTTCCTGTGCTCAGGGATACAGAGATACTGCCCATATAACGGTAAAAACTTCAAATGTTGATTCTGAACTGTAATAAGGTAAAGTTAAAATGGTAAAATCTAAAGCAGTTTCTTTCTGTTTATAAAGTCTGTATATATATTTATGTCTATTAGAAGTGACCATTTTGGTCACAAACTTAATGTAGTAATGGCAGAGTTCTTCATGTTCATGCTGTGAAGGCATATGGACTAATGCAGACGTAGTTCCCACACGTTCTTAATCCCTGCATTAGTTGGAGGTGAGTGGTGAGCTTTGCACCCCAGCCACTTTGCCTTGGTGAAAGTGACCATGGTTACCATCAGACACTAAGTTGGGTGTGGCCCAGAGCCATACTGAATGTGTTGGGTAGTTGGGTAGTGCAGTTGCTGTAGTTCAGTAGTCAGCTGGTCTGTAGCCTGTCTTAACTGTGTAAATTGGATTTTTATTTGGTGTAATGGTTTTGGTAAGCTGACGGTGTTTGAGAACATGGTGTTGAGGAGAATATTTGGACCTAGGAGGGACGAGGTAACGGGGGAATGGAGGAAATTGCATAACGAGGAGCTAAATGATTTGTACTCCTCACCCAACATTGTGTGGGTGATAAAATAGAGAAGAATGAGATGGGCTGGGCATGTGGCGCGTATGGGTGAGGAGAGGGGGTGTATGGGATCTTGGTGGGGATATCGGAGGGAAGGAGACCACTTGGGAGACCTAGGTGTAGATGGGTGGATACTATTGGGATGGATCTCCAGGAGGTGGGATGTGCATATAGGGAATGGATTGGGCTGGCCCAGGATAGAGACAGGTGGCGGACGCTGGTGAGTGTGGTAATGAACCTTCGGGTTCGGTGAAATGCGGGGAATTTCTTGACTAGCTGCAAACCAGTTAACTTCTCAAGAAAGACTCTGCACCCTGGAGTAAGTAAGTAAGTAATGTTTTTGGTTTCAGCACAAAAATCTGTTGATTTTGTATGATGCTATTGGCACACTGGCTGACTCAGTTGGGCATCATCTTAATAAACCTGATTATATCAACCTGCTGATGCCACCGCTCATCCAGAAATGGAACATTCTGAAGGATGAAGACAAAGATCTGTTTCCTCTTCTAGAGGTAAGCATTCTTGTGTTTGTTACAGTTTTGAATTTAATTTGAAAAAAATTGACTTGTAAAAAATTGATAAAAAAAATTGGTATTGCAGACATATAAATGCCATATGAAGTGCAGGAATTTTCAGAGGAAGTTATACTGTACAACACACACACATATATATATATATATATACAGGGTATACACAAAAGAATGGTGCGGTTTCAAAAGTTAACGAGAAATTTATTTCTCACCTTACACGTGCACAACGTACACTGTCAGCAGCGGCAACTGTCCAAGTTTCTCATGCACTACCAGCAGTTAGCTTGTCATGCTTACTGCGGGGCCAATTTCCAAGATGGCGTCACGGCAGGAAAAGGCTTTCTGTGTGTGTGTGTCGTGTGACCCAGTGTGCACACATTGAAGGATTGTGATTAACGCATGAGAAAGTTGGACAGTTGCTGCTGCTGACGGTGTACGTTGTGCCCGTGTAAGGTGAGAAATGAATTTCTTGTTAACTTTTGAAACAGCACCATTCTTTTGTGTATACCCTGTATATATAGATGTATAGAGGCTCTAGAAATGTAACTGAAATCAACGTGACATTTGCCAAAACCCACTCACTGGTATCACCGGAATATTCATCATATATATTCTGTATACTTGCCACGAGTCTTCTTTAAGTCGCTTGTGGCAAGTGGGCAGGTATTATTCATGGCATTGGGGACACCAGCCTTTTATGCTATGAGACAGTCACAGATCCTCAACAGCAGATTGTACCATTGTGTGAGCCCCAATTCCCAAGTAATGTACATTTTACACTTTTGGTTTTGAACTGTCTTGTACTGTTATTTAATCAGCACACCAACTAATGCACATACATTAAATTTTTTACAATAAATCATTTAAAATCGCTCCAACATGTTTCGATCCTAAGATCATCTTCAGGGAGCTACACTGTTCCTTGCTGAAGTCACATTTTTTTTAAAAACACTGATTAATTTCCTTATATTAACTTGGTGCTGTGGCAGCATGTCATATTGTGTAAGTCGTACGCCGCTGAGAATGCGCCTGACTGTGGGTGTGTATCGTGTGTTATGCATAGTCAGGCGCATTAGTTGGTGTGCTAATTAAATGACTCTATGAAATGCGTGGTGCAACGATAAAGATGTCTTGTACTATATTTTAACATGTCATGCGAACTGTTTCAGTGTCTGTCGAGTGTAGCAACCGCCCTGCAGTCTGGTTTCCTTCCGTACTGTGAACCGGTGTATCGGCGATGTGTTTCGCTTGTTGAGCAGACACTAAACCAGCACATTGTAAGTGAATTTCCTCAAGGATAGGGTATACAGTAAAACCCCAATTTTTATTTTCTCACTTTTTTGGATTTTCCACAGTTTGACACACTTCTCGTATGGACTCAGCCAAATGCGCGTAGGAAAAATGTTTCCTGGTTCTTAGGCCATTTTTACGTTGTCCCCACAAAAATGTAAAATAAGCGTTTCTGTAGTTACGAACTGAATGTAAAAAGCTGGCCTGTGTGTGGTAGGTAAGATCTTTGGAACCTGACTTCCATTGTGACAGTCTGTCACACAATTTTCCTAAAACCAGTCTGGACCTACGGAATCCAACTATGGGGAACTGCATCGAACTCAAATCTAGAGATACTAGAGCGATTCCAGTCAGAAGTGCTACACATAGTAACAGATGCTCCACGGTATGTTCCTAATACTATAATCAAACATGATCTACAAATACCAACGGTCAAACAAGAAGCACGAAAATTCAGTGCAAACTACCGAAAATGACTCAACACTCACCCCAACAACCTAGCAAATACATTATTTAAAGAGCAATTCGGAACTTGCAGACTTAAGAGACTGTATCCAACTGACCTCATCACTAACAGTTAACTAACTCAGCAACGTTCACCAGAGACATCATCAATCCTTGCGATCGAGAATAAAAGGTAGAACTTCGCTGGAAGTATCTCCTACATGCCTCTAACACCATCGACACAATGGTTACTAAATGTCTCTGGACAGATTGTAACAAACAAGGAATTCAAATTTAAAAAAACACAATTTTCTGGGTGAATCAGATTTGTTCATCCATCTTTACAGGTAGTTTTCAGGTCTGGATACTCAATGGGAGAGGACTGTACATGGATGTTTATTACACCATTCTTATTGAGTCATTATCACATAATCTGATTTTCACATACTAGATGGGACTGTGTAGATGTGTGTCTTCATAGCACACAAGACAAATTTTACAGTCATGCTTTACCATATGGTTTTACCTCTTCTCACCCAGCTTTAATTTTTCAATTCAGCCTGTCTTGTCTCACTTTATTTGTTTAATGAGACAACTGCTTGTAAAACAGAATATTCTGGGTAAGACTGTTTTCAGCGGCATGAAACAAGACCTGCCTGTATTTATTTATCACCTTTATTAAGGGTATTTACAGCTATATACCTGAAACAAACCATGTTTCTAGTGTATATAGTGTTGCAGCTGTTCTGTATTTACAGTTTGTGCTACAGGTGTGCTGATAAGTCCTTAGCCTGACCAGGAAGGAAACAAGCTAATGTTTCTCTCAGAATGGCGTGAATTTCCTTCAGCGCCTTGCCTTGCAGGGGAAAAAAACTTGATGACAGCTCGCGTCTCGATGTTGTTGGAATCGCGTGCATCCCTGACATGCGTCCGAGTTTGTGTCCTTCCTGGTCAGGCTAAGGACTTATCAGCACCCCGGTACATGTAATGTTATTTTGCCTGTGAAATATATTTTGTACTTTTATGTCAGCCCATTCCATAATATGTGTGTAGTGCACAGTATGGCTGTTTTCTGCAGTTCCTTAACTTCGTGCTTTCCCGGTGTGTTGCTTAGGTATTGTCTGAGTGATTTTGAAATGGTTCCAGTTACTCCTATTATTACTGGTATCACTTTTGCTTTCACATTCCACATGTGCTGGATTTCTATTATGAGGTCTTCATATTTTAAAATCTTCTCGGCGTCTTTCTTGATCGCATTTCTGTCTCCAGGAATTTAAACATCTAATAACGTGCATGTTCCTTATTTATTATCACGGATTATGATGTCTAATTTATTGTTAGGAATAGTTCTGTTGGTTCACACATGTTGGTTCTAATGACTTATTTTGACTGATTTTAGGACGTTGTTGTTATTGTGTTGTTGTTGTTGTTGTTGTTATTATTATTATTATTATTATTATTATTATTATTATTGCTGCTGCTGCTGCTGCCGCCGTCATTGTCGTCGTCATCTTGAATGAGCTCGTGGTAACCGAAATACTTGATAGTCAAAGGGTTTGATTTAACAAGTGTCAGATTGCTTGAGCTACTTTTCAATACAGTTTTGTTATGTACCAGAAAAGTGTGACTCATGTTAACATATATAGAGGAATTTTTCCCATATAAGTGGGCTGGGATAGTGCAGTTGGTATAGCAACTCACTGTAGGATGGTCCGGGGATTGAATCCCAGTGAGGGTGAGATTTTTCACACCCGTCCAAACTGGCCCTGGAGCCCACCAAGCCTTCTATACAGTGGGTACCAGATCATTCCCAGGGGTAAAATGGCTGGTGCGTGGCATTGACTACCCACCCCATCTTGCGTTGAGGTTAAAGAAAGAGTAGAACTATACCTCTGCTCCCCCTCTGGTCCTTCATGGCCTGTTCTAAGGTGAACTTTATCTTTATGTCACTTACAGTGAGTAATACCAAGACCCCGGTCAGATATAACAAACTGGTATGGTGAAGAACCGGAGGATGTGGAGAAAAATCACTGAATGTGAATTTAACATTTCCTTCAGTGAGCTGAATGACATGAAAGTTTGGTGTGTTTCTGAATAAGTTGTTGAAAGTGCCAAGAATTGTAAGTAGGGGAAATCTCCGTAGATAAATACAATTTACCGCTGCTACGTAGTGTAGTATGGTTTGTAATTTGTGTGTTGGCAGGCAAACACACAGAACCCTGAGCAGTTTGAGGCCCCAGACAAAGACTTCATGATTGTGGCCCTAGATTTACTGTCAGGGTTGGCAGAGGGGCTGGATGGCCACATAGAGAAACTTGTGATAAACTCAAACATAATGCAACTGCTGTACCAGTGCATGCAGGACCCCATGCCTGAGGTGCGCCAGAGTTCCTTTGCACTGCTCGGTGACCTAACTAAGGCTTGCTTCCAACATGTTCTACCATGCATATGTAAGTATGAAACAGTAGATTGTAGTATTTATGTAGCGTGTGTTATGTATAAATACTTATCGTCAATCGCCAGGGACAAAAATATTTTAAACCTTCTTGATGCTGCTTGTCAGTGCATTGGCTTGCAGCATTCACATGAAATTTGCCAGAACTAGTGTAGTCCATATCAGCATGTTTTTCTAATAATACATAATATTACCAAGGTGATGGGTGATGCTGTATGCTGGTTTGAAGAAGAAGGAATGAACTTAGTCATGGTAAGCTCAATTCTTTGTTAGGTTAGCTGCAGGGAGAAATATGACGTTCAGAAATTGGACTCTTCTTCTTTGTCAGTAGGGCCCGTGGCTAATACAACAGATGTACTGCAGCCTAGTAGGCTTATTGTACTCACCCTATCCCCCCCTGCCTATTTGGACGTTCCCACGTTTGCCGCCAGGTACCCCCACGTCCACAACGACATGAGAGATCCTAGTAGCAAAAGGTAGAAGTATGTGGGTGATAATTAACTGGTAATTTTGCCTGAGATTGTGACTTACATGTCAATTCAAGGATCTTTTACATGCCGCAAATCTGCGACATGGGACCCACGGCTTTACTTCCCTTCCAAAGAAAGGCGTGCTGAGGATTTTTTCGCCCTGAAAATTCCTGACGGCTTCAGCCAGGTTTGAACCCGTGAACTTGGGTACTTAAAGGCAGCACGCTACCGCTAGACCACCGAAGCCGCTTAATTGACTCTTAGTATCATGTGGGAATCCTGGGGTGGGGGACAGAGCAAGTCTTTGTCCTTCTGAATGTCATCCTCTGTCTTCACTCTCATGTGCGTTTCCTCTGTCTATTGACTCAGGTTGTTGTGTCTTCAGTTTTCTGTTTGGTGGCATCATGATTCTTGATCCTTGGAGAAATCCTATTATCCACAGCATAATACATATCTATACTGCTGTGTCCTTCATTTTACCATTTTTTCATGCCATATATACTGTACAGTCCTGCTATTAACTTTGTCCCAGAACATATTCTTTTTGGTTCTAGATTAATAGAAATTTTGTCTGTTTTGCTTTCAGCTTACATCATCTCACATTCATGTTTGTTCAACAATGTATTGAATTAGTATGTTTGTTATTTTCTATATTTCCAAATTCGAAGTGACAGTTCCCATAAGTACAATGAAGCTCACTTAAGACAGTCTTAGAAAAATTCAATGAAGCGGACTTGCTAAGGGGGGAAAAGGGCTTGAACGGGTAGGACAGAAAATTCCATTTTTCCTTATCCTTTGAGAACTTATTACATATGTGTGGCAGTCCATGTTATATAGTTGAGGTTTTAATCTCTGAGTTTAATATATTTATTTATGTAACTGTCTTCTTTGTTAGGAATTAGAATTTATTGCGCTTACTAAATAGTTTTAATGTTGATTGCATATTAGTGAGACACTTGGTGTTTTATATATGTATATATTTTTTAATATATTTATGGGTCTGTGCATCATGAATCAAATTGAATTACTGTCCAACAAGATGTGACTGTGTTCAGTTTATTATACTTCTGTAGACAGCTCCACATGTTTCGGGTGTTGACACCCATCATCAGGAGCTAGTTCAACTGTAATTACAGCTTCTGGCACTGGTCAACCCAGTTGACCAGCTTCTGGCATTGGTCAACCCAGTTGACCAGTGCCAGAAGCTGTAATTACAGCTGTACAAGCTCCTGATGATGGGTGTCGACACCCGAAACATGTGGAGCTGTCTACAGAAGTATAATAAACTGAATACAGTCGCGTCTTGTTGGATATTTATTCAATTTACACTTAGTTTTGTTACTCATATGCATCAGTTAAGTGAGTAATGGGTGTCTGGAGTCTTGTAAGCGCAAAGATTAAACATTATTTAATTATTTATATAATGGCAAGTGTTGTGATGCAGTGAATAAATAATCTGTTACAAAACATGGATATTACTTTTTTTTAATAACTAATTGTATATTATCCTGGATGCTGCAGTTTCAGAAGCATGAAAGTGATTCAGTTGAGACGGTTAACATGTGCGCTGAATCGCGTAATTCGCAGCAGTTATTAGACAAACTTCAATGGGTACTGGGTCTTTCCCGGGGGTAAAGAGCAGCCGGGGCATGACGCTGACCCCTCACCCCCTTCTAGTGCCGTGGTCAAGAAAGAGTAGAACTGTACCTCTACTCCCCCTATGGGCCGTACGGCCTATACAGAGCCGCCGTGCCTATACAAGTGCGCACTTTACCTTACCTTTATTAGACAAATTGACTGCATCATTTCAATGATGTATGTTGGGGATAGATTGAACAGATGGAAACTCAAGGGAATTGATTAAGATTCTGATACAGAAAACATATTAAATGGGGCGAAAATATTCATCATGAACTTTTGCTGCTGTTTAGGCTCAGAATTTTCTTACGTAAGATATGTAATGCAAGGGCAATGCATATGCTAATGGCGTGGCAAAATTTTGGCACTACATTATGCTCACATTTTTGGCAGGATAACTTCTTAAGTGGGGACATCTTAAGCGAATATCACTGTATTAATGGGTGGAATAATTGTATGTGGTAGTAGTGTACTGATGTGCAAAATTGGTAGCAGAAAAAGTTTAAAAAAAAAAACAATTTAATCCCATTGCAAGTGTACATCTGGATGTGCTTGTTACTGTCACAGACCACATCACCTAATGTTGGATAACTTCCATTTATTGTTCAGTAGTTTATATGTTAGATGGTTTAAGAACACTGTTGAAATTCTCAGGCATATAAAACGAAAGTAAGAAACTGTGGACAGTGCGAGTTCATTTTGTTTCTGCACCGTGTTGTTAACGGACTGTTTTTTTTTTTTTTCACTGTAAATGTTACCGTAGATAAAGGCACGTGGAAATATCATTTTCATTTCACCACATTGACGTCGGGAACCATAAAATATGTTACAGTCCACAAGTACGTGAAGATGTCCAACAGTCCAGAGCGAACTATTGGGTGTGTTGTTCCAAGATCAAGAGTAGAAATCGGTATTCACACTTCTGCCATCAGATTTGTGTAAGCAGAGAGTTTTCTTCCAAGAAAGCTTTTACTTGTAGCAGAACTACCTTGTGTCAAACTTATCATGCACTGAGACGCTGGCACTGAAAGGGCTGAAAGCTGAAATTTCCACTGTGCAATCGTTTAAGTAGGATGCTTGGGCAAAAGTTGTTGTTACATGTATTTTTTTTTTTTCTGTTTGCAGCTGACTTTCTTCCTATTCTTGGACAGAATTTAAATCCAGAATTTATATCAGTGTGCAATAACGCCACCTGGGCAATTGGGGAGATATCTATAAAGCTGGGTAAGTGTAATGATGACATCCAGGAAACACTGTGAAACTCTGAATACATTTTGCACCAAATTTTATGCAATTATGTCACATTTGTAAATAACTAATGTAGAGCGTGTGTACTAGTCTAACACAACTATATTTATTGTTGGAATACAAAGTATTTTCTACATAAGGTACAACTACATGTTTCGGCGCATGATAATGGCCATCTTCAGGTTGTACATGAAATACTCATTAAGCAGTTATACAAAACATACATGGGCTGTTTATATGGAGTAGCTTAGACACAGCTCGGTAATAGCAAGGACCCCTCATGTAACCCAAACTGCCCAACCTTTCTGACAGATACGAAATCTCGTGCCCACTTTACCCACTTCCTACCCCATATAAACAGCCCATGTATGTTTTGTACAGCTGCTTAATAAGTATTTCATGTACAACCTGAAGATGGCCATTATCAAGCGCCAAAACATGTAGTTGTAATTTTTTTTTTTAATATACATGGGTCAGTGCATGGTGAATCGAATTTAATAACTTTCCAACGAGATGCGACTTATTCAGTTTATTACTTTTCTGTAGGCAGCTCTACATGTTTCGGGTGTTGACACCCATCATCAGGAGCTCGTAAACTGTAATTGCAGCTTCTGGTATTGATTAACCGGATCTACTACCATCTGCTCTCGTTGTTCAGTTACAGCGGATGGTAGTAGATCCGGTTAACCTTTTGGCGCCAGAATTATTTTTTTAATTTTAGCACACCCTGTGTATAAAATGTGAATAATACAGGAACCAAATACATTAGAATTATGAAACAAACTGCATTTTGAAAAAAAAATGGAGAGTATACACCATGTTTAAAATATTCGGTATGTATATTTGTTGAATAAATATAAAAAATGCAACTTTGGAGGCTAGCGGTGTGGTACGTCAACTATAGTTGACATTAGGCGTCAAAAGATTAATCAATACCAGAAGCTGTAATTACAGTTTATGAGCTCCTAATGATGGGTGTCAACACCTGAAACATGTAGAGCTGCCTACAGAAAAGTAATAAACTGAGTAAGTCGCATCTCATTGGACAATTATTACATTAAATTTAAAAAAATATAGTTGTACCTTATGTAGAAAATACTTTATATTCTACCAATAAATATAGTTGTGTTAGATGAGTACGCACACTCTCTACATTAGTTATTTCATAGAACACAATGGGGATGATGAACCTCATGACATTTGTAATTATACTTCATATTGTACCTGTGCAGAACAAAGGTACAAAAGTGTGTAGGACATAACAGTAACACAGGGTTGCCCAAAAAGAGAGCTTACACTATTTGTGTTCTGCATCACTGTTTGGTTTCATGTTTTCAGAATTTCATGTTGCACATAGAGAATACTGGTATTGCAGATTCAGAGCTTTGTTGAATGTGGTAGCACAGAACAGCAAAGCAGATGGGAACTTTAAGAATAACAGTGTAAATTTTATTATTGTGGGTATCATCTTGTGATATGATCTGTTTGTAGCTTGGCATACAATCACCCTATAACTCAGATGCTGGTATATGCAGTCCATTGTATCTCAAATAACTGTAGCTGCAGAACTGGAATTCTTCCCTGTGATGTGGCAGTGCCAGTTGAGGAGTATGCTCTGTCTGTTAGCATCAGAGGAAGTAGTGTGTGTGTGTGGGACTTAGATGTGGAGACCAAGAGGTCATTCCTGCTGTTAATTACAGATGCATCTCTAGTTATGCAGTAGTTAGGTTTCTGAAAGTCAGGTACCAGTTGAATCTTGCACAAGTCAGAAATGAGTGTATGGACACCCATTTCTGTGTGTGTGTGTGTGTGTGCGTGCGCATGAGGTTTCACTGTATACATGACAGTGAAACCTCTGTCTATAATTTTTGTATGTGTAATTTTCTCACAAGTGTCATTCATGTCTTGCATTCCTGAAAGTATCTTTTCCCATGTCAGTCATCCAGAATTCTTGGTCCTGATGCACAGTATTCCTAGAGTGATCATTCCTGACAAAAATGTAGCAGAAGTAATGCGATATTTTTGGAACATACAGTAGCTGTAACTTGCTGTTAACTTACGAAATATTGTCAAGCCATGGTAGAGTGTGAGTGATGATTGGGGAGGTTGATGGGGAGGCTTAGTTGTAAGGTGGCAAACTTACAAATTGTATATTATAGTTGATATATTATGCTACTGTTTCACCTCATTCTGTTTGCTTTTCTTCGAGGTTGGCAAAACTTGTGTGATTTATTGTTGTTCTTATATTCTTATTCATGCCACTTGTGGTTGGAGAACCATTTAAATCGTGCATTAAAAATGTGAAATACAAAAATATATGGGTTGCCAAGACCATTATTGTATCGTTTTTAAGGGTTCTGTTTGCTTCCATTGGTGTGCATGGTACGAGGGAGAGTCAAATGAAAACCTTAAAAGTGAGATATATCTTCTTCTTCTTCTTCTTCTTGAGGCGCTACAACTTCAGAGAAGTTTTGGCTTTTTCAATGAGTGTCTTCGATTTGGTCCGGTCTCTGATGCAGTCCTTCCAATATGGTCTTATCATCCTTGTTATATCACTCTTTACATCATCATCCTCCCATCTATTTTTTGGTCTTCCTAGCGACCTTGTTAGTGCGGATGACCACTCATAATATACTTTTTTCACCATGCTGTTATCTGGCATACGATGTACGTGTCCAAACCAAGCTAATCTTTGTGCTTTGATATAGTTTATGATGTTTTTATTACCAATCAGTCTGTTTAGTTCTTCATTCGATTTAATCTGCCATGTGCCATCCTTTTCTTGAGTGGGTCCATAGATTCTTCTTAGAACCTTCCTCTCAGATAACCTTAGTTTTATGTTTTAGTATCCATGTTTCACAGGCATATGTTACCACTGGTAAGTGAGATGTGTAACCATTGTAAATATTTAAGGTTTTCAGTTGACTCACCCTCGTAGAAACATTTTGTTGTTTGTGGACAAACGGTGCTCCCCGTCCACAAGATGTCACTGCCATGGAACATACAATTTGTCTATTGATCAGATTTCACAAGCAAGGTGCCTCCCACTGTGAATGGATCTAGTTAGATGCCAAGAAGGATGTGGACCTCAGTTCTTATACATTTGTAGACACTGAGCTGCCTGCATATGGCATTTTCAGCATAGATAAATAATGGAATGATTTTGAAGGGGGCAGGAGCAGTGGGGATGAGTTTTACCGCAAACTATGCTTTGTACAAACCTGTTATCATTCTCTTACAGGCACAGCATTGACAGGCATGAGAAACAGAACATTTCTGAATTTGATTTGGCTGTATTTGGTCTCAAACATAAGGTTTGAAACTAGACAGTTGTCACGTACATTGTGTTTTGTTGTCTCGTTTTGTGACACATTTAGTGCTTTCTTTACAGCTGTCATCCCCCTTCATTTATTTTTTGCTGTTTGTGGTCCCTTTAGAAATAGTGGATTGAGGTTTCATTGTAAGTGCACATATGTGCATGTGTGTACACGTGCATACACACACACACACAAGCTGTAGACTAATTCTGCCCGCATTGTAATGTAGGTGTGTCCATACCGTGGACCATCGTGCTTCAGAGTGTGAAAGGTTATAAATGTATGTGGAATTTGAGGTCCTTAGAGTGGTGTTGGTGAGGATTTAATTCTTCTTGGATGTGATGCTGTGATGGGTGACTGGTTCCTAACATTCCGAAGGCACTCGATCCTTCCAGTTGTCGGTCACTCAACACAGATTCGCAGCTCAGAAGACCTGAATTCTTTATTATAACGCTAGCTTTGCAAAACAGTGGAGAAAGTAACCTAAGTTCTGTTTCTGCATCATAATCATTTCCTGAACACAACTTGCACTAGTATAGATTTTTAATTCCTGGCAATCGTTACTATTCCACGTGCAGGTCAGGATACAAGGCCGTATATACCACTGGTCCTCAGTCAACTCATTGTAATAATCAACAAACCGAACACACCAAAGACACTACTAGAAAATACAGGTATGTTTTTGATTAACGATTGATTGATTGATTGATAGAAAATTGAAAGTACTTAACAGCAAAGCAAAAAATAACAAATAACTGCACAGTAGATTAGTTAATTTTTGATGTTTTTTCCTTTAATGTATAACAGCTCATTGACAAAAAATTGATTCTTATTTCATTTTGATACATTTTTGTAAAAGTTAAAAAGAAAGTGTACTAATACATTGGATACAACAAATATGCAGGGAAGGAATACAACAAGCCTGTTATGGAGAGTTCATTCCATTCAGCATTATAAACGTAAACCATATACAGTCAAACACAACACAATTAATGAATTTATTAAGGTGTATTTCTTACATTGTTTGGTTCAACTACATGTTTCGGCTCTAGTTATGAGCCATCTTCAGGTTGATTACTTTTCTTAGTAAGGTAAAATATACAATTAGCAATGCTATTGTTAGTGTTACCTACGAGATCTCGTATAACATACGAAAATTTTAACATTGATTCCACTGTATAGCAATATTAAAATTAAATTAGTAGAAGTTAATTATATAGAATATTAAAATTACAGGCTATTATAATTATAACCTGAAGGTGGCACATGACTAGAGCCGAAACATGTCGCTGAACAAAACAGTGTAACAGATACACCTTAATAAAATCACTGGGTTGTGTTTGACTGTATATTGTTCATGTTTATAATTCTATGCAACACAATGGGGATGTCTCACCTGAAAGTTCCTTTTAGCACATTTACATCCAGTTACAGATTTGTTAAGGCATCCAGCGCTTTCTGTTACTAACTGCATAGGTTGTTTTTGTTACGTGCATAATTGCAGTTTTGCATATGTAGCTAGATTATAGCATATACAAGACGATCTTATCCATTCAGTTTACAGGCATAATTTCTATTTTGTCTCTTGCAATGGGTGCTGAATTGTGTATGTGTGTGTGTGTGAATCTTACTGACAATGTAGTTGAGTATCTTTTTTTTTTTTTCCTCCTGTGACAGCAAGTAATGTTGCAGGCACGTACAGACATTTCAGAGGCATATGAATGCAAGCAGAATACTGTACTTTCAATATCATTTTCAATGTTTTTCTCATGTGATTCAGTATAAGATTATTTTTGACAGGATTTACAGTTTTTGTGAACAATGACATCTGGCAATGTTGACATTAGATCACTCCTGTTTTGGAGTGGAGGGAATTCATTGTGAGAAGGTGTATCTTTGTGATGTAAAGTCCGTTTGTCCAATTGAAAATATAACATTTTCTTGTTTAACCTTTTGGCGCCGGAATTATTTTTTTAATTTTAGAGCACCCTGTATATAAAATGTGAATAATACAGGAACCAAATACGTTAGAATTATGAAACAAACTGTATTTTGAAGAGAAAAAACAGAGAGTATACACCATGTTTAAAATATTTGGTACCTATATTTCTTGAATAAATATATAAAATGCAACTTTGGAGGTTAGCGGCATCTAAAGGTGTGTTTCTGTAAATATTACAAAACATTAATGTAGTTTTTTTTTGGGGGGGGGGAGAACAGATTTGTGAAGTACAGTTCCTTTGGTGTCAAAAACAGTCCCTTCATTTTAAAATTCTCAATTTTTATGCTGACTGAGCTTCTTCATTGGATACTGTTCCTTTGGTGTCAAAAACAGTCCCTTCATTTTAAAATTCTCAATTTTTATGCTGACTGAGCTTCTTCATTGGATACTTGAGGCATTTTGTTTCTGGGTTAATTTGAAGGTCCACGTGTCATCCCTGATCATTATTTCTTTCAAAAAGTCACATTATTTCAATAGCCTTGCCACAAGGTGTGAAGAGATTTCTTTCTTCCCACCAGCTGTCCATTTTGTGCATGACTTTGGTGTCGACTTTCTTCAAGTTCAGATCTCTGTTTAATGTTAATCAAGATTCTTTTTCGTGTTCCGTTCTTCCCGCATTACCAAGGCAGTCATTGATCATTTCTAGATTTAAATCTGCTGCTGCTGATGTTTTCAGATAGCTGGGTCTTTGTGTTTATAGTATGTTCCCTGCCATCCTACATTCATGTGACTTAAACAAAAATATGTGTTTTGTACCCCACAGCTCCATTTTCATGAACATTTAATGGCTTCTAAATACCAGTGCCATAAATTTCTCCAATTTCATGAAGAGTTTAAGTTGGTACAGAGAAATTTAAATGCAGTTACTTAATTTGCATAGTTAACCCTTATCCTGGTAACGTGGAGAATATGGTGAGCTCCGAATAATGCTAACAAATGGCAGATGGTATTTATCTCGGCGTTTAAAGAGTTAATTCTGACCTGTCACAGGTCACATGCACCTCAGTGAGGACTTGGATTATTGCATATGTTATGAGGCTTTTTTTTTTATCATTGTTTATTTATTTGGTGGTTCTGTATCAAGCATGTAGCATCCTAGCATACACATTGTAAATGTTCATATATATTTTTAACAGAAGATGTTTACTGAGGAAAAACTTCAAATCCCCCCCCCCCCCTCCCCCCCTTTTGGCACAGCATTAAATCCCAACCACCATCCCTTGAAAGATTTTTCATTTCCC
>Ga0123354_10000308_pt1 | contig 44804 bp, 27 predicted proteins | sample TergutLab28metaG_2_FD_97872 | JGI IMG/M metagenome (GOLD analysis project Ga0123354, IMG submission 97872) | Labiotermes labralis P4 segment gut microbial communities from Petit-Saut dam, French Guiana - Lab288 P4 | ecosystem: Host-associated > Arthropoda: Insects > Digestive system > Gut ... | reverse complement strand
AACCGCAAGAAGCCCCCACTTTTCTCTAGCCATTATCTCCGTAACCGTTCAACTTTGGATATAGGTGTTTTGGGTTATATCGGTATACTTTAACATAAGGAACACTCTCCCGAAGTCTGGCACTTTCCTCTTGGGACACCCTGTATATCGGTGTTTGGGAGGGGTTTAGAAGGTGGAGGGGGTACATTCTGGCCCTTGAATGAAAGCCTAACCTTCAAGAGTCCAGATGCATAGCGATCCACAGCAGTTAACTGAATAGGAGTGAACAAAATTCCTCCAAACTTCGATACACTGTTTGCAGCCACTTTAGTGCTTGTTTGGCTATTTAGAGGGCTCACTGCGCGACCACTTTAGTGGCCTTTCAGCGTTAAAGGGTTAATCTAGGTTGCGTGTTATGCCAGAGTGCCATACGTGTGACCTTGTCATCAACCATGATGGCTTTACATGTGTAGTTTGTAGTGCTGTAGGAGCAGCCTCTTATGCCGTACTCTTCACACTTTCGTCTGGTGCACACGGATTTCTTGGTTTGATATCACTGGTCTTTGAACAAAACTCTGCTCACTCAGCAATTCTTTTGCTTATCATTGGCATGTTACTTTTTTGTACCATAGCTGATAAAATTTGCAGTTGCAATCAAGTTGTTAGGCAGTTAGTACAAGGAATGTCTGCTATGGGGTTTTCTGCTTAAAACTTGTGCAAAATGTTTTTTTGCTGGGTGTGAGGCTGTTCTTTCAAACTCAACTGTAATTCATCACTTCTGTTTTCACTGCAAAACTGCCATGTGGGTAGGGTTGGGCACTGAAAGCTTGGGAGGAAATCTGAGGTCTATGTCTGTTCCCCCCCCCCCCCATTTCCTTTGCATTGTGACTATGGGTGATGCAGTGTGTGGAGGATGCAAAACCCTTTTTCTGAACTTCAAAGGGTAAAGCATTTCAGGTGCAGAACATGGAGCCTTCGTTGAAACAAAACTGTAATCTCGGCCAGAAGGTGTAACATTGTCTTTGGATTAATGTGAAGAAGACATTATGAAATTTCACTATGTGTATTGAAGTGTTACATTCAGAATATATTGCAAGATGTTTGCAGAATGTCAGTAAACAACTTGGTAATGATATTCTTGAGTCACTGGAAATACCATGTGTATAATTCATTATGGGGTTTTCTGTATGAAGTTTCACTGGTAAAGTGGTAGTGTGTGATGTTCCATATGGATTGATTTTTTTCACATACATTTTTGAGTGTGTATTAAGAATGTGTGCACACCTACAGAAATTTTTGAAATTTTATTTTGTCAGTTTTCCAGAAAATTGTTGCAGTTACGTTCATTAATGTGCTAGATTGGCACCAATAACAAGAAATGTTAATAGTTGTCTGTCTGCCGTGTAATATCTGTGATTGGCAAGGGAGCTATTTAATGTCATTCTTCATCACCAGTTCCATTGTTCTTTCTGTTCTGGGTGGATATCTGGACTTGGTTGACACTACAAGTAAGAAATTTTTTGTGATAGGCAATAGATAAGTTTTCAGAGAAATATCAGTATGACCAAGAATTTAAATTAGCTTTGCGTGGTTGTGTAGTGCTTAATTTTGCTGTACAGCAGAGTTAACAGTTAAAAGTGTAGGATAGCTGACAAAATTGCAGCTAAACATAAGTGTGTTATGTCTGTACCTGTCATTAAGTGTTGACTTGTTTGTTCCCTGCATTACAGCTACAGCTCCAGAGACATATGGAGGAGGTTATAGTAGTGGAACAGGATACAACACAACATCCGGCTATGATGACAGGGGATATTCAACATCTACAAGTACTTATGGTAGGGGTACAATGTATGCAGTATTAAATGTTCATCGGGACTAACTTTTGTACAGTTAGTAATATGTTACACGATATAGAAGCCCTATTGTAAGGTTGAGAAAGATCGAGACAGTGGCACATTCTCATATTTAAGGTGTTCACAGTTATTAAAATTAAGAGTGGGGTCATGTGGATTGTAACACTAGTTTGGTAGGTGGTTATTGCTGTTCTTGGAATGTCTGTTGTCTCCATGTTTTTTAAAGTGGCCTATGGATTGTATTGTTGCTGTTTTACTGTATGAGACCTGACAAATGTGACCTACTTTATCATTGGTGTGACTGAATCATTGACTGAGATGGCAGGTTATGTAGCATGCATGCAAGACAGGAGAAGTATGTGACATGGTCAGGTGCGGGTGGCAAACACTGTTGTTTTATGTAGATTTTACAAGGCATTCTGAACAGTATCATATGCAGATTTATTATAGTGAATTGTAACCAAATTGGACAAATTTGGAACATGTGGATAGAAATTCCCTTATGTGTGTGAGTAAAGTATGGATTTTACTGTGCGGATTTTATAACATACACAGAAGTTTTTGTTGACATTATTTTCCAAGTTTTGCATGGTGGTACTTGCAACATATGTAGGTGTTGTCATTTCCCCCCTCACACACACACACACACACACACATTTATCATGTCATTCTTCCCAAATTGAATTGTGGCTCCACAGTTCTGTTTCATTACAGCTGCACATGACGTGAAGTGTGTAATGTTAGTCCAGTTATTGTTTATCTTCACCTCTGATGCTTTTGTGTTCCTGTAAACTCCCTTCCTGACATCACTCTTCATTGCTACTGTTGATAATTTTGGTTGGTTTTTCACCTCTTTAATAATCCCATAATGACTTGACATTGTAGTGCATGAGAAAAGACACAGGAGAAAGTATGACACTTAAATTTTTTAAACTGAAGTGTGCCTAATTGAAATTATAGACATATGATTTGCATGGCTGATTTGTGTGTGTGTGTGTGGTGACTGTGGTTGCTGTGGTTGTAACCCATGTACGGTATAATAACGCCATAGAACTACAGATGATCACACTAATTTGTGAGTGCTAAGGTAAATTGCTTTGATCTCTTCAGATCTTGACCACCAGAAGACCACCACCTAATAACTATTGGGCAAGAATAAATTTAAATGGATGAAGTGGTGGTGGTGATGGGGACCATAGGGGATACAATGAATTTCCTTCCTCAGCCTGAGCCTAATCCTGACAGTCTGGGATAGATGGTTTCCCAGGACATAGATAATGAGGGGTGTGTTTAAGATGATGATAATAGGTTGTGGTGGTCTTAATATTATTTGTTGAGTTCAACACTTAAGTGTGTATTGTATGCCACATTTTCTTTGAGATACACACAGGAACCAAGAGAGAGAAAACAAGAAACTGAACAGAGCTTGCAGATTTTGTAAGAGTAACCATACTTTATTTCAGGGTACTCAATTAAATGTCTAGCTTCTTGTCTGCTTTTTAAAATTAGTCATCCATTTGTTACTAATTGTAGGAGATCAAAAGTATGGCACTGAAGTGGCTTCCAATGATGGAGTGTCCATTCCCAGTTTTGTGAAAATTTGCCTGCTTTAAAAGTACAAACGTGTGTGCACTCATGCAGCATGGCAGTTTTATGAGCCTGCTTTCTTTCCTTTACAAAGGGAATTAGGCCGATACAAATATTTGTTTTTTAGTATTTTTGCATTTTACAAAATTAACAAATCAAAATTTGTGTTATTAGTTTACTTGTGATATTAACAGTATAGTAATGAATAATAGAGTGGTTTCATGGATAACTACTTGGTTCTATTTTCATTTGCAGAAACGCCAGGTTATGGTGGAGGTTATGGGAAGCCAGAGTATGGTGAGTATAATGTTGAATTTATTTCTAAGCAAGGTAAAAGTGTCTTTATATAAACCACTTTATCCCATACTTGAAAGAGAGATGTAGTTACAGTGCTGGACAGTTCTTGCCTTGATGCTTTGAAGGAAAGTGCCATAAAATGTGGAACTAATGCATGTACATGGTGCCTGTTTTATACACTTTTGTACTAGTATTGTGGTTATGTGTAATGCATTAAGGAATGTGGAAGTTACGTGAAGGAATGGCTAAACTGTTCCAGGTTATGATCGTCCCAAATTCTGTAGTAATAATAGGGACTAATGATGAGAGCTTTGTAGAGAATATCTTTAGAAATGGAAATGGATAACTGTTGTGGGCTTTAGCAAAAAAAAAAAACAGCTACATTGCCATTTTTGGTAGTCCCAGCATTGAATAATGACGGTGGTTTTCACATACCGTTGCCAAGTAAAGCTGTCATATCATCATTTTAGTGGTCACAATATTTAATAATGGTGTAATTTTTATAGAACGGTGTTAACCCTTTAAAGATGAGGGCTGTCTGTTTTGTCTAAGGACTTGGTGCCCAAAATGTCGGTAAGAGATTACCACTACTGGCTACATAACAAGCCAGAAGAACGCAGTTCTCACTCTCCACCTCAGTTACACAAAACCGATCTGTTAATGTTGTAGGAGGTAAAAGTCGTCATTTTTTCTGAGGTACATACACAACACACAAATGCAATGTGAGCACCATATTTAGAGTTTTTGAATGTTAAACCTGGTGGTACTAATGTAACTACTAGGCTTTAAGAGGTTAAGGAAAGCTTTTTCATTAATATGTGAGCAGGCATACTTGTGGAATATTTAATATTTGTGGAACATTGCTATGGAAAGATGTTCCGATATTTCGCTAGTTGTGATTCAGTCCTTACAAAATGTTCTGAATACAGGTGTTCATGGCCAGTAAGTTTCGGTATTGAGTTATTATAATGGGTCTATACAAAGAGCATTGCTAACAAAGAAGATTCTCTTAATTTTTAGTTGTTTCATCTGTGAATGAGAAAGTCATTACAGAACAATCCTTGGGAATGTTATGTTAGCATATTGGTGATTAAATTGAATGATGATGGAGTCATTACAGAATGTTAACACGAAAAGCCTCTTACACCTGTGATCTATTGAAGACTGGTAACTGAATTTTATGTTTTAAGGTCAAAGAGGAATAATGATAGATGGAGGTAATGAATACAGAGAAACATGGCAATGTGTGCCAAGCATTTTTGCACATTGATAACATGTACCATGTATGCTGGAGATGGGATGTAATGTAAGAGCATTAAGCATGATTTTTGTCTGTTAGTAAATGAAATTCCAATTTGGAAGGCTTTAGAAATATTGATGTGACTAGTAACAGTGCCTTCTATGAGTGAGCAAGGCACATCAATGTTGCACCTATATTATTTTCATGATGGCATTTTATTTATTGCAGTTTGAAATGTACGAGTGCAATTCCATGCATAGTTTCGTAAGAGCGTAATTATTGGCAAGCACAATATTTTGAATTTGTGTACACATCTGCACAAATGTTAGATTCATGTAGCGAAACAAAAATTACAGTTGTAATGGATATATCAGACAAAATGTGGCAAAGAAGTGACAGTACTTGGTTTACTACTTATGCATTGCCTGATTGCTTGTGTGATAAAATGTGTATCTGAAAATGGAAATATTGGAAAGAAGAAACGTATGAATTTTCATCTCCCTTGTACTGTACAAATAGGATACTTAAAAGTTAGGCTGCAGTAGATATTTTGAGCATTAAACTGTGAACCTTTTCACCACTTGATTTTGTTTCCAGGTATTTGGGTAACTTACTGAATCAACAGGAGGAAGGTAAAATTTTAATAAATTCTTCCATTATGTAAGAAATAACTATTTGTGAAATACTGATTTGAGAAAATATGAAATCTTTATTGCCATGGCACAACCATTTCAGATTTATTTTTAAACTGGGAAAGTATTTAAGTTTGCTTTAAAGTGAAGAGTCCCAGTGTAATAAAATTGGTTGTTTTCAATGTAAAATTACATTTTTAGTTGCCAACATTGTGAAGTAATCTTACAGACTCGAGTATTCCGTGAAAATTTTATTGAATGACTTTTTATATTAAAATCAGTAAATGTTGGTAAAAAATATTTTGATCGACATATTGGATTCTTAATGTATGTAGCGTGGTAGATCAGTAAGGTTGGGTTGGTATCTTAAGACTAATATGCTTTTCATTTGTATCCACTGTGAGATGGCACTAGCTTATTGTACTCTTACATATATTGAACTGGTTGTAGTTTATTTCTTTGTCATTAATCATGGTAACTGGGTTTGTTATGGATGCAAGTTTATGGCTTTGAGTTGGTCACATTATTTAAAGCTGTTACCAGTGTGTTTGAATGGTACAAAAACATCAGCAAAGGTTATTTCTTGCTGTTAGTCATTTTATTGTGAGTGCTGTGCTAGCATGCTTGCTCTTTGAGATAATTGGGTTGATATTGTAAACGTACATGATTGGTATGCAGCTCATTAGATGTAAGGAATGAGTTTAGACGTCATATCACATCTAAAGATTTTTGAGGAAAAATTGTTATATAATTATGTTTAATATTTGAGGTTTTCTTTTGGGCATCTGGGTTGTGGTATTTGGTAGAAAGTGAAAGCAGCGTGTCAGGAATGTGGTGCTTCCTTTTTGTGGGTGATGCATTCAGTGGGCATATAGTGTGGAAGAAGTTGGCTACTCGGACCAACATGTCTGGTTTCCTGAGGACAGAGACCAGTGAATTGGGATCCTTTGTCTCCATGTAACTCATCCCGTTATGTTTTATACAAAACCAATAAGTTGAACACAAGTTATATAGGGTGAGTCAGAAACACCTTATGGTTTTTTAAATGCAGTAGCATTTTAAGGCAAAGTGGCAGCATTTTATTAAAATTGGTAGATACATGTCATGTCCATGGGAATTCATGTTAGTCATTACTGTTTGAATATAACATTCTATGGGTGACTGCTGTGTTGTTAAGAACACTACTGTAGTTGCAGTGGAAACATAATCATGTTTTGGTGCTTCTTTAGGGAACTGTTGAATTCCCTCCCAAAGGAAGGGGTCTGGTACTGCAAGATAGGCAAGTGGGTGGGCTAGGTGTGAAAAACATGATGGCATCTGAAATTTGCTAAGCAGCACTTCCATGCTAGTATGTAGGACAACATTTCCAGTAAGACTTATTTCTTCTGCATGCCCCACCTGTCCTGCCCACTTGCCTGATCTTGTAGTACCAGACTACTTTCTTTGGGGCTACTCCCAAATCAAGGTTTGCAAAATATGTCTTGCCAGTGTTGATGACTTTAAAAACAGTGACTTTAGGAATGTATTCAAGGGATCCCTTAAAAAATGCTAGAGCTTGTTACAACTCCCATGCCATCATGGTTGCAGGAGTGTATTAGGTGGGATGGTGGTCACTGATAAAGTGTCGTGTTCAAACAAAAATGATAAACATGAATTTTCATGGACATGGAATGTACCTACCAGTGTTAATAATTTTTTTTTCACCTTCCTTACAATGTTATTTTAGTTTGAAAACCATTATATGTTTCTGTCTTACTTGTGTTTTGGGTTCACAGGTGTACAAAGGAAGGTATAATGTACAAAAGGCAAGCAGAGTCAAACCTGTCACAACCGGTGTTCAGAAACACTGTGAATAATATGGTCAAGCCTTAATGTAGAATGTTCAAAAGAAAATGGTGGCTTATCAGGAGAACTGCATACCATCCATATAGTTATCTGATGTTAATCATTAAAATCATAGGCATTTATAACCTATGGTTTTGAAGTTATGGGGATTATGATGTATATAGTCAAGGAATCCACGGTTCATATATTTTAATATTGAATTGTGAAATTCATATGAATTACTTTTCACTACCCTCTTTTCTGTCTTCAGTGCCTGGAAAAAAATTGTTTTCTGCTACAATTCCATCTGTTCATCCTGTGGTCACATGGTCCAAAACTGTGAAAGAACCTCTTACTCTTGCCTGACTGTCCAGAGAGATTCACAAAAGGATGCTTTTTCAAACTGCATTCATAATAGCTCAGAAAAGGGCCATTTTCCCATTTCCATTGACCGACACAGGCTCAGGTATTCTGTCCCACCCTCATAGATTGGACAGATCACTTTCTGTGCAAGGTGCCTGTACATCCAGACTGCATCCTTGCTCATCTGACTTCAGCACTGAAGATGATGGCAGTATGTTGCTCAAAACCACTTGTTAGCTATACCTCCATTACTCTAAGTTCCCTCTGCACCCTCTTTAAGCAAGACATTGCCAGACCAGTACGTAATTGACTGTCTTTCCTTTTACAGATGGTAATATTTTTGCATTTTAATTGCAGTTTTAGGCTTCCAGTACCATAAAACACGCAGCTTTCGGCTACAGCAATGCCATCTTGTATTTCTGAGTTATTTTGATTCAGTATAGACATGAACAGGTGTACTGTGAACTTCATTAAATTGGAATAGTCCTTCAGGTCCAGCAAAATGTTTTTTAATGTCTCTCGTACTTGTGTTGTATGTGTGTGTGTGTTGTGGTGAGTCAGTAATGGCCGCTGTGTATTTTCTTACTGTACATGTTTCTGTAGATGTCATGTAATTGTTTTCACTAACCAAATTTGAGGTTTCCCTCCCATTTTGTAATTCCTGGGTCTTATCTTTTTCTTGCTGTAGAGGTGTAAATGGTGATGGTGGTGCTTTACTTCAATGTCATTCTCATTCTTTGTGTCCTTCCTTGTAATGGTACCATTTGGAGTACTTTGATGGCCACATCCATGAGCGACATAGCAGGACTTTCACCTTTTGTTTTTCTGTGATTTGATGAATTTTGGGGTTCTGTAAGTTTGCAGGCTTCTGATTATCTATTTGTTCATTCTTTGTCACAATTTTGGCATGGCTTCCCACCTGTTGTGATTGCACGAATACAAGTGTTTTGTGGAACCTTTCTACTGCTTCTATGTATACAGGTGCTGAAACTAAATCACAGTTTTGTAAATCCTTGAAACATCATGTAAAGAGTATGGTGGATGTACAGGACTGACAGTCGGTTATTCCTATGGAGGAAGCTTGTGGTGGTGGTGGTGGTGGTGGTTAGGACGTATGTGTACCCTTTTCTTTAGCTGTAGACCAGTGGTTCTCATGTTTGCGTGGATAATTAGCTTCTGGATATAGATGAACAAAGAGTAGAGTAATATGTTCTTCATACTAACATAATATAATATTGTGTAGCTGGAGGGGACTAGGACATGCAGTTGTTTCTATCCTCTCCCATTTATACAAAAAATTTGCATTTAGAGGAGTAAGTAATTTTAGTTCATCCTTATCTCAGAGAGTGGGTCCTGATAGTGTAGTAGGTATAGCGACCTGCCATGGGCTGGACGGTCAAGGGATTGAATTCTGGTGGGGGCGAGGTTTTTCAAGCCCATCCAGTCTGGCTCTGGAGTCCATCCAGCCTCCTGTGCATTGTGTACTGGCTGTCTTTCTGTGGGGTAAATTGGCTCAGGATTGGCATTAAAATGCCTATCCCTCTATAGCGCATAGGTTAGAAAGAGTAGAGCTACATCTCTTCTCCACTTCTGGGTCTGTGTGGCCAGTTCTGGGGTGAATGTCACTTTACCTTTGCGACAGAGAGCTCTGATCGTAGTATTCGGGGATTGAATTTATTATAGGGGAAAGTAAGCGCTTGATATGGGTCTTAAAAACAAGTGGCATATTTTGCAGCAGTTCTTCACTTTCACGCTTCTGGTGGGAACATACTGTTATTTCTTAGTATGCAGTTTAATTTATTTGAGATGGAAAACATGCCTCAAGAAGGAAGAATCTTCGTAATCTAATATTGTATGTCTTCTTTGCAGTGATTAATACATGGATAAGTTTTATTCCTACTTATTGCACAGTACCATGTTTACCTGATTGCAAGACTAATCTAAGACGGCGCCCCCAAAAAAAACATGTCTGCCGAGGAAAAATGTATTTATTGAAATATAGGATGACTCCCTCCAAACAATAAGTCTGCTAAGAAAAAATGTTTTACCATTAATTTCATACACTTAATACACAAAGTATGTCAGGATTCTTTCCAGCTTTACCAATCAGTGTCACTTGTCTCTGTCTTCACAGTCAGTGCCTTCTTAAACTCACTCCTGACATTCCCATCCTCTTATTCCACAACATTTCATAATCAGTCCCATCCATTCCTGTAAATATACAGCACTTAAACCCATCACAGTCACTTTTGGTGAGATGCGCTGCCATGCCCCCATGATCCACATTGACTGAACAATACATTTATATTTGTTGGTTCATAAATTTATATGAACCTATAAAGATTCACAATTTTTTCCACAGATGGCATTAGTGGTGTTAAGAATTTTAATACATGGTTTTTTTTTTTGGTGTGTGTGTTTTGTCTGGTCTGGTCCAAGTTCATGTCTCTTTTAAGGGGTTTAATCTCTGGATTGATCCAGGTTTCATTTTTAAGCCTTGTAGTTAATTTGTAATTTTTCATTAGCCATTTTCCTGTTCATGTCCTTGGACTAGATTTGTTGTCAGGTGGATAACTTAACAAGTTATCATATCTATGTTGCCCAGTGATTGAGAGTAGCTCATTCTGAGGGTTCGCCAGGTTGGGTGCCTCTGCTTGAAAACAGATGTTATCCAGCTTCTGAAATGTCGTGCTTTAAAAAATTAGATGAGGGACAAAGCCCCCAAAAATACTGTGTCAGTTAACTTCAGTCATTCTCTGTTCTCTCTTTTTGATTTGTTGACCCATAAAGATGTGACTGATGGGTTGTCCCAAAAGTTTGGTACATAATTACTACTATGCACTGCGTAATGTCTCAAAACAGCGCAGATCTCACATGACCACCTGGTGATGCAGGCCTTGGTTTGGCTCCACATGGTCCAGCTCATTGCTCTGTGTGTCTCACGTGTTTAAGCGCCAAATTTAGGGACCAAATCTTATCTTGAATTTAAGGAAATATGGTATATACCTTATATGTTATTCCAACATGTTTTTGCTAACATGTATCCATCTTCTGGCCATAGATGTCATATTGAGTTAAAAGTATGTAACATTGTTGAAGATTAAGGTATAATGTACCTTTCAAAGTTAATGACAGTGTGTTTGTATGAAGTTAGATGTTTTTTTTTAATGTAAGCATCATCTTTTCAATGTTAGTACAATGTTCTGTATACAGAAGCAAGTTGCATATGTATTGGATGGACGCTGTCTTCTGAGTCAGATCAGTATAGAGTGTTTGATGCATGCACATCTGTTGTATGCAGAACTTTCTACTAATATATAAAATACTAAAAGGTTTTGCTGATTGTATCCTCCTTATCTTGTACCTCATCATCTTTTTCATTGGAATACATTGAAAATAACTTCAAAATGTAGATTTTACCTTAATCTTTTTCAGGGTTATTGATTTTAACTAAATGTGAGCTTCCTGTGCTTTCCCTTATGATAGCTGTATATGCTCACTAAAGTGTGTTGGAGTAACTTAAGGTTAAAGTGTGCAATAAATTGAAGTAAATCTTATCGGTACATTTGAAATGTTAATCTGACTTGTTTTTTACCCATACAGCACCTTTCAGTCTAAAATGTGTTATACACAGTATATATTAAACAAAAATAATCGAGTGGTGAAAATTAGATTAAAAACATTAAACAATATGTTATTAATTGGATGCATTGTTTGACGTGTGGTTTTACTTGGCACATTGGCGCTTCATGATCTGGTTGTATATTTAGTTGAAAGATGGACGTTGAGTATGTTTGGAAGTAAGATGCTGGAAACATTGTTAGTGGAGAGGAGGTTCACTTGTTTTCTCTCTTTAAAACCTGGTAGAGTAATTTTTTGTCATATTTTTCTAGTGCAGTAGCAAGTCCATGATTCTTTGAAAATGTTAGTAATGTCACCTTTACTGGGAAGAGTGACTTGTTGGCTGTGTTACAGTATTCTTTAGCTAGGTCATTTAACTTAATGTTAATGAGGTTGAAATGCCACTCTATATAGCTGGCAGACCTGAGGTCATATATATACTGGGTAGGTGAACATACTGCGATATTTAATCCTGATAATGTCAGAAATCTTCCTTGCTATTATCATTTGATACAAGTAGCTTGTTAGTGATCAAGATACATGAACAAGAGTGCCTTCATTTGTTTGCCTTGCACATTTTAGTACACAGAACAATCCCTTATTGGATTTTCTGTTGTCACTGTGAGATGTGATATTCAAAGGAAATCGGTATAACTTGTGTGTGTTGATATTGCGTTGCTTGCAGGTGGCAGTTCAGCTGGCTACAGCCAGTCTCGCGATTATGGTGGCCAGTCACAACGACGCTACTAAGATTTGGCCAATCATAATAGGCCTCTTAGGACAAAGAATTGAGAATGCTGTTCTAGCCAAATGACAAAAAAGGGTCAAAAACTTGTTTGAAATTCATATGACTGGGTTAACCAATGCAATGGTAGTACATGTTCAGTGTGGAGCAAACAACCCATTAAGAAAACTTGTAATAGAAATTGAAATGCACAAGAAATATATCTTGCCATTGCACCTCAAGAGAAGGATGAAGTACATACAAGTTTCTGTACAATAAAATGTTTGGTTTTTTGTTACTGTCTTATGGTACACAACATTTATGGAAGACATGATTTGTAGTGTTTTGAACTGCATACTCAAGATATTAAGGTGCAGAAGATGAAGAATGAATCTTTAATTTAGGGTTAAAACTTGTGTACTGACTTTTTGAGAAGGGATTGACAAGTTGAAGTTTGCAACTGGGGATTATGTAGCAATCCGTTCTGTAAATCTTAGAGCCACTCTTACTGTGTGTCCTGTGTGCATAGATTTGTCCGTGTGATTTAATGTTAATATCTTATATAGTTAGAGAGGTATGTGTAAGTGTAGAACACCATAAGGTGGAGGAACACCCTGTTGAAGAAGTCTGAAATGCAACATGGTGTATACCTGAAGGTATTGTTCTCCATATCTGAAGTTTAGCACCTTTAACTTCTGCCACAATCTTAGGTTTTTTTAACATTCCAGCTTTTGAAATATTGAGTTCTCATTTACAGAAACGTATATGTGAATAGGATCTGAAAGTTCTGTAACAATTTGTATCAGAATGTCTCTTCACTATCAGAAATATGGATACACAGATTTTAAACAAATGTAATTCTTAATGCAACACCTCTTAAGTACTAATCCATTTTATGTAAATAATAATATGGAAACATCTTACTATATTGTTTTTGTCTGTGTCTCCTTCCTGTTTCCCTAAAGCCTTTATGCAGAGATTGAAGGAACTTCCCACTCATTATATGAACACAAATGAAAGAATTGGTGGAGTATTATTGCTGAATAGAATTTAAAACTATATATCATTATGGTGGTACCTGCCCTAGAAAAACATGTAACTGTTGTAGTTTGACTGCAATGCAAATCAAGAGTTGAGAGATGTTTACGTGTTACACATTTGTGTTAGGACTTAAAGTGAGCATGCATAACTGAATAATGTTGCTGAAGAACACAAACCTGCAAACTGATGAAACTTGATGAAGCCTGTTGTAGGAATTTAATTTCATTGTAACTCATTCACTTCAGGATTTGTTTAAATATCTCATGTGACAGTTCTACTTCTCTATGCAATTTATTTTGTAGGAGATTTGAGAGTTTTAAAGTTGCTTTAATTATAGTAATAGATGAAACAAATATTCTGACTCATTGTTCTTCCCAGATCCATAGGTTTGAAGTAAAAATAATTTCTGCTCCTAATTTTACATTGCAACTCCTGATGTGTTATTTTATACCTAACTAATAAAGTGTTATTTATAGCTGGCCTAAGATTCTTTTAAGCAAGGCAATGAACAAGAAAAGAAAATGTTTTAAATGAGGCACCACATTTGAAGGCTTGAAAACAAAGTTCATACACAAAGGGGCACAATAGTTACATGTAATAACATGCAACACAGGCAGGTGAGTGGCAAGAGTTAATGTTTTTTAAATGCACTGCTATATGTGTAGGTCATAGATACCTGTAGGTGACTACAAGAAATGGAAAGTTTTAAGAGTGCCGTATGAAAACACTAGCACACATGGATATTTTAAATAATGATATAAAAGTACATTTCCGACTGGCTTAGTTTTTGTGATCTTAATACGAATGATTTTAGTATGATCTACGCTCAAAAAAATGGATCGTGAGATTTTATTAATATCCTGTGGGTATTGTGTATGTTCATCTCACGTGCAGAAGCTATTTAAAAAGCCTCAGAATTTGCATTTATGCTGGTAGAAGTTCGATTGCTAATTCTTATAGGAGGCTTGTCTTTTATCATACATGATCATAATAAAACCCATCACTATGTTGTGTGGTATTAATGAAGTTGAGAAGCACTGGTGGGGTTGAAAAGTGGAGGTGTTAGGTAGTTTTATGTAAGAGTGCAGTAAGCCATTAAATTTGGAATACATTGTGGAAGTGAGACTCTGTGTCAGCTGAACTATGGAATACATGAATTCAGTCAGAATGGATGCTAATACATACAAGAATATTGACGAATATAATGAAGTGTTGTATGTTGTCAGTTTGAAGTGATGGTGTACATAACATTTAAAGTAAAATTTAAAAGGACTTCACTCTGAATTCATTCATGAATATTAATAAGTTGATCTTGCTTCATGACTGAATGCTGTCTCAGTATGAGTTTGATTTAGATAGATTGTCCCAAATTTGTCTTCCAAGGAGCAAAAGTGAAGATGTATGGATATAACTCAATCATGAAATTGAAATCATAAATTATATGAAAATTGGAAGAATAGAGGGTGTGACTTTATGTTTAGAATGCATATTTTATTTTGGGGTACAGTGTGAAAAGGTATGGTTTGTAGACTGACATGTAGTCATTGCTGTTTATTTGCATGTGACCTAACAATTGAGTTATTGTACATTGATGAGAATGTGGTGTGTTCATTAAGTACTAAAGTGCATTTTTGTCTGGCCAGGAACCTGAATGGAATCTGTGGCTGTCTTGTTCCTGTATGAGACAGAACATGTAGAGCTGCTTTGCCACATGATGGAGGAGCTGAGCAGAGTTGGTAAGAGAGCTTGCTTATGTATTAAAATACTTTACTAATGCAGTAATATATTTTTTTTTTATAAAAATGATCAGAATACTGATGGCAGCCACTCATAAAAAACAGAAGTGTAACAGCTTTCTGCTGTATGTATGTATGCTACTGAATGGATAGTGTGCAGTGTAGGGTTTGTATGAAAAGCTTGATAGTTGTGCTCTGTTGGTATCTTGTCGCACTGCTTGGCTGTAGCCAGGTCTAACTTCCCTGGCTCAAATGCCCAGAATGGTGAAGTGACTTCTGTTTCATAAATGTTATTTTTGTTGAACTTGGAGATAATTTTGTGTTTATGAAGGTGCCTAGCATGAAAGTCCAGGTATATAGGGAAATTTAGTAATTAACTGATCTGAGGCCAATAGGATATTGTGAATTTAAATTGCTTGTCAGTGGTTTAATATAAACAAACATTTATTCTGCTGAGTTTTGGTTTCCATCTTTTTAGACATAGGGCTTTTTAGTAGGAACATGAATTACTGGCTACCATTTCTCAGAGAGCCCTATGAAGAAATGGCAGTATTTACCTGAGTGGAGATTAATGACAGTTTATAATCCTCTGGTCATGAATGTTGTGTAGCTAAACTGCAGTTTTAACATAAGCAGATTTTGGTTTCATTTTCTGGTGCCAACTGTATGCTTTGCAGGTTTTGAAAGTTTTGCCAGCATTATAGCCAAGGTTACTGTTTTGGGATATGGTGGCTGTGTCATTGGCTAATCAGATCCCAGTGTTTTGAGGCATTGCAGTATCATTCACAGGGGTGAAATTGGCCCTTCTTGGACATTCTAACTCTTGGAGATGATGAGGTCAAAATGTGCATTTTTCTTTGACCCCTGAAGATGGTCTGTTGCTTCAAAACAGGATCTGATTACCTGGAGATACAGCATCATATTCCAGGAAAATGGAATCCATGATTGTGTATGTGGTTCCTTGACTTTAAGTTACGTGCTTTTGGTTCTCCATTCCTGTTTTAATTCAGATGGTCCATGATTCAAATCATAATCTGGCCATTAGCTCTTATGACTGGTTTATATGGTTTTCCTCAGTTTCTTTAGGTGAATTTCAGGAAATTACCTTAAAGCTGATGTAACTGCTTCCTTCTACATTCCTTAAAATTTGTTTTTCACAGAGCATGCAATCCATTGATGCTGCATGGTGAAGGCAGTTATGAAAAGCTATGACACCAAGAATCTGTTCTCTCTCTTCTGCAGTGTCACTGCACAGCAGCGCGTTTGTGTATTTTCTCATTGTATACTTGAAATGTTATGGTCTAAAGTACTTAGAACAAAAATATTAAGTGTATGTCATGAGAGTTTTTCATTTAAAGGTTATATATGGCCTAAAGCCATCCCATATCAGTGCAGGATGGACTTCGGAATTCCTGGTTCCTTGGGCTAGACTGGAATTTGGTCCTTCCTGGTATCAATTGGCTGTTTGTTAATGAGAGTGCCTGTCTGCTCTGTGTTCATTTAAAAACCATTTACTCATCACACGAGTTCTTGAGTGGGAACAAAAGGTTTACTTCTGCAGGTATGGTGTATTTTCTTAGTCTTTGTGCAGAAGAGATCAAAACACATTTGTCTGTTGAGGCTGCATTGAAGGGACATGCTATCATAAACATTAGGCCCAGAAAGTTTCCCTCTTCCTCTGGGGTTGTGGGGGTTTGGTGCATTTCATGTTACAGGAAGCAAGAGTATGTGGTTGAAAAGGCACTTTTCAATGCACTTTTGTATGTGTCATGGTCCCTTCTGTAGGATCCCAGTTCCAAAGTTTAAAGTTTCCATCCCGAAGTGTTAGAACATAAAAAATACTACACATCAGTCATTAACACATTTTATTTATACCCAGTGGTATGTATGTCAGGGTGACATGTTTCGACCTAGTAGGTCATCCTCAGGCCTACCAAGAACACAGATCTAAGCGTTGTTTAGCTAATTAATTACTAGCCTCACAAGATGAGTAATTTCTTCGTATTTCCACGTCATCAAAGAGGAAGGAAATCAGATCCTCACATCATTGACATATAACAATTACGCCCTATACAGTCCACGTACTGAAAAACCAGAAACTAAAAGGTGGTTTTTATATTGCTGTTTAATACTTTTTAACTTACCAACTTCCTGGACAACTTTTAAAACTAAAATATTTTTATGTCATCTTATGCGTATTGGACCGTGCATCGTCTTGATATTTGAATAAAGGTAGACCAGCTTGATGACACTTGCTTTATTATGTCAATTTACTGCTCAACATGTTTCAGATATTAAATTAACACACAAACCTCTATCATTACAGCACAATACAGCCTACACAATAACGCACCAAGTAGTCGCAAGCTCCTGAAGATGGCTATATTAACATCCGAAACATGTTGAGCAGTAAATTGACATAATAAAGCAAGTGTCATCAAGTTGGTCTACCTTTATTCAATTTTTTTGTCATCTTTTTATACAGTGTTTTTAATATACTACCAGATCTGATAAGTCTCTAATTTTAAGTTGTAACCATCACACAACAACCTCAGTTTATACAAGTGTATATACATTTCACTATTGAAACTTTTAAGTGTATGGTATCACATAATGCAGAAAAACTAAACAACGCTTAAATCCATGTTCTAGGAGGGCCTGAGGATGACCTACTAGGTCGAAACATGTCGCCCTGATGTATAACCATTGTGTATAAATAAAATGTTGTGTTAATGACTGACATGTAGTGTTTTATCTTTCTGTTATGTTTTGAAGCAGGTGATTCAGTTAGGTAACTTGTGCCAAGAACATGCAACATAATCTCCTTCTACATGATGGGTTTATTGAGTAAATTGCTGCCCTAGTCAGTGACTTTGCTTTGAACCCCAGAGGGGCATTGAATAGAGTAATTCCATTTCATTGATTTTAAATTTCAGACCTATATAAATTACATCATGTGTTGTGCACAATTGCATTATGGGGTTCCACTACCATCCATGAGTAACTAATTAAATTACAGTAGAAATGTCTTTCTATAAATCTGTAAAAGGAGTTCCATATCATAACAGATTTTTGACAGTGGTGTTACATGAGTAATATTACCAGCATTCGCAAGGACTTCTTCCATCTCACCAATATGCAAAACACTGTTTTGGAAGCTGCCTGCTTCTGTCCTCAGATGATATTAAGTTCCATGTCACTTAGTTTGGAATTTGAGGACAAAATGTGAAGTAGCTAATTATATAACCTCATTGTAAATGCTGCATTGCATTCTGCAGTAAAGGGTATCATAAGTGTATGCAATGTTGCTGCTGTGCAATAATGTGTTTCCATATTTTCCCCCCTCTTTGGTAGGTAACACTGATTTTTTGTTATAAAACTGGAATTCATGGAATAGTTTTGTTTTCAGACAGGTAGAAAATGCCATGTAAAATTGTAAAGCAGCATTACTCTGTGAACGGGGCCTCGAGTGGTTTGTCATCTGCTTTGGTTGCAGCTTACAACTTGTTTCATCATCATCATCATCATCATCTAGCGAGCATGGGCCATTTGTTGACTTGTTCTGGTCTCACATGTTTAGAAGTCTTGATTTTTTTTGTGTGTGTATTTTTAGATTATGTATCTTAATTTCATTGATTGAAGAAAGTATTATGCAAATAAAGTTTCTGCAATTGAGACTTGTTTCTCTTTTCTCCTTGAAGCATGTTTATTTGACAATATATATTATCAGAGGGCATATATGTCTTTTTGTGAATTATAGCGTAAAATAAAATGAACCGAGTTGTGTTGCTTTTGTGTTTTTGTACTCCCTCCTCCTCCCCCTCAAAGCAGGTTTTCCTTGTGTAGGTGATGGCTTCTTACCAGGTATTACCTACTTATCTGTGGAAAATTCGTAAGGTATGAAATGAAAGTGGAGGTGGTCAGTATCTGGTTAATTTTTGTTTGTCAATGCATGTGTTCCAATAAAACCGTTTCTTGAGACATAAGCATTTGAACTGTAATGCTGAAGATGAATCTACTGTGATCCTTCACAATGTTGGCAGCTGTTCAGCATTTGATGTGGTATAACACTGCAGAAGACCTGAATGTTTCTGGAATGGTTACATAGTTCCCAAGGAGTGGTGTAAACATACGCATGTGCTGGTTGTGCCCATTTGCACCATGATGTCTAGAGAATGTGGTATTTAATCATGTAAATGGCTTTTATTATACAGTAAGAACAGTGTATTTGGTGCATAAAAATGTCCTTTATGACTGGGTGTGCAATAAATGCATGCCTTTTAAAAGAAGTACCCTGGGTGCTGTAATGTCTGCTTTATTGACTTAACCGTTGTGTTGAAATTTTGGTGCCTCGCTGTTTAGCCCCGTATCTCATAGTTCCTTCAGTTTTTGTATCAGTAATAATGCAAAATTGTGGTTTTGATTGTGTATAATGTGTGGTGTAATGATAATTGGTATTTGTGTGCAAGAACATGGGGTTGTGTAATATAAGAATACTTGCTTATTGTGTCTAGATGCATTTGCAGACTTGGGATGTCTTACATTTTTTTGGTCATCTGTGCATGAACAAGGGGAAGCACAGATTTTCATCTGTGATGGGGGGGGGGGGTTAAAAAATTTGTTGGGGCGCCTGTAACCATTATGTTAGCCCAAGTGGCAGCTATTTCGGCAATATTGTGATTGGGAATTTCGAGTTACTCTGTCGGCCCTTCACGCGAATGCCACGGCGTGTCTAATTAGTCCACTGCCAATTTACGGACTTAGCCCGTAATGCTCAAGTAACGTGTTTTGTGGGCGAAGGAATACTGGAAAGAAGTCCAACCATGCAGTGTGGTCCGGTCGGTTCAAGATGCGCCTTGTTCTGAATGAAGGTGCTGATCATCCCTTATTCGGCCCGGACTTTTTGACTGATTGCCAGGTGTTCGGCCCGCCTGTGGTGGCGCTGTGGAACTAGATTAGGCATCAGTGGTATATGGTATAATGGTAACAAAAACAGCCCAGGGAGTTTTTTCGAAGGGGTGTAATGTGACCAAGACCGTCGTTGATAAAGCTCAATTTGAAGAAGCCACGTATTCTGTTAGGGGCGTACCTAGATTATTCGGGGGGGGTTCCCTACCCAAGGGTACAGGTATAATAAACATTTGATTTTAAATTATATGTTATAAAATCATGTCACAGCGGTTGCATAACATTGTTCACAAGTGCGTTTGTATACATGTAATTACGTGGTCCTCGACTAGCTAATCACGTTTAAATCACAAGGCCTAATGTTATTGGATTTTTAACTTCTTGTTAGCCTTCCCATTTTATTTTTAAAAGTTCCGGTATACCAGTCATCGGCCGATTTCGGCTGAAGGGTGAATCACGTAAAAGTTTGATATCGTGTCTACAAAATCTTTTTTTTTTTTAATTTTAAATTTCAATATGGAGGGGGGAGCCAGCACGTAGCCGTTCCCCTTCACTTTGGATGAGCGCCTGTATTCTATAACTCAAGTTAATATGCAGCTTAGACGTCTCAAAAGTGGTTTGGGCAAACATTTGATACATGACAAAATGCAGCTCCCGTTAAGGTTGGTGATTTTTATATGAATCGGCTGGAGTACAGCTAGGCTTGTTAGTATGAACCCCGCTCGTATGTAACAAGACCCATAGTGCTGTGTACTGTACGTACCGTTATCGTTCATTGTGGGAGACCCACGTTTGTTTAGCAATTTTAGGCGCGTTCGCAAAATTGCAAAAATTGACTATTACGTTTCGTTGTGTCCGCGTGAAACAATTCTGTTCCCTGTGGTCGAACTGTCATGAAATTTATATTTCGAAAATCTGTCTAGCATCAGATTTTATTAAAATGTGACAAGAATAATGGGTACTTTACGTGCAGACAATATACAATTTTGATCATATCTTGCTGAATTCTTCTTAGAACGAGAAAGGTATGAGACATTGCAGAGAACATCAAAACACACATTTTATGTTCAATAATTTTTTTTTCGAAAATATTGGAAAATATTGTTGAGTCGGAGAGGCCACAGATGACAATATGGCGCATGCGCATTGCATGTTGGATACCCGACCCTACACTTACACACTCAGAATATGTAATATTTAATGATTTTCCACTGCAACAATTGTTGCACGGACGCACCTCAGTGTTACGTTATCTGTACATTGCGTGTCTTGTTGTTTAGGCTATTGCATAACTATGACCTAAAGACACTGTACTTAGACTAATCATCTAAATGAACGTAACTTAAGAGTGTTGTAATAGGTTTTGATAATAAACTATATATATTTTTTCAGACACCTTTCATTTTCGTATTGCTCGCGGCTCTATATACGTTTTGGATATATCTCACTAAATATTGACCGGACGGAAAAATATTGAAAGTTGTAAGTAGACCTAGTGCAGCGCATTATCGCGCTTTAAGACACAGACAACATATGTGTATGAACTAACTCCACAGAATAGAGACCTTGAAAAGCTAACAGTTTGTCAGCTAGTCGAGAAATTTGTAGCACTTTGTGGAACACGAAGGTCTTCGGAAGAGTCCCCCAATTTTCCCTAACCCGAGCCAGATTAATTCAGCCTATGCTCTCCAGTCCTGTTTCTTTAAGATTCATTATAGTGTTGTCGTCCCCTGTACCGTTTAAAACTTCATCTTTCAACTGGCCTCTCTGCTCCAGGTTTCGTCACCAAAACTCAGTAGGACCTCTCCCCTCTATGTGCCTCATGCACGGCACATCTCACACACCTTCATTAGATCACATATCATAAAGCCCTCTGTTATGTCCTCCGTCTTAGGCCCAAATTTCAACCTCGGCACCCTCTTCTCGAACGCCCCCAGCTTATACAATATACTGTTCTTAATATGGTAGCTAACGTTTCGCTCTGATGTAAAGCGAAGAGCAAAATTATACTTCCGTGTATTTTAGTGTTTGGAAGGCAAGGGATTCTGTGCCGAATTTCAACCGAAATTCCCTTAATTTAAAAAGCTCGGAACTCCTTTATGTATATGATTTCGATTTGTAATTATTTTTCGCAAATACTTTATTTTTGCCACATTTTCAACTAATTTACTAATTGCATTTGTGTTGTTATTTTTACTGTATGCTATTCACGGAACCTAAGCAAATAGGCTGCTTACTTTTCTCGTCAACTAATGTCTTTGCTAGCCGACTAATAGAAAGTGTGTTTTTGCATATAGTATTTACGTTTTCATCCAATAAATTAACATAATTTGCGTAAACTGGTAGCTGATATGTTCCATTCAGTTTCAGTCTGTCGTGGTTTACTTGGACTCTCTCAGTGGCATTTTCTACAGCAAAGTTAAAAGACAAAGATGATAAGGCATCTGCTTGTGACAGACCATTCTGAGTACCAATTGTATCAACAAATATATGTCTACACGGACTTTAAGTTTTATTTAAACACATTTTAATGAAACTGATATCCTAAAATCCGAGGCGCAGGAAGGCCTATTTACCAGTCCAGCTATGTCGACGCGCATAATTTTTCAACTTCGCTTGTATCTGTTTAGTCGTATTATTTATGTTGTTCATTCCGCGAAACCAGACCATACGGACGTCGCACCTGGATGGACCCAAATTTCGGGTTTGACAGTTTTAATGGACCTTAAATTTAGAGTAAATGTGGCTGCTAACATTTTGACCCTAAGTCGTACGAAACTCTTTCACCGTCTTTGGCTGAGGGTGTTTTATTTCCAGTGATACTTTATTTGATTTTAATCATTGAGGATTATGCCGTATTCTGTTGTAAACCTTAGTCATCCAGTGGTGGAAGGACCTCTTCCGGTGCCTGACTAGTCAAGGAAGTCGGAGACACATTTGGCAGAAATTGCAAAGTTGGAACGGGAAATATTGATAAGCTGGAAGATGTGTGTTTACTCAGCTCTAGGCAGTCGGCCACCACACGTCTGCTACTGAAGACTGACATAAACATACACTTCATATATGGTATACGAGGTTTGTTCAAAAAGTATCCGGACTGACCACAGTACATGAAGTAGATAAGGCTTACGGGGTTTTAACCCTAATTGTCTTCAACATAGTTCTCTTCCGCAGCTACACACGTAGCCCAACGTTTCTGCCACTGTTGGAAACATTTTGCGAACTCCTCTTTCGGGATGTCTAATAGTGTCTTCGTCGAATTTCATTTGATGTCCTCCGATGTCTCAAATCGGTGTCCTTTCAGAACTTTCTTAAGCCTTGGGAATAGGAAAAAGTCACACAGTGCGAGATTTGGTGAGTATGGCGGCTGCAGCAACTGAGCGGTGCCGTGTTTGGCCAAAAACTGCTGCAAAAGATGTGAAGTGTGTGCGGGCGCATTGTCGTGGTGCAGGATCCAGTCGCCATCCCGCGATTTTTCCGGTCGTTTTCGGCGAACTGATTCACACAAACGTCGCATGACCTCCACGTAGAATTACTTGTTAATTGTCTGCCCGTCGGGAGCGTACTCGTGATGTACGATACCCTCAGAATCAAAAAACGCCAGTAACAAGACCATTGTTTTGCTTCGCACCTGGCGCCCCTTCTTTGGTCGCGGAGACGTGGGACACTTCCACTGTCACGATTGCTGTTTTGTCTCCGGGTCGTACCCGTAGACTCAGGACTCGTTACCTGTCACAAAGTTCTTAAGAAACTGCACGTCTTCACATGAACGCTCAAACAAATCACGGGCGATTGTCTGACGTTGCTCATCTGTTAGCAAACGCGGCACAAACTTCGCGCACACACGTTTCATGTGCAGATCGTCGGTTAAAATTGCATCGCATGAGCCCACGGAGATCCCACGGTCGTTACACCATCTTCAGGGCGACCATCGCGTTACTTGCTCAAGAAAATAAATGCTGTTTGCAATGTTGCTCTAAAATGTACATTATACTGTTTTTTTTTTAAATTTACAATGCTGTAAATAAAAAAAACAGGGTGCAAATATTTGTTGCGGATTCCTTCTAAGTGTCTTCCATAGAACAGCATCTGGTACCTTGTTCACTGTAGTGCGGAAACGTTAAGACAATAATGAAGGAATCCGTGCATCCATCATGATTTTAAGCTAAACTGTGCCGCCTGGCATAAGCAGTTACATTGGCGCCGTTCCTGTGGTGTACAGCGAGGTTAAGCGGAATTTGCGTCGACAAGCAGTGGGACTCAATTGTGAGCCCATTTTTGAGGATGGCTTTCTGGTGTAAGATACGTATATATGTTATATCGTACATGACGTTTGCATTAAATTGATTTCCACCACGCAGTGGTCAGTAGACTAGACGACTTTTATCAAGTGCGCTCCGTCGAAAACAGTGTTAAGCCCCCCGCTGTTGCTCTAACATGTAATGGCTCATATTCGCTCGAATTACAGTGCATTGCATGTAACTACGAGATAGCAGGCAGACGTGCATCAACGGGAAGCACCCTCTTAGTGACACCCCAAGGGTCCAATCGTACTCGTACAGTACCGTCTCTTTGATGGACAAGGGATAAGTCTAACTTACATGTAAAGAAAAACAGGGGGAAATAGGCTGTGTTAAATACAGTATTTAATTTGTTCGGCCCCCCCCCCCCCACGTTAATAGTATTTACGAATCCACTGTACTGTTCCTGTCAGCCACGAAAAAATGAGCATCATGATGAATGATGGTTGCAAAATGGCAAAGAACGTATTCTGTGCTGGAACTTGCACTTTTACTGTTGTGAAGTAGCATATAGACTGTTACACATCGACCTCATGCACTTCCATTAAATTTGTTCGACTGCTACTGGTTTGTCAATTATTTTCATTTACAAGATATGTTGTTACAGGAATTTTACACTGCAGTTCGACAAATGCTATTTTTAATCCATAACATGGGTTTAAATTGTCCTGCTGTGATCAACCAGAAGTTAAACGAATTTAAAATATACCAGATGTTTTATATTTCTCCGTAATAAAGCAGATAAAATGAATTTCAAACGTATCACCACTGTATAATAAATAGTTTTGAAAGGCAATTCAGATTGAGCAATGACATCACGGCTTCATTCTTTTTACCCCTCTCTCAATATTTCCAACAAAATTGTTTTTAATATGCAATGCTGTAGGAGTCTATATGAGTGTTAGAAGTTTTGTATTGTGCAGCCTTTTATATTTAATATATGTGCTGAATTTGTTTAACAGTGTTGATGACGTCATGCTGCGGAACTCCTGTGGGCTCTCAATACGTGGTCTTGCGCGTACGGAGGTTTTGAGTAACAACAAGTTGGGTCAAGAACGTCTTAAGTGCGGAGACGTATGACATATTCTTACTGCCAGGAAGGTTACTGTTGAGCGTAGACTGGACCCTAAGACATTTTCCTACTGAGATTTGTTTCTGAAACGTCGAAACTGTCAAATATTATGTAGTGATGGACTGGGGAACAGCCCATCGCAAGGCGGGCCTAAGAACGTTTACTGTAAAGCCGATCCCGAAGAGGGATTCAGACCCACGATCATAGTGTTCGAGTTGGCTATGCCGAACAACACACGCCGTAAATTTCGCAATATGTAGGATCTAAATGCTAAATGTTTTTTTTCAAACATTTTATCATTGGTCCGGGAAGTACAGTACTAACAAAAATACAAATTTACCTTAAAACTGCAGATGCTCTATGTAAAATAGATAGGTAGGCACGTATGGTCAGCCTCATGTCTTGGTGGCACAACCCACGGGAAAGCGCTGTCTTTAGCCATTGAAGAGGAGGGTGGTTGGGTCCCATAGCCAGTCTAGGCTCTTCGGAGAACAGAAAAATATCGCACTCCTTTCGGGAATCGAAACACAGTACCTCCGACTTCCAACCCATAGCCTAATCACTATACCGACTGCACTCTGCGGGCTTTCTAACCTTCTGTAGTATGCCATGAAGCACATGGACCGGAGAGAATTAACCGCATTTTGTGGAACCCGAAACTTCGTAACCATGTCCGTAAGAACCCGCTACCTGTCTCTGTTCTGAGCCACACTAAATCTAATCAACGCTCTCCCTTTCTATTCCTTCAAGATCCTTTTAAATATCTTCCATGTGAGCCTCGGTCCGAGGTGTAAAAGTCGTGAAGCACCACTTGGGCAATTTCCTCCAGGCTCCTGTTACCTCCCCTTAATATCAGAGCCCGAGTTTTACGCGCACACCAAAGAGTAGGCAAAATAATAACTCTGTGCATTTTAATCTACCTGCTTCTAGAAAGCAAACGAGAAAACAATCCTTGTTCAGACCACTTCAGTATCAGATCAGTGTTTGCCTACGAGTATGAGGTTGTTACTGCGGTGTATTCGAGGTCTATATTCTTCTGAGATGTAGCGTCGCGTCACCCTTATCTTCAAGGTTCAAGGTCCATTCTTCATGAAGGTGCATCCCTTTGAGTTGAAGACGACATATTCATTCTAAACGTCGCGAAGCATTCGTCCAGTGACGCGATGTCAAATCCCCAAAAAAACCCGCCTAACCGAATCAAAGTTCTGCTGGTTCAGGGATATTTAATTCATGCTGGTAGACTTTATGCCCCACTGTGGTACATACTGCCACGTGGCTTGTGTGGAGCCCATGGCCATTTCAAGGTATAAGTTGACTTACAAAGTTTTATTTGAACGTTATGTGTAACGAAATATAATGGATAGTAATTTCTGACTACATGAACTATGTTTGAATTTGTAATTACCGGTCTGAACTCTGCGTTAATAAAGGATAGGCCTACAATATCTGAGTCAAGAAGGACTCTGCTCCATGGAGTGAGTAAGTAAGTAAGTAAGTAAGTAAGAAAGGCCTAAAGTAGGTCTATTAGAATTTTTGTGTACTCAAAATTGGAATAGCCAGCAGACCTGCGCTTGTATCTTTGTCACTGGTTTTCTTACTTGATTTGAGTACCGTAAAAATATTTGGGAAGCAGTATAATTTCCCACCGCACCCGGTCCGGTCCTGAGCCCCCACAGCCTCGATACGAGGCTGTGGGGGCTCTTTCTAGGCGGGTATTTACGGGACTTTAGTGACAAGTTAAAGAATGCATGGACCTACACCTCCATGTCCATGTACCTCTACATAGCGTTAGGTTTACTTAAGAAAAGGGATAACCTTATCTTCCCAATGATGAAATTCCGCGTTGTGTATCCTAATTTTTAGTCTGTCTAAACGTTTGTCGCTTACGTCTCTCTTGCCGTCAATATCCAGGCCTACCGCAGTTAACTTCAGATTGAGTAGTCAAGAAGAGAAGTTTTTCGTATATATTTGGGCACTAAGACCAGTTTTTTAAGTCGATCTACTGGAAAGCACGCGTAATACTGTTGAATGGGGCCACACGCGTGCAGAGTGACTGAATGACTGACGGCTGCGAGTTTCCATGTCACAGCAGGAACATTCGGCTGCATACTGCTTCAAACCGTCAAAGGTTTCCATGTAGACGCTGTAAAAAGGCGTTACGTGAATATGATCTCTGCTGCGTGACCACGCTACACCACAGTGCCACCAGCTGTCAGCATTAGTGTAGATCCTTAATTGTGTGACACTACGGACGTAACTACAATCCAGCTGCAAGAAGACGGACGTTCGCCTAGAGAGTATGTGACTTTTGAGTGCGAAAGAGTTTACCCTAACAGATGTCATTGTTTTTTAAATATTTTGTTGGTTTGACCTTTATTTTTCAGTCATACGTGCTAGGTCTGTTTACCATCGAGGGTGGTGCTATGACTCACGCCGTTAGACGCTGGAGGCTTGTCATGGAGTCTCCGGTTTTCTCCTGGGATGGTGAATGAAATGGCATTGGTGCAAGGTTTTCCGAGTATCTTTTACTTATTTCTGCCAATTACCATCCCAGTATTTTTCGTTGATCCCATCCCAGTCCGAGTGGGTTTTATGGTCAAAAAAGTGGAAGTAGGACAGGCTTTTCACCCATTGTTCCGTACCGATTTTTTTAAATCAATGACGCTGTATGACCTTAGCAATTGAGGGCTTCGTTATATAACACACTAGAACCATGAGAGAGAGAGAGAGACAGAGAGAAATTGGTTTAACGTAATGAGACTAAAAACTGTGCATTTGTAGATTGTTACTGACAGGATAAAACTGAAGTATGCAGTGAGAAAATTTCCCTATTGCCAATCCGTCCACCACAAAACCCACATTGAATGACCTGGGATCCAATACGGGCCGGCACTAGAATTATTTTTTACCTCTAAAGAATATGTCGCTTTTATGAGAAGACAGAAGACTATTATTGTGCTTAGCCTAGGCTTATTATGCTACCTATTTTCATTTTACATTAGTCTTGAATTCTGATACTTCCAAACCACAAGTTTTGTAAGAATGTTAGCATTTGTTCCAGGCTACTGCATTTCGGGAACTTTTGAATGTCAGAATGAGGTTTAGTAAAAGTAGGCTTAAGGATTTACACCTTAGCTACTACTTCGATATTCCTATATGAAGCTACAGTGTAAATATATAGATTTATTGCTGTTGTATTTGCAGAACATATTGCAATTATATTTTGAATTAGCTTGTACATCATAATCTAGTAGACATATCTACCAACAGCATTATTTGAAAGTTAAGCTTCGTTAAAAATAAAAATTATTTTCATTCTGCCGGTTTGAATTTCAACAAGATGTGTGGTTCATTTATGGAGTACTTGGGAAATGCATTTGTTTGGTTACGTTAATTAAGTCTTTTGTGGATAAATATGGCTGAAAATCGGAATTGTGCTGCAACTTAATGGAAATCTCGCTTATTGGTTTTCAACAAAATATGCAAAGTTTTTATGCTCTACTTAATTCTATTTATGATTTTGTATAAACCAAGCCTGTATTACGGTTCACTATGCCTGAAAATTTGGTTGCTGAACCAATTTTGTGGAATATCTCTAAACCGGTAGCTGTATCTCTAAAACAGTTTAGGGGATAAAAGGAGAAGTCCTTTTATGTCCTTGTTAGGAATTAATTTGTCTAAAAATCTTTATTCCCGAACATATTTTTTGCTGAAATTCACCATTTTCAGTTTAAAAATCTCTCTAGAGCGTTTTGTGAGATGCGTAGAAAACTCCATTTCAGATGTTGTAAAAAAAAAAAGAAAGTCTATAGTAAGGATCTGACAAGTGTGATTTCCCGACAACATTTAGCAAAAATCTCTAATGCCAAGTTTTAGAAAACCTGGGCAATGGCTTCGGCGCTATTGATAGGTCACACCCAGACGGACAAACATGGCCTACATAGGATGCTTTCTGTTTTTTCTCTGTAAATAACCTTTAAACATTTTAACAGTCTGCGTGTTAACCTGTGAAATAATTGACTATTACAGTACTGACACTTGAATTTACTTTACATAACTATCTGCTGGAGATACACACGTTTAAAAATATGCAGCTTTTTGAAAACTGAAAACTTTATCATTTCGCGATGCGTAATAATTATGCAATAAATTGGTTTAAATAACTATTTTGTACTTTGTTATATACGTGCTGACAACAGCCTAATGGCCAGCTACATAGACAGCACAGCTACAAGAAAGTGACTTCAACAGACCAAGACTGTAACCGGGTGAGGACACAAAGAAATATGCAAAAATTCAGGGCACTACAGTTAATTTAATTACAACGAAAGATATATTGAGAGTAGTAAAGTATGACTGCTAATCATAGTAGGCACAGCGATTGCGTTATTAGTATGAAACAATTTTTTTTTTCACAGTATGGACGATTAGAAAGGAAAGTTATCGAATTTTTATAGTTTGAAATTACGAAGAAATAAACGAATACTTATTTACAAATTTTATTCCTGCATGAGGGAAGACATACATTTGGATCAATTGAAGAAATTATGGACGTTTTACATTTTAGAAAGAAGGGGACTCGTATGAATATCCTACAAAAAGAAGGTACGTAATCAGAAACAATAAATAACAACCAAATAAATGATAAATCCACAGTTGGAAAAAAACGCAATTTTTTATATGTTTGTACGACACAAAAACAACAAATTCATTCTTGACTGCAACATTGCTTACGTTGAGCTCTGCACAACACACAAGGAAGCTTTTGCAGTAGGAGGTGTAAGTAAAAAATCCTTGTATATATTTACAAGTATTTAAATGTTATATGTTAATTAATAATTTATATGTAGTAATTCAGTTTACAAATATACAGTGCGGTAATAATTGTCTTCAGAAATCAGTATAGGAAAGGGCTCAGTATATGTAACTATTTAATACACCAAATAAAGTATATTCTCGGACCCAATTGTATTTAAAGATATCGTTTTTAATAATATAATTATAGCAAAAATAATATCCTACATATATATGTGCAAGGTCACCTTATCCTTAGTTCATATTTTAAAACAAAACGTTATTAAAAATTTATATTATAAATTTTATTACGAGAAATCGATTTGAAACATTCTGTTGCTTTTAAAATACCCCATAATGCAAGTATTGACATAAAGGTAAAAATCCGAACAACGGCGATTTCATAAAATACAACTAAATGTGCAAGAAGTTTTCTCTTATATAGGCCGATATGATCCAGGCTACCTTAGATGGATTTAATACAATAACATAAAATCCTAACTAATGGAATTTGTAAGGACGAGATCTCTTTCACATTAATAATATTATAAATATCTTAACCACGGTTTTTGTACATACTTGTGTTTTGTCGTTATTTATCACAATACATGTTTTACTGACAAAATGTAAACTCTATGTCAGTTGATAATAGCTTAAAACCAATAATGAATCAAACAGTTGCGTAATGTAGCTAACTTCATCGTCATCATAATCAAGTTTATCATCATTCGTGTGATCTAAATGTACATCAATTTCCAAAGGACTGTGCTATGAAAAACAGCTTATAGAACTACAAGTATATGTATTGCCTGAATTTTAATTAGGATAATGAAGTAAAAGTTGCGGTATAGTGAATTATATATAGCTTATAGGCCTGTTTATTTATGATTACAACACTTTAGGCAATGTGCACTGAGCGTTACCATTCTGACCCATTCGCACACTTATTGTCTCAGATTTCATAATCCTAACTAATTTCAACAGAAACATTGAAGATGTTAGTACTTGAAGTGTGCCTTTCAACGTTTTAAACAATAGTTTGTTGAAGTTTTATCCGTATTTTAGAAAACAATTATGGTAGATCATGATCGATATCCCATTAACGGCGAGATATCATAAACTTTGTACTTACTTGAATCGTTACATTTAGATCATCCATTTTTTTCTCTTCTCAGCTCATCCTTCACAGAGAAAACGGATTTTCTTAATTACAAAACAAATCACGCGGAGATATCATATATGTAGGTAGGTGTTTATATGACGTTTCTGCTATTTTTATTCAATTGTAACCAAAATCAGAGTGTTTTAACAGATTTCGACAAAAGTCCCAAATATTAAATTTTACTAAAATCGCGTCTTTCCATGCAGGCAGATAGACGGACTGATATGGCGAGGGAAATAGACACTTTTCGTTGGTGTTTTGCGAAAGACTATGAAAAAAATAAAAACGCTGTTTGGCCTGTGTGCATAACAAAAAAGAAATGTCACGTAGGCTGCATATTTTAAAATATGTATTTTATCTAATTTAAATACTCCTGCAGTGGTAGGATAACAATGGGCATCAGAAATGAAGACCACAAAACCTGTCGTATAGTTACTGTTTCTTACTTGGTCTAGGAAACAAAGACTTATCACAAAACAAATTCAAACTGGACGGACGCTTCTGTGGGTGGCCTTGTTAACAATTTGCATCAACGTCATCATAACTTTCAGTTTTGATATTTCAAACGTCTGATCATTCAAAGACTTTTAATATCAATCACATCGACAAAGCTCCTTTCGTGGAATGTTTATGTCAGAGGTAATATACATGTCAGTGGTAACTATATTGATGTCACTTATTACTGATATAAAGTCGAACGCCGATTGACAAGTTAAAATTTGTTCTATGTACGTGGTCTCACTTTGACATCAGCTTCTCAACGTGCTCCTGGCGAGAGATATGAAATGTCCCATCAAGGGACGCCCCGCGGAGAAATATTTCAAAATGTAACCTTGCACCATTCTTGCCAGTCACTGACGAGTAAGGTCGTTAATATGAATCGTGTGGTTATCCACGGACAGCAGGTAAATAATTAACTTGGTACGAAGAGAGATATTTGTATTATTGTGCGAGTTCCGAAGATGTGTTTGGGATCCTTCACAACTCGTTTCTTCATACAACGAATTTATAAATTTACATGATACTAGACGTCAAGATATAAGCCTATAAAACAAAAAAATTGCCAACATATATTCAGATTTCTATCAGGATCCTTACTATGAACGGCGGAAATGAATTGTGTTACATTACGTAGTTTAGAGGAAAATATCCGGACTGAGCGGTTAAAATGTAGACTTTGATTTATACTCTTACGTGCTTTGTCCAGGAAAACGGCCGCTTGGAAGAATGAAAAAGCGATTATATAACTTAACACTTAAAGAACAGATCTCAGAGGAAGATTTCGTGAGGATCGGAGGTGGATGAAACTGGCCGAGGATCTTGTTCATTTATGAACTTCGATAGAGCCTTAGAGCGATACAGAATCTACGGACATTAACGCCACTCTTGATTTAGAATTTAGCTTAGATATAACTGAGGTTTCATTGGGCTGGACGTAAAAGTAGATTTTAAGCGACCGCCATTTGATTGTTTTATATTGTATAGGCCTCTACATTTTCTTACGAATTTTGCATTGTTTTCGAAGATATTTTAACACGCCCACACACAAAACAAGTCTTGACGTAAACGGACTATAGAGTGGCTCCCAGTCCACAGGTTTTTCGGTATTGTTGTTGGTAAGAAATGAAAAATAAGGTACAGAGGTTAAGTGGCGTCTAATAACTAGATGCATATACCAAGTTTCATGAATATCTATCAATAACTTAAAACTTATTACTCGAAGACATGAACAGTGTCATGATTATCCCCCAAGCCTTGAGATTGAACCCACCAAATATTGATCTCACTCAAGTTTTAAGTTTCTGTCGCCCACATCCAGCTCCCGTCAGAAAATTAAAGCAAACAAAGAAACAAAGAAACAAACTTGCCCTTGATCTGCCAGTTTGGGCGCTTTATGGGATTTCAAACAGTTCTGCGACAAAGTGTTGTGTACGTTCTCGGGTTTGAAAAGTTTCTTAATGCATATTTCACGTTAATTTATAAAAATCATCTAAAATAACTATGTTGAGAATTTTACAACGTGCCGTGTTTGCTTTTTTTTAAAAATGTGTTTCCTCGTGTTTATCGATGCTTGTTTATTGTTAAAAAATGGCTACATTTTTGGACCTCCACGTGCTTAATATGTTGCCTGAAATCTGATGTGGGCCAAGGATTATATTAGGAAATTTGCCACATTTTCTTCCTATGTTGTTTTGAGGTATGGTTTTACGTTTAGTGGTAAAAAATAGATGCATTCATACAGTAGTTTGCGAGGCATTTGCGGTTCGCAGTGAGGGTTGGTTTTGTCTCATTTCTAATGGTAACGTTATTTTGTGTTAAAATATATGACAAATTAATTGATAGTTAAATGTCTAGAACAGGTTTGTGTATCACATTAGTGACCAATATTACTTTGACAAGTAATAGGTCAGGGGGCTTTGCGGTTTCCTAATATGGGCCACACAGGAATTCGCATTATTTTTCTTACAGCGTTACTGTGAATTCATTGTGATTAAAGAAGACTAGGAAATTCAGTTGTGTCTGTCAGTGAGGACCACAAATTCACGATTGAATACGGGGCAGTCTTAAAAAAAAAAGAGGAGATTTTTTGCGGGTTTTAGCTGCAGCCTTAGAGAACGAGGAAACTGGGCTAAAATTAATAGAGCGGTGTTGAGCCAGATATGAGAGAATCTCTCAGTACCGGAAACAGAAGCCAAAAAAAAAAAGCATACCTATATGCTTAAATCACATCTAAGTAGGTGTGAGTGTTGCTTTATGTGGGTGAGAAGCTTGGTAATGTAAGTTAATGATAAATATAAAATTGAGGTCTTTGGACAAGGGTGCTGAGAGACATATTTGTATCTAAGGAAGACAAAGAAATGGAGGATGGAAAAGATTTCATGGTGAGCAGCTTCCTATTCTGTGTTCTTCACCTTTGATTGGCTATCTGGACTGGCATGTCGTGCATATTCATTGTCTGCAGACAAACTATGGGCAATTCCAGAGAAAAGCACCACAATCTCCTCTACATTATTTGCGATGTATCTTTCAGAATCAACCATCCATTCGACGCCCTACATTCTGTGCAATTAGAAAAGCGCCGTTCGATAATAAAGTCTCATTCAACGACTTAAACACGTGCATATTTCTATACAAACAGGCCCTAACTTAATGCATAGTTAGGCCTACGTGCAAGTCCATAACCTAGATATACATATGTAAGGGACGCCAGAAGTAGTTATAAGGAAGGAAAATAGAGGGTGTTAAATGGTGACGTTAGTTATTTACAGGTTTCAAAAATGGGAAAGCAATATTTAAACATCTGGACTTCTTGGTTTGCAACCAGCATGAAATCATGTTTTGTGTCGTTGTGGAACCGCTCACAAAAAATTAACGTTTCGTCCCCTCCAATGCTATAGTAGCTAAATCTCCCATTAGCTTCTGAACGCGCTCTACCCCTCAACTTTTATAATACCTTAAACTTCCACAACAAAACAGTTCATCCCTTTCAGTCACCCTTCTCTTTCCTCTCCCCTAACTTGCTAAAGAAATCGAATCTTTAATTAACACTTCGAAGAGTTTCAATAACACTGCGGGATATTGTATTAAAAAACCTTAACATACAAGATGGCTGCAAAGGCGATATAAAACAAAATGGCCACTGCCATGTAACCAGTTTTTAATACAGGACGAATGGTAATGATGTTTACTCAGGTCAAATGTGATAGTATTTTTTCTTCTAACGTGATCTTTATTGAATTAAGTGGCTTGTTACTAAGATGTGCAGGGTGAATTTTGTGGAAGCTTACGCTGCGACCACACTCATATAGTCAACTTGTAAAATACTTTCATAGAATAAGTTGCGTACCATCTGTTTCTTGCGACATATTTCTTGGTTTCGAAATGTTTTTCCGCCATTCTTCTTCTAAGATGACCCAATCATTGCCTTCTGGAGAATGCAAAAGAAAGAAAGAATTTGTGATAAGAATAACTCTTCCAGTCATAAGAAGTCCGTTACGTAAATTGATTAACTTCTTAAAATAGATTATTTATTAAATATTTCCAGTATAAACCTAAATTTTGTGATTTGTGTATGGTTGTGTCTACGTAGGGCTGAATAAAAGCGAGTGTCTTTGTGTAAGCGGGTAGGCGTTTTCACAAATGGGGCTGTGGATTGCGAGTCATGGCACTATAATTGCTGAGTTAATGCCATTACCAGATGCAGGTTGTGCTATTGTTACATGTCGTTTTACAAAATTTGTATTGAAATTGTTTGAGGTGTTGATAGTTACAAGCAAAAATGCAGTTTTACTAACTGTAGACCTAGAAGTTACTGTGCATCAAGGTTGGAAAAATATTTTGCGTTGCGAGACCTCAGTTTCTCAGACTAGCTGAAGTCTTCTATAATATGATGGCCTGACAGCTGGTAAATAGCTACTGACTTTTCGGAGGATCATGCTGCCTTCTTTCTTAGGATCCCTGTCCTGAAAGTAGTGGAAGTAAGCTCCTGAACGGCGGTAACTATTTATCGGTCGATATGGCGTCGTGTCGAAGAATAGCTGATTATGGCTATAGGTTTGTTGCGTTCTTTAGTATCGTTCTTAACCCACTGACCTTGAGGTGTATTTATTACGAAGACGAATCTGTTTTTGCAGACAGAGTCTCGAGATTTATACTGCATCTGTCTGATTATACAGGCGAAAATCTTTCACCTGGAATTTCATTAAATATTCAGAGCTTCGGAAAGATTTCAAACGTAAATTATAGACGGTAACTGGCTCCATGTTGTGTGCCATGTAGTAACATTCTTTGTGTTACGAGCCTTTGAAAAAATCGGTAAAGTTTGAATTGGGCGTCTTGTAAAGTAGTAATAGTGTTTGTTGTGAAACATATTTCAACACAGATTTAATGCACATTTACAGTATCCGTCCATCCATCCGTCCGCCAGTCTATCATCTTTATGTTTATATTCACTCTTCTACACACACACACACACACACACACACACACACACACACACACACACACACACACATATATATATATATATTGTAATTTAAATCCGTCCTGTAATTTCGACTATGCATCTTGAGGATCGTACATAATATCCGCATTTTGCTCCCATTTTATGCATGTTGTGCAAAGAAGGAATAATGCTGCTATGTGACAGTCCGTAGTCGTCCAGATTTTGGTTTGTTCATATCTCTGTCTGTAGGTCACCCTGTGGTTTTAAAACTCACAATCTGAACTTAAAAAAGAAGTCCACTCACTCTTCTCCGCAACTTAAAAGACTCCCCACTGTTTCAGTGCGGAAGAATGGCCAGGGGTCGGAACATACACTAGACTTATATTTATGCGAATAAAGGTACCTAAGTTGGCGACATTGTATCTAATATTTGTCCCTCCCCCAATATCTATTGTTGTTTCCTGTTACGTTTTGCTGAAATACAGCAGTCGTTCTTCCATGTTGTGGTACTAAAATAAGAAGCAGTAGTAATAAAAAGAGATAGAAAAGGGTATAAAAAAGAGATAATACATTAGAAGAATAAGTAACTAATAAAGCACGCAGACACAGCTGCGCCAAATTGAAGCGTTTATCTGACAACAAATTGATGTGATTTACACACGTGTCTCATTTGGTGCCCTCAATTTGTCCTGCTGTGACGGCAACTCTGTCCGGTCTGCTGAGTCGCCATATTACGTAGGGTAGGTGAGGTATGGCACTATGACGGGCTGGCTGTCTTCTGAGATGTGACGCCCTGTCTTCAAGTTATTACAGATTTGAAGAATTCTGCTGCCACCTTCTTAAAGGTGCAACGACCAAATAATTTACGTTTCTGAAGATTACGCACAATGCGATACGTAGGTTTATGTCTTTAGTAGGAAATAAATGGAATATGAAGTCAGTAAACCTATCACGATCATTTATTGACTGTCATGTTATAACCAAGCAAATAATTATAATTTAAAGAAGTGTAATGTGTAAAGAAAAGGCCCTCATACGACTGGTAAAGAGACCGTTTATCCTTCACCTATCTTCTAATAACCTGATCATTGGCATCAGTAATCACTCGTCATTAACAGCCTGTTTCACCTTAATTCTTCTTCATTTGCCCTCGGAGCCAACACTTCTGGCTACCTGCGGCCTATTTGTTTGCCATTTTGTACCGTTAAGTACACTAATAAACAACGCTGTAAACAGCGTGTTTACATAAAAGACAAGTTAGTCTTCGCGTCGCCTGTGTAACAACACAGTCCCTCAAGCAACCCTGTGAGTAGAATGTTCCAAATGATAGGCGTTGCAATGAACATCTGAACATTGCCAAACTCCAGTCAAGGATAAAAGAACAAACATACATTAAGGCAATACGAAAAGGTGTCTCGGCAATCAAAGATGCTTTCGAAATTCACTTCGAACTGGCAAAGGAAAGAACAGTTGTAGTAGCCGGAAGAGATAAACTCCGTTACAGAGAGTATCATAAAGAACTGTTCTGAGAAATGTTACAGTAATGGTTTCTTGCCAACCTAATTGAACTGCAATAGTGAAGAATGAGTATCGTGAACACTAGGCAGCATAACATATGAATCTGCTACAGTAAGCCTATATATAATAACAGGAAACTTTTAAATTAAGCGATTTTAACGTTGATAGAGTGTATATATAGTTTAAAATATTTTCGGAGAATTATTTTAATTTTAATATGTGTACATATATATATAATTTTTATTAGAGAAATTAACCTGGATATCTTGCAGGCCGCTGACTGCATATCACTGGCCTAGCAGCTAAATAATCCCGACGCTCTTTAACCAACCACACTTCACACTGGCATCTATAGTGTTTAAAACTGGAGAGTCAATGAAAGGAAGAATGACGTATATACAAAACACACTGCTTATTGGTTGGATAGGTTTATGAGATATATATGATGTTAGCAAGTAAACCTTACTGTGCCACTCTGATGATTAAACAAAACATTTAACCTTTTAAAGTGTAACGATTACTTCATGTACCATCAGGTTTAAAATCCGAATTTAATCATTCTGTCTACGGAATACATTAATGTGTTTTCTACATATCTTAGAAGAAACAACGATTATTTACCCGTACAACAATGACTTGTTTTCATAACCGAGACGCAAAGTGTTTACTGCGCAATACGGTCTGAATGTCTAAATATAGTTCAGGTTATTCTTACTTTTTAAAGGATTAAATGTAATTTTATATGTTACGATTCTCCCTTGTACTTCATATCGGCAAGAATTGAGAAAATTCCTTCTTGTAGGGCGATTGATACTCTTTAAGAATTATTTTAACCGCAAAGCGAAGAGTTCGTTTCAAAACTTAATCCACCGAAATTAGTTTTGTAGTTAATTATTCGCTTCTAAGCGTATAAAAAAAGGAATATGGCATTTCGAAAATCGTTTCTGCATCATTGGGCTCTAGAAGAAGGAGCCTCACATCTGATACGAGCTTCAGGTCTCGAAAGGTCAAGAACCAATTATCCAATGACGCGGTTTCATACACCAGAAGCACCCAGTCTCTTATTACTTCGTGTCATTTAATGACTGCGAACATTTTATGTTTCGTATGTCAACAGTTAACTGCAAACCTTTGTACACGCGCGTGGCACTGCGCCTCTCATATCTGCTGAACACATCTCCGCTGCTTACGAAGAAGGTGAGCTCAAGACACACATCTTCTGACTTGTTCTCAGGAGCAACCATGTTGGTGTCAATTATCAGTTCTTTCAGGCAGGCGATGTGATTATAGAATCGGCCCTAAACCCTCTGCTGCTGCTAACCCCTCCCTTCCTCCACTAGCAACAGATATAAAACGCAGTCTTACTAGACACGGAGAAAATTGTCACTGAATATTCTGAGATTCATTCTTCAATTTGAATTAATTTCTTCAACATCAGTTTTTCAGAAACATGACTTTTATATTTTGCTGTAGAGCTAATACATACCCTCGCTTTTACCACGAGATGGCAATTTTATGTAGCTGCGAAAAGTGGCGGGAGTGCCAGAAGTGTTGGCACCTTCAAAGTTATTTCGTCGATTTTGGCATTAGAAGGGATGAAGAAGGCATCCCGACTTTGTCAAGAATCCTTTGCAGTTTTCCAAACATAATCGTCATCGAGTTTACAACCGCTAAAATTTGTCAACCTTTGACAAGTCCGTGTAAACTACGAGCTATTAAACTTTATGGTTCATGTGCGGCATTTTCACTGCAACTTCTCACTCCTGATGTGGACGAAGAGAAGAAACATTGAATACAACACCGCTCAAGATAGGACGGTTCCGAAAGTGCCTCTCGAACGTTCCACTTCCAACTGCTGAAAGAAGTGCCATCATCTCTGAAGTAGAATAATTGCTTCAGTCCTGCGCACATCTGCCCCTATAAGCAAGCATTGTGACTTTTTATGTATATATATATATATCTCTGCTGAACTAAGGGCCTAAGGGTCGCAGCAGGGCGTTGGTTTCGACAATTGGTTTACGGATAGACGTCCGCCGGTCTTGATATAAAGTGGGTGAAAATCAACGGGCATCTGTCGTTGTATGGCACCACAGTTAAACGCGTAGCCTACACGTGATGAAAATCCATTAGATCGTTTATGTGTTCGCATACGATGGTACAGTATGGTTTTTTGTGGATGGCAGTGTTGTGACTTCTTTTGTATTGTTTTCATTTTTCTTTCTGGAAATTCTGGGGTTGAAACTGGACTAATGTGGATCAAAATAACATTTACATGATGACAAATTGTACTGTAGATCCAGTATAAAATTTATCCACGTCCGTCTGAATAAAGTGTGATGACAGACGAGTGGCTGTGTAGATGGGTTTTGGGTCTACACAGAACAGTGCACGTGTCTCACGTATGCAGTTGATATGCGAGTAAAAACCCGGTAGCCGGGACGGCATAGTCATGATAGTGACTACGGTAGGAACTGGACGACCAAGGAATTATATTTCGATTCTCAGTAGCGGCAAGATATGTTTCTCTTTTCCAAAATTTTAAGACCGTTTGTGGGGCCCACAAGTCTTCCCATTCAGTGGGTACCGGTGGTAAATCCTTCAGGACCTGAAGCTGGCCGCTCACTTCCATGTAGTACCAACTTTAAGAATGTGTGGAGACATACCTCCATCCCTATACAGCTTCTTGTTTGCCCATTAACAACTTCACCTTCTTTATCGTTGCACCGTGCATTTCCTAGAGTCATTTAATTAGCACACCAACTAATGCACATACATAAAATTTTTACATTAAAACATTTAAAATTGCTCCAACGTGTTTCGATCCGAAGATCATCTTCAAGGAGCTACACTGTGCCTGGTTAAAGTCACATTTTTTTAAAAACTGTTTAATTTCCTTATATTAACTTGGTGCTGTGGCAGCATGTATTGTGTAATTCGTACGCCGCTGAGAATGAGCCTGACTCCCTGAAGATGGTCTTAGGATCGAAACATGTTGGAGCGATTTTAAACGTTTTAATGTAAAAAATTTTATGTGTGTGCATTAGTTGGTGTGCTAATTAAACAACTTCACCTTCACTTAAACATACAAATAAATAACGTTGTAGAAAAGAGAACACGATGGACCGTGACGTTCCGAGATCAGTGTTGATAGTCCTAGCTTTGAAATTTGTGTATTTGCAAAGGTAAAAGTAGCAATAAATGTTCAACAACAGTGGTGATTATTATAATGATAATATTGTTGATGATGAAGATAATGATCATGGTAATTACGTTGAGTACAACCATAATGGCATAATAATAATATAACATTACTTTAAACCTTTGCTTACAGAAGGCTATAAACATGGCGAATTTTACGTATTTAGTATAGACTGTCCTGAACGACCATCGTCGAAATTTTGTTGGGTCTTTTGACGTTGTGTACTCTAGGCTGTTTGTCCAGAATAGAAGCAGCTGTAGCTTGAAGCTAACTCTTCACTTCCATCCAGTGTTGAGGCCCGTAGTATGTTTAACGATCGAGGAATCACCGTTCGATTTTCAGCCGACCGGAAGAGGAGATTTTCTTCTCCAAAGCTTCCAGACCGGCTCTGGTGACCACCCAGACTCTTTTTCAGTCGGTACTGGGGCACATGCCAAGGGTTTAAAGCTGTTGACGCGTGAATCTCACCACTGACCTCCATCTAAAGCCGACGTTAAGGTGCGTGGAGCTAACCTATCCTCCCCTTATACCTTTGTGGTCTGCATCCGGACAAATGTACTTTACTTTCTTCAGCCCGTATGACTTTCTCACGAGGTCTGTGGTCCTTATAATTTTTATTTTAAATTATTAACTAAGCTAATTTTTGGCCGTATTTTGGCAAGTGTTTGTTGTTCTATCGCCTGCTTTATAAATCATTATGTTGTCATAATTTTCATTCGATCTTGCTGGGTTAATTGCTCATATTTTGTTTATTTATCTATGACGATCGTCAGGTGTGTCTGAAGGCAGTTTTACAATACGCAGATTGTTATTAGAGCATGTAGCTAGGCTGTACCGCGTGACCGTCGTGTTGCATTGGCGCTGGTTTGCCGTAGTGATGTATGTTTGTTTTATTAGCTGTTGCATGGAACTGGTGTTGACATTCATTGATTACCCACGCACCCTGCTGATGGCGAGGTTTGACATACGGACCGTGCTGATGCGGAACTGTTCTCTCGCTCACAGTATGCTGTGCAGCAGACACAGGATGGTTCATCATCCACGTGACACAGTTACCACGGTCAAGATTTTTGAGTGTGTTATTTAAAGACACTCGCATTTTCTAGGATTGTCTAGCGTCGGTGGTGACTGACCGAATGAGTGTAAAGCATTGGTGAAGGGATGCCCCGAAGGAGAACCGAAACACTCGGAGAAGAGCCAGGAACTCATATATAAAACTCGTAAATAATGTTGGTTGCAGAATACAGAGATTCTTAACCCTTAATCTGCTAACGTGGAGAATATGGTGAGCTCCTAATAAAGCCAGCAGATGGCAGATGGGATTTAACTCGACGTTTAAAGGGTTAATCTCACAACAGGTAGTACATATATTATTATTATTTAGCAGATTGTACAATGTTTCCACATCTTCCTGCACCCATTTGACAGTTATATTATCTTCTTCCTCAAGTTACCTCTGTCATTCCATTCTTCTTCCATTAATCCCTTTTCTCCCATCAGTCCTCTAATCCCTTCCTCCCAGGCAAGTTTAGGTCTACCTCGTTTTCTTCTTCCTGGTTGGCTCCATTTCATAACTTCTTTTGGTAATCTCCCCTCTTCCATTCTTTGAACATGTCCATACCATTGAAGTTGTTTGGTTTTAATATCGTCTAAAAGAGACCTTACTATATCCATCTTTTGTCTAATAATAGTGTTACTAATTTATATACATATATATATATATATATATACATATATATAGTAACCACGGAGTTTTACGTGGCTGTAATCATGAATATGAAGCAGAACCTAAATTTGGAAGGTTAAATTGAGTAAAACTTGATCATTACTAGAAATCTTTCCTTGAATAATTTTTAACCTGAAATATGAAGTCGAAGAGTGAAAGGTAGAAACAAGAGAGATATCGAGAAATATGCGCGAATAAAATGCTTAGTAAATTATTTGGAGTTATTTTGAGAGTAGAAATGCTTCTTACTGTACTCGACAAGAACGGTGATGTATCTTATTTATCTGCGGTTTAGTCTATTTATTGACACCTGTCAGTAGCTCAGATGATACGAACGGTAATGCTAGAGTGATAATTATTTAATGAACTGTAAAGTATGTGAAACGCAGCTTTTGAGACCAAATATGAGGTCGTGTCTTGGCTGTGACCTTCTTTCCTTCATCGTTTATTTAATGATGCTTTTTCATTTGTGTAAGATGGTGATGGTAGGTTATGAAATGGGAAAGATCTGGAAGCGGTAGTGGCATGCTTTACGATTTTGTCCTAACATTTTGTGGAGGAAACGTGAAGAACCAGAAACGAACTCGGAATAAAGATCCTTGTGGCCGGTACTAGAGTCTAGAATATTCCGAGTATGAATTAGGAATTGTAACCATTTTTTTTGTGACATTGAGTAATGCCGTGCCAACTGTTGTGTTTTTAGCGCTGGTAAGTAACTTGTGTGGTTTCTAAGGAATAAGTGTTTAAGGGTAGGTTTACTGATTCAGTTGATGTATTGCATAAGTAGTTTAGACGTTCAAAATGTCGTCCATTTACCACCCATGCGAACAAAGAGACTTTGGCAATTAGAGTAACAAGGCAGTTTCTGTGTATTTATGTAGTAACTGATTCAGAGTTATTTAGAAGAAGGTTTGTGATGTGGACTGGAAAGTAAAACTGAAGGGAGGGATCATGTCTTATTTGATAGTTTTATACCCGTCTTCTTCTGGAGAGACTGAGGTGAACCACGACAAATATCTTCAGCATATCTGACGTCTTAACTGAGATTTGAACTAATTCTTCCTGTCTACGAGTTAGTCGCTTGACCTAATTGTGTTTGTGACTGTAATAAAAATAGTGTTTGTTAACTGATATTTTAAATTCAACTCTTATTCTTCACCATTCTCATCTGTCATAATGTTTCATTTCTTACTTTGTCTTGTACTCATATCTTCTCCTCTCCTTTCTTACCTGCCCGTTCTATTCTAATCTGTAGTTCACGAGCTACATTTGGTGGTAGTTTTCCTATTTTTCCTTGATATCTATAGTCAAAATAGTGTATTGAAACAGGCCACGACCGCATGCTTACAAATCTTTACCAACTCGTTATGTATTGTCATCATCCTTTCTGTCTAGACGCTATATGCTCTAGCTGCAAGATTGTTGTATACTGTAGGAGTAAATCTCATATGCACAGCCTATATAACCTCACGGAATAAAATTTGTTTCTCTATTCTTTCTTTCCCTGTCCCAAATAATAGACCTGCTTTGTTTGGTTTTGACATCGTGAAACAAAACTTTATGCACATATATTTATTTTATTGCCATTTTTACGTGGCAGATGTATCTTAGATTTTCGTCCGAGCTTAGAATAAGTTAGCAACAAAAAATACTTTAAAACCAGTTTCTTTTGTGAAGGCCAATTTGTATCGAAGTTTTCAAAAGGAAGAATAATCCGATGAATAAAAAGAGGGCACTGGTGTGTGTGTTCATGTGAGTGATCTCTGGTGATAATCGCTTACCCCCTGGGTAGCACCGCTGAGCTACAGCTCATCTAAGCAGCTTAGAAGAGCTAGCGGAAAGGTTTGATACAGTTATGCACCATAGACACGTGCAAACGGGGGATTAAGTTAGGAAAAAAGTTGCAACAGTAAAAGAGAATTGTAAAATATATTACCGACTTCCAGAAAGTTGTGGAATTAAATATTGCGCTCTTTACTGTAATTAAAATTAGAGGGTTTGGTGGGAGACAATTGCGCCCTGATACCCTATGTCACATGGGGAAAGTTAAAATAATCACTGGGAGTCATGTTTTGTTTTCTGTGTTGTCCGTACCCTATCACGATCGTCCTGTTCAGACATACGGTGTTGCACATAAAACAGTGAGACTTATTCTCACCTGTTTTTTTTTTTACATTCATTGTTCCGTGCATCATTGTAATTCTTTAAAATAACCAACACGATGTCACTTGTAGACTATCCTTTATTTTCATGGGTAGTCGTCATTCACTCTCTACATGTTT
>Ga0123354_10000307_pt1 | contig 44838 bp, 40 predicted proteins | sample TergutLab28metaG_2_FD_97872 | JGI IMG/M metagenome (GOLD analysis project Ga0123354, IMG submission 97872) | Labiotermes labralis P4 segment gut microbial communities from Petit-Saut dam, French Guiana - Lab288 P4 | ecosystem: Host-associated > Arthropoda: Insects > Digestive system > Gut ... | reverse complement strand
TCCCGGTCCGGGCCATGAGCCGGGCCAGCACGACGATGCTCACAGTGCCAGACCTCCTAGGCTCTGACGATAGGGCATCGACGGCCCGCCTGTGACCGGTTCACCCCAGTTTCTGCCTGGCCCAGTGCCTCGTTCGGACGGCTGCGGCGCCCACCCAGGTGCGCTGGCACCAGCGTCCACCGCGTCCGCGACCATGGCACGAGAACTGGACGTCTCATGTGGCAACACAAGGCCCAGGAGCGCTGGTCGCAGACAGGGTGAGGTGGGTAGGATCGAGGTATGGAAGCCGTGTTCATCAGCTTGCTCGTCATCAGCATGGTTGCGGTCGGCGCCTTCGCGGGGCTCGTGGTCCTGCGGCTGGTCCGCCACTAGTTGGCTGACTCCGCCCACCCGTGGGCGTCACCCCTGCTGTCGTGGCCGGGTGCCGTCGGCGCGACAGGAGTTGATCGGGGTGTGGCCTGGCACTACGGCGACCCCGTCGGTGAGCAGCGGGCGCTGGAGGCTGGGGCGGGGGTGGTGGACTGCTCGCAGATGGGGGTTGTCACGGTCACTGGTCCGGACCGGTTGTCGTGGCTGCACTCGATCACCAGCCAGCACCTGAGCCGCCTGCCACCACGGACACCGACCGAGACTTTGGTGCTCTCTCCCCACGGACATATCGAGCACGCTGCCGGGGTTGTGGACGACGGGACGACGACCTGGCTGCTCACCCGGACCCACGAGGGGCTCGCCACGTGGCTGGACTCGATGCGGTTCACGCTGCGGGTCGAGGTGGCCGACGCCACCGACGTGTGGGCGGCCATCGGCGAATCGTCTCAGCCGCGAGGCGACACCGACACCGTGGTCTGGTGCGACCCGTGGCCGTCGACAGCACCGTGCGGCACCCGCTACGGCCCCCCCGACGACGAGCACCCCGGGGCCCGACGGGCGTGGCGGCTGGTCCTGGTCCCCCGGGCCGAGCTGGCAGCGCAGGTCGCCGCACGGCAGGAGGCGGGGGCACGCCTGGCGGGGACCTGGGCGTCCGAGGCGCTGCGGATCGCCGCCTGGCGCCCGTCAGCGGCCCACGAGGTGGACCACCGGACCCTCCCCCACGAGCTGGACTGGCTGCGCACCGCCGTCCACCTGGACAAAGGCTGCTACCGCGGGCAGGAGACCGTCGCGCGGGTGCATAACCTGGGGCGTCCGCCGCGGCGGCTGGTCATGGTGCACCTGGACGGGTCGCAGCACCTGCTGCCGACGGCGGGCACACCGGTGCTCCTTGGCTCCGGAGCCGCAGCAGGCGTCCTGACCAGCGCAGAAAGGCACCACGAACTGGGTCCCATCGGCCTGGCTGTGCTGCGCCGGACCACCCCGGTCGACGCACCCCTGACCATCGCGGTGGCTGACGCAGACCCGGTCGCGGCGGCACAGGAGGTCATCGTCGACCCCGAGGGCGTCACCACCGACCGGCCGGTCCCCCGCGGACCGCTGGCACATGGCCTTGGGCGTGTCTCGGGAACGACGATCATGTGAGAACGATGGCCCGGTCGGGGGGTGGGCTCGCTGTGCGGCGTCCCGTAGGCTGTTGGATGTGGCAGTTGTCGGATGGCTTCAATACTTGCTCTTCTTCGTGTTCTACCTGGCGATCTTCCTCGCGAGCGGGTGGGCGCTGGTTGATGCGCTTCGGCGCCCGGCGGGCGCGTTCGTTGCTCAGGGCAAGAAGACCAAGGCCTTCTGGGGGACGATCCTCGGCATCGCGGTGGTCGTGGCGTTCATCGCGACCCCGTTCCCCGGGGGTATCAACGTCGGAGGGATTTTCAACCTGCTGGCGCTGGCTGCGGCGGTCGCCGCGCTGGTGTACCTGTTCGACGTGCGCCCTGCCATCGCTGTGTACCGTCGGCCGGGCGGAGGATCGAGCCGCTGGTGAGAGCTGTTGTGCAACGGGTGAGCCGGGCTACGGTCCGGGTCGACGACAACGTGGTCGGACAGATCGCCGAACCTGGGCTCGTCGTGCTCGTCGGGGTGACCCACGGCGACGGGATCGTCCAGGTCGAGTACATCGCCCGCAAGGTCGCCGACCTGCGTATCCTGCACGGTGACCGCTCTCCGGCCGATATCAGCGCACCTGTCCTCGTCGTCAGCCAGTTCACCTTGTACGGCGACGTCCGCAAAGGACGTCGGCCCACCTGGAACGCCGCCGCACCCCGAGCGATCGCCGAACCTCTGATCGAAGCCCTGGTCGACGCCCTGCTCGGCCACGGCCTGAGGGTCCAGACAGGCGAGTTCGGCGCCGACATGGCGGTGGAGATGGTCGGCGACGGACCTGTGACCATCGTCTTGGACTCGGCAGCCTGAGACCGTCCGCCGCTGGGGTGGGGTTTTGCTCTTGAGGGCGGTCGCTGCGGCGTCCCGCGTCACACACGGGCCGTCAGGGTGCGGGGAGGGTGTAGTCCGGGGTGGTGTTGGGCCAGTTCGCGGCAAACCTGGCGGCCTCGGCGGTGTCGAGGATGCCGATGCGGTCGAACACCTCGTCGTGCACCCGGTCGTTGGGGTACCGGGCGTCCATGCAGTACGGCAGGTCGCGGTAGCACACGGCCGTGTGCCTGGGGTTCTCGCCCCAGTTGAAAAGGGGTCCGCGTTCGTGGTCGATGTCGTCGGTGCCCAGGCCCCAGCTGCGTTCCACCGCCTCGGGCCCGATCGAGTCCCGGAACGCCTCGGCCCCGGTGAAACCGGTCGCCCACCGGCTCAGGTAGACGGTGGCGTCAAGATCCGACCAGGTGCACGCGAACAGCTCCCGTGCACCAGCAGGCACATAGTTCGCCGGGTCGAGCTGGCTGCACTGCGGCAGGTCGGGGGACAACAGCGGGAACGCGGTCAACGCTGTGTTCACACCAGCGAACGGCGGGTAGGTGGGATCGTCCGGCTCGAAGGTGTAGGTCGGGTTAGGAGCGGGCCTGGTGGAGGTAGGTGTGTCGTCGGTGGTGGTGGTGGGTGTGTCGGTGCTGGGGGCGGCGGTGTCGGTGCGGTCTTTGGTGGTCTGCCACAGCACACCGACCACAACCACCACGGCAACGACGACGACGACCGCGACGACGCTCGCCAGCACGGCGACGAGCCGTCGGCGCTGGACCGGGGCGGGTGGTTGTGGAGCGACGACGACCCCAGGTCCCGCGACCGGGACCAGGGTCGGCGACGACACCGTGGTCGAAGCCGGGGCCGCGAGCGGTGCTGTGGCAGCCGTCACCGGAGCGGTCCAGCCACTGGGCGCGGACCCGGTGATGTGGTCGACGGCCTGGGGCAGGCTCATGCGGTGGCGCGGGTCGGGCCAGCACAAGCCTTGGGCGAGGACGGACAGACGCTCGCCGTACGGTCCGCCGGGCATAGGCGGCAGCTGCCCGTAGGGGCCTGGCGGCTGCCCGGTGAGCATCCACACCAGCAGGGAACCGAGGTACCAGGCGTCGGTGTACCGGCCGACGGCGGTGTCGCCGGCCAGCATCTCAGGTGGCAGGGAGAACCCTCGGTTGCCGATCATCTGGGTGTAGGTGGAGGTACGGTCGACGGCGACGGTGTGGGCGATACCCCAGTCGGCCAGCAGCAGCCGGCCGGTCTTGTCGACCAGCACGTTGGCCGGGGTGATGTCGCGGTGCACGACAGACAGGTTGTCGTGCACCGCCCGTACCGTGGCCAGCACCGGCGCCAGCGCAGCGGTGACAGCACCCGGCTCGCGGGCGGCCTGACCGGCCTCGCGGTAGAAACCGACCAGGTTCCGCGGGCACCAGGCCATGATGTCGCACCACAGGTCGCAGTCGCCGACCGGTCTGGGGATGGCCAGCTCGTGGCCGGGCACAGTGAGGACGAACGACTCCAGCACCGGCAGCACCGCCGGGTAGGTGGCCGGGTCGGCCCGCGCAGCCTCGGCCACGGCCAGCATGGACACCAGGCGTTCCATCTGGCGGGCCCTCTCCTGCTCGGAGGAGACAGCCTGCACCCGCAGCGCCAGCTCGGGACCGTCGCGCCCCTGCGGCACCGCACGGGCCACCGCGGCCTGCCCGCCGTGCATCACCGGCAGCATCACCTGGACCCGGTGAGAGTCGGCGACGGTCGACACCCGCAGCAGCCCCGACGGGCTCAGCCCGACCAGCGACCCGCCCACCGCTGTCCCGGCGCGGCCCTGCAACCACCCCGACAGCACCTCGCCAGACAGCACCCCTGCACTATAGAGCCCGCCAGTACCGCGACGAGGCTGTTCAGCGGCACTGACTCACGCGTGCTGGCGCGCGACGACCAGGAAGGTGGTGGCGACGAGGGCCAGACCGGCGACCCAGACGAAGGCTGGGGCCGTCGAGCGTTCGAGGCCGGGGCTGGTGGCCTGCGCGACGGGCGCGGGGTCGACACGGATCTGGTAGTCGACGGAGACGACAGAGCCAGCGGTCGTGGTGGTGCCAGCGGTCGTGGTGGTGCCAGCGGTCGTGGTGGTGAGGGTGAAGACGGACTCGCCGGCAGCAGTGGGGGTGCCTGTGATCTCGCCGGTGGACGGGTCGAAAGACAACCCGTCAGGCAGGCTGCCCGAGGTGAGCGTCGAGACAGCGTCGGTGCCCCTCGGGCCGACGTGCACAGCGTAAGGACGGTTGACCCGGCCCGAGGCCAGGACGGACGCCTGCACGGGGGTCGTCAGGTCCAAGACGGTGACCTGGTCCGACGCGCGGCTCGTCACCCACGCCCTGGTGCCGTCGGGGGCCACGACGATGGCCTGGGGACGTTCGACGGCGAGGGTGTCGATGACGGTGACTGTTGCCGTGTCGACCACCGCGACAGTGCCACCGGCCGAGCTGGTGACGTACGCGCGGGTGCCGTCGCAGGTCACGGCGACGTGGGTGGGCCAGGCCCCGACATCGACCTGCGCGGTGACGACGTTGGTCGTGGTGTCGATCACCGTCAAGGTGCCTGAGGTGGCGTCGGTGACGTACACCTGCGCGCCGTCAGGAGCGACAGCCACACCGGTGAGCCACGTGCCGACCTCCACCACCGCGGTGGTGCGGCGCGATTCGGTGTCGACCACGGCGACAGCACCGGTGTCCTCACCGGTCAGGTCAGCGTGGGTGACGTACACCTGCGTGCCGTCGGGAGCGAAGGCCAACGCGGTGGGGTGCTCCCCCACGGTGACCTGCGCGGCCACCTTGTTGTTCTTGGTGTTGACGACGGTGAGGGTGCTCCGGTACCCGCCGGAACCGAAGTTGGCGACCCACACGTGGTCGCCAGCGGGTGTCAACGCCACAGCCTGCGGGAACGCACCAGATGCGACCTCGCCGACGGGCACACCTCTGGCGATGTCCACCACGACGACGGCACCGTCGAGGGTGCTGGCCGTGACGTACGCCTTGGTCCCTTCGAGATTGACCGCCACGTCGTAGGCGGCCACGACACCCGGCAGGTCGCGGACCTCGTCTGTGGTCGTGTCGATCACCGACAGCGCCCCGGCGTCGTAGTCGGCGACGTAGACCCGTGTCCCGTCGGCGCTCATGGTGATCCCTGCCGAGGGGCTGGCGACGGAGACGGTGTCGATGACGGTGTCCGCTGCCGCGGCTGCCGGGACCAGCGCCACGCCCAGGCCCAGACCAACAGCCGCATACCTCAGGTGTCTCATCGTCTCCGCTCCACGGTCGCCGGCTGTCGCCCGTCTGGGTGCACCTCCACTCGCATCGACCGCTGCGGGAGCACCGTGAGGAGTCGGCCTACCAATCACGGACCACCGTGGTGTCCACCCTGGTTGCGCCGCCGCTCAGGTTCCTGCGGGTACGTGCAGACCCGACGGTGGCGACGGTCAGGAGCAGCGGCCGTCGCGGACCGAGCGGGCGGCGTCGTAGTCGCCAGGGGTGGGCGGGCCGTACCCGACCTGGGCCTGGAGGCCGTCGATGACCGGTCCGACGAAACCGTTCATCCCGCCGAGGAACAGGTCGGCGTAGGCGTCAGTGACGTTCTCGGACCGGTCGCGGGCCACCGGCGGGGCTGGGGTGCCGCAGGTGTCGTAGATCGCCTGGTGGGCGGCCTCGTGCCGGACCGCCAAGACCGCGGTCTGCTGGCCCAGGGTCACCACGTCGATCCCCACGGTGCCGGGGGCCACGGACTTCCACTGGCCGACGGTGCCTTCGGGCAGGCTCGTCCAGCGCACGACCACACCGAGCCGGGCCGCCTCAGACTCAGCGAGCTGGCGCTGCTGGGCGTGCTCAGGCCCGACAACCACAGGCACCCACGCCGACAGGTACGTGCCCGAGACGAAACGCCCTTCGGTGGTGCGGTACCAGTTGTCGGCGGTGCGTCCGTCCACCTGCACCTCGGTCCCGCCGGGCACGGAACCCACGCGGTCGTACTTGACGCCAGGGCCCACACGCAGGTCCGCCGTCTCGGTGGCCCACATCGTCACGTTGGGGGCGTCACCGTCAGCGAGCGCCTCCGGCTCTGGCACTGCCTCCAAGAAGCGTCCGTTGACGAACCGTCCGTCCACCATGCGGTACCAGCCGTCGTCGGTCGCACCGTCGACCTGGACCTCGGAGTCGGCGACGAGCGACCCGGCCCGGTCGTAGGTGGTCCCAGGTCCGGTGTAGGTGTCGACGTTCGTGGTCACCCGCATCGTCGCGACGCCGATGTCGTGGACGACAGCGGCAGGTGGCTGCGACGGCTCTGGTGCGCTCGTCGGGGTCGGCGTAGGCCGTGGCGCAGGCGGCGCGACCTTGGCCTCGGCCCGCGCGGGCACCATCGTGAGCAGGGCCAGCAGCGCGCACAGCACGACGGTCAGCGCGGTCAGCGCCGCCGCTTGGCGTTGCCCTGTGGCATGCATGGGTTCCCCCCAAAGGTCCTGGTGGTCTGTGCCCGACCGATCGTTCAGGGCATCGGCGACCTGCGCGTCCTCACCCTTTCGGCCGCACCCACGTCACCCGGTCTGCCCTGGCCACAGCCCGTGCACGACGGCACGCGCACAGCGCGCCAGACGCCGTTAGCCGGTGGCCTGCAGCACCCGGCTGGCGACGTAGATGAGCATCCCGGCGGTGGCAACCGGGATCACCGCCGCGGACACTGCCGCCAGCTTGCGGTCCAACGCGGCGATCGGGTGGAACAGGGCATGCAGAGACGCGACGAGCAGACCGACGGCCACACCGGCAAGGGTGCCGGTCTTCGTCCCGACCTCGTCGAGCATGAAGCCCACCGCCCCTCCCCCGGCTCCCCCGGCCCCCGTGGTGACCAGCGAGGTCAGCCAGACCGGGAACCGGATGGCGCTGAACGCTGCGGCGGCCGTGAGCGCCACTGCTGCGGCGGCCACCAGCGCGATACCGTCCACCAGCCGCCCGCAGGCCACCCACCCGGCAGCGGTGACCGCGAGCATGGACCCGGTGACCGTCCCTGCGATGGACTCGACCAACCGGGGCCGCCCGTCGCGCCGCAACAGCTCGTTGACGAAGGTGAGCAGCATCGACGCGGCGAACACCACCGCCAAGGACCGCAGGTCGGCGCGTTCTCCGACGAGCTGCACCGCGGCCACCCCACCGATCCCGGTGAGCGCCACGACCAGTGCCGACCCAGCGCGCTCTGGAAGGTTCGCCAGCGTAGGCCACCCGAGGGCGACTGCCACAGCCAGCACCGCGGCGCAGGCAGCCAGCGGCAACGACCCGCCGAGGAAGGCGACAGCCGCGACCGCCGCGGCGAGAACAGCGGTGATCACCGCCCTGGTGGCAAGGGTCACTGTTCGCCCACCGCCGTCCGTTCCGCTCGCACGCCCACGATTGTGTCAGACCCGCGTAGTGGTGACGGACCACTGGCCGTCGTCCTTGCCACCCTTTCGGCTGAGACACGGGCCCACTGACCCACCTGGTGGCTTCCGTTCCCTCCCATGCCTGTGGCACGGTAGGTTGCCTACGCGATGACGACGATCGACCCTAGCGCTGTTGACGCCTCCGTGCTGCTCGTAGACGGGCCGTGGCGTCATCGTTTTGTCACCGCCAACGGGGCCCGTTTCCACGTCGCTGTCGCCGGCCCGGACGAACGGGAAGTGCCGCTGGTCGTGCTGCTGCACTCGGTGCTGGGCTTCTGGTGGAGCTGGCGCCACCAGCTGGTGGCCCTGGCCGACGCCGGGTACCGGGTGGCGGCCATGGACCTGCGCGGCACAGGAGCGTCCGACAAACCCCCCAGCGGGTACGACATCCCCACGCTGGTCGCCGACGTGTCCGGTGTGGTCCGCTCGCTGGGCGCTGACGACGCGGTGGTCGTGGGCACCGGAACCGGCGGTGACGTGGCCTGGTCTGTGGCGGCGCTGGCCCCAGAGATCACCCGCGCCATCGCGGTGCTCTCCGCCCCACGACCGGTCAGGGCCGACGGCTCCTCACGCGGCACCACGACGGTCGGTGCGTTGCGCACCTTGGTCTACGCCCAGATCCCAGGACTGTCGGAACGGTCCTTGACCCGCGGTGACCTGCTGGTCCGCCTGCTGGACTCCTGGGGCGGAGTCCCCGGCTGGCCCGACGCCGAGACCCTGGGCGTGTACCGCGACGCGCTGCGTGTGCCCTTCGCCGCACGCAGCCAGCTCGACCAGCTGCGCTGGCTGGTGCGCTCGTCCTCACGCCCCGACGGTGCGCGTCTGCGCGCCGCGCTGGCCCAGGCCCAGCCGGTGCCGGTGCTCCAGGTGCACGGGGCGAACGACGGCCTGCGGTCAGCCAAACGCCCCGGCCTGGGTACCACCGAGGCCACACGCTGCACCGCCGGGTACCGGTTCGAGACCGTCACCGAGGCTGGGCACTTCCCCGCCGAGCAGGCCCCCGACCTGGTCAGCGCGTTGCTGGTCGACTGGTTGGGGCAAGTGGCACCTGTGCCGAGCCCTACCCCTTGACCATGGCTGCGGCCTGGACCGGGTCAGGCTCGCCGATCCCGTGCGACGGGCACCACGACGCGACCGGGCACGCCCCGCACGCAGGGTTCTGGGCGAAACAGGTGCGCCGGCCGTGGAACACCATCCTGTGGCTGAACATCGTCCACTGGCTGCGCTCGACCAACGCGGCCAGGTCGGCCTCGATGGCGTCAGGGCTGTCTTCGGCCGTGAACGCCAGACGGTGCGACAGACGCTGCACATGGGTGTCCACGACAACCCCTGGCACCCCGAAAGCGTTGCCGAGGACGACGTTCGCCGTCTTGCGGCCCACCCCTGGCAACGTCACCAGGTCAGCCATACGGCGCGGCACCTGGCCGTCGAAGCGTTCCAGCAGCGCGGCCGACAGCCCCTGCACATGACGGGTCTTGGCCCTGAAGAACCCCAGCGGGTGCAGCAGCTGTTCGAGGTCGGCCCGGTCCGCGGCAGCCATCTGGGCCGGGCCGGGGTACCGGGCGAACAGCTCGGGGGTGGTCTGGTTCACCCGTACGTCGGTGGTCTGCGCTGACAAGACCGTGGCGACGAGCAGCTGGAAGGGGTCGACGTGCTCAAGCTCGCAGTGGGCGTCAGGGTACCGGTCAGCCAGCGTGCGGTTGACACGCCGCGCCCGACGTTTGAGAGCCAGGGGAGTCTCGGCCGCGCGTGCTGTCATAGTGGCACCCTAGTGGGACGACACGCAGGGGTGAGCTCTGCGGGAAGGGGAGCAGGTGACCTGCGCCACGTCGTAGAGTGTCCATCGACACTCGGCCCGGCAGCCCGCAAAGGAGGGAGAGCACGGTGCTCTACGACGTGGTGCTCCGGGCTCCTCTGTTCACAGGGCTCAGCCCTCAGGTTGCCATGGCTCTGGTCAACCAGATGGCGTCGGTCCGCCTCGAGCGCGGCGAGCAGGTGTTCACCGAGTCCGAACCCGGCGACCGGCTGTACGTGGTACGCGAGGGCAAGGTCAAGCTGGTGCGGCGCTCGTCCGACGGGCGCGAGAACCTGCTCACCGTGGTCGGGCCCGGCGAGATGCTCGGCGAGCTGTCGTTGTTCGACCCGGGGCCGCGTACGTCCTCGGCGGTCGCGATCACCGAAGCGGTCGTCCTCGAGCTGGACCACGACCAGCTGACCACCTGGCTCAACCAGCACCCGTCAGTGGCGCTGCACCTGCTCCAGGCGCTGGCCAAACGGCTGCGACGCACGACCGAAGCCCACGCTGACCTGGTCTTCTCCGATGTCCCCGGCCGGGTGGCCAGGGCTCTGCTGGAGCTGTCGGGCCGGTTCGGCGAACCGATGGACGGTGGTGTGCACGTGCCGCACGACCTGACCCAGGTCGAGCTGGCCCAGCTGGTCGGCGCCTCACGCGAGACCGTCAACAAGTCGCTCGGCGAGTTCGCCCAGCGCGGGTGGCTCGTGCGCGAACCGCGAGGCGTCCTGCTGCTGGACGTCGAACGTCTCGAGCACCGCGCCTTGCGCTAGAGCGCCGCGCCCTGCGCTAGCCCACACCCTGCCCAAGAGCACCACGCCCTGCGCAAGAGCACACCCTGCGCTAGAGCACCACGGTCTGCCCAAGAGCACCACGCCCTGCGCAAGAGGTACCGGGACCACCAACGCCTACGCCCTGGACGCGCAGGTCCGGGCCCTGCACACCTGGGACGTCTACCCTCCCATGACGTGGGTGATGCTGCTGGCCAGCGTGGTGGAGACCGCTGGGCACGCCCTGGGCTGGCGTTGCCGCAGGGTGGTCGGTCGTGGTGCTGGCGGTCGTCGGCGTGAACCTTGGTGCCCCCCGGACACTTGACTTCTCCTAGCGGGTGAGTGTAGAAAAAATTCCGCCCTTCCAAATGTCCTGACACGCTGAGCCCTCGTCGGACGATTTTGTCAGGGGTTCGCACTCCCGTCGGCCATGCCGACGCTTTTTGGTGCTCTTTGCTGACGTGATGACGTCGAAAGGACGAGTGACATGCCACTTCTCGACCAACAGGTGCTCGAGCTGTTCCGGAGCTACGCGAGTCCGGACCTGCGTCCCGCGGTGAGCCTGGACAGCCACCTGTACAAAGACCTCGGCCTCAATTCGTATGACTACATGTCGTTGTTGGGCGAGTTGGAGTCACAGATGCGTCTTGAGATCGATATTGCTGACGTGATGCACGCCCAGACCGTCGCAGACGTCGTCGCGGCGCTCAAGGAAGGTACGTCGTGCAGCGAGGGAACGCTATGACGCTGCCCGGGGTGCCCGTCCTGGTAGGTCTCGACTCGGTGCCACGCCTGCTCGACGACGCGGTGCACCGCTGCGGTGCCGACACGGCGGTCCGCCCCGACAAGGACCACGCCGTCTCGTACACCGACCTGCGTCGCAGCGTGCACGCTGCGGTCCGGTACCTCGACGAGGTGCTCGACGCGCCGGACGTCATAGCCATCGCCGGACCTGCGTCGTACCCGTGGGTCTTGTCGTTCCTCGCCGTGGTGTGCTCGGGCAGGGTCGCCGTCCCGCTCGACCCCACGCTGTCGGCGCAGACCGTCGTGGACATGGCCAGACGCGCCGAGGCGAGCCTGGCATTGGTCGACGACCCTGGGCTGGCCCGTGCCCTGCCTGCCGCGGAGATCAAGGCTGTGGGGCTGGACCAGGTCGCCGCCGCTGCGCGCGACGGCGCCGACGAGACCGACCGTGACCTGGCCGGCCTGGCCCGTGTGACCCCCGACAGCCTCGCGCTGAAGGTCTTCACCTCGGGCACCGCTGGCGTGGCCAAGCTGGTGCACCTGAGCCACGACAACATCGCCAGCAACGCTGCTGCCAGCATCGATGCCTTGTGCAACCTGGCCGAGCAGGCGAACATCATCGTGCTGCTGCCGCTGCACCACCTGTACGGACTGAACACCCAGGTGACGGCCGCTCTCCTGGCGGGGGCGACGCTGTGCTTCGGTGGCGGCACGCACCGGTTCACCCAGGACCTGGCCACGTTCAGCCCCAACGTGCTGGTGATCGTGCCCATGGTGGTGGTGGGGATGTACCAGGCGGTGTGGCGCGAGGCCGCGCGGACCGGGCGCGAGGCGTCGCTGCGCCGCGCGATCAAGGCGAGCAACCTGCTGCGCAGGTTCGGGATCGACATACGGCGCCGGTTGTTCCGCAGCGTCCACCAGTCGTTGGGCGGCAACCTGCAGATGCTCATGTGCGGCGGTGCCCACCTGCCCGGGCAGTACGTCACCGGGTTCGACGAGCTGGGGCTGGAGGTCCTGGTGGGCTACGGCATCACCGAGTGTGCCCCGCTGGTGGCGTTCAACCGGCCCGGTGCCACGCAGCCTGGGACGGTGGGGGCGGTCGCGCCGGGGGTGCGGGTCAAGATCGTCGACGACGAGGTGTACGTCCGCAGCCCGGGGGTCATGGTCGGCTACGACAATCCTGACGACACTGCGGCGGCTTTCGTTGACGGGTGGTTCCGCACTGGCGACAAGGGGAGTTTTGACGCAGACGGGACACTGACGATCACCGGGAGGATCAAGTCGCTGATCATCGGGTCTGACGGTAACAACGTCGACCCTGAGGCCGTCGAGCAGGCCCTCGCAGAGCACCCGCTCGTCGAGTCAGCCCTGGTCGCCGGTTTCCAGCACGACGGCCGCGAGGGAATCGCAGCGATGGTCTACCCGTCGGCGCAGGGACGTGACCTTCCCCCCGACGAGGTGGCGGCGCACGTCGAGGCACTGGTCGACGAGTACAACGCGACAGCCGCGCCGTTCGCGCGGGTGCAGCGCACACAGGTCGTCACCGAGCCTTTCTCCACCACGAGCCTGGGCAAGGTCAAAAGGTACCTGTACACCCCGGAGCAGATCGCGGGGATCGCATCATGACGGTCGTGGAGACGTACCCGGCGCAGTTTTTCCAGCGCAACCTCTACCTGGGGTCCCAGGCGTACCCCACCGACCCTTCCGCAGACCTGGCGTTCGCCTTCGCCATCAGCGGAGACCTGGACACCGCGCTCCTGCGCCGGTGCATGCACGCGGCGGCCGCGGCCAGCCCAGGGCTGCGCACACGTTTCGAGGTCCGCTCCGGGCGGCTGGTCGCGCTGGTCGACGACCAGGTCCCTGCGGTGGTGGTTGTCGAGACAGCCGACCCGGTCCGCGCCGGGGTCTCGGCACTGTCCGCGGCGTTGGACGCCGGCCCGCTCGACCCGGGCGGGCCGGACCTGGCCGAGGTGTCGTTGTACGTCGGCCCGTCCACCAGCTGCCTGACCATGCGCGCTGCGCACCTGGTCGGAGACGCGCTCTCGTTCGCCACGGTGCTGGGGTGCGTCGCCGAGCTGTACGCCGCACCCCCAGAACGCTGGCCCTCCATCGTCACGCCGCTGGCCGACCACCCGGGGTCCACCCCTGCGGTCCCTGTGCTGCGCCGCGGCAAGGACGCGTACCGCGAGGCGCTGCGGAACCACGATGCCTTCAGCCACACCACGCTGTCGCGACGCGACGGAGACCGGATCGCCGGGACCCACCACGAGCTGGTGGTCGACGGGCGACGGGCGCAGCGGCTGGCCGCGTCCCCGGTCGCCCAGACCTTCGGTGTGCCGACCGCGTTCTTCACCGCCTACGCGGCGACCCTGCAGCAGCTGGCGGGCACCAAGCAGGTGACTCTGGGCGTGCCGGTGGCCAACCGCGCGCGGGTGGCGGCCCGGGCTGTCGGGTCGTACGTCAACACGCTGGCGCTGCCGGTGACCATCGACCGGCGCGACACGTGGATGACCGTGGCGGCACGGGTGCAGGCTGGCACCCGCCTGCTCATGGCGAACCAGGGCCTGGACCTGCTCGGCGACGACGCTGACGTCCTGGACGGGCGGGCGGTGCGGCTGGACAACGCGGTGACGTTCTACGACCAGCCCCTGGGCCTGTCGCTGCCCGGCCTGACCGTCGAGCCGGTGCCGGTGCCGCGCACCTGCGTGCAGTACCCGTTGGTGGTCACTGTCGAAGACCGCGGCGAGGCGGGGTTCACCGTCCGCACCGCTGTCGCGTCGCACCTGGCCGGGGCGGCGCCTGCCGCGCTGCTCGACCACACGCTGCAGGCGCTGGTCGACGACCCGTCAGGTCCTGTGGTCGGCCCGTCGGTGTTCGTCTCCCAGTGGGAGCGGCCCGCGCACACCACCCAGGTGCGCCCACCGGACGGTGGCCCACCAGGACCTGTGCCGGCACAGGTCCCGTCGGCACAGGTCCCGTCGGCACCGGGGCTGGAGGCGCACGACCCTGCCAGCCCGTACCGCGACGTGGTCGAACGTATCTGGGCTGTGGCCGCCCGGACGCCCGACGCCCCCGCGCTCGTGGCGACGACGCCCGACGTCCCTCCCCCTGAAGTGCCTCCCCCCGACGTCGAGCAGCTGGGCGTCCCGGCGGACGACGGTTGCGCCACCATGACCTACGGCGGGCTCGTGGCCCGTGCCGGCGCGGTGGCCCGGGGCCTGGACGCGGCCAAGGCCACCAAGGCCGTGGTCATGGCGGTGCCCAAGAGCCTCGACGCGGTGGTCACGGTGCTGGGGGTGCTGGCCTCAGGCCGGGCGTACGTCCCGGTCGACCCCACAGGCCCGCCCGGGAGGCTGCGGTCGGTGCTCACCCAGGTGGCCGACGGGTTCGGTGGGCCGCCGACAGTCGTGACCGCGACCGGCGAGCCGCTGGCAGGCTCGCCAGCGCTGGGGGTGGCAGACCTGGCCACCCAGGGCGCCGTGCCCGCGGACCTGGCTGGCGCGGACCTCGGCCTGCCGTGCCCGTCGTACGACCCGCACGCCCTGGCCTACGTCATCTTCACCTCAGGTTCGACAGGGGCGCCCAAGGGCGTCATGGTCGAACGCCACGCCATCGTCGACCTCCTGGACGCCACGGACGCCCACTTCCGGTTCGACCAGCCACCCGCCGAGGTCTGGTGCTTGTTCCACTCCTTGGTGTTCGACTTCAGCGTGTGGGAGGTGTTCGGGGCGCTGGCCCACGGCCACACCCTGGTGGTGCCCACACCCGAGCAGGTCGCCAACCCCGAGGCGTTCGTCACGGTGGCCGCCGCGCACCAGGTGACCGTGCTCAACCAGACCCCGTCAGCCTTCCGCCGGCTGCGGACCACCCTGGTGCGCACCGGCCAGGACCTGCCGCACGTGCGCTGGGTGGTCTTCGGCGGGGAGGCCCTGTACCCGCCAGACGTGTCAGCGTGGCTGGACGCAGGCTTGCACGCCGCGACGTTCGTCAACATGTACGGGATCACCGAGACGACGGTCCACACCACCGTCCACCAGGTGCGCCAAGCGGACCTGGCCCGGCCCCGCACGTCGGTCATCGGCCAGCCCCTGCCCGGGTGGGGCGCCGTGGTGGTCGACGAGCTGGGGCGGCGCTGCCCGCCAGGAATTCCCGGAGAGCTGCTGGTCACCGGGTTGGGGGTGGCGCGCGGATACCTCGGACGGCCCGACCTGACCGGTGACCGTTTCCGCTGGGTCGTCGGCGACGACGGTCCTGTCCGGGCGTACCGGTCAGGTGACCGGGTGTGCTGGGACGGTGACGACCTGGTGTACCACGGCCGCGTCGACGACCAGCTCCAGCTGCGCGGGTTCCGCGTCGAGCCCGGCGACGTGGCCGCGGGGCTGGAATCCACCGGCACCGTCCACGCCGCGGTGGTCCGTGCGGTGCGCCCCGACGGGCGCGAGCCGTTCCTGGCCGCGTGGGTGGTGCCCAAGGACGGCACCGACGCGCAGCAGGTCCGCGCCGCGGCAGCCCAGGTGCTGCCGGACTACATGGTCCCGGCGCGGATCGTCCTCGTCGACCACATCCCCACCACGGTGAACGGCAAACCTGACCTCGACGCGCTCACCGTGCCGACGCAGCCCGCCGCGGTGCCGTCGGGGCTGTCGGCCGCCGCGCAGGTCGCCGGTGTCTGGGAGCAGGTCATCGGGGCCGGGCCGGTCGGGGTGCACGACCGGTTCATGGATGTGGGCGGCACGTCGATGCACGTCATGGAGGTCCACGAGGCGCTGGCCCGCCGGTTCGACGCCGACTGGTTGACCTTGGTGGACCTGTTCACCCACCCCACCGCCCAACAGCTGGCCGACCATATCGAGTCGCACCAGGCGGCTGCCCAGGCGCAGACAGTGGCCGCCGGAAAGGACATGTCATGACCGCCGACACAGCCGTCGGCGTCGTCGGCATGGCCTGCCGGCTGCCCGAGGCTGACACGCTCGACCAGCTGTGGGACGTGGTCCGCACCGGTGCGACCACTTTCGAACCGGTCAGCCCCGCCGAGTCCGCGGCGTGGGGGTGGGATCCGCGGTTGGTGGCCCGGCCAGACTTCGTCCCGGTGCGTTCGACGCTGTCGGACGTCGACCTGTTCGACGCTGAGGCGTTCGGGGTGCCGCCGCGCGAGGCGGTCCTCATGGACCCCCAGCAGCGGGTGTTCGCCGAGACGGCACGCGCCGCCCTCGACGACGCGGGGACCGCCCTGCCGACCACCGCACGGGTCGGCGTCTTCGCGTCGTGCACCGCGAGCAGCTACCTGACCGGGCCGCTGGCCGACGCCGGGCTGTGGCACTCCCACGACCTGGGCTACGCCGCCCTCGTCGGTTGCGACAAAGACTTCCTCGCTTCGCGCACCAGCTACCTGCTGGGCCTGGACGGTCCGTCGGTCGTCGTCCAGACCGCGTGCTCCAGCTCGCTGACGGCGGTGCACCTGGCCCGGATGTCGCTGCTGCGCGGCGAGTGCGACCTCGCTGTCGTCGGAGGGGCGTCGATCAGCCTGCCGTCCCTGGGCGGGTACCTGGCGCCACCTGGGTCGATCTTCAGCCCTGCGGGTGACTGCCGGCCGTTCGACGCGTCCGCCGCAGGCACTGTCAAGGCCAACGGGGTGGCGGTGGTGGTGCTGGCCCGCACCGGGCACATCGACCCGGACCGGGTGTACGCGCTGGTCACCGGGTCAGCGGTCAACAACGACGGCGCTGACCGGGCGGGGTTCTCCGCCCCGGGCGTGGCCGGGCAGGCCGCGGTGGTCGCGGCGGCCCACGCCGAAGCGGCCAGCCAGGGCGCTCCGCTGCGGTACCTCGAGACGCACGGCACGGGCACCCAGCTCGGCGACCCCATCGAGGTGCTGGGTCTGGTCCAGGGCCTGGACCAGACCGAACCCGGCGCCCCGGTGGCCATCGGGGCGCTGAAAGCCACCATGGGGCACCTGGACGCCGCCGCGGGGGTCGCCGGGCTGGTCAAAGCGTGCCTGGTGGTGCACCACCGCACCATCGCACCGCTGGCAGGGTTCACCACACCCAACCCTCTGCTGGACCTGGGCCGACTGGTGGTCCCGGTCTGCGCGCAGGAGGTGGACGGGCCGATGAGCGCCGGGGTGTCGTCGTTCGGGATGGGCGGGGCCAACGCCCACGTGGTCGTGGCCAGCACCACACTGCCAGGCTCACGCCCGGCCAGCGTCGTACGCCCGTCGGCCCGGGCCCGGTACTGGCCAGAAGCCACCGCGCCTGCCGTGGCGACCGCGCCGGCCGTCGCCGAGGCCCCGGCCCCTGGTGGCACGGATGCGCTCGTGCCCACTGTGGAGCAGGTGCTGGCGATGACCCGCGAGGCGTTCATGGACCCAACGGTCGAGGCTGACGACGACTTGTTCGAGGTCGGCGACTCGTTCGCGGTGCTGGGCCTGCTGGCGGACCTGGAGACCACCGGGGTGCACCTGGAGGTCACCGAGGTGCAGCAGGTGCGCACACCACGCCGCCTCGCCGAGCACCTGGCCCGCCAGCGTCCTGGGCCTGCCAGGGAGCCGGACCCTGCCGTGGCGGGCACCGCCCGGGCCTGCGCGCGGAAGCTTCCTGCTGCCGGGGTGGTGGCGCTGTCCGAAGGCTCCCCGGCGGTGTTCTTGGTGCACCCAGCCGGTGGGACGACGGTGTGCTACCTCGACCTGGTGTGCCAGCTGCCGTACGGGATGCGCGGGCTGAACTTCCCCATGTCGGCCCTCGGCCAGGACCTGAGCCTGCGTGACCTGGCCCGGGTGTACGTGCGCGCGGTGCGTGCCGAGCAGCCGCACGGCCCGTACTGGTTGGGAGGGTGGTCCCTGGGCGGCAACCTCGCCGCCGAGATGGCCCTGCAGCTGGCCGACGACGGGGTGGACGACGTGGGCGTCGTCATGGTCGACTCGCACCCGCCGCACGCGTACATCAACGGCACCTGCACCGAGCAGGACTACCTGCACGCCTTCCCCCTGCTGATGCGCCAGATGTTCCCCGGTGCACAGCTGCGGCCAGCGGCGCCTGGGCCGGCCAGCGTCCGGCAGGTGATGGAGCGGGTCGTCTTGCCGGCGGGGTCCGCCCCGACCGTCGACCAGCTCGAAGAGCTCTACGCAGTGTGGGTCGACAACCACCGGGTGCTCAAACAGTGGCTGCCCGACCGGCCGCTGCACTGCCCGGTGGTGCTCGTCGAGGCACCCGAACCAGAGGACCCCGAGGTGCTGGACCTGCTGGGTATCACCGCGACGTCGGTGCGCGAGTGGCGCCCGTACCTGGGCGACGAACCCACGCACTTCACCGCCACCGGAGACCACTACTCGGTGATGCGCCGCCCCGACGCCGTGCAGACCATCGCGCAGGCCATCATCAGCCTGGTCGGGCGGTGAGGCCGTGACGACAGGCGACCCGGCGCCAGCACCTACGGCTGAGGGCATCACCGTCACACGTCCTGCCCGTGCCGCGGCTCTGGCGAGACAGACCCCGACGACGCCGATCGCGCGTCCTAGGCCTCATGCGTCGGCTGGCCCCACGGCAGGCACCACCGTGCGCCCTGGTGCAGTCCCCGTGGACGCCCCGGCCGAAGCACGCCCCGCCCCGAAGACTGTCATCGAGGCACGGAGCCTGACGAAGGTGTACCGCAGCGGATCCCAGGAGATCGTGGCGCTCGACGGCATCGACCTGGATATCCTCCACGGCCAGGTCACCGTGGTGCTGGGGGCGTCTGGGTCAGGCAAGTCCACGGTGCTGAACCTGCTCGGCGGGATGGACCGGCCGACGTCTGGCACGGTCGTGTGCGCTGGCACCGCGGTGCACACGCTGTCCGACGCAGCGCTGACCCGGTACCGGCGCGACCAGGTCGGGTTCGTGTTCCAGCACTACAACCTCATCCCGACGCTGACCGCTGCGGAGAACGTCGGTATCGGCTCGTCCCGGTCCCGCAGGGCCGGCGGCCGCTCTCCGGTGCCCCCGCGCGACGCGCTGGCCCTGCTGGGTCTGGGCGACCGCGGCGGGTCGTTCCCGTACGAGCTGTCCGGCGGGCAGATGCAGCGCGTGGCTATCGCCCGGGCGCTGGCCAAACGCCCAGCCCTGCTGCTGGCCGACGAGCCCACCGGCGCCCTGGACTCACGTACCGGTGCCGAGGTGATGGAGGCGCTGGCTGCTGCCGCCCAGGCTGCTGCCGTCGTCGTGGTGACCCACAACCACTCCTTCGAGGAGATCGCCGACCAGGTCGTGATCCTGCGGGACGGACGGGTCGTGGGGAGCCCGCAGTGACCAGAGCCCCCACCAGGTCGCGGTACCAGCGGCGTATGGTCTGGGGAGACGTCCGGGCGTCGTGGACGCAGTTCGTCGCGGTGTTCGCCATGGCCTGTATGTCCGTGGCCGCCTACACCGGGCTCGAAGGCGCCTGGAACGGGCTGCGCACCAACCTCGACCAGTTCGCCGCCGACTCGTCCATGGCCGACCTGTGGCTCACCACCACCGGTGTGACCCCCGACGACACCGCCCGTCTCGCGGCGCTCCCCGGGGTCAGCGCCGTCGAGACACGGACCCAGGCGCCGGCGCGGCTGGTCACCTCCGAGGGCGAGGTGTGGCTCGACCTGGTCATCGTCGACGACCCGTCGTGGAAGGTCTCGCGGCCCCAGACCATGTCCGGCTCCTCCCTGGCCGCGCAGGGCACCAGCGTGTGGCTCGACGACCGCCTCGCCGGTGCCCACAGCCTGGCCCCTGGTGCCACGGTGCGCCTGGCCAGCGCCGCAGGGCACGGGTCGTACACCCTGGCCGGCACAGTGATGTCCCCAGACCGGGTGTACGACGTGCGCTCCCCAGACCTGACCGTCCCTGACCCATACGCCTACGGGTACGGGTATGTGACCCCCGCGGTCGCCGCCGAGCTGTACGGCGGTGCGCCGCTGCCGGCCACGGCCGTGCTGCTGCGCGTCGACGGGGACGCGTCGGTGGTCGAGCGGCAGGTCCGTGAGGAGGTCGGCACGAGGCTGGTCTCGCTGGACGACCGCACCACCAAGGCGACCGTCGCGCAGGCGTTCGACCGCGTCACCACGATCCGGAACCTGTCGCTGCTGTTCTCCGGCCTGTTCGTGCTGGTCGCCGTGCTGGCCATGTACACCTCGGTGCGCCGGCTGGTCGACGCCCAGGCCAAGCAGATCGGCATGCTGCGTGCCCTGGGGTTCAGCCGCGGCGAGCTCGTCCGGCACTTCTCCACGTTCGCGCTGGTCGCCGGGGGGGCTGGTGTGCTGGCGGGGCTGGCCGTGGCCCCGGTGCTGTCGATGGCGGTGCTGCGCAGCCAAGAACCGCAGTTCGACCTGCCGTCCTGGTCGGTCGCGTTCACCCCGGCGCCGCTGGTCGTGGCGGCGGTGGTGCTGGCTGCGTGCCTGGCCGGGGCTGCGTTGGCCGCCCGCTCGTGCACCCGCGGGGAACCAGCCGAGCTGTTGCGCCCGGGGGTTCCCATGACCAGCCGCGGCACCAAGGCCGGCAAGCTCGCGGGGTTGTCGTACCCGGCACGGTGGGCCACACGTGACGCCACGGCCAACCCTGTGCGGGTCTTCATGGGCGTGGTCGGCGTCGTCGGGTCGATGATGCTGCTGTTCGCCGGGTTCGGCCTGCCCGACACCATCGCCGGGGAGGCCGAGGCCAGCTACAGCCCGCAGCGTGCCCCGTACGCAGCCCGTGTGGACTTCGTCCTGGGCACCCCACCGCAGGCTGTCGAGACCCTGCCGCTGGGCACGTCCCCCCAGCTGCTCATGCAGCTGCCGGTGGCCACCGCCGACGGGACCCGCACCACCGTGACCGTCCTGGGCAGCGGAGCCCGGTTCCCGCTGACCAGCACGTCCGGCGACCACCTGGGCGGCAACGGCGTGTGGCTCACCAAGGCCGCCGCGGCCCGGCTCGCCCTGGGCCCAGGGGACACCGCCACGCTGGTGCTGCCGCAAGGTATGGGCACGGCACAGCTCGGCGTCGACGACGTCGCCGACCGTGCCGCGCCGCAGGGCTTCGTCATCTCTGGCGACACCTGGACCGGTGCGGGCCTGCCGTTCGTCCCCACGTCCGCGCTCGTCGGCGACGACGCCGACCTGCGCGAGCTGGCCACCAGCCCGTACGTGTCGTTCCTCGTCGACCGTGCCACGCAGCGCGACAACGCCCTGAGCCTCATGGACGCCCTGAAGGGCATCTTCATGGTGCTGCGCGTGTTCGCCGTGGTGCTGACCGTGGTGGTGCTGTACGCGCTGGGCTCGTTGACCTTCGACGAGCGTCGGCGCCAGTACGCCACCCTCAAGGTGCTGGGTCTGCCCAACTCTGAGCTACGCAGGCTGTCCATGGTCGACAACACCGTCATGACCGTCGTCGGCCTGGCCCTGGGCGTGCCCGGCGGGTTGTGGTTCTTGTCGGTGTACGTCGCCCAGTTCAACACCACCGTCGTCAGCTACACGGTGCGCATCTCCGCGGTGTCGGTGGCGGTCGCGCTGGGCCTGGCCACGCTCGTCTCGTCGTTGACCACGCTGCTGCTGGGCCGGCGTATCGGCCGGGTCGACGTGGTCGAAGCCCTCAAGGGTGTCGACTAGTGGACGGGACCCAGGTGGAGGTCCTGGTCACCGAGCTGCCAGACGACCAGTGGCCGCCCCCCGGCGACCAGCTGGACTGGTGCCCGCGCGTGGCGGCGCTCGACGGGCGCCGTCCGGCAGACCGTCGGCGCAGCCTCGCCGCCGACCATATGCTGCGGGACCTGTGCCGACGGTGGCACGTGCGCGGGCACTGGTACAGACCGGGCGGGCAGCCAGCGTGCGGCCCCGGCGCGCACCTGACCGCCTCGCACGACGGCACCTGGGTCGTCGCCGCGGCCGCCGACCGGCCCCTCGGCGTAGACGTCGTGGACTGCCGCCGCGCCAGCGCCTGGGTCACCGCGATCATGAGCGCCGACGAGCTGGACCAGGCCCACGCCGAGCAGCCAGGCACCCCCGGCTCCCGTGCCTGGGGCCGGGCCTGGGGCCGGGCCTGGGCGGTCCGCGAGGCGGCACTCAAACGGGCCGGGGTGGGTATGTCCATCGACCCGCGCGCCCTCACCGTGGCGCGTGGTCCTGACCACAGCACGCTCTGCCTGGGTGGCACCTGGTGGACGGTCGGCCTGCCCGACGGGCGCACCACGCCCGTGGCCGTCGGGACCGTCGACCACGACCACGTGCTCGCCCTGGCTGTCGAACCCCCCGTCACGGTGCGGCTGCGCGGGCACCACCTGTCCTGAGCCTGGTGGCCGCCACGGCTCACACCTCGACGACGAGCTCGACTTCCACTGGTGACCCCATCGGGAGCGCGGCGACGCCCACAGCCGAGCGCACATGCACCCCCGCATCCCCGAAAACCTCGTGCAGCAGGGCGCTGGCGGCGTTGAGCACAGCGGGCTGGGCTGTGAAACCGGGAGTGCTGGCCACGAACCCTGTGAGCTTGACCACGCGGACCACCTGGTCCAAGGCTGCCAGCGCAGTGGCACCAGAGTCGGCAGCGAGCAGATGAGCCACGGCTGCCACGGCGTTGAGCGCGGCTGTGCGTGCCGCCTGGGCAGCGGTGTCCACGGCGACGTCGGCGCCGACGGTGCCGGTCACCACCAGCTGGCCGTCGACGAACGGCAGCTGGCCGCTGGTCCACACGTGGGTACCGGTGCGCACAGCAGGGACGTACGCGCCCACAGGGGCCGCCACCATGGGCAGCACCAAGCCGAGAGCGTCCAGACGTTGGGCGACGGTCGTCGCGCCAGTCACGGCAGCGGCCGCTTGAGGTAGGCGACCAGACCCGTCGCCCCGTCGAGCACGGTGACGAGCTCCCACCCGTCAGCGCCCCACTGGTCGAGGATCTCTTTCGTCTTGTGCACGATCAGCGGCACGGTCGAATACTCCCAACGAGTCACGACCAGCAGACTACCGGCTACACCTGCATCACCGAGCTGACGAGCTCGTTGCGCCACGAACGTACCTCTGGGCGACGACGCAACAGCGCGCGCCGCTCCCGCTCGGTCATCCCGCCCCAGACACCGAAGTCCATCCGGCTGTCCAACGCGTCCGCCAAGCACTCAAGACGGACCGGGCAGTCGTGGCAGATGACCCGCGCTGCGCGCTGAGCCGATCCCTCCACGAAGAGAGCATCGGGTGATGCCTTCCCGAAGCCGCAGTTGGCTCCGGCTGACCAGTGTCCGTCCCCCGAGAACAGAGCCACCTATCTCAACCTCCCCCACCTGTTCGCCAGTCATCACGACCGACCAAGAGGACATTAGTGGCAATCTGCCGCCAGCAGAAGAACCCGATCGTGGGTCGATTCAGTCAATTTGGACCCCAGATCTGGGGTCAAGGTCCCGTTTCTCACCCGGACGGGCGACTCAGCGGGCTCCTTCGACCGATACTGCATCTCGACAGTTGGGTGTGGAGGTCCGGTGCAATCTGGCCCAACCGGGCGTCATCGCGACGCGCGTTGACTACTCTATGTACCGTGTCGCGAACGCTCCGTGTGCTGACTGGTGATGACGAGCACCCTCTGACCACATCGTCCCTCCTCGTTGCCTTCGTCGTCGTCGCCGTGCTCGGCGGCCTCGTCGCAGCGGGCCTGTCGATCCCCGCCATCGCCGCGGCGAACGTCGGCTCCTCGGTGGCACGAACCACCTTCAACGGCCTCGACGACGAGCTCGGTAAGGTCGTCGTGCCTCAACGCACCGAGCTGTACGCCAACGACCGCACCTACAACCCTGACGGAACCGTGGCCAACGAGGGCACCTTGCTGGCCACGTTCTACACCCAGAACCGGGTGGTCGTGCCGCTGTCGCAGATCAGCGTCCACCTGCAGGACGCGGTGATCGCCACCGAGGACAAACGCTTCAGGGAGCACAACGGCGTCGACCCCCAGGGTATGGCCCGGGCGATGGTGCTGGGCATGGTCCAGTCTGACGACACCCAGCAAGGCGCCTCGACGATCACCCAGCAGTACGTCAAGAACGTCCTCATCCTCGCCGCCATGGACGAGGCCACGACTGACGCCGAACGCCAGGCTGCTTACACCCAGGCCACGGTCTCCCACGGTGCCGAGGGGTACGCGCGCAAGCTGCGCGAGGCCCGCCTGGCCGTGGCCCTGGAGCAGCAGGAAGACATGACCAAGGACAAGATCCTGGAGAACTACCTGAACATCGCCCAGTTCGGGGCAGCCTCGGTCTACGGGGCTGAGGCTGCGGCGCAGTACTACTACAACATCTCCGCTGCGGACCTGGACTACCTCCAGGCCGCCACGATCGCCGGGATCACCCAGAACCCGATGAAGTGGGACCCGCACCGCGACTACGACAATGCTGAGAAACGGCGCAACATCGTCCTGAAGCTCATGCTGGACCAGAAGAAGATCACCAAGGACGACTACCAGAAGGGCATCGACACACCCATCCGCGAGGACATCCCCAGGGTCTACGACGTCGCGGTGGGCTGTGGCCCTGCTGACGACCTGGCCCTGTCCGACGACCTGGAGCTGGCCGATATCGCCGGAGCCAAGGGCAGCACGGACAGGACGATGAAGGGCGGCGGGTACTTCTGCGACTGGGTGTCGAAGATCGTCGTGAAGGACCCGGCGTTCGGCGACACCCCTGAGGCACGGGCCAAGCTGTGGGCCAACGGTGGTCTGACGATCACCACGACCCTCGACGTCAACGTCCAGAGGATCGCGACCCAAGAGGTCCACAACCGCGTCCCACCCGGCGACGCGTCCGGGGTGGTCCAGGCCATGGCGGTGGTGGAACCGGGCACCGGGCAGGTCAAGGCCCTGGCGCAGTCGACCAACTGGACGGCGACCAACCAGGGCATCGCCGGGCAGTCGGCGATCAACCTCAACGTCGCCCAGCCCTACTACAACAACCAGGGCTTCCAGCCAGGGTCGACGTTCAAGGCGTTCACGCTGCTGGCCTGGCTGGAAGCTGGCCACTCGCTCAGCGACGTCGTCAACGGCAGCCAACAGAGCTTCAGGATGAACCAGTTCACCTCGTGCGACGGAGTGCTGGGCGGCAAGGGCTTCTCGATGAAGAACTCCCCGCCGAGCGCGGGCGGGCCGATGACCGTGGCCGACGCGACACGGAACTCGGTGAACGTCGCGTTCATGAACATGGCCACCCGGCTCAGCCTGTGCGACATCATGCACCGAGCCGCCGACCTCGGTGTCGTGCAGGCCAACCCCAAGAAAGACGGCAAACCTATCAGGGACGAGAACGGCGGTTACCTCCCGGTGCCGTTCAACGACCACTACCCGGTCAACGTCATCGGCACGGACAACACCACCACGCTGGCCATGGCTGGTGCGTTCGCGGCGTTCGGTGCTGGAGGGGTCTACTGCAGCCCGGTCGCCATGACAAAGGTCGTCGATTCCGACGGCACCGACCGTGAGATCCCCGACGCCGAGTGCCACCAGGCGATCGACCCAGCGGTGGCCAACACCATCGCCTACGCGATGTCAGGTGTGTGGGGCGGGACCATGAAGGGCGTCGGTTCCCCCGGGTTCCCGGCGGCGGGCAAGACCGGCACGTCGAACAACAACGAGTACACGTGGTTCGTCGGCTTCACCCCCAAGCTGTCGGCGGCGGTCGCCACGAGCGGCAGCCTCACCGGGTACAAGTCAGCCAACCGCAAGACCATCAACGGCCATACGTACGGCGTCGTCTACGGCGCCACGATCTCTGGCCCGACATGGAAACAGTTCGCTGTGCGCGCCCTCTCCGGGGGCGACAACCCGGGCTTTGGCCAAGGTTCGATCGATCTCATCAACGGCAAGCAGATCCACGTGCCGAACGTCACCGGGATGGCGGTGGACGAGGCCACAGCGGTCCTCGCCGGGGCTGGGTTCAGCGCGTCCGTCTCTCCCGACCAGGTACCCTCACGGGTCCCGGCCGGTCTGGTCGGACACCAAGACCCGTCTGGCACATCGACGGCTGGCTCGATCATCACCTTGTACGTGTCCAACGGCCAGCCGCCTGACGACCGCTGGCCAGGCGGCCGTTGGGGGGACGATCCGGGGTGACCGGTCCACCCGGGCGTGCCCGGCGCGTCGGCGGTGCCCTCGGCGTGACGGCTGGCCTGGGTGCGGTAGCGCTGGCCTGGTCTCTGGTCGAAGCCGGGTGGTACGCACTGCGCCAGGTCGACGTCCCTGTGCTCGCACCTGGGCAGCCCGAGCTGCGGGTGCTGCACCTGTCGGACCTGCACCTGACCGCCCGCAGCACCCGGTTGGCCGACTGGGTACGCTCCTTGGACGCTCTGGACCCGCACCTGGTGGTCGACACTGGTGACCACTGGTCGTCGCCGCAGGCGCTGCCCCTGGTCGAACGCGCACTCGAACCACACCTGGCCCGTCCGGGGGTGTTCGTCTTCGGGTCGAACGACTATGAAGCCCCGGTCCTGAAGAACCCGTTGCGCTACCTGCGTGCCGACGCCCGGGTGTTCGCGGCAGGCCCCCGGCTGCCGTGGCACGACCTGCATGACCGGTTCACCGGCGCAGGCTGGGCCGACCTGACCAACACCCGGGCACAGCTGGACGTAGCAGGCCGACGCCTGTCGTTCGTCGGCACCGACGACGCCCACCACGACCACGACGTCATGCCGCAGGCCGTCGAGGGGCCAGAGGTGGACCTGTACCTCGGTGTCACCCACGCCCCCTACCGACGTGTCCTGGACGCGTTCGCCGCCGACGGGGTTGATCTCACCCTCGCCGGGCACACCCACGGCGGTCAGGTAGCGGTCCCCGGGTACGGCGCCTTGACCACCAACTGCGACCTGGACACCGGCCGCGCCAAGGGCCTGCACGGCTGGCCCGGCCCGCGTCCCGACGCCCGTGGCGGCGCCGGCTCTATGTGGCTGCACGTCAGCGCGGGCCTGGGAACCTCCCCGTTCACCCCCATCCGCTTCGCCTGCCGCCCCGAAGCCACCTTGCTCCGCCTGGTCGCAGCCTCCTGAGAGACAGGTCCCGATGGGCACGCTGCTGGTGATCGACGACGACCCGCATATCCGTGAGCTGGTGAGCGAGCTGCTCGTCGGCGCAGGGTTCGCCGTGGGTTCGGCACCTGACGGACGGGTGGCGCTGCGGATGCTGGGCGAGTCCCAGGTGGACCTGTGCGTCGTGGACGTCATGATGCCCCACGTCGACGGGATCGGGTTCGCCCAGGCGGTGCGCCGCTACTACCCCGAGCTGCCGCTGCTCATGCTGACCGCCAAGGGGCAGCTGGGCGACAAGGTGCGCGGTTTCGAGGCGGGCGCCGACGACTACCTCGTCAAACCCTTCGACGGACCCGAGCTGGTCGCCCGCGTCAAAGCGTTGCTGCGCCGGTACCGCAAAGTCGTCGAGCAGACAGCCCACGCCGGCAACGTCACGCTGGACAACACCAGCCACGTGGTCACCGTCGGCGACGACGACCGACGTGAGCTGCCCTTGAAGGAGTTCGAGCTGTTGTTCTTGCTGGCCAGCCACAAGGGACGCACACTCACCCGCCGCCAGATCCTCGACGAGGTCTGGGGTGTGGGTTTCGAAGGCAACGAACGCACCCTCGACGTGCATATCAACCGTCTGCGCGACCGTTTCGGCGAGGCTGACGCCTTCGCCATCGTCACCGTCCGCGGTCTGGGCTACCGGCTGGAGGACCGCCCGTGACCGACCAGGACGACGACGCGGCCCGCCGCCCCCGGATGGAGGGCGGCCCCGAGCACTGGTGGCAAGCCGCGCTCACCCTCACCGCGCTGGGGGTCGCGCTCATGGCTGGCTGGGCCGTCGCCGAGCTCGGCTTCCGGTGGGTCGGGCGCCCGCCAGCCCCCGTGGCGTTCTTCGTCGCAGCGGCGGTCGGTGTCGCCATCGCTGCGGGCTGCGCGTCAGTCGTGGCCCGGGCCTTGGGGCGCGGGAACCGGGTGCCGTTCGGCCAGGAGATCATGGACGCCTTGGACCGGATCTCCCACGGTGACTTTTCTGTCCGCATCCCCGCAGGCCAGCGCCACCCGTTGTCCGAGCTCGTCGACTCGGTCAACACCATGGCCGACCAGCTCGGCGACCTGGAGCGCCAACGCCAAGAGTTCATCTCCAACGTCTCGCACGAGATCGGCTCGCCCCTGACCTCGATCGGAGGGTTCGCCCGCCTCGCCCGCGACCCCGGCATCGACGAGGCCACCCGCACCCACTACCTCGACATCATCACCGCCGAGACCGCACGGCTGTCAGCCCTCAGCGACAACCTCCTGCGCCTGTCGACCCTCGACGGCGAAGACGTGCACACCCACCCGCACCCGTTCCGCCTCGACGAACAGCTGCGCACCGTCATCCTCACCGCCGAGCCCCAGTGGGCCGCCAAGAACCTCGACGTCAGCCTCGACGCCCCCGAGCTCGAGGTCGACGCTGACGAAGACCTGCTGCACCAAGTCTGGGTGAACCTCATCAACAACGCGATCAAGTTCACACCCGACGGCGGCCAGGTCCAGGTGACCCTCGTCCGCGACGGCGACCACGCCCGCTGCCGCGTCACCGACACCGGCATCGGCATCGCCCCCGCCGACCTCCTTCGGATCTTCGAACGTTTCTTCCGCGCCGACGCCGCCCGCCCCGCCGGCGGCAACGGCCTGGGCCTGGCCCTGGTCCGCCGCGTCGTCGACCTCGTCAACGGCCACCTCGACGTCACCTCCACCCCGGGCCAAGGCACGACCTTCACCGTCGACATCCCCCTGGCCCCGCGTTGATGCCGGAGAAGTCGTGCCGCTCCGAAGACACTGGGGACGGTTCCTATGTCTTGCCTGGTCAGCGGGCTGGTGCCGCCTGGGCGAGGGTGACAGAGGAACCGGACTGAACACAGTCTGACGGCGCGCTGACCAGGCAGGACATAGGAACCGTCCCCATTGTCTTCCGGGGTGTTGAACATCTGTTACACGCAGCGGTACAGTGGTGGGGTGACCACGACGATCGGTTTCCGGCCCACCGGTGACGACCAGCGGATCCTGCGCAGCGCCGCCCGTCCTGGGGAGACGACGACTGACACCATCCGGCGGGCTTTGCGGCTGCTCGACCAGCAGGTATGGGAAGAACAGCTGCGCCGCGACGCCGGACGTATCGCCGAGGAGGACCTCAACGCCGAGCCGGAGGCGTGGTGATCCGAGGGGCGGTCTACCAGGTCGACCTGGGCCAGACCCGCGGTCACGAACAGCGTGGACGGCGTCTGGGCGTCGTGCTCTCACCGACCAGCTCGTTGCTGTCGGTCGCCGTGGTCGTGCCCACGTCCACCTCGGCACAACCAGCTGTGACCCGCCCGCAGGTGCATATCGCCGGGCGCCCCGCCCGGCTCCTGGTTGACCAGATCCGCACCATCGACACCGACTACGTCGTCGGCGAGCCCGTCGACTACCTCACCGGCGCCGACATGGCCGAGCTCGAGCACACCGTCGCCCGCTACCTGGGCCTCGTCCCAGAAGGAAGATGAGCCCGCCCGTTCTGCATCCACGCAGGTAGCGCAGCCGCCGACGTGTGCATGAGTCGCTGGTGAAAGATTTCTCTCACCATAGGTGCTCCTGTGCGGTCGCGGAGCGGCGGTCTAGGCTGACGGCCCAAGAGACACAGCGTATCCAAAGGAGTGGTGGTGTCCGAGACCCAGACCGAGGTCGACCCTGCGGTGTGGCGCACTGTGGGGGCGGTGGTGGTCGGTGCGCTGGCGGTGATGTTCGACACGACCATCGTCTCGTTGGCGTTGCACACCCTGGCCACCGACCTGCACGCGTCGGTGGCGACGATCCAGTGGGTCTCCACGGGGTACCTGCTGGCGCTGGGTGTGACGATCCCGGTCACCGGGTGGGCGCAGCGGGTGCTGGGGGCCAAACGTCTGTGGATGGTCGCGCTGTCGGTGTTCCTCGTCGGGTCGGTGCTGGCGAGCCTGTCGTGGAGCGCGTCGAGCCTCATCGTCTTCCGCGTCGTCCAGGGCACCGGTGGCGGGATCATGATGCCGCTGACGTCGACGATCGTCATGCAGGCGGCGGGGGGCAAACAGCTGGGCCGCGTGATGTCGGTCGTCGCGCTGCCTGCTGTGCTCGGGCCGATCCTCGGGCCGGTGGTCGGCGGGGTGATCCTCACGCACCTGCACTGGTCGTGGCTGTTCTGGGTCAATGTACCGTTGTGCGTCGTCGGGCTCGTGCTCGCCGCGATCGTCATGCCGCGTGACGGGGCACCGCAGCGCTCGCACTTCGACCTCGTGGGTTTCGCGCTCATGGCCCCTGGGCTCGTCGGGGTGCTGTACGGGCTGTCCAACACCGTCGCGGACGGGGGTTTTACCCGTGCCGACGTGCTCGTGCCGACCGGTGCCGGGGTGGTGCTGCTCGGGGCTTTCGTCGTGTGGGCAGTGCGCCAACGGGCCCGGGCCCTGGTCGACGTGCTGCTGCTGCGGCACTGGCCGCTGGCCTCGTCGTCGTTGATGCTCGTGCTCTCAGGAATCTCGCTGTACGGGGCGATGCTGCTGCTCCCGTTGTACTTCCAGCAGCTGCGGGGGATGAGCGTCCTCGCGGCGGGGATGCTCCTCATCCCGCAGGGGGTCGGGACGTTCTTCAGCCGTTCGATCGCAGGACGCCTGTCAGACACCCTCGGCTCGCGTCCGCTGGCTGTCGCAGGTTTCGCCATCGCCGCGGTCGGGACTGTGCCGTTCGCCCTCGCCGGGACGAGCACCAACCAGGTGTGGCTCATGGTGGTCCTGACCGTGCGGGGTTTTGGCCTTGGTGCTGTCACCGTCCCGCTCATGGCGTTGGCTTTCCGCGGCCTGGAGCGCGCGCAGGTCCCCGACGCCTCCATCATCAGCCGTATCGCCTCCCAGCTCGGCGGGGCTTTTGGCACCGCGGTCCTCGCAGTCATCCTCACCAGCGCCCTCAACGCTGCGACGTCGCCCGACGCCAAGGCCGCCGCGTTCCACACAACTTTCTGGTGGGCCATCGGGTTCACCGTCGTCGGAGCCGTCGGGTCGTTCCTGCTCCCCGGGAAAGAACCGGTCGAGACCAGATGAGCTCAACTGTCTGGTCCGCGAGCTGGCGCATTGTCTAGGGCGTTCTTCACGAACGATCTAGACCAATGGGCGGTCTTCTCTCGTGGTGTTTGTCAGCGGTCTTTTTCTGAGCGGGCGTACAGGTAGGTTCCGATGACGAGGAACACCACTGTCAGGGACCCGACGACGGCCAGGCTCACCGCGGGGTGGAACAGCACCACCTGGGAGTACGTCGGGGTGCCGGAGTAGACCACGGCGCGGGCCAGGTCGACGCAGTACGTCATCGGCAAGATGCGGGCCAGGACGAACAGCACACCGGTCGAGCTGGCGATGGGGATGATCACGCCGGACAAGAACATCTGCGGCATCGTGATGAGCATGACGACCATGTTCGCGGTTTTCTTGGACTTGATGACGCCCATGACGATCACGGCCAGCGATCCTCCGGCCAGGCACATCCCCGGTGCCAGGGCGAACAGCACGAGCAGCTGCCAGGGCGTCAAGGTGATCCCCATGACCAGGCCCACGGCGAGCACACCCAGGGACGAGACCATCGCCATAAAAGCGGACCCGAGGATCTTTCCGATGATGATCGAGTAACGCGAGACAGGGGCGACGAGCATCTCGGCGCTGAAGTTCGCCTCGGTGTCGTCGATGAGTGTCGTCACCCCCATCGTCGTCATCATGAACAGCATGTTCACGAGCATCCCGACGAGCATGAACTCGCCGAAATCGAACTCGATCCCACCGGTCATGTTCGCCATGAGGTTCCCGCCGATGAGGCCCATCATCATCAGCGGCATGGCCAGGCCCATGATCATGGTCCCGGGGCTCTTGAGGGTGATCGTCACGTCCCTGGCGGTCACGGCGACGACAGCTCGCAGCTCGCGGCTCATGGCAGGGAGGTTCACACGTGGGGTGTCCAGCACTGCGGTCGTCATGAGGCCACCTCGGTCAGGTCGAACGACTCGCTCAGGGCGGTCGCGTCGGTCCCGGTCCAGCGCAGGTAGTCGACGTAGGCGTCCTCCAGGGTCGCCGCACCCATGGTCTGCTTCATCTGCGCTGGTGGGCAGCACATGGCGACCTGGCCACCGTTGATGACGCACACGGTGTCGGCGCCTTCGGCCTCGTCGATGTAGTGGGTGGTCAAGAACACTGTCGTGCCTTGCTCTCGGCGCATCTGGTCGAGGTACTCCCACAGGTTGCGCCGGGCGACGGCGTCCAGCCCTTGTGTCGGCTCGTCGAGGAACAACACCTGCGGGGTGTGGACCAGCGACCGGATGACCTCGAGCTTGCGCTGCATCCCCCCGGAGAGCTTGCCGACCGGCCGGAACAACGCGTCGCCCAGGCCGACGACCTGCGCGAGCCCAGTGACGCGCTGGCGGTACTCGGCGGGCATCATCGCGAACGACGGACGGTAGGTGTAGACCCCGTACATCGCCGCGTGGAACCGGATGTTCTGCTCAGCGGTCAGGCCCAGGTCCAGACCAGGCCGCTGGAAGACGATCCCGATCTGCTCTCGGACCGCTCTGGCCTGCGCGTCGATGTCGAACCCGGCGATCCGCACGTCGCCTGAGGTCTTGGCCAACGTCGTGGTGAGGATGGAGATCGTCGTGGTCTTCCCCGCGCCGTTGGGCCCCAGGAACGCGAAGAGCTCCCCGGCCTCCACGGTGAAGCTCACACCGTCGACGGCAGGCTTCTTGGCTTTCTTGTACTGCTTGACGAGGTTCTCGACCTCGATGACCGGCGCCATGGCGCTCTCCCTTCGGTGGACTGACAGCACCCACCGTGCGCCTGCTGTGTGAACGCAGCTTCAACGCGGCTTCAACGCGATGTCAACGCTGGACGCCCTACCTGACCCGAGGGTCGAGGTCACGTCGAGGTGGCTGACCCAGCGGGCCAGGGCCAGGCCGTTGCCGTCGGACGGGCGCGTCGGTGCGGAAGACCCTTTCGAAGACCCGCAGCAGGTCCGCCTGCGACCCAGGCACCGCTCTTACCTGCGGTTTTGTGGCTGAGGCGAGGGGTGTCCCCGCTCTTCGACAGTGCCGAGGTATACATTCTAGCTCGCAACTCGATACAGATGGTATACATTCTGTTTCGATCATCGATCTAGAAGGGGTACCTTCCTGATCGTTCCGCGACCGCACAGGAGCACCTATGGCCACGAAGATCGGCGAGATGGCGGCAGAGGTCTCGGCGACGAACCCGTGGTGGCGCCGCCGAGACTGGGTGGCCACCGACACCGACCTGCGGCAGGTCAGCGACCGCGGACTGGGGTACCGCAGCAGCTGTCTGGACAACCTCGACCCTGGCAATCTCTACCTCCTGCGTGGACCCCGCCGGGTTGGCAAGACCGTCGCCGTCAAGCAGGCCATCGCTTCCCTGGTCGAGTCCGGGGTTCCTCCGACCGCGATCATCCGGGTGGCCGCCGACGGGTGGGCAGCCAAGGACCTACGGACCCTGGCGCAGCGTGCTGCGCTGCCACCAGTCCCACCGAACCACACGCGCTGGTGGTTCATCGACGAGGTCAGCGCCGTGACCGGCAACTGGGCACAGCAGATCAAGTGGCTGCGAGACAACGACCCAGAATTCGCCTCCGCGACCGTCGTGCTCACTGGCTCAAGTGCCAGGCAGCTCACGGCCGCCTCAGGGGTCCTTGCCGGGCGCCGGGGAACCGCACCCAACACTGACCGCACCCTCATGCCGATGGGCTTTGCCACCTTCGCGCGGATCCTGGACGACTCCCTGCCCGCCACCCACCTGCCGCTGTCCAGACTGCGGTCCCGGGACGCCGCAGCCGCCTACACTGCCTTGTTGGGCTGGCTGGCTCCGCTGGTTCGCTTGTGGGAACAGTACCTGTGGTACGGGGGGTTCCCCGTGAGCGTCGCGGCGCTGCGAGCTGGGGCACCCATCCCAGACAGCTTCGTCCGCGACCTGTTCGACGTCGTCTACCGCGACGCCTTCGCAGACAGCCGCCTGTCGAGCACGACGACGACCGCGATGGTCGGTCGTCTCATGCGGTCGATGGCCTCTCCGCTGAACATGGCGAACATCGCCGCAGACATCGACCTCGCCCCGGCCACCGTCAGCCGCCACGTGGAGTACCTACGCGACGCCTACCTGATCTGGCACTGCCCCCAAAAAGACGACAGCACGTGGACCCCTCGAGAACGCGCACAAGACAAGGTCTACGCCATCGACCCGCTCATCGCCCGCCTCGCCCACCTGCGCAACCGCGAACGCAGCGACATCGACACGACCATCCTTGCCGAGATGCAGATCGGCACCGCGATCCACAGGGCCGCATGCGCCGCGGGCACACCATGGACCGAGGACTCGTTCCTGTTCCACGCACGAACAGCAACCCGCAAGGAGATCGATTTCGTCGCCGAACCACTGGCTGGTGTCGCGATCGAGGGCAAGTACGTGAGCTCGGGCCGATGGGCGGGTGAGGCCGCCACAGTCAACGCCTCACAGTGGAACGGCATCTTGACCACCCGCGACGTCCTGGACACCGGATCCGACCACGACGCCTGGGCCGTCCCAGCCGCGTTCCTCGCCTACCTCATCGACACCTGACCTGCGGCCAGCACCCTGGTCGACGACGAGAGATGGTCATCCGGGCGTTGCTGGTTGCCCCACAGATCTGCAGTCGTGTCTCCGGCGGCCCTGCGGGAGGCGAGTCTTGTTGCGGTCAGCCGCTCTGGCCAGGGGTGACGAGGCCCGACTCGTAGGCGACGACGACGGCCTGGGTGCGGTCGCGGACGGCGAGCTTGGTGAGCAGGTGGCTGACGTGGGTCTTGACCGTCTCTTCGCCGACGACCAGGTGCGTGGCGATCTCGGAGTTGGACAGCCCGGCGGCGACCAGGCGGAGGACCTCAGTCTCGCGGGGGGTGAGGCCGAGGTCTCGCTGGGAGCGGGCCGGTGGGCGGGGGCGCAGGCGGGCGAGCTCGTCGACGAGGCGCCTGGTCGCACCAGGGGCCAGGACGGCCCCACCGGCGGCGGTAGCACGGACCGCGTCGAACAGGTGCTCTGCGGTGACGTCCTTGAGCAGGAAACCGCTCGCACCGGCCACGATCGCGTCGTAGACGTACTCGTCGAGGTCGAACGTGGTCAGGACGACGACATGGACCCGGTCGCTGGCTCCCACCCCTACCCCTCGGCCGAAGCCGTGGTGGCAGCCGTCGCCACGGCGGTGGCGGTCGCCCTGATCGCGGTGATCGCCATCTGTGTGGGGATGCTCTGGCGGAGGATCGCTGGACCCATCGTCGTCCTGGTCGCCACGGTCGTCTTGCCCTACCTCTTCCTGGAACCCAGCGGACCGGGCCTGGGCGTCTACGGTCGGGTCACACCGATGGCCGGGTTCGAGCTGCAGCAGGTCTTCAACGGCTGGTGGCCTTCGACACCCTGGAGCGGTCTTGCGGTGCTCGTCTTGTGGACCGCCGCCGCGCTGGCCATCACCGCAGTCGTCCTGCACCGACGAGACGCCTGACTCTTGGACGCAGAACACGGTCCCGCCCCGTTGAACGTTCTCCACGGAACCTTCAACGGGGCGAACCCCAACCTTGGTGACGTCTTGGTGCTGGCCGAGCAGAGCCACCTGAGCTGACCGCTGGTCTCATGGGCGAGGAACGACGGGGTGTGCGGTGGGGGGTGGCTGACCGAGGTCGGCGAGGTCGATGTCGGTCGCGGTCTCGGACGTGAGGGTGGCCCGCACGATGCGGTCGAGGCGGAAACGACGCACCTGGTCTCGTAGACGGCAGTGCGCGACGAGGTACCAGCACCCTGCGGCACAGGCCAGCAGCTGGGGGTCCGCACGACGAGAGGTCACGGTCCCCTGGGCGTCGCGGTAGTCCAGGGCGAGGACGCGACGTTCGGCGAGGGCTTGTTCGACGGGGCCGACGACGGCCGAGCGGCCGGGCTGGTCGTCGTCGTCGATCCAGATGCGGTCGCACAGCCGCTGCGTGCGGGCCCGGGTTGGCTCGTCCATGACGGCCAGGATCTTGGTCAGCGCCGCCGCGCCGTGGCGGGCGAACGGCTGGCCACGGTGGGCTCCCAGCGCCGCAGCCAGGGCCGAAGCCTCAGCGGCGGTGATGTTGACCGGCGGCAAGGTGGCCGACGCGTCGACGACGTACCCTCCGGCTGGTCCGGGTCGGGCCCACACCGGAAAGCCCCCTTGCTGCAGGGCGCTGATATCGCGTTTGACCGTCCGGACGCTGACCTCGAGCTCAGAGGCCAGCCAGGCCGCGGTGCGGCCGCCCGGGCCGGCCCGGCGCAGCTCCTCACGCAACGCGTACAGACGATCAGTTCGGTTCACCCAGAAATAGTGACATAGGGGTGTCATCGTGGGGGTGGACGCTGGGGGCATGAACACGAAAACCTTCTCGCCTGTGATCCTCGTGCCCGGCTGGTGGTTGGGTGGCTGGGCCTGGGACGAGGTGACGCAGTGCTTGTCTCGAGACGGCGTCCCGACGCAGGCCGTCACGCTGCCAGGCCTCGACTCGCCGACGACTCCACGATGCGGCATCGTCCTGGCCGACCACGTCGGTGCGCTCGTCTCAGCGGTACGCTCCGCCACCAGCGCGGTGGTCCTGGTCGCGCACTCCGGCGCCGGTGCTGTGGTCACTGCCGCCCTCGACGACGCACCGGACCTGGTGGCCCAGGTCGTGTACGTCGACTCCGGCCCGGCCGCCGACGGCACCGTCGCCCGCCCAGACCTCAGCCCTGAGGCAGTCGAGGTGCCGCTGCCGCCCTTCGCAGAGCTCGACGCAGTCGGAGCGAGCACAGCAGAGCTCACCGAGCAGATGCTGCGGCGTTTCCACGACCGCGCTGTCCCCCACCCCGCCGGGCCGTTGCGCGAACCGCTGCACCTGCGCAACCTGGCCCGCAACCAGGTCCCGGCGACCGTCGTGTGCTGTTCGTTCCCCAGCGCGGCCGTGCGCGACATGGCCGCCAGCGGCACCGGTATGTTCGCACCGTTGGCCGACCTGGCCGACGCCCACTACGTCGACCTGCCGACCGGCCACTGGCCCATGTGGTCCCAGCCAGAGGCCCTGGCCGCCGTCATCGCGCAGACCGCACGCGGATAGAACCACCAGAGGCGGCCGAGTGTGGTGCGGTAGAATCTGGTGCTCGGAAACGCTCACGGAGGGTGCGTCATGAGCACAGCAGCCGCGTGGCCGCTGGACCTGCTCACGCTTGATGAGTGGGACAGCCTGCCTGTGCACGAGTCGCACCGTGTCGAGTGCGTCGAGGGGGTTCTTGTTGTGTCACCGCGTCCTTCGCTCCTGCACCAACAAGTGATGCTCGAGCTGGCGCGGGTTCTGGCTGCTTCGCTCCCAGGTCATCTGGTCGCGCTCCCAGAGATCGACGTGCTGGTCGACGAAGAGCCGCTGACGATGCGGTCACCCGATATCGCCGTCATCGAGCGTGCTGCTGCGCAGCGCGACATCCGACGGGCGAGTGCCGCAGATGTCGTCCTCGTGGTCGAGATCCTCTCCGACGGCAGCCGTCGTACCGACCGGGTGACCAAGCTGAGCGAGTACGCCGAGGCGCAGATCCCCGAGTACTGGCTCGTGGACCCTGACGCGGGCAGGCTTCTCGTCCACACCCTGTCAGCAGGGCAGTACGTGCTGTCCCACGACTGCACCGGCCTCGTCACGCTGACCGTGGCCGGCGCCGACATCAACGTCGACATCTCGGCGCTAGGCCAGTTCTAGAGCCCACCGCGAGCGGCAACCCTGGTTCCGCCGCGATCTGTGACGGAACCAGGCCACGTGCCTAGGAGGCGAGGTTCCACTCGTCGAGGGTGAGCAGGATCGCGGCCCCAGTCTTGAGGTCCAGGCAGGCGAAACCGGTATCGAGGGCGGTGCACTGGATAGAGCCGAGCTGGACAGTCGTGCCGACCGCGACATCCATCCCACCCAAGCCGACCGTGTCGGTCGGGCAGCCATAACTGGCCCGTCCCACTTCGATGGCCAGATAGCCGACCGGGACCGTCCCGACAGACTCGGCCAGGTGGCACGGGTCGGAGCCTTTGCCATAGTTGATACTCACGAAGGCAGGAGAGTCGACAACGATGTCGCAGCGTACGCCGGCGCTGTGCAGGTCGCAGACCACAGGGTAGCCAAACGTGCCACTGGGAGACCCTTCCACGCTGATCGCCACGTCGTCGGTCAGCATGGTGACCCCGGACTTGACCTCGGCGGGTGGGAAGTCGCCACCGGGTGCGGTCACGGTCGTCTCGACCGGGGGCGGCGACGGCGTGCCTGTGACGGACCGGGGGGCCTTGCCGTCGTTGCATCCAGCCGCCGCGACCACCACCAGCACAGCACCAGCCGCCAGTGTCATCATCTGGGTTGTTCTCACAGTTGCTCCTTGAGACAGGTGGAAAGCCCCAACCGCTCAATACAGCGTTGTCGCGCGGGTGGACGGTATTGGCGACCAGGGCTGGGATCCCAGGTGCGACGACTCTAGCGCCCACGATCTGCGGGACCAAACCGAACTCTTGGCCCTAGGCACCTAAAACGCCGGGAAGGAGCAGCTTCAGGCGGGATGCACGACAAGGAGAACGGTTCGGCTCCAGCGCCGCGACGTCTGCCGCACGCCTGAGGATTTTCGCCCCTCGGTGTCGCCGGAAGACGGCCGGATGCGCGAATGCCGAAGGACGAGCGGCTCCACCCCGGAAGACCGGGGGTATTCTTGAAGTCGAATCGACCGATTTGTCCGCCTCGTCTGATGCTGGCGGTGTGCGTGTTTTTGTGCCGTCGGAACCCGGGGCACAGCCATGTCAGCAGGCGAGACTCCAGGTTGGACCGGACGGGGTGCACGAGCATTTTTCTCCTGCGGTATCGACCGATTTGTCCGCCTCGGTCCGCGGTATTGCAGGCCTACGGTCCAGCCGTCGCCGCCAACCACTCTCACGGAGAAACTCAACACCTTCTCCTCAGCCCTCGCGAGCGATTGCAGAACCCCAGAAACAGGTGCACAGTTGCCCAATGATCCCATGACGCCATGTCATGGGTGAGAGACGGGAGACTCGTGTGAGGTACACACTGTCGGTGCGGCGTGCAGCAGTAGCAGGCCTGACGTTCATAGGTCTCGTGGCGGCGATGTTCGTCTCGGGTGTGGCCTCCCGCGCCGAAGTGCCGACGCCCGCCGCCAACGAAGCGGTCGTCACCGTGTCGGTCGGAGACCTGCGCACCGGCGCGACGACGGTCGGCCCTCTCGTCGGAGCGCAGTACGGGCTGTTCGCCAGCCGGCCACCAGACACGGCAGTGAGCTCCGACGGGTACGTCACAGCCACCCCGGCCTACACGTGCACCTCTGACGCCGACGGCGACTGCTCGTTCGTCGTGCAGATCGGCGCGGGCGGGATCGCGCAGGGGACGAGGCTGTGGCTCGGGGCCATCAGCGGACCGGCCGGGTACTACACGACCGGGACGGTGCAGACCGGCTACAACGCCGCCGACACCGCCACCAACCGGGTCCTGTGGCCCACGCCAGCCCTCGTCGCCGGCCAGACGTACCGGTCAGGGGCGACATGGGTGACCGACCCTGGGCTCGCGGCGATCACTGGCTCACCTGAGGCTGGGCAGGCTGCCTACACCCGGCGCACCTCCTCAGGCGGCCTGGTCGCCTTGTCGCGGGCGAACCCGCCGCTGGTCCCCCAGTGCGCCGGGCTCAACGTCGCACTCGTCGCGGACCTGTCCGCATCCATGGAGGCCGATGGTGTCGAGGCCCTCAAAGACGCGATGGACGCGGTGATCGACGCCCTGCAGGGCACACCGTCGCAGGTCGCGATCTTCACCTTGGGCACCGACTCCCCGGCGATCAGCTCGGCCGGGGCGGTCTACCCGCCGAACACCGGTCTGCAGTCGGTGGCGACCGTCGCCGACGCGTCCAAGGTCAAGGACTACTACTCCGGCTGGACCGACAACCTCATCAACTGGACGAACTGGGACCGCGGCCTGGCTGCGGTCTCCGAGATCAACGGAGCGGTGGGGGCTGGTGACCACATCGACCTCGTCGTGCTCATCACCGACGGCAACCCCACGGTGTACGGTCCGAGCCCGACGGTCACCGGTGGAACCGGGTATACCCGGTTCCGTGAGCTGGACGCCGCCCGCGCGTCGGCCAACCTGCTCAAGAGCCAAGACAGCCGGATCCTCGCAGTCGGCGTCGGACGCGGTGTGTCTTCCGACGGCGCCGGGTACAACCTGCAGACGATCTCCGGGCTCACCAAGTACGACGGCTCGAACATCACGACCGCCGACTACATCCAGACCGAGGATTTCTCCACGGTCGGCACGGCGCTGCACGACCTGATGACCAGCGACTGCAGTGCTTCGATCTCCGTGGTCAAACGTGTGATCCCCAACGGTGGTGCCATCGCTGACGCCTACACCCCTTCCGACCCGTGGCAGTTTGCCGCGCAGTCGTTGGTCGCCCCGGCGACTATCGACCCGGGTCCGCTGTCCACCGACGCGATGACCGGTGGTGTCGTCTTCGACGTGGACTTCCAGGGCGCGTCTACGGGCACGTTCGAGATCACCGAATCCCCGCAGCCGGGGTACAACCTGTACCAGGTCGCCGCTGACGGCACTGACGCCCCCGCGGCACAGAACGCCTTCTGCGTCGACAAGGCGACCGGGCCGATTCCGGTGACCAATGTCGGGACCAGCGGCTTTAGTGTCGAGCCGTCCGCGGGAAGCTCGGTCAACTGTGTGGTCTACAACGAAGAGCCGTCGAACATCGCGGCAGTTGTCGCACACAAACGCTGGCAGGTCGTCGTCGGTTCGACGACGACGGACTACCTCAACGGAGCCCAGCCCCCGGGCCTGCGCGCACAGCTGTCGATGACCGGCCCCTCCCCGGCGGCCGCCTCGGCCCAGCCGTGGAGCCAAGAACGCACCGGGTACGACCGCACCGGCGCCGACACCACGGTCACGTTGTCTGAGGCCGTGACCCTCGCGCCGCCAGAGTGCACCCTCACCGACGTGACAGTCGAGGCCGGCGCACCAGCGGACACCACCCCCGGGTCTGGCACACCTGTGTCCGTCGGCAGCCCGAGCACCAACCGGCCTGTCGGCCCAGGGAGCAACGAGTGGACCTTCACCAACGTCGTGGAGTGCAAGAGCTACCTCACGCTGAGCAAACAGGTCGCCTTCCCGGTGTCGCTGTCGGCGAACACCGTCGGGGAAGCCACCACCGACCAGTGGACCCTCAACGCCATCGCCCCGACCGGTGCGCTGCCTGGCCCGCAAGGCCGTGACGGTTCGGCCGGGGTCACCCGCGTCGAGGTGACACCAGAGGTCAGCTACCAGCTCGCAGAGACGCCCGACGCCACGCCAGAGTTCTTGACGCACTACGCGCAGTTCGACGTGCGCACCCAGCCGTTGGCGTACCCGCAGTCCACTGGGTCGTGGTCGTGCCAGGTGGCCGGGACCGGGCGCCAGGTGCGCATGATCTTGGGCAACGAGGGCGGGATCGCCGTCCCCATCGGCGAGCACATGCAGTGCACCGCCTTGAACTCGGTGGCCCTGGTCAACATCCAAAAGACCGTCCAGGGTGGCACCGCCCAGCCTTCGGACTTCACCTTCACCGTGGTGCCGGTCGCACCAGTCCTGGCCGGTGGGCACGAGCACGAGGTGCCCGGGACCGCAGGGCCTGACGGGTACACCATCACCGTGCGCCCTGACCAGCACTACAAGATCGTCGAGACCGGCCCGCCCGGTTACACGATCGTCGAGAGCGCATCAGTGTGCCTGACGTCGCTGAACATCCTCAACCGCAACGACTTCGCACTGCCCGCCGGGGCGAAGGCGGCCTGCCTGGTCGTCAACCGCGCGATGTCCCAGCTGAGCGTGCTCAAGCTCGACGCGACAACCGGTGAGCCGCTCGCCGAGGCTGTGTTCGACCTGGCCAAGGACAACGGCAACGGTGTGTACGACACCGGTGCTGACGGTGTCGTCGCCAGCTGTACGACCGGCACCTCAGGTACCTGCACCGTCGGCGACCTGGACTTCGGCACGTACTTCTGGGTGGAGCGCACAGCCCCGGCCGGGTACGAGAGCCCTGCTGGCGCCGTCAGCGGACCGATCGTCGTCGACGCGAGCAACGCCGGGTCCACCTTCGCGGTGACCACGGTCAGGGACGCGGAGATCCTCACGACGATCTCTGTGCTCAAAGTCGACCAGGCCAGCAGCGACCCGCTGCCGGGTGCGGTGTTCCAGCTGTACCGCAGCGCGAGCGGCAACGAGCCGGGCAACACCCCCAGCGCCGCCGACGAGGCGGTCGGGCCGCAGTGCACCACCGGTGCTGACGGCCTGTGCACTGCCACCGACCTGGTGTTCGGCGACTACTACTGGCACGAGGTCTCTCCGGCGCCTGGGTACCCGGTGCCCGCCGACCAGACCAGCGCGCTGGTGAACCTCAACGCCGCGAACGCCGGAACCACAGTCCCGGTGTACCAGTTCACCAACCCGCGGGTGCCAGGCGCCGCTCAGGTGCTCAAGGTCGACGAAGAAGACACCTCCGTGGTGCTCACTGGTGGCACGTTCGAGCTCTACCTCGACGACGGTGACGGGGCCTACGGCCCAAGCGACACCCTCGTGGGTGGGTGCACGACGAACGCCACGGGTACGTGCATGCTGAAAGACCTTGACGCAGGCACGTACTTCTGGGTCGAGATGTCGGCACCGATCGGCTACGACCTGCCAGCCGACCCGGTGAGCGCCCCCTTCCAGATCACCGCCGAGAACGTCGACGACGTCCAGACAGTGACGTTCGCCGACCTGAAGACCCCCAGCCCCTTCGAGCCCGAAGACCCGGACAACCCCGACGGCCCGGACACCCCGGTGCAGCCTGGTCAACCAGGCGACCCGGGCGACCCGGGCAACCCAAACACCCCGGCCAAACCAGGTAGGCCAGGTGGGCTGCCCTACACCGGCGGCGTGTTCGCGCCGATCGTGGGGTTCGCGGCACTCATGGTCGCCGCTGGTGGCCTCCTGGTCACGGTGAGACGTCGCCGGTCACGCGGGACCGTGTGACGGACCAGCCGGTGCACGGCCTGGTGGCCCAGACCGTGCACCGGCTGTCTTGGCGTGCTCGTCGTCGGTGGCTCTGGCTTCGTCATCGCCAGCCGTGAGGCGCTCGGCCCACCCGCATCGGGACAGCGACGAGCACGAGGGACGAACATCGGGGTGAGGGACGAACACGAGCGTCCGTCCCTCACCCCGACCCCGAGCGGCGGCTCAGCGAGTCGAATCCAGCCGCCAGCGGGCTTCGTGGAGGACGATGCGGCCTGAGCGCAGGCCGAGAGGAGCGGGGCCGATGCCCTCGTCGGGGGACCAGACCTCGATAGCGTGGGGACGGCAAGCGATGACGGTGTAGTCCTTGCTGGGGCCGTCGGGCCAGTAGGCGGCGAACAGGGGGCGCCACCAGCGGCGGTGGTCGTCTGGGTCGTCCAGGGCCTCGGCGTGGCAGTAGGCGGTGACAGCGGCGCTCATCCCTGCGCTGTAGGCCAGGACGGCCTCGCCGGTGGCCGCGACCTGGCGGGCCTTGGTCGATGCGGGAGACGTGGCGATGTGGACAACCAGGTCGGGCGTCGGGGCGAAGGGCATGACCACCCGGGCGGTCGGCCCGTCAGGCCCGGAGGTGATGAAGGTGCACAGCCGCACCTTCGTCATGCGGCGGCGGGCGACAGCGAGGATCCGTGCTGCGGACTGTTCGTCGGGTTCGATGCCCACCTGGTTGCGGCGCAGCCCTTGTCTGCGGGCGACGACCGCGACCCGCGCCTCAACCCAGTTCTTCATCGCGACCTTCTCCGACATCGCTGGTGCCCTGGCGCACCTCAACCGTCGGAAACAAGCGGCGCCAGGCGCCCCGCACGACGGCGCGAACCCGACGTCCGAGGCGTACCAAAGTATCTAGAGCACTCTAACTAGAACATGGTCTCTAGATCAAGACTCGGCTGGCGATGCAGGACCTTCGGGCCGGCACCGAGGACGTACGACGCCGCGTCGTCGTAGCCGCCACGCAAACCGACGGGGCATTCACAGCCCCAGTGGGATGATGGCAGCATGGGCCGCGCCGCCAAGTTCACCGACGACCAGCTGTTGGACGCTGCGCGTGACGTCGTCGCGATCCACGGGGCCACGGCGACCGTGGCCCAGGTCAGTGCCGCGAGCGGAGCGGCGACCGGGTCGGTCTACCACCGCTTCCGCTCTCGCGACGAGCTGCTGGCACGGTTGTGGCTGCGGTCCATCGAGCGCCTGCACGTGCGGTTGTTCGAGGTCGAAGCCGAGCATGACGACCCCGGCGACGCACTGGTGGCCCTGGCGGTGGAGACGGCCCGTTACAGCCGTGAGCACCCCGCCGAAGCCCGTGCGATGACCTTGTTCCGGCAAGAACGTCTGGTCCACACCGCCCCAGAATCCCTGCGCGACCGTGTCGTGCACCTCAACGACAGCGTGTTCGCCATGTTCGGCCGGCTCGCGGCCCGCCGCTTCCCCGCCGCCACCACCGACCCACACCTCGTCAGGCAGGTTTTCACCTGCGTCATCGGCCTGTGCTACGGCCTGATCCGTCCCCACATCGTCGCCGCAACCCCCATCCCCGTGTGGCTGGACCACGTCATCGCCCGGGCAGTCACCGCCGCCCTCACCACCATCGACCAGTAGCCGCCGCCAGGCAGCCAGGTGCAGAGCACCGCCGTGCGCCCGAGAGATCGT
>Ga0123354_10000305_pt1 | contig 45274 bp, 40 predicted proteins | sample TergutLab28metaG_2_FD_97872 | JGI IMG/M metagenome (GOLD analysis project Ga0123354, IMG submission 97872) | Labiotermes labralis P4 segment gut microbial communities from Petit-Saut dam, French Guiana - Lab288 P4 | ecosystem: Host-associated > Arthropoda: Insects > Digestive system > Gut ... | reverse complement strand
TCACCAACACCGGCTCGGACGACCTGCGCCTATACACCCTGTACGGACCCCCCGACCACGCCCCCGGCACCCTGCACCCCACCCAGCACGACGCCGAGCAAGACCCGCACGAACACTGACCGCTTGGTGCGGACTTCGTCGCGCTGTACACCGCCCTGTGCGACAGGACGAACCTCGTCAACCGACGGGTACGGGTCGTCAGGTGCGCCGGTCAACCAAGTACCAGTCGTACGGCCGCAGGTCGTCGGCGCACAGTTCGTCGGCATGCGCAGGGGGACGGACGAAACAACGGTGCCGCAGCAGGTCTATCCGCTCGTCGAGGCTCAGCAGCGGCTCACAGTCCGAATTGATGACGTAGTCGGAGCCCTCGACGTTGAGCAGGTCTGCTTCCGGGGTGCGGTAGTCACGACGAAATCTGGTCTGCCACTGCGAGTTGCTGCCCCAGCCTTCGGTTGGGCGACCCTGCCGACAGTAGGTCCAGTACAGCGCAGACGTGTCGGCCCAGCCGACGACCGCATGGTCAGAACCTGCCCGTACTGTCACCCTGGCCCGGCTGAACAGCAGGTCGCCCACCATCACTGCCGGTGAGTGGAGACCAACGACACTCACCGGTTCCGCAGGGTCGTCGGCCTGGATGACCTCGCTGATCTCGTAAAGGAACGGGTCGAAGCATGTCGATGCCACTGTCCGCATCCCCAGTGCGCCGACGAACTCCAGATAGGTGTGGACCGGCACCTGGCCCCGCGGCCACACCTGGCCCAGCAGCACGTCGTTCACCCGGCTCAACGCATACAGCTCCCAGGACGCGGACGGGTACCAGACCGACACCGGATAGGCCGGTGCCGTCGCGACAGACTTCAAAAAGGCCCTGTAGGCTTCGAGCCCTTCATCAAGCCACCCCATGAGCGTCGGTCGTGCGTCGGCATCTGGCGGCAGGTCCTGCAGCCGCTTGTACAAGGACCGTGCGTCGCAGGTGAGCTCCATCTCGGCAGGTTATCGTCGCCGCCGACCACGACATAGGCAATATGGCGTCGCGGGCTTCGACGGGCGGCGGGCGCCGACGGGTCAGCGGAAGACGCGACGGAGCCAGGTGGATATGGCTTCGACGAGCAGGACGGTGACGAAGATCATGATGACCAGGGTGGTGACCTGGCCGTGCAGGGACATGACGGTGGAGGCTTGGGTGATGTAGAAACCGACGCCTCCGCCGCCGACGATACCGAGGATGGTCGCGGCGCGGATGTTCGTGTCGACGAGGTACAGGGAGTTGGAGACCAGGGCAGGGAAACCTACTGGCCAGGTGCTGGAGAAGAAACGTTGGGTGCGGGTGGCGCCGGTGGCGGTGACAGCGCGTTCGAGTCCACGGGGGACTTCTTCGAAGGAGTCGGCGACGAGCTTGCCGAGCAGGCCGACGCCGCCGAAGGCCAAAGCGATGACACCGGCCTGGTTGCCCAGACCGGTGATCATGATGAGGAAGATCGCCAAGACCAGCTCGGGCACACCACGGAAGACGACGAGGACGACACGGAAGAACTGGCGCACACCGGGGGTCGGGGCCACGTTACGGGCCGCGAGCGCGCCGAAGACCACCGAGAACACCAGGGACAGCCCAGCGGCGGCGAACGCGACCTCGACGGTGATGAGCATGGCTTGGGCGAACTCGCCAAAGCTGTGGCTGCCATAGCTGGGGGGCCAAAAGCTCTGCACGGTGGGTAGCACGTAGTCCCAGGTGATCTGGGATGCGTTCACGTCAGCCCACCAAAAGCTTGCCACGACCAGCGCGACAGCGGTCCACACCCAGACCAGGTTGCGCACACGTGAACCGGTCCAGGGCCGGTGGAGCATGGCCTCGACACTCACCTCGGCGTCGCGGTGGCGGGGCAGCAGGCGCCGGACGAACCCCGGGGCTGTGCGGTTCGTGCCGACAGGACCATCAGCTGACGACGGGCGGCGACCCAGCCGTTGGACGAACGCGGTGAGACGCCCGCCTGCAGGTCTGGCCGGACGGTCACCGGTGGCGACGCGCACGATCCGGCCGCCCAGGCCCCGCCCGGCAGGGTCGGTGCCGAGCAGGTGGCGGCGGATGGTGGACGAGACGATCTCCAGCACGACGCACAGCACGAAGATGACGATGGCGATACCCAGCCCCCGTCCGTACCCCTCGGGGAACTGCTGGAACGCCACGCGCATGGCATACCCCAGGCCCCCGACACCTGCGTACCCGAGGATCGCCGACCCGCGCAGGTTGATATCGAAACGGTGCAGCACCGTGGCGATCCACGACGGCAGGACCTGCGGGAACGTCGCCGCCCAGAACTCTTGGGCACGTGAGCCGCCAGCGGCCCGCACTGCCTGGCGCGGACCGTCGTCGGACTGTTCGATCGCGTCGGCGAACAGCTTGGAGATCATGCCGATGGAGTGGATACCCAAGGCGAAGATCCCCGGCAACGCGCTGCCCAGGACGAACGCCATAGCAAAGGCCATGGCCAGGACAACATCAGGCACAGCCCGTGTGATCACACCGATCGCCCGGCCTACCCAGCGCAACCACGGCGAAGGGCTGGTGTTGGCCGCGCAGATCCACGCGACGGGTACGGAGATGACCGCCGCCATAGCCGTGCCCAGCACGACGATCCCCACGGTCAGGCCAATGAGGTACACCAGGTCGCCAGCGGGCGGCAGGCTGATGGGGTCCATCCGGCTGAACGTCGTCACAGCGGTGTCCATGCTTGAGCGCATAGACGACCACGAGAAGTCGAGCCTCGACAGCGCGTGGACGGAAAAGGCCAGCATGGCCACGATGAGGCCCAGCCCTGCGATCTTGTCCACGGCGACACGTCGGCGCGGCGCCCGCGTGACGACATCAACCTCGCCGGGGGCCGCAGCGGAGGTATCTGTGTGGGTTGTCACGCGGGGCCGCTGACCGAATAGCCAGCGCTGACCAGACCAGCGCTGACGAGCTCGGCGTCCAGGTCGACATCCGGGCCAGGTGCCAGGTCGCGGTAGACCTGCATCACCTGTGCCTTGTCGAGGTTCGCGGCTTTGGTGTCCATGACGACCTCGCCCCTGCGCAGCCCGACGATACGGTCCGCCCAGCCCAGGGCGATATCGACCTGGTGCAAGGAGCACACGACGGTCAGGCCGTCGGCGGCGGCGATCTCACGCACCAGGTCCATGACCTGGGTGGCCGACTCGGGGTCCAGGCTCGCCACAGGTTCGTCGGCCAGGAGCACCTGCGGGTTCTGCATGAGGGCGCGGGCGATAGCGACGCGTTGCTGCTGCCCCCCGGACAGCTCGTCGGCACGCTGGTACGCCTTGTCCAGCAGGCCGACACGCTCCAGACGCCTCAGCGCGTCGACGCGCAGCGCTTTGGGGTACGCCCACAGGCCCAGCCGCGGGCCGCGCAGACGCCCCAGGGCTCCGGTGAGCACGTTCTCCAGCACTGTCAGCGACGGCACCAGCTCGAACTGCTGGAAGATCATGGCGACACGGCAGCGCAACGCCCGCAACGCGGTGGGCCGCAGCTTCGGGACGGTTTGGCCCAGGACGTCCACCGCGCCGCACGTGGGACGTTCGAGGCCGTTGAGGTGCCGCAGGAGCGTGGATTTTCCTGACCCGGACAGGCCGAGCAGCACGACGACCTCCCCGGAGTTCACGGTCATGGAGACGTCGTGCAGTGCCCGGACCGAACCGAAGCACTTGGTGACCTCGGTGACCGAGACAACGGGGGTGGTCGTCGTGCTGTTCATGGCTGGCCTTTTCCTGGGGTCAGGCCGCGCACTTCGCGGCAGGGATCGATGTGCACAGGTCGATGATCGTCTGGTAGTACGACTCGTCCTTGGCCTGTGCGCCGAAATAGGTGGAAGAGAAACCGTCGGTGATACTCACACCCGAAGCGGTGATCGCTTCGACCGTCGCACCCTGGAGCACCTGCGTGAGCTGTGCCTTGACGTCGTCCGGGAGCACCGACGAGATCGACAGAGGGCCACCAGGCACGTATTCACGGGCGACGACGGTCACGTCACCCTTGGTGGCGGCAGGCTGGGTTTCGGTGTCTTCGGCGAAGCCGACGTCGCACTGGCTGGTGGCCACGGACTGGACGGACTTGTCGTGCGCGCCAGCGAAAACAGGCGTGAAGTCGTCGAAGGTCGGGTTGCCGTTGGCGTCAGAGCCTGAAGCCTCGACGTTCAAACCAGCGTTCTTCAGCTGGTACAGGCCGAACAGGTACCCGGAGGTCGAGTTCGGGTCGACGAAGCAGACCTTCATACCTTTGGCCTCGGACAAAGACGTGATGGACGAGCCAGGCGGGACGACGGCTTCGGAGTAGTAGCCGGGGTCGTTCACCTCGGGAGACGACAAGGCAGCCGCGACCGGTTCGAGCTTCGCGCCTTTGTTGACGGCCATGACGTACTGCAGGCCACCAGAAACCATGACGTCGACCTTGCCGGCGACCGCGGCGGCGATGAGCGCGGTGTAGTCAGCAGTCGGGTAGTACTCGACCTTGAGGCCGGTCTGCTTGGCGATGTAGTCCTCGAGCGGCTTGTTGTTCGAGTCCGAACCAGCCTTGTCGGGCACGGCGCCGAAGACGATCGTGCCCTCGGCCTTGGCCCAGGTGCCCGGGCCGTAGGTGCTCTCGGACGCGTCGGTGCTGTCGGAGCACGCACCGAGGGCCGCGAACAACAGCGCGGCCGTGGCGAGCGCAGACGCTCGCTTCATGTGGGACAGGTGCATCATGAGCCTTTCGGTTCTGCACACGTTCATATCGAGATCCGTGTGTCACCGGCCAAACTAGACACCGCTGGTGAAACCACCACCACACCCAGGTGACCACGAGGTGAACATCCTCCGGCCTGTACGTTCTCCCAGGCCAGAACCCTGAAATCGCAAGAGTGAGGAGGCCGGGACAGCGGGCGGATCTCGCCGAGGAGAAAGCGGCGGAACGGTCCCGCCACCGTCCCGGCTCGGCTGGCCGCCGGTGTTCAGGCGGTGGCGTCCACTTCAGCGCGGATCGTCCTCGACATCTCGCCGGTAGGTTCGAGAAAGGTGGTCAGGACGTCGCCGGCTTCGGCAAGGCTGCCGTTGTTGATGATGGTGAGGTCGGCTTTGTGACCAGGGGCGGGGTCGTCGCGGTCGAGGCGGCGGGTGACCTCGTCGCGGGTCTCACGTCCACGGCGCGACAGGCGGTGGGCCCGGACGCGTTCAGCAGCTGTGACCAAGACGACGCGCAGGTCGTCGTAACGGCCGGCGAGGTCGTCCAGAACTGTGCGCGACACGTTCGCCACGACGACGCGGCCGTCACGGACCACGTCGTCGACGCACGCGGGCAGTCCGTAGCGCAGACCGTGGGCGTCCCAGTGGCAGGCGAAAGCGCCTTCGGCCAGGGCGTTGGCGAACTCGTCCTTGGTCACCGGCAGGTGGTCTTCACCTGGGCCTGCTGGGCGGGTGATGACACGCCGCGGGACCATGACCAGCGGTCCCAGACGTCCAGCGGCGTAGGCGATGAGGCTGTCCTTGCCCACACCGCTGGCTCCGACGACCGCGACGAACGCCCCCGGCCCGACCTTGCGGTCGGCGGCTGGCCCGGCTGCCGCCGGGCTCATGCGACCCGCGACCCTTCACGCCACACGGCGCGCACCACCGGCACGTGCAGCGCCCCGGCAGCGTGCCTGTGCACCCGGACGACGTCTGCGCGCAGACCAAGGGCGATCTCGCCGCGGTCGTGCAGGTCCACAGCACGGGCGGGGTTGGTGCTCAACAGGTGCACACCCTGCTCGATCGGCAAGAGCCCTTCCGCGGCCAGGCCAAGCACTGCCTGCAACCCGCTCGCAGGCACGTAGTCCGACGACAGCACATGCAGCAACCCGAGGCTGAGCAGTTCGGACGCGGCGACGTTGCCTGACTGCGACCCTCCGCGCACGACGTTCGGTGCACCCATGACGACCAGCTGCCCAGCGTCGGCGGCGGCGCGGGCGGCTTCCACGGTCGTGGGGAACTCGGCGATACCGACCCCGAGGGACACCGACTCGGCGACGTGCGCCGCCGTGGCGTCGTCGTGGGTGGCCAATGTGATCCCCAAGGCGTGGGCACGTTGGGAGATGGCGTGGCGGTGCACGTCGGAGTACTGCGCTGAGGTGGTACGCAACGTCGCCACGTGGCTGTCGAACTCGGCGTCGGTGATCTGCCGCTTGCCGATGACGTAGGTGCGGAACGCCTCGATGTCGGCGTACTGGCGTTCCCCTGGCGTGTGGTCCATGAGCGAGGCGAGACGCACGTACGGGTCGTCTTCGAACGACTCGAACGAGTCCAGGCAGTCAGGCGCCGACACTTCGCACCGCAGGTGGATGTAGTGGTCGGCGCGCAGCAGCCCCGCTGCGCACGAGTGGGTGACCGCCTCGGCCAGACGGTGCGCGTTGGCTGGCGCGGGGTCGTTCGCCCCTGGTGACGACCCGACACGGACCGCGTCGAACACGGTGGTCACACCCGCGGCGGTCATCTGGGCGTCGTGGGCGAGCACCGCAGGCACAGGGTCCCACTGGGTGCCTGGCCGTGGTTCGAAGTGGTACTCCAGGTGGTCGGTATGCAGCTCGACGACACCGGGCAGCAGGTAGTCGCCGTCGCAGTCTTCGCCGCAGCCGACAACACCTTCGTCGACGTCGGTGATCACCCCGTCGCGCCAGACGACGGTACCGGTGATCACATCGTCGGCCAGGACGACCTGCGCGTTGGTCAGGACCGTTTCGGTACGCACGTCTTCAGCCAGGTGCTGGCGACGTGTCTGCACAGTGGAGCTCATCGTTGTTCCTCTCCCTCATCAAGGCCCCGACGGGGCCACCGTTCATACCGAGGCCCCGACGGGACCACGGTCGGCGTTGTGGGCCATCACGGGCCGGGCTGGTTGTGCGCGGTCTGGCAGGGTCGTGCGGCCTTCGAGCTGGTGCACAGACCGCAGGACGAACGGCGCCCCAGGTTCGGGTTCGCTGTAGACGCACAAGGCGTCGACCTGCACGTCCCGGGAGCCGAACCCTGCGAACCCTCCTGACAGGTACCCGTCGAAGTGCTCAGCGAGGGCCGCACCCACACGTGGACGGTCCACTTCGGCGATGTGGTCGGTCAGCGTCAGGTGCGCGCGGAACTCGTCGAGCACATACGGGTATCCCCACAGGTCGAGCAGGCCGCGCTGGGCGGCGGTGAGCCGCTCAGGGCGCCGGCGCGCACGTTCAGCCTCGGTCAGCGGGGCGCGCAGGTCGTCGGTGTTGCGCACGACTGACGCAGCCAGGGCGTCCAGACCTGTGGCTGGCGCCCCGGGGACCAGCGCGTAGAACCCGTCGAGCAGCACCAGCTCGAGCCGGGGCATCGTCGTGCTGGCCGTGTGCCGCGCCAGGTCCGACACCCTCGTCTCCAGGTCGCCCGTCGTGACGTCGTCGGCGAGGCGGAACGGAGCCCGCAGTGTTGCGTGGAACCCGTACCGGCGGGCGTCGACGGTGATCGCGTCGACCTGCTCACGGGTCCAGCCAGAGGGGACCGCCGGGTCGACGAACCGTCCGTCGACGGAGCGGCCGAGCCACGACTCCGCCAGCGTCCGGACCGGGTCAGGCGACAACGCCCCTGGCAAGAGGTACACCGCGTACCTCTTGCACAGCCACGACGGTGTGGCGCTCATGGCGCCACCAGGGCCAGCTGCGGTGCGAACGCTTCGACGTCGACCACACGGTCGGCGACAGCCTCACGCACGTCAGCGTCGTGGAAGATGGCGAGCATCCCCACCCCACGGTCCAGCTCGGCGCGGATCAGCTCGACGACGGTCTCTCGGTTACGGGCGTCCAAAGATGCGGTCGGTTCGTCCAGCAGCAACAGCTGGTGCCCGGTGATGAACCCGCGGGCGATGTTCACACGTTGCTGCTCACCACCGGAGAACGTGGCCGGGGGCAGAGCCCACAGACGACCAGGGATCGACAGCCGCGAGAGCAGCCCGGCCGCCCGCTCGTGGGCCTCCTCACGTGGCACACCCCGTGCGACCAGCGGTTCGGCGACCACCTGGAGCGCTGGCACCCGGGGGACGGCCCGCAAGAACTGGCTGACGTAGCCGATGGTGTCGCGGCGTGCGGCGAGCACCTCGCGGGGGCTGGCCGTGGCCAGGTCCACCGGGCCGTCAGCGCCGTCGAGCATGATCGACCCGGCCTCGACACGGTAGCTGCCGAAAACCATCTTGAGCACCGAGCTCTTCCCGGCGCCTGACTCCCCCGCGAGCACGACGCACTCGCCGCGTCCCACGTCGAAGGTCAGACCACGCAGGACGGGCAGCCGTTGTCCGCTCTGCAGGTGCATGGTGAAGGTCTTGTCCACGCCGTGCACCGACAGGACCGGGCCTGGGGTATCGGGGATCGAGATCATGGTCATCCTTGGAGGATCGAAGAGACGAGCAGCTGGGTGTAGGCGGCCTGCGGGTCGTCGAGGACCCGGTCGGTCAGGCCCGACTCGACGACCTCGCCGTCTTTCATCACGAGGGTGCGGTGCGAGATCAGCCGCGCCACCGCCAGGTCGTGGGTGACGACCACGACCGCCAGGCCGAGCTCGGCGACCAGCGACCGGATGAGGTCCAGCAACCGGGCCTGCACCGACACGTCCAGGCCGGAGGTCGGTTCGTCCATGAACACCAGACGCGGGCCGACCACGAGGTTGCGTGCGATCTGCAGCCGCTGGCGCATACCGCCGGAGAACGTCGCAGGCGCGTCGTCGATACGGTCGACGGGGATCTCGACTTTCTCCAGCCACTCGGTGGCCTTGGCGCGGATCTTGCCGTAGTGGCGCCACCCGTTGGCCATCAACGGTTCGCCGATGTTCCCACCAGCGCTCACATGCATACGCAGCCCGTCGGCGGCGTCCTGGTGGACGAAACCCCAGTGGGTGCGCCACAGCGTGCGCACCTCACGTTCGGACAGGTCCGTCAAGGACACGAGCTTGTCCGGTTCGGTGCGGTAGCGCACTGACCCGGTGTCGGTGCTCAACCGCTGCGAGAGCATCCCCAGCAGCGTCGACTTACCCGACCCTGACTCGCCGACGACAGCCAAGACCTCACCAGGCCACAGGTCGAACCCGACGCCGCGGCACCCGAACCGTTGCCCGTACCGGTGCCCGGCATCGGTGACCGACAGCAACGGTCCTTCGGTGGTCTTGGCCGGCTGGCCCACGGCGAGCCTTGCCGGGTGCTGCACCAGGTGCACCGACGTGTCGTCGTGCGCGCCGACGTCCGAAGCGTCCTGCGCGGCAGAGGTGCCCTGCACGGTCGCGACCGCGCAGCACGGCGGTGCTGGCTCTGGTTCCTGGCCGCCAGCGGTGCGTTCGCAGTGGTCGGTGTCGGAGCACACGAAGATCGACCGGCCCGAGTCGTCCACGACGACCTCGTCCATGTACACCCCGACGGACCCGCAGATCGCGCACGGGGTGGAGAACTTCTGCGGTTCGAAACCGAAGTCCTCGAAGTCGATACTCACCACGTCGGTGTACGGGGGCACGGCGTAGATCCGTTTTTCGCGCCCGGCGCCGAACAGGTGCAGGGCGGGCGAACGGTGGAGCTTGGGGTTGTCAAAGCTGGGGATCGGCGACGGGGCCATCATGTACCGGCCGTTGACGACCACCGGGTAGTCGTAGGTCTTGGCGATATGCCCGTACCGTGCGATGTCCTCGTAGAGCTTGACGTACATGAGCCCGTAGTCGCCCAAGGCGTGCAGGCGGCGGGTTTCGGACTCGCGTGGCTCCAACCAGCGCAGAGGTTCAGGTGTGGGCACCTGGTAGACCATGGTCTGGTTCTGCGACAAGGGTTTCTCGGGAATGCGGTGCCGGGTCTGGATGACGCTCGCCTCGTCGGTGCGGGTCGTGGTCGTGCAGGAGGCGACCTTGGCGAAGAACTGGCGGATGCTCACCGCGTTGGTGGTGTCGTCAGCGCCCTGGTCGATGACTTTGAGGACATCGTCAGGCCCGACGACCGACGCGGTGACCTGCACCCCTCCGGTCCCCCACCCGCGGGGCATAGGGACCTCACGGCTGGCAAACGGCACCTGGAACCCGGGGACGGCCACAGCTTTGAGCAGGGCGCGGCGGATCACACGTTTGGTCTGCTCGTCGAGGTACGCCTCGTTGTACTCGATCCGCGGGTACGACGCCTGGGTGTTCGCTGGCACCTGGACGGCTTCGATGGTCATCGCGTCTCCTGCGGTTGTGGGGACTCGGGTTGTGGGGACTCGTCGTGCATCGTGCGCAGCAACGCCAGCTCGGCCTGGAAATCCACGTAGTGGGGTAGCTTGAGGTGCTCGACGAAACCGCTCGCCTGGACGTTGTCGGCATGCTCGACGACGAACTCCTCGTCGTTGGCCGGCGCCACAGCGCGCTCGCCGAGCTCTTCGGCCCGCAGAGCCCGGTCGACCAGCGACATCGACATCGCTTTGCGCTCGGAACGCCCGAAAGCCAGCCCGTAGCCGCGGGTGAACATCGGTGGGACCGACGAGCTCCCGACGAACTGCGCGACCATCTGGCACTCGGTGACTTCGATCCGGCCGATACACACGGCGAAACCCAGCTCGGGGACGTCCAGCTCGACCTCGACCTGCCCGACCCGCACCTCCCCGACGAACGGGTGCGAGCCGCCGTAACCACGCAACGTGGAGTAACCCATGGAGAGCAAGAAACCCTCGTCGCCGCGGGCCAAGGCCTGCATACGCTCAGCCCGTGACATGGGGAACACCGTCGGGTCGCGGGTCAGGTCCGCCGGGTCAGGGTCTGACTCGTCACTGCTGGCCGGTTCGATGAGCGCCGAAGCCCCGAGCAGGTCGGTGACACGGGCCATCGGTTCGGCCTCGTCGAAATCAGCGTCGACGTGCCCCTGGTCAGGTTCTGCCAGCAACCGGTGCGTGTAGTCGAACGTCGCCCCGAGCTGTTGACCACCGGGGATGTCCTTGAACGTCGCCGACACCCGCCGCTCGGACGGGAGCCTGGCCGTGTCGACCGCGGCCGTGGTGCCGAACCGTGGCAACGTCGTGCGGTAGGTGCGCACGAGGGTGACGGCCTCGAGCACATCGCCTTGGGCCTGGACCACAGCCCTGGCAGCCAGGTCCTCGTCGTACAGGGAGCCTTCGCTCATCACCCGCGAGACCAGCACGCCCAGCTGGTCGCGGACCTGGTCGGCGCCCAGCCGCGGGCCTGTCCCGCGGCCACGCTGGGCAAGCAGAGCATGGGCGTTGGCGATGGCCTGCTCACCACCTTTGACGGCGACGTACATCAGCGCACCTCCGTGTGGTCGGTCATGGTCAGCCGGGTTGTACGTGGTAGCGCCACGAGCGCGTCGTCACTGGCCAGCACCAGGTCCACACCGCGGGGGAAAACCGCTGCGTTGGCAGCCCACTGCTGGGCGAAACAGGGCGGGAACGGCGAGCGCCACAGTGTCGGTTCTGCGAACCCGGGACCCTCAGCACCGAGGACCACCTCGTCGGTGGGTTGGCCGGTCATCACCACGACGGTCGTCGACGTGTGCGGGGCCTCGTCGGTGCCCAAGGCGAACACAGCGAGTGGGGGCAGGGACGCTGGTGCCGCGACAAGGGCGAACGCCGCGCCGGACGGGTCGTTGACGACCCGGGCGCCGGTGTGGAACTCCAGCCACGCGGTCACAGCAGCGTCGCACGCCAAAGCCGGGTCCAGCCACAACGGTGTGGAGTCGTCGGCCAGAGCCAGCACCAACGCGGCGGCACCTTGGGTCAACGCCCCGGGGGCAGAGACCTGGCACCGCAGCACCTGGCTCGTCGTCGGGTGCGCGAACGCGTCGAGCAGCACCCGGAAGGTCTGCTGGGCGTCGTGGACACGGTCGGCAAAACCCGGTGCCAGGACGGTGGGGTTGAGGTTCATTGGTCGTCGTCCTCCATACCGGCGGTGTTCTCCCTGGCCACTGTGAGGAAGTTGACCTGGGTGGCGCGGGCTTCGGCGCAGGCGCGGGCGTCGTCGTGCTCGTGCTCACGTTCGAGCGGCTCGACGACCTCAGCCAAGGCACGCGGGCTGGTCGCCGGGTCGGCGACGAGGGCGTCGAAGATCGCCGCCAGCCCTGCGTGCTCGGTGTCAGAGCCCAAGACATAGCTCGTCCCGACCTGCTCACAGGTCAAGCAGCCGCCGCGCAGCACCGCTGTGGCGCGTGTGACCGTCGCCTCACCGACGTTGAACCGGTCGCCGGAGCCGCCGATACGTCCCTGCACCATGACGAGCCCAGCCTCAGGCCCGCGCAGGTACTCGACCGTCGGAGGGTCTGGCCAGGCGGCCCAGTGCGCGGCGAGCCTCGAGGCGTCGGCGCGCGCCAGGGCACGTGCTGCCCTCTGGCGCACCATCACCGTAGGTGCTGCGTCGTTCATCGCTCTCCTCGTTGTCGCGGTGCTGGCAGGTCGTGGTGCTGACATCCCGAAGCTACCGACGCTGGGGAAGCGCCCGGGTGGATCGTCGTGACCAGGAGATGAACACTTCGAGAAGAACAGCGACCGTCCCCGCCGGTGCTTTCACAGGACGAGCCGGTAGGCTGCGCAACGATGCCAGCGACCAGAGGTCCGACGACTGAGCCAGACGTGCCCAGCGGCGCCACGGACGTCATCGTGGTCCGCTCACTGACCAAGTCCTACGACGGTGTGGCGGTGGTCGACCACATCGACCTGACCGTCCGCGAGGGCGAGGTCTTCGGGATCTTGGGGCCCAACGGGGCAGGGAAGACGACCGCGCTGGAGATGATCGAAGCCATGCGCCCGATCGACTCCGGAACAGCGCTCGTCGACGGGATCGACGTGGCGAAGCACCCGCAAAAAGTACGTTCCATCATCGGGATCCAGCTACAGTCGTCAGCGTTCTTCGAGAGAGTGACGCTCACCGAGCAGATCCGGATGTTCGCGGCGTTCTACGGGGCGAAAGCCGACCCGGACGAGCTGCTCGCAGCCGTCGACCTGACCGAGAAGGCAAAATCGTACCCAGAGAAGCTGTCAGGCGGGCAAAGACAGCGGTTCTCCATCGCCACAGCACTCATCAACACCCCGCGGGTGCTGTTCCTGGACGAACCGACCACAGGGCTGGACCCGCAGGCCCGCCGGCACCTGTGGGACCTCATACGCGATATCCGCAACCGGGGGATCACCGTCGTGCTGACCTCGCACTACATGGAAGAAGCCCAGACGTTGTGCGACCGTCTGGCCATCATGGACACAGGCAGGATCATCGCCATGGACACCCCCGCACAGATGGTCGCAGATCTGCTCGACCGGGGGTTCCACAAAGAGGTCACCGCCGAGCGCGCCGACCTCGAAGACGTGTACATCGACCTCACCGGCAAAGAGCTGAGAGACTGACATGACCGCGGTCGTCACCTACGCCAGGACCCAGATCAGAGCATTTTTCCGCGACCCCGTCGCCATGTTCTTCGTGATCTTGCTCCCCCTGATCTTCCTCGTGGTGTTCGGGTCGATCTTCGGCAACACATCGACGAACTTCCGTGTCGCAGTCATCGACCACTCCGGCACCGACTTCACCGCCGGGCTGCTAGCAGCCGCCGAAGACGACGACCTGCTCACCGTCGTCGACGTCAGCTCTCTGGCCGACGCCAAAGAACAGATGAGCCGCGGGCAGATCGACTCGATCATCGAGCTACCACCGGGGTTCGGCGATATCGCCGACGTCGACGGTGTGATGGCCCCAGCCGGCCAGATGACCGTGTACTACACCGAAGCCAACCCCCAGTCGGGCCAAGCCGTCGCAGCGGTGATGCGCGCCATGCTCGACGGCGTCAACCGCGAGACCACCGGGTTTGTGGACCCGCTGACCGTCGAACAAAAACCGACCACCGAGGCGGGACTCACCCAGTTCGACTACACGTTCGCTGGGATGCTCGCCTTCACCATCTTGTCCCTGGGGCTCTTCGGGCTGGCCAACACCCTGCCCGCGCAGAAGAAGTCGGGGGCGCTACGCCGGATCCGGGCCACGCCGTTCCAAGCGGTGAAACTACTGACGGGGACGGCGCTCGAGTACGTCGTGCTCGGGGCGATCGCGCTGGTGGTGATGATCATCGTCGGGCTGACTTTCTTCAGTTTTGACATGCGGGGGGACTGGTTTACTTTTACTGTCTTTGTTACCGCTTCGCTGGCTATGATGATCGGGTTTGGGTTGCTCATCGGGGGATGGGCCAAGAACGAGAACCAGGCGGCTCCGCTCAGCAACATCATTGCGTTTCCTATGATGTTCTTGTCTGGGGTGTTCTTCCCGCGGTTCCTCATGCCAGGATGGCTGCAGGGGGCTACGGCTTGGTTGCCGTTGACGCCTGTGGCGGACGGGATACGGTTTATTACTACTGAGGGGGCTACGCTTGTCACGGTTGCGCCGCAGCTGGGGATGGTTGTTGGGTGGGGGGCTGCTATGTACTTGTTGGCTTTTCGGCTTTTTCGTTGGGAATAGTGGTTGGGTCCGCGGGTTGGGGTGTCTTGCCGCCACGCTGTCCCCCGGCCGGCTTTCGCCGGCCTTCCCGCCAGACCCGATGCCAGCGCGGCGGCAAGACACCCCAACCCGCTCGCAGGACGTCACCACCCGAGGGGGGAGGTCTGGGAGCACCTCGTCCGGCTACGCCGAACATCGGTGTGAGTCTTGGGATACCTCGTCCGGCTGCGCCGAACATTGGAGAAAGTGTTGTCTCCGAGGTGAAAGATGTTTCGGCTATTGGCGGGTGAGGGTCATTGTGGAGCCGTCTTCCACTAGTTTGAGGGTTGAGCCGGAGCAGTTGCCGATCCACTTGGGGGGGTCGAGCTCTTCGGTTTCGGTGTTGCCGGCGAACGTCGTGGTTATGTGCATGTTGAATTCGGTGTGGACGAACGTGAGGTGGTCGTCTGGACCGGACCATGTGCCTTTCGAGGTCATGTCTAGGGTGCCGTCGGCGGTGTTCTGCCCTTGTGAGAGCGTGAACTGCATCGTCCAGCGCGCGTCGAACTGGTCGTCGGTCATGCGCATGTCGAACCTGCCGGTGCCGGTGCTGGTGATGGTGTAGCCGGGGTTGTCCTCCCTCATCATCGCTACCAGCGCCTCGTCGTCCATCACCCAGCTGCCTACGGGACAGGCTGCGGGAGTCTCAGGGGTGTTCTCCTGTTCGATCTCCTGCCCGGTCTGCCCGACCGGGGGGACGCGGGGGTTGCCGCCGCTCTGGCACCCAGCCAGCAGCGCAAAGGCGAACACCGGGACCATGACTAGCGCTGCACGACGCACAGGAGCTCCTCCGTCTCGAGCCGAGCACCACGCCCAGCCCCCATGACACTACCCCGGCCACATCCTACGAACTCTGACAGTGACGCAGGTCACACCCGGCCCACCAGAGCTCCCCTTGTCTCTGGCGGCCGCACAGGGCGCCCGGGTGTTCTGTCCGGCCCAGGCCCTGCCCGGCTGGGCACCGGCCAAAGACGTCTCGCCACCCCAGCCTTCGTTGGTTTCAACCGGGTACGCGACGAGTGTGGCGGTGGGGGTCGGGGGAGCTGGTCGACGAATCACCAAGTTGGCACTCGTTTCAATGAATCATGATCGTTTTGGGCACGCGGGGGGTCCGGACGTGGCACGATGCCACTATGCCCAAGATCATCGCTGCCACGCTCAGGGAGCACCGCGAGCAGGTGCGCAGGCGCCTGTTCAAGGCGCTGTCTGAGCTCATCGTGGAGCAGGGCTTCGACCAGGTGACGTTGTCGCAGGTGGCGGCACGCGCGGGGGTAGGGCGGACCGCCTTGTACAACCACTTCCCCGATAAGGAGGCGCTGCTCGTCGGGTTGATCATGTACGAGACGGCCGCCTGGGCCAAGGCGCTGGAGGCAGCGCTGGTGGGTATCGACGACCCGGTCGAACAGCTGCGGACCTACATCCACGCCCAGCTGGTGCTCAAGCCGAACTTCCACTTCGGGCCGGCGCCGGACCTGCGCCGGGTGCTGTCGACCCACACCTTGACCCAGGTGCGCAACCACGTGGCGCTGGCCGAACGGATCCTCAGTGGTGTTCTCGAACGTGGGATGGCCTCGGGGGCGTTCCCTGTGCAGGACGTCGACGTGACCGCACGGCTGGTGTTGTCGTGCTTGTCCAGCCGCGCCCTGAGCAACTCGGGAGACCGTGCACGTTCTGTCGCGCAGGTCGAAGAGTTCGTCCTACGCGCCCTCGGCGCCAACATGCCGGTCCACGCTGCTGCCTGAGGGGTCAGACACCTGGGGGTGCAAGGCGATGTACATGGCGGCGCGCAGGGAGTTGGTGACGTCGGGGTGTTGAGAAGTCTCGATGGACGTGTCGACCTCGATCTGCCAGCCGTCGATCGCCACGGAGACGGTGGCGGGGGGTTCTTCGTCACCTGAGGGGCTGCCGCCGCGGGCCACAACCATGGGTGGGCTGTCGGCACCGTTGCGCAGGACGGTCCACTCACCGCCGCCGAGGGTGTCAGCGGAGGTCGCGGCGAGCGCGCACACCCGGCCCAGCTCGCCGCGTCCGGCGACGACAGCGGGGATAGCCCGGCTGAGCAGCTGCTGGGCAGTGGTCGCCGGGTCGGCGGCACGGGGCAAGGCGAGCTGGCGGCGACGGGCCCTGGCCCGTTTGACGTGGTACTGGGCGAAGTCGGCCGCCCGGAACAGGCTCGAGACGGTGACACGTTCGCCCAACGAGCTGGCCACACCCCACGAGATCGCCGCGTCGTGCGGCAAGGGGTAGGTGTCGATGGTCTCGACCATGGCGTTGACGACGATGTCTTTGGGCCACCCCGGTACGACGAGGCAGAACTCGTCGCCGCCGATCCGTGCGGCGGTGCTGCCGGGCAAGGCCTCGGCGGCACGGCGCAGGGCGTCGCCGACCAGGCGCAACAGCTCGTCACCCTCGCCGTGGCCGAGCTGGTCGTTGACCTGTTTCAACCCGTCGACGTCGCACATGACGATGCACGTCTCGGTGCCCGAGTCCAGGGCGGCGTCAGCGGCGGCGTCGGCGACACGCCGGTCGGCCAGGCCGGTCAGAGGGTCTTCGACGAGCATGTGCTGCACCTGGTGGTCGAAATCCAGCCGGACGAGGGCTGCTGCGGCCAGCGCTGCGACGATCTCGACGAACGCCACGTCGTCGTCGTCGAACTGCTCGCCGGTCACCGTCACCAGGCCCCACACGGCGGTGTTCACGACCATGGGGATACTCGCTGCCACAGGACCGTCCAGCGGTGCCGGGACGGTGCTGGGGGTCTGCCAGGACCGCCACGTCGCCCGGTCGTCGAGGATCTGGCGCAACGGTGGCCAGCTCGCCGTGGTCCACACCTCGTCGAACGGCCCGGCGGGACGCACCGACCACAGCACGCTCGCGCGGTCGTCGTTGACCCGCGACACCACGACCTGGTGCGGCCGGACGAGCTCGACGACGCACTCAGCGACGACCTGCGCGAGCTCGCCGATGTCCTGGCAACCGCGTAACCGGCGTGCGACCAGCGCAACCAGCCCGACGCGCGACACGCTCGTCAGGGCACGGCGCGGACGTGCCCGTCGGCTCACGTCGTTGTCGTCGTCCACCAGCTGGTCCTGTCGTCGGGCGGACACACAACGCATCCGCCGGGCACGTGCTGCGCCGCACAAACTCGGCTCAGCCATTCTCTCCTGGCGCCTGCCAGCAGGCAAAGGCCAGTTACAAGGTCAGCAGCATCCGCGTGTTGCCCAGCGTGTTGGGCTTGACGCGGGCAAGGTCCAAGAACTCGGCGACACCGTCGTCGTGGGACAGCACCAGCTCTTCGTACACCTGCGGGCTGACGACAGAACCGACGATCGGCACGAACCCGTGCCGGGCGAAGAAGTCGACCTCGAACGTCAGGCAGAACACCCTGGCCAGGCCTAACGCCTTGGCCCGGTCGACCAGCGCGGCGAGGATCCGGTGCCCCACACCCGTGCCCACGCACTGCGGCGCCACCGCCAAGGTACGCACCTCGGCCAGGTCTGACCACATGACGTGCAGGGCCCCGCAGCCGACGACGTCCTCCCCGTCGGCAGCGACGAGGAAGTCCTGCACGCTCTCGTAGTACCCGACCATATGCTTGCCCAGCAAGATGCGTTCGGCCACGTACGGCTCGACCAACGCCGCGATCGCCGGGACGTCTCGCGGCAGCGCCGCACGTACCTGCACTGGTGTCACGACCAGACACGCTACAGCGTCCGGGCTCCATTACCAGATCTGTCACCCGCACACCGTCCACACAGAGCACAGCAGCGAGACGGTGGGGACGGTTCCGACTGTCTCGCGGGATCGCCCGCCAACGGCGGGGGTTCGACGACGACTGCGGAACCGTCCCCACCGTCTCGCCCCCGAGACACAAGTGTCCCGGGCAACCCCCAATGGTGCAGGTCACACAGCGGACCAGCCGCCGTCGTTGGGCAAGACCACGCCGTTGACGTTCGAGGCGTCGTCGGACAGCAGCCAGGCGATCGACGCGGCCAGCTCTTCGGGCTGGGCCACACCGGGCACGACCACGCGCATGAACGGGCCCAGGACCTCACCGGCGAGCGCTGAGGCGAACTCGGCTTCGATGTTGGTCTGCACAGCGCCCGGTGCGACGACGTTGACGCGGATGCCCTTCTTGCCGTACATGACCGCCGAGTTCTTCGACAGCCCGATCACCGCGTGCTTGGACGAGGTGTACGCCGCACCGGCCGCCGAACCGCGCAACCCCGCCTCGGACGCCACGTTGACGATCGAACCAGCCCCGGCCTCCAGCATCCCCGGCAGCACCGCAGCCATGAGCTTGGCAGTGGCGGTGAGGTTGACGGCCAGCACGAAATCCCACTGCTTCCAGTCGATCTCGTGCGCGGGCTGGAACGAGTCCATGACCCCGGCGACGTTCGCCAGGCCCTGGACCTGTCCTTCTGCGGCGGCGACGATCGCTGCGATGTCGTCGTCTTTGGTGATATCCCCAGCGACGGTGATGATGTCCAGTGACGGGTGCTCGGCGCTGAGCTCGGCCAACCTGTTGGCCACGATGTCAGCAGCGACGACCTTGGCGCCCTCAGAAGCCAGGCGGACCACCGTGGCTTTGCCGATACCCGAACCGGCACCGGTGACAATGACTGTCTGGCCTGCGAATCGTGGTGCGCTCACGGTGGGTCCCTTCTGCCTGTGGAGCCAAACAGCCTATCAACGTCGTGCCTCGTCGCCCCTGGTGGACTCGCGCAAAGACCGGCTTTGTGGATGTGGTCACCGGCTGACGACGGCACCGCTCATCTGGGTCTGCAACGTGCCGATGTCCTGCGCCAGCGAGTCCACGACACCGCGCTGGGCGACGGCTTCGCTGGTGCGGCCCTGCGACTGCAGGTGTTTGAGGACCTCTCGTTGCCCGGCAAGGTCGGCGTTCAGCGCCACCAGCAGGGAACCGGTCGAGGTGTAGGCGTGGACGACTGCCTGCCGGTCGTCGAAGAAACGTCCGTAGAACGCTTCCAGGCGCGGGTCCACACCAGCGACCTGGCTGCCGATGTAGGCGAACTGCTCGGTGCGGCGCGTGTCTTCGCGTCCGTCCACCGACGCTTCGACCTGCGCCCGCAGCGGGTCGTCCACACCGAGCCCGGCCATCGTCACGTCCAGCAGAGCGTCGACGGCGCGCCGGTCCTCGTCGTCCAGCGAGTCGTACGCGGCGTGCAGCATCTCGTGGGACGCGACGGTGACGACCCAGCCGTGCAACCGTTCGTCTTCAGGTTCGTACACGACGATCGACCCGGCGCCCGCCGAGTAACAGCCCACCGCTCTGGCCGGGCAACGTCCGGCGAACTCGGCAGCGTCGAGCACCTGCGGGTGGTGGGCGTAGAACAGCTGTTGTCCCACCTGCGTCATCGTGGCCTCTGCGGCCAACGCCGCGACCTGCGCGTCCGGTTCGCTGCTGGGTCTGCCCGACCACAGTGCCAGCACCGCCGCGACCACGACCACCACCCCGACAAGCCCGTGCGCCCGGTGGTGCGGCGGCGGGCACGGCTCATAGGCGTCGAGGGTGTGTCCCGCCGCCTCGTTGTCCAGCACCCACTGCGGGATCCCCCCCGTGCCCGGTAGGTCGTCAAGGACCAGCACCCGACCAGGGTGACACCGGCCCCCAACCGCGACCACACGGATCACCCGAACACGCCAGAACCGCAGGTGGGCGTGTCGAACACAGGCGCCGAACAGGTCGGCGCAGGGCTTGTCGGCGCAGGGCTTTCAGACGTTGAAGCGGAAGTCGACGACGTCGCCGTCGCACATGACGTAGTCCTTGCCTTCGATACGGGCTTTGCCAGCGGCACGGGCCGCGACGACCGAACCGGCGGCGACCAGGTCGTCGTAGGAGATGATCTCGGCCTTGATGAAACCCTTCTGGAAGTCGGTGTGGATGACACCTGCGGCTTGGGGAGCGGTCCAACCGGCGGTGATCGTCCAGGCACGCGACTCTTTGGGGCCTGCGGTCAAGAAGGTCTGCAGACCCAGGGTGTGGAAACCGACGCGGGCCAGCTGGTCCAGGCCAGACTCGTCCTGGCCATTCGCCTCAAGCATCTCGGCGGCTTCGTCAGGTTCGAGCTCGACAAGCTCAGCCTCGAACTTGGCGTCGAGGAACACACAGTCTGCCGGTGCGACCAGCCCGCGCAGCGCCGCCTGGGCGTCGGTGTCGGCCAGACCGGTATCGTCAGTGTTGAACACGTAGATGAACGGCTTGGCGGTCATCAGCTGTAACGGGCGCAAAGCGTCCAGGTCAGCGTCGGAGCCGTACAGCACCGTCCCGGCCGACAACAGCTGGTACGCACTGTGCGCCGCGGCCAGCAGCGACGGTTCGGCCTTCTTGGCCCGCACCTCTTTGTCCAGACGTGCGATGGCTCTTTCGACCGTCTCCAGGTCGGCGAGCACCAGCTCGGTACAGATCGTGTCGATATCGGCACCAGGGTCGACGGCCCCGTCGACGTGGACCACGTCAGGGTCGACGAACGCCCTGGTCACCACACAGATCGCATGTGCTTCGCGGATATTGGCCAAGAACTTGTTACCCAGTCCCTCACCCTGGCTGGCCCCGCGCACGATCCCAGCGATATCGACGAACGACACCGTCGCTGGCACGATCTTCGCCGAGTCGCACACCTGGGCCAGGCTCGCCAGACGCGGGTCTGGCAGCGGCACCACCCCCACGTTCGGCTCGATCGTCGCGAACGGGTAGTTCGCCGCGAGCACGCTCGCCCTGGTCAACGCGTTGAACAACGTCGACTTGCCGACATTGGGCAGTCCGACGATACCGATGGTGAGTGCCACGGGCCGTCAGTCTACGGTGAGCGTGGACCACGTGGGTTCCTCCTGCTTCCCACTGGCCCTCGAGCGTCCCTCACCCGGGCCGCAGTGGTGAACCAGGGCGCAACGCCGCAGCGGTGGGAAGGCTACGGCGGAGCAGCCCAGTTACCATCACAGTCGTGAGCGACCTGACGGCAGCGGACGAACGACGGCGGGCGACCCTCGCTGCGGTCGCACCGGGCACTGAGCTGCGCGACGGGCTGGAACGGATCTTGTGGGGGCGCACCGGGGCGATCGTCGTGCTGGGCGTGGACGGCGTGGTGGATTCGATCTGCTCAGGCGGGTTCGTGCTGGACGTGGGTTTCTCGGCGACCCGGTTGCGCGAGCTGTCGAAGATGGACGGGGCGGTCGTGGTCAACGCGGACCTGTCGCGGATCGTGCGGGCCAACGTCCAGCTGCTGCCTGACCCGTCGATCCCCACCTCAGAATCGGGCACCCGGCACCGCACAGCCGAACGTGTCGCCAAGCAGACAGGGTTCCCGGTGATCTCGGTGTCGGCGTCGATGCGGATCATCGCGTTGTACTGCGACGGGTCACGGCATGTGCTGGAGGACTCCACGACGATCTTGTCGCGGGCCAACCAGGCGCTGGCGACGCTCGAACGGTACAAAGCCCGGCTCGACGAAGTCTCCGGCACCTTGTCAGCGTTGGAGATCGAAGACCTCGTCACCGTGCGCGACGTGGCCGCGGTGGTGCAGCGCCTGGAGATGGTGCGGCGTATCGCCGACGAGATCGACGGGTACGTGGTCGAGCTGGGCACCGACGGACGGCTCATGTCGTTGCAGCTCGACGAGCTCGTCGCCGGGATCGGCGCTGACCGTGAGCTGGTGATCCGCGACTACGTCGACACGTCCCGGCGTGAGGTCGCAGCGGTGCTGGCCGGGTTGGGCGACCTGGACTCCACCCAGCTGCTGGACCCGGCCAAGATCGCCCGGGTCCTGGGGGTGCCCGGTGGCTCGGACACCCTCGACGCACCGGCCAGCGCCCGCGGGTACCGGTTGCTGGCGAAGATCCCCCGGCTGCCCCGTCACCTGACCGAACGGCTGGTGCAGCATTTCGGCGGGCTGCAACGTCTGCTGGCCGCGTCGATCGACGAGCTCATGGCTGTCGAAGGGATCGGCGAACAGCGTGCCCGGTCGGTGCGTGAGGGCCTGTCACGCCTGGCCGAGACGTCCATCTTGGAGCGCTACGCCTGAGCCGGTGGTGGGTTGGCTGACCGGTGGGGCCAAGCCGGTCGACGAACTGTGCCTTCCCCCCTCCCGCCCAGGCGGCAGGGGGTATAGCGTGCTGGCATCGGTATCCGCACCGGTCGTAAGGAGCCATCATGAGTGACGCAGCATCTGCCCCGAAGATCGCCGACCCAGGCCCCCTCGGCCTGGCCGCGTTCGCCTTGAGCACGTTCGTCTTGTCCATGTACAACGCCGGGATCCTCGAAGGCGGTCGGCCCGTCGTGGTGGGGCTCGCCTTGTTCTACGGCGGGCTCGCCCAGCTGCTCGCCGGGATGTGGGAGTTCAAGACCGGCAACACCTTCGGTGCGCTGGCCTTCAGCTCCTACGGGGCGTTCTGGCTGGCCTGGGCTGCGTGGTTCGTGTGGGGCAGCGCGCAAGTCCCCGGCGCCGCCGCCGGCTCGACCCAGAACGCTCACGCCATCGGGATCTTCCTCATCGCCTGGGGTCTGTTCACCGCTTTCATGACCGTTGCGGCCACCCGCACCACGACAGTCATCCTGACCGTTTTCGTCCTGCTCACCACGACCTTCTTCTTCCTGGGCATCGGCGACTTCGTCGAGAACGAGACCGTCGTGCACATCGGTGGTTTCGTCGGCCTGGCCACCGCCCTGGCCGCCTGGTACGGCTCGGCCGCCGGTGTGATCAACTCCACCTGGGGCAAGACCGTCCTGCCCCAGGGACCGCTGTCCAAGTAGTCTCGACCTCAACGCACCTGCGCCCCGCCGGCTCGTCCGGCGGGGCGCAGGTGTTCGTGGGTGGCTAGAGCTACTTGCGTGTGAGGACCAGCGTGCTCTTGCCCGACTGCATCTCCAGCGTCGAGGCTGAACAGGTCGCCGGAACCTTCCCGAACGAGTAGTCGGAGGCGGTGAAGTCGGAGTCGGTCACCGGGATGGTCTGGGTCTGGTCACCGACGACCATCGTCATCTGGCCACCGACATCGGTTGTGGTGATGTCGATCACTTCGGTACCTGACATCGACCAGGAACCTGTGAAGGAGATCGTCCCGTCCAGGGTGTACGCGACACCCTGCTCCGTGCCCGAGCCGGTGATGATCATCTCCATGGCGTAGTCACCGTTCTTCTTGAACGTGAACACCAGGTCGAAAGATGCTCCGAGCGCTCTGAGCTCGGCGATGTCCATGGGGTCCACGCCCACTTCCATCAGGTTCGCCATATCGGCCAACCACGACCCGACGACGCACGAGTCCAGAGAGCCAAGAGGATCGTTGCGGCCAGAGTTGGCGGTGTCGTTGGTGTCGGCGGTGCCGCTGTCGCCGAAATCGGCACCCTTCTTGTCGAAGTCCACCCTGGGGTTGTTGCCCTGGCCACACCCGGCGACCAGGACGAGAGCGAGCAGAGGAGCGACGGCCAGTGCACTACGACGCATGATGGCTTCTTTCGTTCGAGGACGGGCGCGACGTGCCCGACGGGGGCCGGTGCCGACAGTATCTCGCGTAGGCACTGTCTGTGAGAGACGCAAAGCCTGCCGGTTGTTCCCGCAACGGGGCCGCGATGGTCGCACGACCGTCGTGCCCACAGGCCGTCCGCACACGCCTGCGCCCCGCCGGACGAGCCGGAGGGGCGCAGGCGTGCGTGGGTGTGTGAGGGCCTACCGACGTGCGAGGGTCATCTTGTCGGGACCCGACTCCATCTCCAGCGTCGACGACGAGCAGGTCACCGACACCGTCCCGGAGGAGAAGTCGGAGGGGCCGAGGTCGCCTTTGTTCACCGGGGCGCTGTCGGTCTGGCCGCCGACGACCGTCGTCATATAGCCACTGACGTCGGTCGTGGTGATGGTGAGCGCGTCGGCACCTGAGGCCGACCAGGAACCGGTGAAGGAGATCTTCCCGTCGATGCTGTAGGAGATACCCTGCTGCGTGCCTGCGCCTGCGATGACGATGTCCATGGTGTAGTCACCGTTCTTCTTGAACGCGAACACCACCTGAGGGGTTGCTCCGAGCTGTTTGAACAGGGCGAGGTCGGAAGGGTTCATCCCCAGCTGCTCCAGCTGCTCTGGATCGACCGCCCACGACCCGACGACGCACGAGTCCAGCACGTCGCGAGGATCGTCCGTCGGGGTGTTGGTGGCGGCGCCGCTCTCGCCGAAATCGGCGCCTCTGGAGTGGAAGCCCCTGGGGCTGTTGCTGTGGGCGCACCCAGCAACCAGGGCGAGAGCCAGGAGAGGGGCGAAAGCCAGTGCACTACGACGCATGATGGTTTCTCTCGTTCGACGGCGGGCGCGACGCGCCCGACGGGGCCGGTGCCAGTCGTCTGGCGTGGACACTGCCCATAAGAGACGTGGGACCTGTCGGTTGTTCCCGTAGCGGCACGAACCCCAGGTAGTGTCGGCCGGGTGGAACGGTGGTGGCACACGCTCGGCCAGGTGAGGCGACGGTGGTGGGTCCTGGCTGCGGCAGCCGTGGTGCTGGCCGTCGTGGGGGTGCCCATCGTCACTGTGCGCGTCAGCGGGCAGCGCGGCATCGTGGCACTCGACGACGTGGAACCGGCCCCGGTCGCGATCGTGTTCGGTGCGGCGGTCTACCCCGACGGCACCCCTTCGTCCTACGTGGCGTTCCGGTTGCAGGCCGCTGTGGACCTGTTCGAGGCCCAAGAGACATCTGTCACCCAGATCCTGCGTGAGGTCGAAGACCGATGACGCTGCTGCTCGCCTCTGCTTCTCCGGCACGGTTGCACACGTTGCGCTCGGCGGGGTTCGACCCGTCGGTACAGGTCTCGCACATCGACGAAGACCAGGTGCTGGCTGACGCCGGTCCGCTGGACCCAGCACAAGCGGTGCTGGTGCTCGCCCGGGCCAAGGCCGAGGCGGTGGCACGCGAGGTGACCGGTGTGGTGGTGCTGGGCTGCGACTCCATGCTCGAGCTGAACGGGAAAGCCCACGGCAAACCCGGTGACGCAGCCCAGGCCGCCGCCCGCTGGCGCACGATGCGTGGACGCCACGGCGTGCTGCACACCGGGCACTGGCTCGTCGACACACGCGACGCGGCACCCACCGGTCTGGGTGCCACAGCGTCGGCTGTCGTGCACTTCGCCGACGTCAGCGACGAGGAGATCGACGCCTATGTCGCCACCGGCGAACCGTTGCACGTCGCCGGGGCGTTCACCATCGACGGCCTGGGTGGGCCGTTCGTCGAACGTGTCGACGGCGACCCGCACACAGTCGTCGGAGTGTCCTTGCCGCTGCTGCGCCACCTGCTGGCAGATCTGGGGGTCACCATCACTGGCCTGTGGTCGCGCTGAGGAAACCGACAAGGCGGTCCCCCAGGCATTGGTGTTCATCTCTTTGGGCAGCCAGCATGCCTCGCGCTACCGTGAACCGTGCCCCTCACGACCGTCCTGATCGCCAACCGCGGAGAGATTGCCGTTCGGATCGCCCGGGCCTGCCGCGACGTCGGGCTACGTTCGGTCGCGGTGTACGCCGAGTCCGACCGTAACGCCCTGCACGTACGCCTGGCCGACCAGGCGTTCTCCTTGGGCGGCACCCGTCCTGGCGACACCTACCTCGACGTCGGCAAGCTGTTGGACGTCGCATCCCGCTCAGGTGCCGACGCCGTCCACCCCGGGTACGGGTTCTTGGCAGAGAACGCTTCGTTCGCCCAAGCTGTCACCGCCGCCGGGTTGGCGTGGATCGGCCCACCTCCCGCGGCGATCGAAGCCCTGGGCGACAAGGTTTCCGCCCGGCGTATCGCTGCGCGCGCTGGGGCGCCGCTCATCCCAGGCACACCTGACCCTGTCGCTGGTGCGGAGCAGATCCACCAGTTCGTCGCCCAGCACGGCCTGCCGGTAGCGATCAAAGCAGCGTTCGGAGGGGGCGGGCGCGGTCTGAAAGTCGCGCGCAGCGTTGACGAGGTCGACGAGGCGTACGCCTCAGCGGTACGTGAGGCGACGATCGCGTTCGGGCGCGGCGAGTGTTTCGTCGAGCGGTACCTGGACCATCCACGGCATGTGGAGACCCAGTGCCTGGCCGACACCCACGGGAACGTCGTGGTGGTCTCCACCCGTGACTGCTCGTTGCAGCGCCGGCACCAAAAGCTTGTCGAAGAGGCCCCCGCGCCGTTCTTGACCCCGCAGCAGGAGCAGACGCTGGTCGACGCGTCTGTGGCGATCTTGCGTGAGGCCGGGTACGTGGGTGCCGGGACGTGCGAGTTCCTGCTCGGCGACGACGGGGCCGTGTCGTTCCTGGAGGTCAACACCCGTCTGCAGGTCGAGCACCCGGTCTCTGAAGAGGTCACAGGCCTGGACCTGGTACGCGAGCAGTTCCGCATCGCCGCAGGCGAACCCCTGGGCTACGACCATGTCACCACCCGTGGCCACTGCATTGAGCTGCGGATCAACGGTGAGGACCCCGCCGTGGGGTTCTTGCCCGCCCCCGGGACGATCACCACCTTGCGCCTGCCTGCTGGACCAGGTGTCCGGGTGGACTCCGGGGTGGTCGAAGGCGACAACGTCGACGGCGTGTTCGACTCTTTGCTGCTCAAGCTCATCGTCACCGGTTCGGACCGTGCCCAAGCGGTAGCCCGGGCGCGTCGTGCCCTTGACGAGCTCGTCGTCGAAGGAGTGGCGACTGTCGCACCGTTCCACCGGGCCGTCCTGGCCGACCCAGCGTTCGTCCCGCCCGACGACGAACCGTTCACCGTCCACACCCGCTGGATCGAAACCGAGTTCGCCGACCGTCTGGCCGACCTCGTCCCCACACCCTCCGCCGAAGGGTCCGGCGACACTGAGCTCGAACGTGTCGTGGTCGAAGTGGCCGGCAAACGTCTGGAAGTCGTCTTGCCCGTCGCGCTCGCCGCGATCCGGGGAGGCACTCGTCCACGCCCGGCGATCCGCCGCCCCGCGCCACGCGCCGCCCACGGCACCGACGCCTTGACCTCCCCCATGCAGGGCACGATCGTCACTGTCGCTGTCGCCGAAGGTGACCAGGTGGCCCTCGGTGACCTCATCGTCGTCCTCGAAGCCATGAAGATGGAACAACCCCTCGTCGCCCACCGCGACGGGGTGGTCACGGGCCTGTCGGCCCTGCCCGGCGCGGCCGTGAGCGCCGGGTCGCTGATCTGCAAGATCACCGACCCGTCTTAGGGCGTGGTATGGGTGACCCGCCGGTGCCGCAGCATGTCCCGGCCCACCCTGGGCCGTCGTCACCAGAGGCTTCGCGACGGATGTCGCTGGCGCCGCGCAGGGACACGGGGCCGGAGATGGCGTTGCGGCGGGTGCTGCACGCGGCGGGGATGCGCTACCGGGTGGGAGTGCCGGTGCCGGGGCAAAAACGACGGACCATCGACGTGGCCTTCACACGGGCACAGGTGGCCGTGTTCGTCGACGGATGTTTTTGGCACGGGTGTCCCCAGCACGGGCGGGCGCCGGAGGCCAACAGCACGTGGTGGGCGACCAAGCTCGGGGCGAACCAGGCTCGCGACCGCGACACCGACCGGCTGCTGGTCGAGGCAGGGTGGACGGTGGTGCGGGTCTGGGAGCACGAAGACCCGCACACAGCCGCCCGACGGGTCCAGGCTGCGCTGCGCCCACCTCGGTGAGACCACCCGACATGACCATGGTCGGCACGGCGTGGGCCCACGACACGCGGCTCGTGAACCCTCGGCACAGGTCTCCGTGTGGTGGCCTCTGCCGGATCCCTCAATCGACGTATCGGCTGACAGGGACCTTCTCGGCACCACAGCGCGGGCCAGCCGAGGGATTGACGACACCGGGCCGGGAGCGCCTCTCGGCGCGTGGCCGCTCGAAGCGGCAGGTAATGGAGCCCGGGGCTACCGCGGCCCGGTGTCACCCTCCAGTGTACGGGGTGGGCGCCGAGGTAGCGGGTGACGACAGCTTCGCGGACACCCGTGGTGGCGTAGCCTTGGGCCGTGCACGAGATTCCGGAAGACCCCGGTGTGACCCAAGTCCCAGCCGACGACGACGCGGAGCCAACAACCTCCCAGGAGGGGCTGGAAGAACCCAGCCCGGCTCCCCCGGTCAAGAGACGCAGGCGGTTCCGCCTGACCCCACGTGAAGACTCGTATTTCGACCTGCTCGCCACCTTGGCGCTGCACTTGGTCACAGGTGCGAACCTGCTGGCCGAGATGCTCGGGGCGTCCGACCGTCCCACACGTAAGGCCATCGCCAAAGCGCTGGCCGAGGCTGAGCACGCCGCGGACGAGACCACCCACCTGATCATGCGCAAGCTCAACCAGACGTTCGTCACCCCGTTCGACCGGGACGACATCTACGCGCTGGCCAGCGCCTTGGACGACTGTATGGACTACATGGAAGAGGCCGCCGACATGGTGGTGCTCTACCGTGTCGACACCCTCCCGCCGAGAGTCGCCGACCAGGTCCAGGTGCTCCAGCGCGCTGCTGAGCTCACCGCCGACGCCATGCCCCGGCTGCGGTCCATGGACTCGCTGTCCGAGTACTGGGTCGAGGTCAACCGTCTGGAGAACCAGGCAGACAAGGCTCACCGCAAGCTGCTCGCCCAGCTGTTCGACGATGTCGTCGATCCCATCGAGCTGATGAAGCTCAAGGAGATCGTCGAAACCCTGGAGCAAGCGGCCGACGGTTTCGAGACGGTGGCCAACATCGTCGAGACCATCGCGCTCAAGGAGTCTTGAGTCCGGTGGAGCTGCAGCACACGCTCGCCGTGCTGGTCGTCGTCTTGGCCTTGAGCTTCGACTTCACGAACGGTTTCCACGACGCCGCCAACGCCATCGCCACGTCGGTGTCCACCCGGGCGCTGACCCCGCGTATCGCGTTGGCCATGGCAGCGGTCATGAACTTCATCGGGGCGCTGCTGTCGACGAAGGTCGCCGAGACCATCGCCACGAAGATCGTCGACCTCGGCGACGTCAGCGCTATCCCTGACGACCCTGAACGCCAGAAGATGATCATGGTCGTCATCATGGCCGCGCTCGTGGGGGCGATCAGCTGGAACCTCATCACCTGGTGGTTCGGCCTGCCCTCGTCGTCGACGCACTCGCTCATCGGTGGTCTGGTGGGAGCCGGGCTCGCCGGTGGCCTGGGTGTCTTCTTCTTCGAGCTGCGCGACCGGGTGGTCATGCCGATGATCATCTCCCCGACCGTCGGGTTCCTGGCGGCGTTCGTGCTCATGGTCGTGGTCATCTGGTTGGTCCGACGGCGCAACCCGCACAAGGTGTACCGCAGGTTCCGCTGGGCGCAGACCGTCTCGGCGGCGGCCATGGCGCTGGGCCACGGCCTGCAGGACGCGCAGAAGACCATGGGCGTGATCTTCTTGGCCATGCTCGGTGTGGGCTGGGCGAGCCCAGGGCACACCATCCCGCTGTGGGTCAAGCTTTCTGCCGCTGCTGCGATCTCGTTGGGTACCTATTCGGGCGGGTGGCGCATCATGCGCACCCTGGGCCGGCGGATCATCGAGCTGGACCCCGCCCGTGGCTTCGTCGCCGAGACCACGGCCGCGACAGTGCTGTACCTGAACGCTTTCTGGCTGCACGCGCCGGTGTCCACGACGCACACGATCACCTCGTCCATCATGGGCGTCGGTGCCAGCAAACGGCTGTCAGCCGTGCGCTGGGGTGTGGCCAAGAACATCCTCATCGCCTGGTTGCTGACCATTCCCGCTGCCGCAGCCGTCGGCGCGGTGGCGTACTGGGTGTTGCACGCCTTGCTGCTGTAGCCGCGCTCGCACGGGGGGTTAAGAGACACGCCCTACGACCGGTGCGCCCCAACCGCTGGCACGAGCGTGCCCGCTGCCGATAGAGGGGGGTCAGGTATGTGCGGACGGCAGGTGGTTGATCGTGCGACGTGTCGGCTCGGTGGTGCTGGCGTTGGCGCTCGCCCTGACCGGGTGCACCGGGCACAGCGAGAACGGCGACGACGACGTCGTCGTGGTCTCGGTCGACTACCTGTTCGGGTCGTTGAACGCGGCCACAGCCGCGGGTACGACCCCGGGCAGCACCATGGTGCGCGGGCTGGTGCAGACCGGGTTCTTCACCACCGACGACGATGGCACCATCGTCGCGAACACGTCGTTCGGGACTGTCGAGAAGATCTCAGACGCGCCGCTGACCGTGCAGTACACCATCGCCACGGACGCGACCTGGTCTGACGGTGTCCCGGTGACCTCCGCAGACCTGCTGCTGGAGTGGGCAGCGCGGTCAGGACAGCTCGACGAGATCGTGCCGGTGGTCGGTGGGGACGGGCGGGTCCCTGAACCCCCCGATGCCGACCAGTCGGTGGCGTTCTGGGCAGCCTCCCCGGCCCTGGTGCACGTGCAGGCCATCCCGACCACTGGCGCCCAGACACTGACCTTGGTGTACTCCACACCGGTCGCAGACTGGGCCACCGCGTTGGACGTCAACGTCCCGGCGCATGTGGTCGGACGGCTCGCCCTGGATGGCCGCCGTGGCAGCCCGACACCGACCACGGCCCTGGGATGGGCCGACCTCGTGGCCAGCGCCATCGTCTCGGTGGACCGTGACGCGCTGGTACCGGTCTCACGCCAGTGGCGCTCGTTCGGCACCCGTGAGGCGTTGGCCGCCGACCCAGGGTTGGCAGTGACCACCGGCCCGTACCGGATCGCCGAGGTCAGCGACGAACGTGTCGAGATGGTCCTCAACGAGCACTACACAGGCGAACGTCCCGGCTCGGTCGCGACAGTCGTGGTCCGCACCGACCTGGACCCCCTCGCCCAGCTGCGCGCGGTGCGTTCGGGCACCGTGGACCTGGCGGTACCGATGAGCACCCCGGACGTGCGCGCAGCCGCTGACGACGACAAGCTGGCGGTGAGCACCAGCGGTGGTGCCGTCCTGCAGCTGTGGCTGGGTGAACAACCGACGAGCCCGTTCGCCGGTGGTAGCGCCCTGGCGAACCGGACGGCTTTCGTCGGCGCCCTGAACCGTGCAGAACTTGCCCGTACCGCCGAAGCACGGGCGTCGGACGTCGTGCTGGCGCAGGTCGGTCCGACGTGGCAGCCCCCGGCGCCTGGTGACCTGGACCCAGGCGACGGCGAACCTGAAGCCGGCGAGGGCGAACCTGCCGAGCAACCCGAGCAACCCGCCGACGAGCAGGCCGAACCCGAGGCCCCGCCCGAACCACCGGCACCAAGGACGCCAGCGGTCTCACCCACCTCCCGTGTCCCGGTCAGGCTGCTGGTCGACACCAACGACCCTGTGCGCGCCGCCCTGGCCGAGGCCATCACCGAACAGGTCAGCGCTGTTGGTTTCGACGTCACCCTCGTCACCACAGACATCACCGTGGCGTTGTGGTCCCAGCCTGGACGCTGGGATGTCGCCCTGGTCCCGGTCACCCAAGAGCCCTTGCCCGTGTCAGCCATCGTCGCGCGGTGGCGGACCAACGGTGCGGCGAACGTCACCCACCACTCCGACGACGCCCTCGACGCGACGCTGGACGCCCTGGTCGCCCAGGCCGACCCGGCACGCACCGCGGCTGGGCTCGCTGCTGTCGCCAGCTCGGTCACCGCCCGCAACGTCGTGGTCCCCCTCGTCCACCAACCCCTCATGTCGGTCGTGGCGACGACCAGCACACCGGTCACCCCGCCCAACTGGGCCGCGTGCGACCTCAGCGCCTGGTGGGCCTGGCTGCCATGACGTCCTGAGCTGTGTCAGGTGTGGGTGGCGCCGCCGCGCATCACCAGAGCCGAAACCAACCCGACCGCTGCCACGGCGGCAACCATCACCATGGTCTGGCCAGCAGCGGCGGCGAACCCGTGGTCGAAAGCCGAGGCCGCCGCCGATGCCAGGGCCGCAGCCGTGTCGGCGTCCGCACCAGCGACACTGCCGTGCACGACCGCCGTGAAGTCCGGACGGCCCCCCTGGGCCCCGCCACCGGCGTCGAACAGCGCCGCGAACTGGTCACGGTAAGCCGCAGGCACCGACCCGGCCTCCTCGCGCGCGGCCGCAGGCAGCGTGTGCGACAACCGTCCGGTGATCATGGCGATGATCGCCGCCGAACCGATCACCCCGCCGACCTGCCGGTTGGTGTTGAACGTCCCTGCCCCCGCCCCGGCGGTGCGGTGGTCCAGACCTGAGGTGGCCAGGTTCGCCAACGGGGAGAACACCGAGCCGGTGCCCAGACCGAGCACAGCGTTGGGGGCCAGCAGACGCCACGGCGACCCGTCGTCACCGATCCACACGGCCATCCACGCCACCGACACCGCGAGCATGGCGAACCCGAAAGCCACCACCCACTTGGCTGGCACACGGTCGGACAACCGCCCGGCCATCGGCGCCACGAACCCGGAGACCAACGACCCCGGCAGCGCCACCAACGCCGCCCGCATCGGCGACATCCCTGCCACGACCTGCAAGAACAACGTCAGCGGCAGGAAGATCCCCGTCATGGTGAACCCGATCGCACCGCTGGAGACATTCGCCAGGAAGAAATTCTGGTTGGTGAACAAACGCATCGGGACCAGCGCGTCCTCCCCACGGCGCAGCTGCCACCACCCGAACACCACCAGCAACCCCACCCCAGCGGCGATCATCTGCCACACGGTGATCCCCCAGCGCACCTGGCCCCACGCGTACGCCTCACCTTCTTGCAGGCCGAAGACCAACAAGAACATCCCGGCGACCGACAAGACCATCCCCAGGTGGTCCACGGAACGTGTGTGGCGTTCGAGCGTGGGCAGCCGTGTGAACGTCAACCACAACGCGACGGCGCCGACCGGCAGGTTGACGAAGAAGATCCACTCCCAGCCCACCGTCTCCACCAGCAGCCCACCCAGCAGCGGCCCGGTGATCGTCGCCACACCCGCGACCGACCCCCACATCCCCAACGCTGCCCCGCGCTGCTTGGGCGGGAAAACTCTGGTGATCATCGCCATGGTCTGCGGGGTCATCATCGCCCCGCCCACACCTTGGACTGCCCGCGCGGCGATCAACCACCCGATGCTCGGCGACAACCCGCACGCCAACGACGCCGCCGTGAACACCACCAGCCCCGCGGCGAACACCGGCCGCGGCCCGAACGTGTCCCCCAACCGTCCGGTCACCAGCAGCAGCACCGCGAAGGTCAGCAGGTACGCCGAGTTCACCCACCCGACCTGCACCAGGCTCGCGCCGAAGTGCTTGACCAGCGTCGGCACCGCGATGTTGACCACCGTGGTGTCGATCATGATCATGAAGAACCCCGCCAGCAGCGCAGGCAGGATGCTCCAGGCGCTACGCCCGTGCAGGTCCACCAGTGGACGTTCAGGAGGCGGACGTTCAGGCGACGTCTTGATCAGCTCTGCCCCTCTCAGGCGTGCCCGGGTCTTGGGCCCCACCATATCCGCCAACCCTTGGACCCCCGACAACCAGCGCCGCTACCCGGCTGCGGCCACCGCAGGTGGACGCAGGACCCACGAGGCCAGGGCCATGGTTCGCGTCTCACCAACATGTCCAGCAGGTGAACGAAGGGCGACGAACCTGATTTCCTCACCCGGTGCACAACGTCGGCGCAGCCCACAGCGCCGGGACGCCTCGAATTCACCCGGTGCGTCCACACCCTGGTCCGTGGATCTGTGGACACAGCCCCGGGGTTGTCCACAGCTGTGGACAGTGATGTGCACACGATGGCCTCGTCTCGGCGGCCGGTACGCCCTAGTGTCGCGTGCACGAAGTTCTCGGTGGGATGTAGACCGGGCGGGTGTGTCGCACGGCGGAGGAGGAAAGCCTCACTGGAGGCCGACGACCACGCCGCGACATACCCGTCTGGTGCTGCCAACCATCACGAGCTTCGTGCACGCGACACTGAGTTCTTCGCACGCGGAACCGCGACCAGGCGGTCCCGCAGACGCTCGTGTGGGTGGTGCCTGGTAGGACTGAGGTCCGAAGGGCAGTCGGACCGACGGACGGGGAGCAGGTGACGATAGAAGACCTGGAGTATGGGCTCGAGCTCGACGAGCCTCGGTCGCCCGAGCGCACTCCGCCCCAGGACCTCGACGCGGAGCGTTCGGTGCTCGGCGGCATGATGATCTCCAAAGACGCTATCGCTGACGTCGTCGAAGCACTGCGTGCGCCGGACTTCTACCGTCCCGCGCACGAGATGGTCTACGAGGCGGTCGTCGACCTGTACGGGCGTAACGAACCGGTCGACGCGGTGACCGTCGCCGACGAGCTGACCAAACGCGGCACACTCGGCCGCGTCGGCGGCCCGGCGTACCTGCACACCCTCATCGCCTCGGTGCCCACCGCGGCCTCAGCCGGGTTCTACGCCCGTATCGTGCAAGAACGCGCGGTGATGCGCCGCCTGGTCGAAGCAGGCACCCGGATCGTCCAGCTCGGCTACGGCGCCGACGGTGGCGAGGTCGACGACCTGGTGAACACCGCCCAGGCGGAGGTCTACGCCGTCACCGAACGCAAGGCCAACGAAGACTACCTACCCCTGTCACAGCTGATCCCCGACGCCCTGGACGAGATCGAGGCGATCGCCGGGCACTCGGGAGCCCTGCAGGGAGTCCCCACCGGTTTCGCCGACCTGGACCGTCTGACCAACGGCCTGCACCCAGGCAACATGATCGTCCTGGCCGCCAGGCCAGCTATCGGCAAGGCGCTGGCGCTCGACACTGTGCTTCCCACCCCCACAGGCTGGACCACGATGGGCGAGGTGGACGTCGGTGACCAGTTGCTGTCTGGCGAAGGGACCGCCACACGCGTCGTCGCTGCGACCGACGTCTTGGCCGGTCGGCCATGCTACTGCGTGCGGTTCGACGACGGGTCGCAGGTCGTCGCTGACGCCCAGCACCAGTGGTTCACGACCAGCCGGGCCGAACGCCGCACGCACAGCCCCGGGTCGGTCCGCACCACCGCCGAGCTGGCTGCCACGCTCCGCCTCCGCACGGCCGAGGCCCGGCTCAACTATGCGGTCCCTGTGACATCGCCGCTGCACCTGCCGGACGCTGACTTGCTGATCCACCCGTACGTGCTCGGGGTTTGGCTGGGCGGCGGTTGTGCCGATGACGCCCGTTTCGTCACCGCCGACCCCGAGATCGTCACCCAGATCGAGGGCCTGGGTTACGACGCGGTTCCGTCCAGCGCTGTCCAGTGTGGACCTGCACGTCTCTACCGGCTCGGCCTGCCAGTGGAACCGATCGCCGAACGCAGGTGCGAGGTGTGCGGCCGGTCGTTCCTACCGCGCCTGGACCAGGTCAGGACGTGCGGCCGCACATGCGGTGGACGCCTTGGCACACCAGGCATGGGACGCACGACGCCCACATGCCCGGACTGCGGCCGCCCGAGCAGCGGGCACCGGCAGTGCCAGGACTGCCGAGGAAAGCTCGGTACGGTGCAAGGCAGGTTGCGCACCCTTGGGGTGCTCGGGGACAAGCACATCCCGGTGACGTACCTGAGGGCGGGCGAAGCGCAGCGCCGAGCGTTGTTGGCAGGGCTGCTCGACACCGACGGAACAGTCAACCCGACAGGAAGCCCGCAGATCACGGTGACCAACGCCCGGCTCGCCGCCGACGTGCGCGAGCTGGTGCACTCGTTGGGGTACCGCACCGGCTGGTCGCAACGTTCGGTGCGCGGACGGACCGCAGCCACCTCGACCGCCTACACAATCACGTTCACCACCACCGATGACATCTTCTGGCTGGAACGCAAACGGTTGGTCCACAAGGAACGTCGTCGGCCTGGCACACCTCGGTTGCACCAGCGGATGGTGGTGTCGGTCGAACCAGTCGAGTCGGTTCCAGTGCGGTGCGTCGAGGTAGACCACCCCACGCATCAGTACCTTGCTGGGTCGACGATGATCCCGACACACAACTCCACGCTGGGGATCGACATCGCCCGTTCTGCGTCGATCAAGAACGGTCTGTCGTCGGTGGTGTTCTCGCTGGAGATGAGCCGCAACGAGATCACGATGCGGTTGCTGGCCGCTGAGGCGCGGGTGCACCTGCAAAAGCTGCGGACCGGCCAGCACATGAGCGACGAGGACTGGGGGCGGGTCGCCGAGGCTGCCGGGCGTGTGTCGGAGGCGCCGCTGTTCATCGACGACTCGCCGAACATGTCGCTCATGGAGATCCGGGCCAAGTGCCGGCGGCTCAAACAGCGTCACGACCTGCGGCTGGTCATCATCGACTACCTGCAGCTGATGAGCTCGGGCAAACGTGTGGAGTCTCGCCAGCAGGAGGTCTCGGAGTTCTCCCGTGCGCTGAAGCTGCTGGCCAAAGAGCTCGACGTGCCGCTGATCGCCATCAGCCAGCTCAACCGCGGCCCTGAGCAGCGCCAGGACAAGAAACCACAGATGAGCGACCTGCGCGAGTCGGGGTGCCTGGTGGCTGACACCCGTATCCTGCGCGCCGACACCGGGACGACCACGACGATGGGCGAGCTGTACGCCCTGGGGACCCACGACGTGCCGGTGTGGGCGCTGGACGACCGGCTGAACTACGTGCGCCGGGACCTGACCCACGTGTTCCCCACAGGGGTGAAGCCGGTGTTCCGGCTGACCACAGCGTCAGGCAAACAGGTCACGGCCACAGCGAACCACCCGTTCTTGACCGCAGGTGGGTGGCGTGCGTTGGAGACCCTGTCGGTGGGCGACCGGATCGGGGTTCCCCGGCATGTTCCGGCTCCAGGGCTGGTCACCGAGTGGGACGACCGGCGTGTGGTGCTCTTGGCGCACCTGCTCGCCGCAGGGGCGTACGGCCTGGACCAGCCGGTGCGGTACCTGACCTGCGACCAGCAGTGCGCTGACGAGGTTGCTGCGGCGGCTGGCGTGCTCGGCGCGCAGGCTGTCACGCACGGGCCACCAGGGTCGCGGGCGTTGGTCGTCCACCTGGAACGAAGCGATGCGAACACCCGCGACCAGGTCGCCGACTGGTTGGACGACCTGGGTGTGCTGCGCGTAGGCGCTGCCGGGCGTTTCGTCCCCGAGTCTGTGGCGAGCCTGCCCAAAGGCCAGATCGCGTTGTTCTTGCGCCACCTGTGGTCGGCGGCTGGGTCGGTGGTGGTGCACCGCCGCGGGCGCACCGGGGTCATCGGCTACCGCTGCGGGTCACGCCAGATGCTCGACGACCTGGCGTGCCTGCTGCTGAGGTTCGGGATCTCCACCCGTGTCGTGGGTCGTCCAGGGCTGCCCGGCACACGGCTAGAGGTCGTCGGACGTGACGACCAACGCCGGTTCCTGCAAGAGATCGGGGTGGTCGGGGCACGGGTTCAGGCGGCCGCCCGGCTCCTGGCGGCGGTACGGACCCGGCCCGGGCGGTCACCTGCGCCCAGCCCGGTGTGGATGCAGGTGCGCGAGGTGCTCGACCGGGTGCCGAACCAGCGTCCGGTGCTCGGTGCACCGCCGACCCCGGTCCGTGGTTGCGTCGTGCACCAACGAGACAGGTCTGCGCTCGAGCAGCACGGCTCTCGGCTCGAGAGCCTGGTCCAGACCCCTCCGACGGGTGTCACCACCCCCGCGCTGGCCGAGATCGCCGAGCTGCTCGACACGGCCAACCTCGAGCTCGACGCGGTCAACGACATCGCCTGGGACCCGGTCACCTCAGTCGAACCCCTGGGCGAACGTCCTGTCTACGACGCCACAGTCGTGGGCACCCACAACTTCGTCGCCGACGGTATCGCCGTGCACAACTCCATCGAGCAGGACGCTGACATGGTGATCTTGTTGCACCGCGAGGACGCCTACGAACGCGAGTCTCCCCGTGCCGGAGAAGCCGACCTCATCGTCGCCAAGCACCGCAACGGGCCGACGGACACCATCACCGTCGCCTTCCAGGGCCACTACTCACGTTTCGTCGACATGCAGGCGTGAGCCTCACCGACACGCCCCTCGGCCCACCAAGGATGGTCAGTTGCGCCGTTGTGGTGGGGTCGCGTGCACAAATGGGGTGACAACCCCTACAGTCCGGGTGTGGACGCACCATGGGTCAAGCATTATCAGCCAGGAGTTCCCGCGCAGATCGAGCTCCCAACACAGTCGCTGTCGTCGATGGTCGAACAGGCGGTCGCCGAGGCGGGCAACAACGTCGCGATGGAGTTCTTCGGGGCGGAAACCACGTACACGGCGCTGGGGGACCAGATCGCCCGGGCCGCCGAAGGGCTGCGCCAGCTGGGGGTGCAGGCCGGGGACCGTGTGGCGATCATCTTGCCGAACTGCCCGCAGCACATGGTCGCGTTCTACGCGGTGCTGCGGCTAGGAGCCGTGGTCGTCGAGCACAACCCCCTGTACACCGAACGCGAGCTGCGGCACATGTTCGAAGACCACGCTGCCCGGGTCGCTATCTGCTGGGACGTGGCCGTCCCCAAGCTCACAGCGCTGCCCGACGACGTGGCTGCCGACCATATCGTCGCGGTCAATATGCTCACCGAGTTCCCGCTGGTCAAACGCCTGGCCCTGAAGCTGCCGGTGCCCAAGCTCAAAGAGACCCGCGACAAGCTCACCGCCCCGGCCCCCGGGGCGATGACCTGGGCGCAGCTGCTCGACGGCCCGCCGCTGATCTCCACGCACCCGCGTCCGTCGGTGCACGACCTGGCCGTCATCGGGTACACCTCAGGCACGACCGGCACCCCCAAAGGTGCGATGCTCAGCCACTACAACCTGTACGCCAACGCCCGGCAGGGACGGGCGTGGATGCACGGGGCACTGCCGCGTAAAGAGGTTTTCTACGTGGTGCTGCCGATGTTCCACTCGTTCGGTATGACGTTGTTCCTCACCTGCGGCGTCCTGCTGCAGGCCCGGATGGTGCTGTTCCCGGCGTTCGACCCCGAGCTGGTGCTCACCGCCGCGAAGAAACGCCCGCCGACGGTGTACATCGGCGTCCCGACGGTCTACGAACGCACCGCCACCCTCGCCGCCGAGCGCAAGGTCTCCTTCAGCTCGACGAAGTTCTGCATCTCCGGGGCGATGAACCTGCCCGACTCCACCGTGGACCTGTGGGAGTCGACCGCTGGCGGGCTGCTGGTCGAGGGGTACGGCATGACCGAGGCCTCCCCGGTGTGCCTGGGCAACCCGTTCCACCCCACGCGGCGTACCGGGACGATCGGGGTGCCGTTCCCGTCGACGTCCATGAAAGTCGTCGACCCTGACGACCCGACCCGCGAAGTCGCCCAGGGCGAGCGCGGCGAGCTGCTCATCAAAGGTCCCCAGGTTTTCTCCGGCTACTGGAACAATGACGAGGAGACCGCCAAGGCGCTGCTGCCCGGCGGCTGGCTGCGCACCGGTGACCTGGTCACCGTGGACGCCGACGGGTACACCACCATCGTCGACCGGGTCAAAGAGCTCATCATCACCGGCGGGTTCAACGTCTCGCCCTCAGAGGTCGAGAACGTCCTGCGTGCCCACCCCGACCTGGCCGACGCCGCCGTCGTGGGTATCCCCTCACCGTCGGGCGGCGAACGTGTCGTGGCGGTGGTGCTGCTGCGTCCCGGCGCCGAGCTCGACGTGGAGCCGGTGCGCCAGTGGTGCCGCGAACGCCTGGCCGCCTACAAGGTCCCCCGCGATATCGTCGCCCTGTCTGACTTGCCGCGTTCCATGCTCGGCAAGATCCTGCGCCGAGAGGTCCGCGAGCACTACCTCGCCGAGCACGGCTGACCCACCGAGGTCTGGCAGAGCCTCGCCCCCAGCGGCGTCAGTGCATGTCCAGGCCCAGCTGGTCGGCGTCGAGCTGGTCCAGGGCCTCGTCGAGGAGCTCAGACTGGTAGGTGCCCAGGTTGCGCTGGCGGACCAGCTCGGTCCGCTGCGCTTTGATGAGGATCTGGCGCAGCTCGCGGAACTGGGCACGCCACGCGCGTGACTCGGCGGTGGGTTCCAGCAGGTGCTCGTGGAGCTGTTCGAGCTCGGCGCGGAACTGGTCGAGCATATCGGGGTCGAACTTCTGGCCGTTGGGGCGTTTGAGCTCAGCCGAGTCGAGCTGGGACATACGCGCGGCGGTCAGGTCGGCGCGCAGGGCCCGACGTTCCTCGCCGTTGTCGGTCGGCACGTCCAGGTTCAGCCAGCGCACCAGGTACGGCAGCGTCGACCCCTGCACCAACAACGTGCCGACCGCCACGACGAACGCGATCAGCACCAGCAGCGCACGGTTTTCCACACCCATCGGCAGTGTCTGGACAGCAGCCAAGGTGATCGCCCCGCGCATACCCGCCCACACCAGCACCACACCCTCTTTGGGGCCCAGGCGCTGGTCAGCCAGGTAGTCCAGGTCGGCTGTGCGCCGGGCGATGCGGAACGTGGCCTGTTTGAGGCGCCGGTCATGACCGGGCAGTGCCTCCGAAGCACGGCGCAGGGCATCGTCGTCGACCAGCTGCTGCAGCGCCACGAGCCGTTCGCGGGTGCCACCGCGGCGCCGGCGCCGGCTCAGCGAGTACAACGCCGGGGCGATGAACGCCGAGCGGATGACCATGATGACCAACGCCACGAGCATCCCGATCTCCAAGGCGAGCCACGCCGACTCGTGCGCCTCGTCGACGTGGTCGACCAGTGCCGCGGCCTGCAGACCCATGAGCAAGAAGATCCCGCCTTCGAGCAGCAGGTTGACCGTCCCCCACACGGCTTTCTCGGTGAGCCGTTCGTCAGCCGACAGCGCGCGCGGCGAGCCGTACCCGATGACCAGCCCCGCGACGACCGCCGCGACAAGCCCCGACCCGTTGAGGTGCTCGGTGGGGACCGCCGCGATGAACGGTGTCACCAAAGAGATAGCCACAGACTTCGACGGGTTGTGGAACCACCCGCGGACGAACAGGTTGAGCCGCCCCACGACCCACCCGATCACCACTGCGACCGCGACCGCCCACAGGAAGTCTCGTCCGACCCCCCACAGGTCGACGTGCCCGGCAGCGGCTCCCGCGGTGGTCACCGCCGTGACCGCCACCACGCCTTTGGCGCTGCGCAGCAGCACCAGAGCAGTCGCGTCGTTGAGCAGGGCTTCGCCCTCCAAGACTGTCACCACCCTCGGTGACAACCCCGCCTTTCGCACGATCGTCGTGGCCACGGCGTCGGTCGGGCTGACCACAGCGCCTACCGCGATACCCAGCGCCAGGTGGATACCGAGCATATGGTGCAGCAGCACCCCCACCGCCACAGCGGACACCACGACCAGCACGACCGCCATCGCCGAGATGATCCACAGGTTCCGCCGGAAGTCCATGGTGGGCATCGACACAGCCGTGGCGTACAGCAGCGGCGGCAAGATGAGCTCGAGGACGATGTCCGGCTCGACTTCGAAACCGTTGATGAACAGGTCGTGCCACCACGGTGTCATGGACACAGCGATACCGACGATGACCAAGGCCAACGGCCCGGCGACACCCATCTTCGGAGCGAAGGCGGTCACGGCGACGGTCACGAGCACGCCGATGATGATCAGGGGCAGGGCGGTCTCCACGCCCCGTAGTGTACGGACGCGGGCAGTGCTGCGACCAGAACTCGGTCCCGACCCCGGGAACACAACGGGCACTTCGGACATCCAAGTAGTTGCGTCACGCGGGGCGCAACGCGCGAAAGAACGCGCAGAGTTCGACCCAGGCCCGGCCGTACCGCTGGCGGGGACCGTTAGGCTGGTCCCTATGGTTCCGTTCATTGCTGTCGGTACGGCTGGCCTGGTCTTGCTGCTCGTCTCGCTGGCCTTCGGGGATCTGGTCGACCTGTTCGACGGGACGTTCACCGGTGCCGGGCTCGGCGCCGGTATGGCCGTGTTCGGAGCGGTCGGTGCCATCATCGCCGTCAACGACGGACCGCTCGTGTTGATGTACGTGGTGTCAGGGGTGCTCGGGCTGGCTGTGCTGGCGGCTGTGCCGTTGGCCGTACGTGTGGTGAGCAGCTCCGACGACGGCACACCGTCGTCTCCGGTGGGCCTTCACGGCACGGCCCGCTCGACGATCACCGCAGCCTCGGGCGAGGTCAGCCTCGACGGTCCGCACGAGGTCGAGACCCGTATGGCGTTCGCCGACTACCAGATCACCTCTGGCGCCCGTGTGCGCGTCGTGGACGTGCAAGGCACACGGGTCAAGGTCGAGGAGGCGGGGCCGTGTGACGCACCCAGCGACGTGGACGAACCACCTCGCTGACCCACTAACGAGATTGAGAGAAGCAAGCGTGGATTCGTACTCCGACAACGTCACCATCATCGCGGTGGCCGTCCTGGTTCTCGTCGTGCTGTGCCTGGCGATTTTCATCGCCACCCGGATCAAACGTGTGGCACCGAACAAGGCGCTGGTCATCGTGGGCCGCGGCGCCCGCGAGCGCGAACCGACCGACGGCGGGCAGAAAGTCGTCATCGGTGGCCGTACGTTCGTGTGGCCGGTCATCCAGCAGGGGTTCGAGGTCTCCCTCGAGCAGCGCCAGATCGCCATCAGCGTCGAGGGTGTGGACAAGAACTTCATCAAGCTGGCCATCCAGGCGTCGGTGAACTTCAAGGTCTCCGGCACGACAGAGGGTGTGCGCCGGGCCGCGCAACGGTTCTTGAGCCAGCAGGGGTCGTTGAACCAGATCATCCAGCAGTCCTTGGAGGGCTCGCTGCGGTCGATCATCGGCAACATGCCTGTGCAGCAGATCATCTCCAACCGCACCGCGCTGTCCGAAGCTGTGGTCGAGGCGACGAAAGTCGACCTGGCCGAGCAGGGCCTGCAGGTGGACCTGCTGAACATCTCTGACGTCTCCACCCCGGGCACCACCTACCTGGCCGACCTGGGCCGCGCCGAAGCCGCCCTGGCCCGCCAGCACGCCGAGGTCAAAGAGGCCGAGACCGCCCGCGTGGCCGAGTTCGCCCGTATCGAAGCCACCGAGCAGGTCGCCGAACGCCGCAAGGCCCTGGCCCTCAAACAGGCTGCGATCAAGGCCGAGACGGACCGTGCCGACGCTGAGGCCAACGCCGCTGGCCAGCTAGCCAAAGCCGAGCAGGACCGTGTCGTGGCCGCCGAAGAGCGCGAGGCCCTCGTCGAGAAAGCCCGCGCCGAGCAAGAACGCCTCGACATCGAGGTCCGCAAACCTGCCGAGGCTGAGGCGTACGCGACCGTCCAAGAAGCCCAGGCCCGCCGCGACGCCGCGAACGCCTCCACCGAGGCTGAGGCGTTCAAACGTTCCAGGATCGCCGAGGCCAACAAGGTCGCCGCGGTGCAAGACGCCGAGGCTGCTGCCGAAGCCGTCCGCCTCGCTGGTATCGCCGACCGGGACCGTCAGGTCGCCCAGGCCGAAGGTATCAAAGCCGAAGGTGAGGCCCGCGCCACCGCTATCGCCGCCGAAGGTCTGGCGGAGGCCAAAGCCACCGACGCCAAAGCCGAAGCCCTCAAGAAGTACGGCGACGCGGCCCTGGCCAACGAGATCATCGCCCGTCTGCCCGAGATCGCCAAGGCCATCGCCACCCCCCTGGGCGCGATCGACCACCTCACTGTGGTCTCCACCGACGGCGCGTCCGCGGTCACCAAGACGGTCTCCCAGGTCGCAGGCGAGCTGCCCGGAGTCCTGCACAGCCTCACCGGCCTGGACCTGACATCGTTGCTGCAGAAAGCCGGCGCCAAACACGAAGACCCCACCCCCACTCCCTCCGCCTGACCCGACGACAGCTGGGCGTCGCGGTGAGAGGTCTCACCGCGACGCCCAGTTTCGACTGTCTGGCCTCAGCCGCCTTGGTACTGCATCGGACCGTAGATCACGTCCTCCTGACCTGAGCTGTCCACGCCGTAGACCACCAAGGTCTTGCGGCCACTGCCGTCCGTCTCGATCCGGAAGGACGCTGTCCCGGCGTCCATCGGCCTGTCGCTGAACGATGCGGAGGGGTCCTTGTAGTTCTCGAAGGTGTGGCGCCGGTCGTAGAACGTGACCTTGTCGCCGTTGACCTCGTAGCTTCCCTTGTCGCCGATCGCGAACTCGACCACAGAGCTGGCTCCGACCATGACGTACGCGTAGGTACCGTCGGCGGCGAAGTCGAGCCTCTCCCCGCTCCCGGCACCACCCATACCCCCGTTGAAGCTGTTCCACGGGTCAGGGGCGCTGGTCGAGCTGCTCCAGCTGCCGACCAGGACGTTGTTGGTCACAGAGCCACCGCCGCCCTGCCCGCCCCCTCCACCGCCCGGCCCGACGCTGTTGTCGCCGCGTGGCGTGTTCTCGATCCTGCATCCGACGAGCAGTGCCATCACGCACAGCGCGGTAGCGATCACGGGCAGCGTGCGGGTCCGGCTCACTGGTCCACCATCCTCATCAGGCGTCCTTCGCTACGGCGGCTGGTCACGCGCCCAGGCGGACGCGCCGGATGTTCGATGCTCCACTGTGCCCGGGTGTTCCTGCATATCACCCGTATGGGCTGATTCCGGCTGGCTTGCCCCATTTAGTACTGTGCGTGATACAGTACTGGGCATGACAGAGCCAGCCACGGATCCTCTGGCGTCCGACCTGCTACGTGGGCACACCGACACGATCGTGCTGTCGGTGCTGCAACGTGCTGACCGCTACGGCTTTGAGATTTTCAAGGCGATCCGCCAGGCCACCGGGGGAGCGCACGAGATCAAAGAGGCGACGTTGTACGCCACCTACCGCCGTCTGCAGAAGGACGGCCTCGTCGAGTCCTACTGGGGTGGCGAGACCCAGGGAGGCCGGCGCAAGTACTACCACGTCACCGACGCCGGCCGGGCCGTGTTCCACCGCAACGTCGCTGCGTGGAACACCACCCGGGACATCATCGACAACATCTTGCAGATCGGAAAGTGACCATGACCAGCACCAGCACCAACATCCACCGTCTGCTGGACGACGCGTTCGCCGGCGCGGACGCTACTGCCGAGGTCCAGGAGC